>Ga0126339_10000096_pt1 | contig 32576 bp, 18 predicted proteins | sample OrbTmetagenome_2_FD_92532 | JGI IMG/M metagenome (GOLD analysis project Ga0126339, IMG submission 92532) | Coral microbial communities from Petempiche,Puerto Morelos, Mexico - Orbicella T R C metagenome | ecosystem: Host-associated > Invertebrates > Cnidaria > Coral | place: Petempiche,Puerto...
CATATAGTGGCTCATCTGCTGAGGATTTGATCGCACGGTTGTCTTGTCCTCTCTTTCGCTGCACAAAATAAATATAAAATGTTAAACTGATCAGCTTTTCGTCCTTTTATTTGTTGATTGCCTTCCTTGTTACAGTCTGCGTAGCTGGCGATGCCCTATAGTACCGGAACAGACGGTAACACGCGCTAAATTCACCGGAAGCATTATAATAATGACGTACCTTGAGACAACGCACTAAGAAACACGGGAGATAACCAACGGGGAAGCAAGATGAAGCGCCAAGAGAGGTTTGGAAAAATCCCTGTGGAAAACAAGCTAATGCTGGGAACTCATGGGAACACATGGGTCAGGGGTGGTGCGGGGGCTTCCCGTATGAAAAGGTCGGGGGTGTTCGTCGTCTCGCTTAGGGGTATTAATCAAGGATTCTGGTCTTACTCAGGATGTTTAGTACGAAACGACACTATTTTTGCCGTCTTTTACGGCTGCACTCGAAAAAATAATAAAATACCGCTGTCAGGGGTCAAATAAAGCTCGAGCCACACTCAGATTGGTCTCCGTTGGGGATTGAATTCAAATTTTCGAGGAGCATTCCCGACCTTCCTCTGGGCTTTCCCCGTGCGTTTCCACGCGGTTTTCCTTGCGTGTTTACCTTGCGTTAATCAGTTTCAGTACCGTCTACCTCTCTATGCGGTCTCTGTGTTTTTCCCCATCCATATCTTCCTGTGCGTGCTTTCCCCGTGCGTTTCCACGCGGTTTTCCTTGCGTGTTTACCTTGCGTTCAGTTTCAGTCACTTCTGCCTATCTGTGCGGTCTCTGCGTTTATTCCATCCATATCTTCTTGTTCGTGCGTTTCTCTGTGCGTTCCCGTTGCGTTCTCGGTGAATTTGGCGAGCGTTCTTGTCTCGTTTATTGTCACTCTTACTGGGCTGAAAAGTGAACTTATGTTGGTGGTGATTGGTAGAAAAATTACCGTGTTAAAATGTGAACACATTTTGGTGGTGATTTGTAGAAAAATCATGATGGTGAAAGGAAATCGTTTTTGGCTTGGACTGGTAGAAAAATAAAAAAAGAAACTTTTGGTGTATACTGTTAGAAGTATGGTCGTGGTGAAAAGGGTTAAGCATTTCAGTGCTATGTGGTTTAAAAATCACCGCGTTTTAAAGAAGAAGGGTACCAAAAACAAACATTTATATCGGTCGGAGAAAAGTTATTGTGATGAAAGGAACAAATGTGAGTGATTAGGTTGATGGTAATGTTGATGAAAGCGATGATAACAGTGTTTGTCGCAGCCTACGTGTAGCCGTACCCAACCCCGAGGAAAAACGGGAGGGGAGGAACGTCGTTCCCTCCCTCCCGTTTTTCCTCAGGAGGTGGGTACGGCTACACGTAGGCTGTGTTTGTCGATAACACCGTTGTACTGGAGAGATACGGTAAATCAACGATTAAGCAAATCCATGGTTTGTTGCAACTGTGTTTTAATTCCTAACTCATTTAGCAGTCATATGACCACATGTCACAATTTGTTCTGAAACCCTCGATAACTCAAACCCCAGTAAAATTGCTATAAAAGAGGAACAACAAAGGACATTCAATTTACGGTATGATGAACATAGTGAATTTCAACATTTGTAGCTGGTTATAACTGATTACTCAAGCATTCAAACTCGTCATTCATTAGTATAAATTGGGTACCCTTTACAACTTTTAAAAACTCATCAGGATTTCTGCTACAAAATGTCTTTGATATAATAAAGTGCAGTATATCCAGCATATGCCTTAATGAGAAGTCCTAGTAAGTGAAAGTGAGGCTCGTTATGTTCATGAGTTAAAAGATATCTATAGATCAAGTTTTGTAAGGAAAAAAATTGTCCCAAATCAACGGTGCAATGATTTATAAAGCTCACATTCCTTAAGCAATCAAGTTATTTAATCTCAGTGTCCGCCTTTCACAATCGAAATTTTTTTTAACTTTATTACGTAGTATGTAAACTTGGTATAGCCCTCGCATGATGGGAATTTAATCTCAGTGTTACTTTCTTTTCGTGGGACAAGTATAGATATTACCATTGCACATAATGGTAATTTCTATACTTGTCCAGTGAAACATAGCTCTTATTACAGCCTACTTGCGAATCTAATGGGCCGCATTCGTACTCTCGGTAGAGGCTAATGTGGGGAGTCTTTTTAAATGCAAATGACATTTATCCCTTTTTATAGTGATGCAATACCGAGACAACGAATATGGCCTATTTCTGTAAGATTTACTTGACTTCGTGATATACTGGTATAAGAGGGATTATGTGCCTCGAGAAGTAAGTCTCTGAACGCTTAATATATATGTGCAGTGCTACATGGCTCCTGTAGAGCTTCTGGTTACTGGCCGCAACATTTCCATGAGCCCACCAGGCTCCACACATTGCTTCCATTGGTCATCACGTGAATTCCAGATCCAGACACTACAAAATGAAGTTAAACAATAACAATTAATTTCCTTCCCTGTGTTCATTCACCAGCAGCAAGAGGGTCGTTGTTAAGTTCCCCAAAGCATAATACAGCGATAAGTACACAATAAAATGTCATAAGACTTGGTAACTCGTAGATAGAGCAGCTTTCACTTGTGTCGACAATATCTCGCGTTTCCTTTGGTTTTGCTTTACAACGCTACACGATTGGCTTAAAAAAAACTCGCGCCACTTTTTCATCTAATAAAAAGTAAAACAAAAACGTCTGTTACTCATGCAGGATACTTTTTATGATCCGTGGCCAAACGATCCTCAGTAACACCAACATACTTTATATAAAAATGAGTTGTGATAAATTCACAAGGAGCAACGTCAGATATATAATTCACTCACTATCTAAAACGTTCACTATTCAAAGTAACATATTTTAACCTAAAACAGTCATGTGATGACCAAACTTGAACAGGTAGTTAACATCCCTGGAAGGACTCCCTTCCAAAAAGGACGGGGCTGTTCGTCGTACCTTTTAGGGGTTAAAAAAGCGGTTTTGTTACCTCTAAGGTTCTTCAGCCTCAAAAGATTCACAACATGAGCTTTTGCGGTACCTTTTACGATATTGAGCTTAGAAACATATGACGGGAGATAATGTGTTGTTTTAGAATTGGAACCTCATAGAGGTGAAAAAAATTTCAAGCCACGCCCACAAAACAGGACCTTGGTACCCCTTGGGGGTTCTTTTAAGATTTCCGATGAGCACCCCCCCGTCCTTTTTATACGGGATTACCCCCCGGGTAGCATGTCGCACGACGTTCTTACCAATCCTATCCAAACTCTGAATTATGCCTTCCTTTTCAAAGGGCATTAAATTATAAATTAAAATGAATTACACGTATTCAAATACACTCACCTCCCCAAGTGGTTCCAGTGGAGTTGGCCGTCACTCTCAGGTCAGCCGTGGGTAAACCGGCCACAAGGTTTTCAGGGAGAGCCGTGGAATTTATCAGCTTAGTTTCTTTTTGTACGTCTTTCAGATAGCCATCCGTGAGCTGCTGCCACGATTCACCGGAGTCGCAACTGCGATGGAAGTTCATTTGTCGATCCACACCGTAAATTTCCCTCAGAGTTGGATTACACGATAACACACTGATTATTGAAGGTTTTATGGCTAAAAAAAAATTAATTGGCTTTTAACTTACAGAATCGCTTCTTAAATTTGTAATCTTTGGTCAGCATCAGCATATAGGCCCGCAATTCGTGCGAAAGATGGTAACTGCATAACTTCCTACGGAGACACTCACAAGAATTCAATTCTCTGTTAAGGAAGGAGGCATGTTTTGCGCAAACATATGCACGGATATTTGTCCGCGGACATTATATGTTCCGAGAACCGAACAGTTTGTGACTGTGAGCAAAACTGTGAGCTTCAAGGGACAGATAATGTCCAAGGACAAATATCCGTGCATTTTTTGCGCCAAATGGAGGCTATTGTGTTTATTATCCTTCAAATATTTTTCGCAACACACGCATTTTTGAAAATTGATGAATATTTAGTAAATAAACACCTTCTGGCGCCTGGTATGTCGGCTGATAAAGTCCGCGGCTGAGATATTGTCCAAAAAATGAATATTTGGCCGAGAAGCGAAGCTCCGAGGGCAAATGTGAAATTTTGAGGACAATCTCTCAGCCAAGGACATTATCAGCCAACATACCAGCGAGCCAGAAAGGGGTTTATTTATCTTATAACCCTCCCATTAATTTTCTGCATCTTTTGTTGACTCTTTTGTACTTGTCGGGACAGCATTGGCGACCAGTTTACTTTCTAATGTCATTATCAGCGGATTCCACGAAGAGAGTTTGTTTTTCTTCCATGAAAAATAATAAAGATAAAAAGGTGAAATTCTAGAGCTGGATTTATTCTTTTTAGCTTTGTTTCTTTTCGACAGAAACAGTCGCAGGGCAATTACCGACGCAGGCGGAGATTATTGCGTGATAACTGCCCAGTAATTTTGCATCACGTGACGTAAAGTAGCCAATAGAGTTGCGCGAAAATTAAGCCTGGGTTATAATCTCGGATATTCCCCAATTTTAGCTAAGGAATATTCGGTCACGTGACATGTTTAGACCAATCGCGCGCGAGCGTAAATATCTGATGGATTATAATACACATTAGTATAAATCTACTAGCGTTTTATCACGAATGCCGTTCTCTGATTGGCTACGCTACTCACTATCTATTCTGTGATAGACAGTGAGTAGCGTGCCCTTGTTAACAAAATGACGGCCGTTTCTTGGCGTCTTCGAAGTGTCTGTGAAGAGGATTTAGATAAAGCTTTGAACGACTAGTAGATTTATACTAAAACAATTAGATTATTCGCTCTCGATTTCTATGCGTGATAGAAATCTCGAGCCCATAATCTAACTGTTTATTAGTATAAAATGATCTAATAGCGTTCTACCACGAATGCCGTTCTCTGATTGGCTACGGTACTCACTATCTATTCTTTGATAGATAGTGAGCAGCGTAGCAGTGTGCCCTTGTTAACGAAATGACGGCCGCTTCTTGGCCTTTTCGAAATGTCTGTGGAGAAGATTTAAATAAAGTTTTGAACGAATTGTAGATTTATACCAAAACAATTAGATTTTTCGCTCTCGATTTCTATGAGTGATAGCTGACTCGGGCTCGTAATCTAATTGTTTAATAGCGAAGCAAATTAAAGAACATACCAATCCATTCCACACCGTCAGCAGTTGAAAAGCAGCTGCTTTCGGTTCTACAAGAACAAAATGTAATTAAGTCCATGTTGTGTTAGCTTTTTCTTCTGCAAAACTTAAATATTGAACTTAAGTTATTACTGTGCATTTCTATCATAATTAGCTTTTAGTGCAGAGTGCACTGTTGAGATGGTTTAGGGGCTGCCGTCTGCTAGTTAAGGCACTAAGGTACTAAGGCGCCAAGGTGATAAGATCCTAAATAGCTAGGGTGCTAAGGCTCAAAAGGTAGTAAGGCATTAAGGCGTTTAATCTTTAATGTTTGTTTAATTAATAAATTAAATTAATTAATTAGCCTTGAAGCAAGGGGGTGGGACGGGGTAGGCAACTGTGAGCACTACGTAAACTACAGAGTACCCACGTTGATAGCTTCACAAAGCTTATCTTTGTTTCAGAAAACCCCTTGCTCTCCTTGTTTAAGCCCAGTTATTCAAAATTTAAGCTAATCTTTTTTTTCTGAACTTGCATCTTTCTGCCGCGAGATCTGATCGGCCTATTTGTGTTATGTTGTGATAGGTCAATTGAAATACCGCTTTGCCCAACTTTGTTATCGTTGTATAGCAGTCACACATTTCTATGGAGAGACCATAATACTCACTTTTCAGCGGTGTACATACAGGCATAAAACCAGTCAGTAACAGGATCCAATAGGAAGGAACGCCGGGCGTACTCAGGGACACCTGAAGCGAAATAATACAAGTACACGGAATCAGCGCGGTAGCTAGAAAACTGTTGCAGCGTTTTTCTACATCGTATATATACGCATGACCGCATGGCCGAAGAACCAATTGGCTGACTACTAATTGGCTGACCGGACAAATTGACTAACTGATTGACTTACAGACACACAGATCGACAGACAGACAGACAGACAGACGGACAGACTGACGGACTGACGGGCGGACAGACTGACTGACGGAAGGACGAATGGACGGACTCACGGACTGACGGCCTGATTGACTGAGTGACCTACGGACTGATAGACTGAACTGACAGACTGACCTGACAGACTGACTGACTGACAGACAGACTGACTGACTCACGGACAGACTGACTGACTGACGCACTGAAGGACTGACGGACAGACAGACGGACGGACAGACGGATTGACCGACTGACGGACTGACTGACTGACCGACTGACCATCCGAGCAACTGACTGATCGACCGACCGACCGACCGACCGATCGACTGATCGACTAAATGACTGACTGACTGACAGACAGACTGACTGACCAAATGACTGACTGACTGACTGACGACCGACCGACTGGCGTACGGACGGACGGACAGAGGGACTAAATGACTAATTGACTGAACTTGGCTTTTTGATCGATCGATCGATTAATTATTTTAAAAACATTATTTGACCACAACGTAATTTCCCTACATCTCAGACTAACAATTGGCCATTAATAGAAGTAAGACGATGTCTACAGAATTTCACAGTATTTTACCAGAATAGTCTTGTCTTAGAAGTAGTAATCTAGTAGCAGTTAAATGCTATAATGAGCAAAGCTAACTGAAAGGGGAAGCTGGTTCTGCGGCGTTAAGCCGACGAAGTTGGCGACGGTGGCTTCATCGTTACATCGACCATGTCCACCCTGTCAAACATCAGACTCTCCAAAAAAACTTTCCGGCCAAACATCTAGTCTTTCCAAGAAGAAGCGGAGGCAGCATGCAACTGAATGAGTGGCAATCAACACGCAGGGATTCACACAACTTAGTTTGCATCGGCCTTGCAGTTTTTCTTATATCCACTGAAACTGCATCCAACAAAGACCTCTAAAATCTGTTGCCTGGAGCATTCCTTCTGTCTCTATGTATCATGCGTTTGCACTATGACGCTTGAGCAGGCTGGTGGTAGCAGCAACTATGGTCCCGTTCAAAGGTCAACGGCTGATGAGAGTGATATCTCAAAGTTCGCAGTTCACGCCTTGCTGATTTTACTTCTCTCTCCTCTCTCTTTGATTTTCTCGTATCTCCCCTCCCCCGCCCTCTCTTTCTCTCCCGTCTCTCTCTCAAGTAATAAGCATTAACGTACCATTATAAGGAGGAAGCTCTTCAGCAAAGCATCCGTAAATTTCCGCTCTCATAACTTTGAAGGTGCTGTCTTTATCGTTCGGGATAATTCGTAAATACCGCGTCACAAATGGTTCGGCAAGTTTGGCGAGGACTGGGTACACCGATTCTTGCGGGCTTTTCGGTCCTCTAAGGTCCTACGGAAATTATCAGACCAAAGATCGGATATAAGACTGGCTGTACATTAACAAGTGACGAAATATGATGATATTTAACAACTTGACCACAACTATGGTTTACACTCTTTTAGTAGCCACTCAGCTAAATTCTATTGAAAATCCGGGAATCTGATTGATTCTCCCATCGTTTTCTGTTTAGCAAATAGATTCCATGTTGCCGTGCGTTTGTTCAGCAATTGATCACAGATGACGTGATAAGAACCAAAAGGTGGCACGTGAGCCGTTAAGTGAGTGTGTCACTGATGTATTTACCACATTTTGACGTCCTTGGTGATTTATTACTGAACAGACCCACGGCAACACGGATTTAGTCTGTTTTATGCAATAAAGAAAAAAAAGAATGTTACTGACGCCATCTATACATCTGTCCTCCAGTAGATCATAAGTAGAGACCAATCAAAATATGAGAATAATTAACGATTATTAGATGAGATTGAGCAGAATATCGTGATTGTCAGTGGCGAGCAGATCAATTACTTGCCGCAGTCTATAATTGATCCGCGAGACACTGACAAATCACGATATTTTGCAATAAACGAGTTCAATAACTGTTTCATCAAAAACAACAACAACTTTATTTGTACTCAGCTAGAAAGTAAATGAACAAAAATAAGTTAGAATAAAAAGAGTACAGGCTGCCCGAAACAACCTCAATGGGCTAGTCTTTTGTTCACCAAGTTTGTTTTCATATTTAATTTCAGATTTAAAAATCACTCTCTGACAGCTCAGGGAAGCGATTTGCCATTTTTCACACAAGAGCGTCGTTACAGTTACGCATGAGCAGAATATTATTTGAAGCAAAAGACATTTAGATGGTACTACGCATGAGCAGACCATTATTTGAAGGCAGTTATTTGCAGGTCACGCAGTGGGCTCTCGGCCAATGAAAAGGAAGAAAAAATGCATCTTACGATATTTTGACTAACTGTATACCTGTTAAGTTTACAGCCTCGGGTGTGGCAGAGCTCTTGGTCCTCCAACATTTTCGGATTTTTCAAAGATTACGGTGCGACTTCTACAACCAACGCCACTGGTCGGCCACCAAAGTGTTCGGCAAATTTAACGAATGGAGATTTTGGATTTAAACCATAGGTTTCCAACAAACTATCCATACAATTAAGCTGTCAATTTCAGATGCAGTAAATTTGTGGTTCTTTTGATCATTGTAACGTTTATAAATGCCATCGGTCAGTATTGGTTTGAGTAGTCCTACTATTCTCATTCATGTTTATGCCGCGGAATTCCAGAATGTGTAGGTTATGTAACCCTGTTTGTTGAATGTTTGTTACGTAATAAAGTGATGAATTACCATGTACAATGTCTTCTTAATTAAAGATCCGTCTTCTTAGATTCGGGGCATTTCGAAAGAGATACAGAAGCCGGTAAGTCTGGAGGGATTTTCGACCCACCCCCTTTCCCTTCGGCGGCGTGATACACAACCAGTGCTTTCGCATCCAGCCGCTCATTGCCCTCGGCCACAATCTTTTCCCATAACTTAACCACGCCAGACAATGAGCGGCATAATTAATGAATGAAAATGGTACACTGTTAGCCATTTCAATCTACAGGTGAAAAAAGATTCAAACCACTCACTTTAATTTGCCCATTTTCACGATATTCCACCCAGGACAAGCCATCCTTGCTGTGCGAAAGCCTGTAAGTTGCGACCTTACGGTCGGAACGACCTGAATCATATCCGCCCATAGTCGAGAGCCTCGTCACTTTCCGCAGTGAGCCAAAGTCGATCTGTAAATAATCAGAGGGAGTCTCGTAGAGCCGCGAATACCATCCGTAAGGGAAACTCTTCACAACCACGTTGGGCCGAATGTACTGTGGTTTGGAAGCATGATCGGCTGGAAGACTGTGTGATAGAGCTTCGTCCGGTATTTCTCCGGATTCAAGGCCCAGTGGAGACACGCAACTGGCTGAAAAACATGGCAAAATACTCCATGGTGAAAAGAACCCTGGAGGATTAGTTCCTTGAGCGGTCCGAGGTTTGCAAGACGGATCGCTAAGAAGACTACTCTTGAATAGTTTTGTTGATGTGCGTTTTTAAAACAACACACAAAAGAAAACTTCGGAAAGCTAAATCTAAAAGACACAAAGTGTTCTCGCTTGAGTTGGAACCATTTTAAGTTATGGCTAACGGTAGAGTGTTTTTTTCTTTTTTTTTTAAGATGATTCTTGCTTTCCGCTCGGCTTTCCGATTGGTCCACAAACGTGAGAACATAGACAAACTACCGTAAGTCCTCCCTCTTATAAGCCTCCCCCCGGTTATAGGGCCCTCTACCGAAAAAAAAATTTTACTTCCGATAATAACCTCCTCCGGATATAAGCCCCTTCTAGTTTAAAATGAAATGAATTCGATTTAAGCTTAACTAAAAACCAGTATACGAAAAGCTTTTTTCGATCAACACTGCAGTAGCTCATTTCCAAATGTTTTTTTTTTTATACCGCATATAAGCTCCCTCCCCCGGATATAAGCCCCTCAGTTTATAAGCCCATTAAAAAGCCGTGATGAAGTTGTATAAGCGGCAGTTTACGGTATTTCCCCTCAAATACCGACCTCACGTTAATTCAGTCACGCCTATGACGTCATACCTGGTGAGCCGAGGATGTCGCAGCCGTACACCTCGAGCCGCATACACACCAGTTGTTCAGATTTCCACGGATGGAAACGAATGCTGTAAGCCTCTATTGGGTGGCGGAGACGATGAACGATCATTTCAGTGTCTTCTTTAGACTGTGGGCCCAGGAACAGCTTCGTATAAAGAGAACGAGGAGTCTCGTTAGGTAAACCATAGAGGGCACCCACACTCATGCCAGAACGAATCATCTCTGACTCTGGGACTTAAAGTTAACAACAACAACAACAACAACAACAACAACAACAACAAGCTTTATTAACGGAAATTTTAGGATATTTATTGGACAGAAACAATAAAAATTTAGAACATATAACGATTACTCAATGATCTAAATATGTAGGGTAAACTGTAAAACAATGCGCTTAACTATCTAAACCATTTGTAGCGGAGCTCCGGCTGCCAGAAGGGCCGCCAAGTGGAGCCCCATACCCATAGCGGAGCTCCGGCGGCCAAGCGGAGCCCCATAACTATAGGAACAGAACTACATGTATGCATAGAAATAGAAAAACATGCAACTCTTTTTTCATGGTCATCACGTCTAGCCGCATGGATCGTTGGTGACTGACGTTTCGACAACTTGAGCGGAAGTCATCTTCAGAGTCAAGTGAATAGTGTTTGGCAGTCGATGGTGTTATAAGTCTGGTCCTTTGAAAGTGATTGGTCAGTTTAACCTTGATGGTATTGGCTGTAAGACTAACCTGGGCGGTATTGGCTGTAAGTTTTTTCAGTAGTCATTGTTCGGTTCTGGAGTCCAACGGACCAACCACTAAACAACCGACTAACATTAATCCACAGACTCTACAATTAGCCAATAATTTGAGAATTATCCCTCACCCTGGCGTGACCGTTCTCCTTGTAATCAATCCAATTGACGTCGTCGTCACTGTACTTCAAGTAGTATTCCGAGACCCAGTGGTCCTTATTTTTACGGCGCATGATTCCCACACGTGTCACGCGAGTTTTGAGTAAGAAATCCACTTGAATGTACTGATTTCGTTTGTCCTCGTCATTGTCTGCCTTTCTTGTGCACCAGGCATCTTCCGCTGGAAGTTTAGTAGCAAAAGTGAAATCAATCAATCATTTTATTTAAAAACTCGGTTAAAATAGTACAACAGGACATCAATCTAAATACAAATATTACATTAATTACTACTAGATTATGATTGCGTTCGACCCCGTCGCTTTAATATATATATATATTATATACCTTAAATGATTTCACTAGCTGACTTTCAACCTCAGTCTATTGCTAAAATCAACATTTTTCATCAACACCCGGGGTTTTACAGACAGATATATCATAGTGGACTCATACTGTTAAAGTCTATGTCAGTGAAGAGGTCCCCTGTATACAAAACCACGATTTGTTGATACGTTGCATGACGGCGACAGTTTCCATGGTTTCACAAAAATATTTACATTAGCCTTCAAATTTCGCGCTAAACATTTTCACATTAACTGGTTATGTTTAAGCATAAAAGCTTAATTGTAAAAGTATATTTTATTTGGCTGAATATAATTTAGGCAAAGTTAGACTCGACCCAATGCAGCCAGCGATTTCTCGTTTGACAGTACGTGACCTGCGGGGCGGCTCTCAGGGGATTTGCAATGCTTCACTAGCCTGCGAGCGGGCTCAAGTTAGAGCACAAGCGCGCGCAGCGTAGCCGAGAGCGCGATATCGAGCGGCGAAGCCACCAGACTCCTTCCCGCCGGATTGCTTTGCACTTCGTTGTTCTTGCCTCGATAATTGCTCGTTGTGTTGCTATTGGACGACATGCACACCAGAAACACGCATAACAGCTAAGCGGCGACCTTCGATGCCTTGTCTCTCGTGCCTGAGTCCGAGGAAAATCCTCCGCGATCTGTTACAGTGCCTCTGGATCCTGGCGTGGCTTCGAAGAATTTGTCTAATTCTTCCCCTGTCTTAACGCCCAAGCTGTGTTACTGGGCAACCCGTCTCCCGCTTTTCCGGCCGCCATCAAAAATCGAAGCAAGCGCTGTCGGCCAAGCAAGCTGCAAGCCTTCCAGCTTCTAGTTCACTCGCAAGCGAGTCTATTTCAGAAGGCGTTCCCATTGAGCCCGCTAACCTCGGTCAGCTTGATGCCCAAGCTTCGTCTTTAGCTGCCTCTTGCGCTGGTTTTTCACCTCTTCCACAGGTCACAGCGACTCTTCCTGCTCCAGGTAGGCCAAATAATTTTATTGTCCCGTTTGTGTCAACTTTCTCTATTCCGATTCCGTCGCTCGTTCATTCGTCTTCAACTCAGTAGTACTCTCAATGCCGATAATTCAAATACGCGATTGATTTGCGTCTTGAATTTCGCTATTGATTTAATCTTTTTCTTTTAGGTAATGAATTCCACAATAAAGCACCGCTGTAACTGAAACTACGTCTCAAATAATTAGTACGCGGCCTGGGCAATGACAATGTACCGAAAGAATTACGCAAATCATTGTCTGTGCTTCGTTCGTTGAATAGGTCTTGCAAGTACACTAGAGCTAACTCGTTAAGGGATTTAAACATCATTATTGCTGTTTGTTTCGTTCTTCTTACTCCTAGTTTGTCCCATTTAAGTGTTTCGAGAAGGAAGCTTAAGCTAGTTTCATAATTGGCCTTTAAAATTACTCTGGCTGCATGGTCAACACGTGAAAGCGTCTTGGGAAATTAAAACATACGATGGAGAAAGGGAAGTCCTTCAACAAAACGACGTGAAAAATCACTTCAGTGTACGTTACGATGTGGCTGATATAACTGTTGGTTTGTTCGTGACCAAGTACTTACTTTCTCTTGCTTTGGAAGGCTGAGCGTCAGCATAACTTGAAGAAGCCGTGATTTGATAATCCTTGATCTTTCCACTTTTCATTCCCAAAGGCTCTGAACAACCTGACATTTAAAAGTAAAGTGAACAGAGAAGGCAGTAACAAGTTCAATGAGAAAATTGAATTGAATTCAAACTGAGCTAGCCTTTAAATTGAAACTTTGAATTACTTTTTTTTTTCACTCGTCGTAAAACTCATTAGATTTTCATTACAGTGTTTAGTGATGTTTCATGTGACATGTGAACTTTAGAAAATCTCGCCAAATCTTCCAACGTCTGTGATTCCGAGTTCAATAGTCCATATTCGTTTTCTCGGTATTGGACTGGAACTAGCTTGCAACTGAGGCTCATGCGGGGGAATATCATTAAAAAGAGATGAATGTCATTTGCATTTGAAAAGACTCCCCGCATTAGCCTCAGTTGCAAGCTAGTTCCAGTCCAATACCGGGAATACGAATGTGGTCTATTCAAAGTCTATTTTTTGTTTTATTTTTAATAGTGCATTGACTGGGATAAGCTAACAAGCTCCCAGTTCAAATTATTGCTTTTTTATCATTAAGAAGAATAATAATCTGGCTGGCAACAGTTTCCAGCACTTTTCCCACAGCTATTCTTTGACGGATCAATACTACCACTGCTTATCAACCGATGCTACGATATTGGTACCACACAAACGCCCGGCCAAAATTCAGCTCGGTGACCCTTTCAGCTTGGCAGCGAGGCCTGGAGGACACAAACAAAGGAAATTGAATCCCCATGTTTATTCATTTCTTTTGTTTGTGTCCTCTAGGCCTCGCTATCGAGCTGAATTTTAATATATCGAAAGTGGCTTGTTGTGACAACTTTTTGCAAAGTTCTTTAAAAAATATGTGTGAGGGGTTCAGAGCCACCATAAATTTTCGATCATTCAAGGTGGCTCTGAACGGCCCGCTCATATTTTTGTAAAAACTCTGGAAAAAGGTGCTATTGCCCACGCATAACAGTATCCTACCTGGTAGTTCGACGTCAAAGGAAACTTTACCCAGTGGGTGAGAGTATGCCGTTCCGTTGCTGACTACCACCCCGTCAGAGTTCTCGATGTACTCGTCGTAGTAGAGAAGATGGACAGGAGTGACAATGTCGTAATGCTTAGGCTTTAAACTCTTCTCTGGATCAAACAAAACCTTGAAAGAGATTGTACTCACAAGTCCCCAGACTATCTCGTCAATCTAATCACATGAAAAATAATTAGCAGGTATGAGGGATTCCATTTAAACGTGAAAGGAGTAAGCGTCAGAAATTTTTTTAAGAACCCATTAAAGGAGCTACAGTCCCGCTTTGCGGCTGCTGCTTGAGAAAAAGTACCAAATATAAAACGACAATTAGTCCCTGTAATTTTTTTCAAAGGAATTACAATAACCCTGACAATGTTAACTTTTGACGTCTAATAAGTAGTATCAAGCGACGAGTTTTACATTTTTGAAAACAACTCTGCCTGCATGTTTATATGGAAGTCGTCCCCGAGAGTTCAGAAAGGGTAAACTGACCAAGGGCGTAGCCAGGATTTTTCAAAGCGGGTGTCACACTGTGTCAAAGTGAGGGTACTCACCAGATCGTCATGCCGTTTTCTCCACCTGATGTAGGTTGTTTGCTTAAAAACGGCTTAGAAAAGGGGGCCCTCCTAGCCACGCCCCTGCTGACGCAATTCAAATTAAAGTGGAAACAGATTGAACAGAATTTGTCAGCGGTGCTATCAAACCTTTAGAAATACAGATTGAACTTTTTCTTATAATTAACAATTAGATTATTCGCTCTTGACTGATTTCTATCGGTGCCGGATAGTTGACGAGGGCTGCGCAATAGTACGTATAAATCTTTAGTATAAATCTTAAGTATAGATCTTTAATATAAATCTACTAGTCGTTCAAAGCTTTATCTAAATCCTCTTCACAGATCCCTCGAAAACGCAAATCATTTTGTTAACAAGCGCACACTGCCACACTCCTCACTATCTACAACAGAATAGATAGTGAGTAGCGTAGCCAATCAGAGAACGGCATTCGTGATAAAACGCTAGTAGATTTATACTCATTGCATTAGGGAAAGTTAAGTATGCATACGAACCAAGTGGCCCATCAGACCGGAGCTTATCCCGGTTTCTGTGACATGAAGCGACTAGGAGTATTTCTTCTTCCCCCTGGATGGGATGCTAGTCCATCGCAGGGTTACCCCTACCAGTACCAATTTATACACCTGGGTAGAGAGAGGCACTGTGAGAGTAAAGTGTCTTGCCCAAGAACACAATGCAGTGTCCCCGGCCAGGGCTCGAACAAAGAGCGCTCGATCCGGAGACGAGCGCACTAAGCATGAGGCCACCGCACCTCCCTCCATTAGGTCACTGTACCACCCAAAATTAGTATTTTAACTAGCAAAGACATTGCTGAAAAGATTCTGCAATACCTTAAGAGTGACACTGTCATCCTTTTGCACTACCCGTGGAGGACTGATGCCTTGAGAATACGACACCAAATTACTAAATTTGATGAAGGGTGCCAACATCCAAGTAACGTGCACACCCTTGGCGGCAATCTGTGAGCCAGCTGCGTGGTTAAGGGTGGTGACGTACCCGAAATGGTCGCTATAGTGACAAAAAGAAAGTGCTGTTATCTCTCATTGTGCTAATAGAGAGGTTTTCAATTGAGTGTCGAAAGTAATCAGCAATTACTTTGATTTTGGTTTTGTTTCACTACGGTTTGAGATTGCCCGAGTATTCTAATTGGAAAGTAATTGGTCTGGTTTGCTTTTATGACACTCGACTGAAAACCTCTCTATATAACAGAACCGTTAAATAAGCTTAATTCCTTCAACTGGTTTGGTAATGGGCCACGGGAAAGCTCCACATTAACGAGGTGTCTGTTTGGAGCGGATAACGTACGAGCTAATATAAGGACCAAACGTAATGTCTATAAAAACGAGATCTCACTTTCCGCAGAAAGGTAGTTCAACTGCAATTATCGTAACTTCATCGAACCTGTGTTTAATATTCTTGCACATTTATGTTGAAAATGCAATTAGTTTAAAATAAGTCAGTTCATGTTTGGCGCTTCGAAAGCTCACTAACGACTCAAGCAGGTAATTATCATAGACCAACCATTATGACCAAAGCGATATTGCCCTTTCAAATACGATTTTCTCAAAGGTACTTCGTTTTAATTCACTGCATGGTCTTCGCTATTGAAAAAAAGTGTTTTCTTTAACTGTTATCGACTATACTCCCCCCCCACCCACCCCCTCCTCGTCCCCTACTCGTCAGACACAGAACAAATAAGTCCTTACCCATGCCTCAAGACACCCGTCACATTCACAAAGGATGTTTGGATCTCAAGTATAGGAGTCAAACTGGCTACAAGAGATGGCCATAAGATGAAATGTGACACTAAAATAAATTATTTCATTCATTTAGATGACTAATGTAGCTTAGAATGAAATACAGCCGTTCACTTTTACTAGGTGTGTCTGAGTTGTGGTGAGCATCCTCGTGGTTCGATTTAGAATGGCAGTCAGAATACCATTATATACAACTAAACTCCAAACTATTAAGATCATAATCATTTTAGACACTGTGTAGCGCCAATATATTGATTTCAGTTCAACATTGAGCTTTATTCAGCGCTAGATAGTTTTAAAGTTCTGTACGTTCTGGCACTACTAATCCTCAAGTTCATCAGTGGATGCAATAAAACTTTAAAAAGCCCCCTCAATTTTGAACTGAAATCCATTCAACAACCTAACGTCCTCCTTTTATACAGCCGAACTGAACTGCCAGGACTAAGGGACAGATCATTATTTATTATTTTTTTTTTTTTGAAAGGTTGGAGGGGGGCTGGGCAATTTTTTGGGACATGAATTTTTTTTCCTCACCTTTAGGTTGTGCGTAATAGTTTGTGCAAGAGCTCGATATTAGAAAGCACTTTTTCTTGGGGTTTTTTTCCGCAAGGCTCCCCTCGCAAGATTTTTTTTGTCAGTAGTTTTTGCTGCGCAGGAATGTTTTTTTTTGGAATTTATCACCTCCCTTCCTCCCCCCAATGATCCGTCCCTAAACTTAACCTGTTTAACCGGTTGTGTACTCCATAGATACCGTAAAACAATCTTTATTCGTTTCGAGCATTATTTGTTCTCCCTAAATGAATTTAGAAGAAATGGAGACATAATTTCTCTTTTCAATGGTATCGCCAATAAAAGGCGTAACCTAGTAAAACAATGAGTATGCAAATGAATTATTTACATTTCTAGAATATTCTTGTCTTGCTAGGATATTGAAAATCCACTTGAAAATACAGGATATTACCGTTACAATCTCAGGGTAATTTCCTTATGGAACTAGACGAGAATCTGGGCAAAGAAATTATTAAAGCAAAACCGTGAAGATTAGATATAACAAATCAGCGATTATTACATTATTTGATTCACCGAAGCAACCGATAACTTTTTATAAGTGTTAAATCGATCTAGGAACCCAGGAACGTTAATTAGGCCAACAATTAAAATGCAGCAGAGAACAGTTATGCAAAGAAGATTTTGGAAAATTTATTCTTAGGAATCGTACTTTTTAGCTCCATCAAGAACTGCTGAACTCTGGAAGATTCTTGATCGACACCTCTGTTTGACCCTATTTTCTCCTAATTATTGCCAAATCAGTCTTTTAAACATTTTTATTACAAATAGGTTCCTGGTTGCAGTTGGGTCGCGGTGTTTACATAAGTTAAATGTTAATCTTTGTACAGACTTGCAAGTATAGCCCTCAATCCCTCTTTTTCAGCAATATGTTATTCATTACAAGAACCTTTAACTATGTTTACAAGTTTCTTGATATGATTAAAACTTGTTAGATACTCACTATCTACATTGATGTTTAACGCTAAAAATGAGTTCTTACCTGTTGCAGAAACTGAAATGGCGCAAAACGCCACCTGAAACAACCAGCTCGCGGGCGTCATCTTATTGAAAAACTTTTATATCCTAGATGAAATCGTTAGGGCATGAACTTAATTACTTTGAAACTTTCGAAAGATGAGGCTTTTAAATATTTATATCAAAAACAGGATACTGAAAAACCGATAAGAGATCTAACCGCAAGCAATTAGATAGGGTCCTTGCGGGAGAATTTGCCCAGTAGCTGCACAGAACGATATTTAATGAGGCCTCCAGCTGTCTGCGTACGTCGGTGCAATTCTGATTCAGCTGGATGAGATCAAACCAGTGATGTATAATTGTTTAACTGGACCAGTCACCGCTATTTATTAAGATAACATTCCGAGTTTGAAAAGCAGAGGTTTCTTTTCCTTTGCCAATGAAATCAATCGCTCTAGGAGTTATTAAACGATAAATTAAGTTAGCAAAATATCTATTTTAACTATTGTCCTCGAGTGTTCAATCAATCCCTCAAATGCGTTCAGTTAAATATACAATGGACTATAATTCCCAGTACATATGAAGTGCTGATATTTTATTTTGTTTCTAATATTAAGGAGAAATTCGGATAAATGAAGTTAACCTTTTGCCACCATGCAAAACTCTGAGTCCCCTGGATTGCAGAAATAAACAACAATTTCTCTTGATAAGGGAAAAGTTCAATCTGAGATCGATTAATTCAAAACGCGAACCATATTTACATAAGATAAACACGATGGTAAGTTGAACCGGTAGAGCATGGACAGAGCCGATAACCTAGCGCGCAGGGTTTCTTTTCTTCCTGGGCGTGAAGAAGAGAGACCCTGTAACGATTTTGGGACAGAAGTGCTTCTTAAAATCTGGTTCACACTTGTGAGATAAGCACAAGCACTAGCACAAGAAAAAGAAACATGTTCCTTTTTTGCTGTGCTTGCGCTTATGCTTATTTCCCTAGTGTCGGCTTATCTCACAACAGGCTTACGAACACCAGAGGAAAAAGGGGCTTGGCAGGCCTTTGCATAAGTACCATAAGTATCACGGATCTGTTCTGACAAACTCACTGGCAAGTTATTTAAATTGACAGCAGCTCCTATATTTAAAAAGAAATGAATGGAACAGAGCATCTCTGCATTTCACTGTCATTCGAGGGTTCAACTTAACAATCATCCATAAGCTTTTGCTCTTTTTTCCTGTCGTCAAGATGGGAACAATGGCTTTAATTCTCTCGCGTTGTCATTCCGTGTTTCTCTTTTCCGTTACATTAATTGTCACGATGAGTTTTAGAGTCTTCTAACTTGCCGTGTTTGGAAGGCTTAAGTTCTGGTGTAATGTGTTAATTTTAAAGTTTTGAGTTTTGTGTTTGGGGTTTCGAGTCTAGTGTCCTTGTACCATCTGGTTCATTATTGTTCCTCTGCGCGCCCACAAATCGCAAAACATACATCTACCTCAGTATGAGTGCAGATAAATCTTGTACAAATAGAGTATACCCACTTAAGGTCTCAAATAATGAGCTCACTAAGCCCTTCCGGTTACCAACTGGGGCCTGGAGTCTAAGGATTTTCTCTTGTTAGAGCTTAGTCAAAACATAGCCCGATTCTCAGACGGTCAAACATTTTGGGAGGTCGATCTCTCTCGCTCCCTCCTCTCCCGGGGGACGGTCGGATGTCGCTCGCTCTCACTTCCTCCTCTCCCGGGGGGAGCCTCCTCTTCCACTGGGGAGCCGGTTCATAGGCTTTTAGAAAACCCACCATTATCTAATAGAGCCCGCATGGAGCCTTCCCTGCCGGAGGCCTAGCTAGGTATTGGCTCTTATCGGTGATTAATGCCACACCAATCTTACAACAGGATTACGGTAGTAAAAGAGCCTAACCAAAAATGTACGAATTCCTTCATCGAGCCAAATTTTGCTCGTTAGAGGCTAAGAATGGTCAATTGGACAGAATTATGGAGAAAAAGAAAGTTTTGGAGAAAATTTGTGCTTTTCTTTAAATGTCCCGACTGAAACGATTTTTCTGTCTTGGAGTACTGTAAAGCCCCGACTGCGCGCAGTCTCTCCTTTTGCTCGAAAATTCGTGAGGGGAAAAACGCAAAACACTGAGTGAACAAGCAGAAGCCAGCCCGCGAGTCGCGAGTAGCGCGGGCATCGGAGGACGAGGTGCAAAATTCGGAAAAGTTGGTTATATAATTGAAAGTGTGGGTTTACGTGTGCGTTGCAGATTTTCCTTTGTATCAAATAAACGCCAGTCGCAGTAGACAGTCTTCGGAGATCCAGAGGTAGTCAATAGGAGATAGGGACCTTCTGCGTTCTTCCCCGCAGTTTTCGACAAAATCTTAATTGGTGCCAACTGTGTCTAACTACCTCTGGACTCTCCGAGCAAACCTTGCCCTCGTTCCCAACACCCTCACTTTGGCGCTTACTGCTCGTTGACTCCAGTCCTCCATCTTTTTCTGTCCGCGTGTACAGGTGTCCACTAACCATGCGCTTGAATCATTTCATCAGCTTGAACTATTTTGACAATTAGATGTTTTCTATTGAATGCGGTTTACGCCTGTTAAGTTTTATACCACAATAATGTCTTAATTAACTCCAAGGGTTTTGTTTTTACAAATAATAGACAAACAATATACATTGTGAATGCGCCTGAAACGAACTAATTTTCATCATTCTAACCCAGTGGCTGACATGACTTATCTGTGGCAAGTTCTCGATCTGTTTGGCTTCGTAGGCTTGAGAGTTTTTGAACGCGCGGATTTCATCATTATTGGCAGATAAGTGTTGTAACAAGACTCTCATTATATGCTGAAACGACCAGTCACTGGGTTACACTAAAACAGTTATGCTCCGGGTTTCTAGCTAGCCAGTGATAGTTTGTTCGAGGTTTCACCTCTGATCATCAACCGTTCGATGGGAACCTCAAGCACATGGTCTTATCGTTGTTATTTCTTTATCAAGTGGCCATATGTTATGCAAATTACGCCTGGTACAACCTATCACCGATTTTCAATTAAAAGGAAGTTACACGTGGTTTTGGCGGGTTTCGTCTGCGGAAAAATTCTCCCTCTGGTGTTAGCTCACAGCATGTTAACAACAAACATTGTTAAGGTCCATTTACTACCACCAGTTGTTTTAGTATTTACCGCACGTAAAGGTAGTTTTCGGTTAAGTACCAATAAAAGTTTGACGAGGTGTTGATGAATTTTAGAAGCGTTTCTACTAGTTCTTGCACGTGGTTTTTCAGAGCAAGAAACACGTGGTTTGAGGCACCTGTCGCAAGATGACTTTGAAAGTGTTCGATTTCATTCCAGACTTGTCACTAGAAAACATTGTTCTCGACAAGCAAAAAAGCACCTGTCACTTTGTCCACCTGTAGTTTGAAGAACATCCAAACTGAACAAGTAGATATGTTTTATAGCCTTTTCAATAGCTTTTGTTGACAGTCCGTGTTCTATTGTGAGAAACGAGGTGTGAATGCATGGGTCACCACGTTCTTGCAATAATATAACTATTTTTAGCTTACACATAAACTTGTGGAAATAGCTTAGCTTTAATTTTCAACTTGCTCAGGGCTTCTGTCTACACTCATACAAGAGGAAATCAAAACGGTGGCGTGTACCTGAACCTACTGGAGGCGTGGCTCAAATATCAGTCAAAAATTTCAAATTCAAAGCCGTTGACTGCCGCATATTTGCTGTCGTTTTGTGGCTCAGTACCTTTAAGATACCTCGAAGACTGTCAACGGCGGTCATTTCAAACTAAGCACTTCAAGATATACCAATCGACAAATTGCACTTGCACTCCCCAAAAGATACCACGAGAACCCCCCTGCACCCCGGAACACTGCTACACAACATACTTTGAAAAGCTTTATTTACTCACGGACTGATATTAGATAACTTTCAATCTTAACGGAAGCCGATGAGTCCGAGATTTGAACGCATTACTTTAAGCTTTTTTCCTATGCGAGTTGAGGAAGGAAAAAAAAATTAATCGCGTTTTTAAAACCGGCCCAAGCGACTGAGTAAAACGAGGCGTTAAGCGGGCAGCAATGCCAATCAACCACACTACATCATTTCGTGAGATTACCCCAACAATTCGCCTTTTACGGTGGGTGGAGAGAGGCACCCTGAGGATGAAGCCTCTTGTCGAAGAGCGCAAAATACGTCCCAGATCACCAGTCACAATACACCCGCCCCAGCTTGAATAGACTGTTCGCAGCGCTCTATTTCCTCGTATTTTTGTTCCATCGTTGAACGCAAGGGTAGAATCCCGAGATAACTGGATGCCAGCCCAAAACGGAAGATTTGACAGGGTAGAGGGTGGGGTCTCTATTCTTTGTTTGGCTCGCTTCGCTCGCATGCCCGCCCCACCCCCTCGTACTTCGCATTCGCGCTCGCCTTTTCCTTCGCGTTCGTTAAAAAATAGATTCTGCAGCTTGAAAAAATAGGCGATTTCGCCAGCGCCTCCAGCACTTTTAGTCTTGTCAGGAGCCCTTCCCCGACCTCTCGCCAATTTTTTAACAAGATTATTGCGTGTGATGGATGACACTGGTTACTGGATTTCACCATTCTTTTCAAACCATTCTTTTCACTTTTGTCTTCTTGGCTTGACGCAACGAGCACAAATAATACTCCCTACACAATTTTCAAGCTTTTCCATTGCCTCCAGTTTCAAGTAATATGTGTAAGTCTGGAGAAAGATTTTCATAGTTTTTCTCCATTCGTTAACCTTGTCACAGGAAAAAAGGGTGTTATTAATTACTGTGCACAGTTGCTTTCCTCAGGAGGTCGAGCGAAGGAATCGAAGAGTGGATGCTTTTTGATTGAGGTTTTAGTGTGCTTACACATTTTGCACTAGACTTCTTGATTACTGTCATATCCATATCAGAATATTGTCAACATCTCTCATCATTGTTTATTACCATTTTAAAAATGTATTGGCAACATCGACTAAAACAAAGAACACATATCAGTGCGATACTAATTAAAAATCGTGGTTTACTGTTTTAGTTTACCTCACTAGTACAGGCACGACAAGAGGGAGTTTACAGTTTATGAGTTCGGTTAAATTTGACTCGAGTTTGAATTTTGAGTTCTAGTTTAAGAGTCAACAACTAGGGGATGGATCTGCATTTGAAGAACTTTATGGAAAAAGCTTTTTACAGACAATAGTGTAAACATAACCGTATTATGCAACTCTTTATACCTACAAATGAAATCTACCCAGTCCCAGACTAATCAGAGTTCTAATTCAGCTAACTAGAGTGCTACATAAAATAAAGCGCTAACTGAGTGTGCTAAAAAAGGTGCTAAATAAGCTGACCAGAGTGCTAATTAGGCTAACCAGAGTGCTATTCAGGCTAACTGGTGTACTAAATATGCATGTATTAAGGCCAACTGGAGCAGAACATGTAATTAAGCTAACTAAGATGCTATTCAGGGTAAAGAAAGAATCTTGAAATTTTAACTCGATCTAAAATTCAAAACTGCCACTTAAAGCAAAATGAAAACCAATCATTACAATGCATGTCCAAGTGTCGTTATTTCATACTCGTTTTTTTTTTGTTTCGTCGCACATTCTGTTTCACATGTAGCTACATTACAAGTCAAAAAAAAATGTCTGCTGAGCAACGTCACAAATCTGTTAAAACTTTGTTCACTCTAGAAATGTCTCTTGCTTAGGCGCTGATCACACCTGTCAAACGGAGCCCTAGCTTTACAGTGCAGCCTAACAGGGCGAAGAGACCAAGGTAGCCAAAGCTTCCTCTCATGCGCTTTTTAGGATCTGGAATGACAAAGAATTCACATTGCAAGAAACAGTCACTGAATTTTTCAATCAAAATGATGTTAAAAAAAAAACAACAGCACTAGTAGTTTGTATTAGAAGAGGTGAACAGTGTATGGGAACAGTGCAAGTGTAATGTGATATAGATAAAAACGCCCGTAATAGCTCTTAATAAAGGAGCTGCTAAATCAAACATGGCGATCCAGTCAGCACTTTTGTCTCGTTATACCAATTCGAATAAATCGTATCTTTCATCCACAAGTAAGGTCGATTTTCCTTTGAGGTTACAAGTGTGAGGGGAGGAAAGGTGAGTCGCCCACTCGCGACCAGTTCTTAATAACTGGTTGCAAACACTTGATTTTTGGTCACATTGGCCAACAGTGAGTCATAATTTCGAGCCCTGTAAATACTCGCAATGTCTCTCTCACCCAGGTGTATAAATAGGCACTAGCAAATTTAAAGGGGCTCAATGTATTTTGAGTTATTTTGGCCACATACAAAATTTCCTTTAAATGGTAGGAAACCTGAAAATAACAGTTTAATCAGATAGAAAAACACCAAAGAGATAATGATAAACCATAAAGGAACAACGATGGCTAAGGATGAAGAAGATTAACACGGATTACAAACGACAAATTTGAAAAATTGAGGGCTAAACTTTTCAACGTGCACAAACCGTGACTGAGCTCCTTAAATGATGGGGGTAACCCTGTGATGGACTAGCACGGCATAAAGGAAGGAAACACTGCTAATAACATACTGCCACAGAAATCATATCAGCTCCAGAAGTAGGCACCACTTGGCCTGACGCAGATACCTTTTCACTCACCTGCTCATTCACAAGGCAGGGCCCATGCCATATATAAATCAAAGGACACTTAAGACGTTTTTCTTAGTCAAATGTTAAATCAGCCTGTTATGATTTTTATATGTTTTATGCCTTTTAGGGACTGCTTGTGTTTTTATAGATGTATCTTTTTATCTTTTGTGTTTTAATAACAGGACCCCCTTTGATACCAGTACTTGCAGACTGACAGGGTTATCTTGTATAAATAATATTATACTTCATGTTAACTCTATTTACCTCCTGTGTAGTATCCATGGGCATAGAACAAGCGGGAAACAACCCACACCGCTCCTGCTACAGAGCATACAACCTAAACACAAATAGAAAGGAAACACAAAATTAAGCCAACATGTAAGGCTGCACCAATACACCAATACCATGTGATCTTGTTTGTCCGGTGTGAATATTGATACTGTAGTTGAAGAGAGCATTGGGACATAACTATACAGCAAATAAGTGGTGATAGGTCAACAAGTGTAGAAGTTTGTGCCTAATAACTGTAACAAAGTCCTTGCCAAAACACAGCCTTTGATCCATTGACTAGTGATTGTTTTAAAAACAGAAACAACATACGATCTGCACTGGTTTCACTTGCTTTGATTCATTGAAGATGGTGGCAAGAAATGCACCCTTTGGTTGACAGCTGCACATCACTGTGCACAGTCATCAAAACACATGGGAGGCTGATGACACGTGTTTGCCTGTTTCTATTACTTGTCGGGGGTTGTTGCATGTCACTTCTCGTATTGTATTTTGGCCCTTTTATTGAGGTACGTATCATATCACGGGAAAATGTACACACTGTCACATCATTGCAGCCCTATAACATGCACTGATAAAAGATAAATAAATGTACAAATCCTAACTTGAGTTTATATAGACATTCTAGAGGTTGGGATGGTTAGAAAGTGTACTGCACCTGGGGCATCTGATCTCTATCGAAATTTCCACCTTTCAGAAATTTAACTAACAGTCTAGATTCATGGGTAGATTCCCAAGTAGGTATTTTGTAAACATGAGTAACAGGGGAATCATCCCACCCACTCAATTTCTTTATTTCCTCGAGATAAAGAATTCATTAACCACTCCCCCCAACACATGCTATGATAATTCACTCTTTTCTTCTGACTCACAGGATGTTCCAGACCTCCGAGCAGCAGGAGGGACAAAAACTGAGTATAATTTTCAAGCCTATACAACAACAAAAGGACAAAATTACCAATGCATATAAATTAAACAGAGCTTATAATTGTTGCAGTCACACATTTTGCTCCTGAGGATTAAACATTTTGAGTGGAAGTTCAATTCCCAGCTGGCAGGAGATTGAGCAACCAGCTTAACAGTATTACAAAGTATTGCAAATAGTAGGAGTCTGTAACACGGTACTATCCAGGCTCAAAAAAAGTGCCATCCGGTCGTCTGGGACAAATAGATTCTCCTTCTGGGCAAGTGCCTTTTCATTCTCACTTGCCCAATGGGCAAGAGATCAGGAAAGTCATCTGCCAACTAAATCATTAAAAGAACCAACTAAGACTTGCCCTGGGAAAGATATATTCAAGAGCTACTTGTCCCATGGGCAAGCTGGAATTAAAGTTTTTTTTCGGGCCCTGGACTATAATGAACATGATCAGCTAGTGATAATCAAACTCCCTCCATGCAGTATTGTACAAAAAGATAGCAAACTGCTCTCCTTTGAATTTACTGACATTAACTGACTATGAAGAACTACACTTTCTCAGGGATCAAAAATTGTATTCCAGGGCTGTTTTAGTATCATTTAACTGAAAATCCCATGGACACTGTATATATTCATTTCTGTTTTTCTAGTCTCCCAGCAAAGGAAAACAACAATTAAATGTCAAATTATAAATGACAACCACTGTCTCTTTCCATTGATTTGCTAGGAAAAACTGCATTATCCATTGGTTCTTTCTGACAAATGTTCAACACCCCTGGATTTTGTCACCTTTAAGAAATCTGAATGGAAACAAAGACTTGTCATTTAATTTAATAAGTTTTGCCTCATGACCAAGGCGTAGCTGGCCTTCCCCTTGATACACCACTACCAATAATTTCTTTTACATCTCACTAACGCTATGTTACTTGTTTCCATACATTAACATTTTTTAACTTACGTGTTTAAATGTGCTCTTTGAATGCAGTTGAAAATGGGTTTATTTTCATCATACATCTTTGGATACTGTCAAAGAAAGAAACAAACACAAGATACACTGTAAGATCATCAAACAACACACAACCAAGAAAATAAAACAAAGTTATGGTGTATAATTTTGTACATAAAATGAATGTATAATTGATTCAATTTCCACTGGCTTGGAAGTGAAGGACAATGTGTTCTATTCATTTTTCCTTCCTAATACGTGTTATAAAAACCTGTGTTTGACCCAAATTTCTCAAAAACCTACATGCATGTACATCCCATGATTAACTTCCAATAATCATAGTAATATTTAGAGGTGAATCACATTCACAACCAAAATTAAAGGAAGCTGTAACACGGACTATGCTTTTCATGTAAAAGACTTACAAAGATCACATCTTTATTTCAGATTAATTTGTCAAGTACAGATATTTATTTTTAGATATTTATATTTTACGTTGCACACAGTCCTTTCAAAGAAACAGCTACTTCATGCGGAGAAGTTAGGTACAGTACTTTTGCCTGAGGAATCACAGCAATTTAACAGATCTGAAATAACATTTAACTAGTAGTGAGATTGCCCCTTAATTTTATATTTATCACAAGAATGAGCAAAGAGACTTAACGCCTACAAATTCTTTAGAATTCTGTGATATTGGACAGAAAATGAGACTGAAGTAATCCTCCGTAGGAAAAAAGATGCCAAGCGATACATTTAACCATAGTTCTTAGCGCAAGGAAACCTTAACGTTCATAAAAATGTACGGAAACGTCAAAAATCTTCAAACCTAGGCTACTCAATGTCCTTAGTACAGGGACAAATATTGTAAAAATGTAGCTTTCTTTGTGCTTTATAGGCTGTGTTACGTTTGCAAGGCATTGTGGCAAAACGTACAGCCACCATGTTTTTTCATACAGGGGGTTGCAAATTACTTCAATGAAAACTTGGGACACAAGATCATGGTTACTGCACTGGAAATCAGTTTGCAGTGGTTCAATAGACATCCAGTGTAAAACCAAAAGGAGATGCCAAAAAAAAAAACAAATTTCTTTACTACAGTTGTAACCAAAAAACAATTTTAAACTTATACATGTATAGTACTTACAAAAATAAAATATAGCGTGATTTGCAGAAAATGTGTGAAACATTGTATCAGGAAATGCAATAAAATGCCTGCTAGGGAAGTATCTGGTCTCTACAGTGTATTGGCATCAGTACATTATTTGCCTACTGCTAGCAACACTGGAAGAGCTTGTGTTTGTTCCATCAGATACAAGAAGGCCATCCTCAGAGGCCCAGTGAGAAATAGTCGGTTCTGGTGGAAGTCAAACAGGTGAAAGCCAAGCAAACCAAAGACTATCTGTCCCTGGGTTTTGCTCAAGGATATATAATGCCTGAATGAACAACTCTAAGATGGTCCCAATGCAGACCTTGATGTTTTATTCAACCGCTGTCCTTTAGGACGCTATGTTGGTGAGTAAAAAGGCCAATCTTCTCTTATCTCCCAAATCCTATCAATAAAATTATACATAATGGGCCTTGTGCAATTGTCCGTGAAATTAACAAAAAATTTTAAAACCCTTTGATTGAGTGAGTTAGTGAGTGAGAAGAAGCAGCACAGTGCTCCTTCACTGCTTTAACAGTTGAAAATTTAAAAAGATGATCGAAGACTTTTAATCAACTGGTGTTCAAATGTCTAAATACGATAGAAAAGTACAAGTCAAGCATTTTTATACCCTGCTCAAGATGGTTTCCTAGAATTATTTGAGTTTCATTTGGCAACAATGTTCGGTAAATTAATGCACATTGTCATTCACAGACATCAAGCTTATATTTTCTCACTTTTGTTAATAAATAATGCTTGTTCATAGCGTAATTTGCTTCTTGCAAAGACACATGTACCAGATGTATTTTTTACTTGTTTTTCTTCTTGATTGCTCTTTTAGAAATTCACATGACAGCACAAGAAGTATTTCCTTTTATTTAAAGTTGCAATTCCAAATACAGTTGAACCTGCAGAACTGACCCCCCAAAATGTCAAGCCTTGGTGACTGTTTATGGGAGGTGGTTGCTTACAGGAGCTTAGACCATCTTTGGTCAAAATTTATGTCATTAGCATATGGTAACTGCAGAGACTTATCCCACGTTTTAATGTTTTATTCATGTGAAGAGTCAATTTTGAGAAAAAATTCAGTGCTTCCCATTGAGAAATTTGCATCTCTTGTACTACCCAGGAATGCAATAATGTTACAACACCTTATTATCCAATTTCTGCTTTATTATTGGTCAGGTGGTTGTTTATAGGAGGTTAAAAACAAAAGAAAATTTCAATCTTCAGGCTGTAAAAGTGGTTGTGGTGGTTTAGTATACGAGAGGTGGCTGCTTACAGGAGGTTTCAAATAGAGGGATGTCTTGGAAACCTTTAAGTACTTTAGAAAACTGGTTGCTGAGGAGAGGTAGTCACAACCGGAGGTTCGACTACACCACAAAGAATTTTACCATGAATATGGTAAAAATTTTACAAACCTGGGAGGAAATTTATAAATAAATTAAAATAAATGGCAGCAAATGCTTTGGAATAATTGCAAAAGAAAGACATGACTTTAATTTACTTTATTTGCATATTCCTAAAAGTTACTCACAACCGAACAAGTCCAAAGGTCTTTGCTATGAAACTGGAGGAAGAGTCACGTGCAAGACTACAAGTAAGCTTATAATATACCGCCTGTTAAACTAAAATCACAATGAATATTTATTGTACAGTGCTGGTATAAGGAACATGGACTAGCAATATTAATTGGAAAATCACTAGCAAGATGGAAGCATGAAACTCGCTTCTTCCAGGCTACAAAAGAAAATCAAATAGAAGTTATATACATACAGGTACATTGTACTGCTTTCGTGCTTTCCCCACGTTCATTCCCAGGTAAGCAATCATGAACCCAGAGGAAACGGTTGTGAGGACAACATATCCGTACTCCTTTGCTACAACTAACGACGCCATTTTGGATTCCAGCTGCCTGGAATTAAATCGAGGCTTAGACCACATGCTTACCACGTGCTTGGAAGGTTTTGATTGGTTGAAAAACTGAGACAATCAAACAAACCAATCAAATCAATCTTCTTGTGACGTATTGTCTTCCACGCTATTTGACCAGACTTACCGGCAATTTCATTCATTTACTGCCGTTTGACGTATTTGAACTGTGGAGTTCTTGCAGAAGGTGACACTCCGAGGTCGAAGGTTGTCTCAGATTAGCAAAGGAAATCAAGAATGAAGTGCTCAGTATTTCTGGTTGCCGTGGGCCTTTTGGCCGTGATGGTTGTTTATAGCAGCGCCACTACTACGATTGTTGCTGCTCCTTCAAGCGCCGCCGCAAACGCATCTGCTAGTCAAACACAAGCCAGCAACGCCACTACTACACCAGCGACAACGACGGAACCTACTACAACAACAAGCGTTGGGGTTAACGTTTTGCCATCGGCTTTTATTATGAGTGTGGCCATCTTGGTAGCTGCTCTCCAGTAAACATTTTTTTTCGTGTCACTTGTGAATGCAGTTGCCGCCACACCTAATTACACCGACGAACTTGCAAATAAGCTTATAACATTTAGTTTGGTTGTTGCCTCAATCTTTGGACCATTTCCTCAATACTGAGATACATAGACTGGATTTCATCATTTCCTACTGACAAACTTCAATGTATTTAATTCATGATATTCTACCACAAAGAGATTTCTGGACCACATGGTGCTATTACAAAACTGAAAAACTTTGCGAACGCGTGAAGATGGCGTGGCCTTCCACAAGAGTATGCGGCCTGCAAGAAAACTTTGTGTAACTGTAAGCTTTTTTTCGTCTTCAATTTAATACAACAAACTGTCATGTTAGGTTATTCATTATTTTGGCGTTTGTGCTTGTTTCACAAATTTGCATTTTGTGAGGAAGAAATCCCGACTTTATCGTTTCTAAAACGACGCTTACAATTTAAGGTAATTTTTGCTCTGCTGTGAATAATCGCGGACACCGTATGTTTTCCATCTTTCGTACTTGTCGTCTTCTGTTTGTAATTTTCATTATTCTCTTTATGTAGTTTGAGAAAATAAACCTTGCACATTTTGAACATGGGCGCTGTCGAGCGCCTTTGAAATCTACTGTTTTGAGGGTAGAGATTTTTTCCGATGTGAAGATTTTGTCCAGGTTTTCTCGTTTTTCTGCTTGAGTTCAATAAACTTGATCGCTTATCAACATGTGTAATTGGTTTCTGGTGTGATCTGACAACCCCCAAATATTCAATTTTTGTGAAAATTAAGTTTGAAGTAAGCTTGTCTGACCATCGAGAGGTTTCCTTCGGTCGAATGCATTTTCTTTTATGGTCGTTTTTGCCTTTGTTGCCTGCCGGGGTGGTCTTGACTGTAAAATGTGAAGATGATGTGGGAGAGAGCATTTGGCCATCCAAAGTGAAATTTCCTTGGCATTTGTCCGCCATTTCGGAAGCAACAACTGTTTGGTTTTGACATCTTCCTGTAATTGAGGTGGGCGCGTTTCATAAAGCATACGAATACTGCAAACAACTTTGACTTACCAAGTTCTGACAGGAAGACTGGTTATTTTTGTTTTCAGTGTCATTTTATAGCAATTATAGCTTGAAAATGTTCGAAGGAATTAGGAATGGTCGATTGAAAGCGATGCGGCGCCGGCATTTATTCTGACGATTAGGGAGACGCTTTTTTTTTACTCATCTTCTGCCGTTTATTTTCAAAGACAAATTCTCCTCCCACCATTTTGATAAGATTCCCTGGTGAAAGAAAATTACTTCCATTCTGTAAGTTGCGAAACAGATTTTGGCGAAAAAAATTTGATTAGGAGACACCGCGTGTTTTTTCGGTTTCCAAAGGAATATATGCAAATGTTTAGTCGGGAATTTTGCGTTGACATTTAGATAGCATTGTTCTAGATATTAGCTACATTCTTCTGGCATTTGAAAAGAAAAAAGTACTGTTTGTCAAAATTTACATCAATTGTGCACTGTCCAAAGAGGGGCACCTCTCAGCGAATGGAAAATTTGGAGCAAGGAACGGAAGAGGCTTCGCACAATGAAGTCGCACCTGCGTAAGATTTTAATTATGCCCACTTTCGGTTGGTATTTACTGATGTTACTAGTTTCTTGAAGCGGACTTGAGAAATTAGGGAAAACTTCAGGAAGTGAATCTGTGAAACAATCTCTCGGTGCTTCATGGTTTGAAGATAGAAGTGTAGAGGTTATCTTGATTTGTTTTGATTCCCAGTTATAATTATGAGGCAGCTGTCGTCATTAAGTATTCATGGCTTTTGTCTTGCTTCGAATAAGATGTTGAGTCTGTGAATAAACTACAGCTCCATGTTAATGGTCACTTAAGTGACATCGAATCGACTTTGTAAACAACAATCAATTTAAAGATGAAGATTTTGTCAATGAGGGTTTGTTGACTTGTGCTTCTGTTTGCGGTACATATTAAAATCAAACAGCATTCGATTTGATAACCACTCAAAAGATTAATTGTGCTAAAATCCATTTTCATTTAATTATTTTTTGTTGCTATGGCATCGTAATTTCCCTAATGACCGAAAGTGATATTTTTGAAATGTTGCAATACCTACTGGTGGGTTAATAATAGAGAAAATTAGGCCCGTTCCAAACGCCGCTCCATTCATGCGCCGAACCTAACTGAAGAGTTAAGTACGGCAGAAGAGCGGCGTTTGAATCAGTTTGGTTCGGCAGGTGAGGTTTGGTGCGACAAACAACATTAAATTCGGCAGGGTCTGTCGCACTATGCGACGTTGGAGCGGCAGCTGATTCATACGGCGTTCTCCTCATGTGTCGAACCTAATGCATAAATTACTGTAATTTATTTTTCATA
>Ga0126339_10000098_pt1 | contig 32524 bp, 13 predicted proteins | sample OrbTmetagenome_2_FD_92532 | JGI IMG/M metagenome (GOLD analysis project Ga0126339, IMG submission 92532) | Coral microbial communities from Petempiche,Puerto Morelos, Mexico - Orbicella T R C metagenome | ecosystem: Host-associated > Invertebrates > Cnidaria > Coral | place: Petempiche,Puerto...
CCCCCCCCCCCCCCCCCCCCCCCCCCCCCCCCCCCAATGAGCCTCCATTGCGAGTTAGTTCCAGTGCAAGAATGACCCATTATCAAACAGTAGTTCCAGTCGCTCTTCGCTTGCATTTCATTGGGTTAATAGCTTGGCTGTCTCACTCACCTATCGCCAAATCTACAGGCTCCTGTCTTCAGGTAAAACGAGCAATTCACTGTGTCCTGAAATTTATCAACATGATACCGTTCTGACAACATTCACAAAATTTTCGATCTACAATATATGGTTTGTTACTCATTGTTAAAAGGTGTAAAACTAAAGAGTGGAACAAACGTTTTGCAGGAGCTGAATTTTGCGGACTAGCAAGTCAGTGTCTTGCAGCATCGAATTTTTGCAATCGCCAAATAAGACTTATTTTGTGTGCGAGAAATAGATGTTTGCGATCATCAGCAAAATGCGTACAATTCTGAATTACAGTTCACGTTTGAATAACAATTTACAGTAAGTTACCGTTGTAAAAACACAAAAATCGGTGTTTAATTATTAGGCTATTACAATGACATCTTATTTGGCTACTGTGGTTAGTTTTTCTGGTGATGAAGTACCTCCACTTTATTAATTTTTTAACTGTCAGTTCTCCATGGATAGATCAAAAAAGAGGTAACTTGTAAGAAACACTTGATGGCAGAAAGTCTACACATGTACCGCAACGTTTGTGCTGGAATTCTGATACCCATACATGACAAAGTTGTCTCGTTATTGATCTCTTAATTTAGGTAAAGTAAAGTCGGCATACGAGCCAAGTGGCGCATCAGGCCGGAGCTTATCCCGGTGTCTGTAGCATGAAGCGACTAGGAGTATTTCTACTCCCCCCTGGATGGGATGCTAGTCCATCGCAGGGTTATCCCCAGCACTGTGAGAGTAAAGTGTCTTGCCGAAAAACACAACGCAATGTCTCTGGCCAGGGCTTGAACCCGCAACCGCTTGATCCGGAGACGACCGCGCCTCCGCAATCTCTTAATTTGATGCGGTTATATACATTTCAACACAACAAAACGTTTTTCACCTGTTCTGTGCCGTACGATTTCTTGTCATCTGAAGGTGGTGCAAGCGGGTTATGCCATGCTCCATTATTCTATAACACACAAAAGAAACATACTAATCTCTTACTAACCGAATACGAGGGCCGGGCCCTACTGGGGAATATTGCCCCGAGGTCTTGGCAGCACGAACCTCGCTACGCTCGGTCCGTATCAAAAAGACCGAGGGCCAATATTCCCCAGTGCGGGTCGAGCAAGCTAGGTTAGCAAGTAGTTTGTTATATGGCTCTTGTTTTGAATTCAATTCATCAGCCTCGCTGGTATTTTAACAAGTCCTCCCGGTGTTTCGATAGATTTATTACATTTACTCCATACTTAGTTTACTACATGCATTCACTCGAGGTTTTAAACTAGATAAAGGGTGATAAACAACAAAAGAAAACGCGAAAATCATAAAATAACAACGCACAACAAGGAAAGTCCCTTTTCCTTCTGGCGCTTTTGTCAGATCACCAGGGTTCCAGGTTCATCCTGGAGAGAGAGCAGGCACTGCGAAAGTAAAGAGGCTTGCCTAAGAACACAATACAGCGACCTTGCCAAGCAGGCTGCAAACCTAACTACCTTGATCCAGAGTCTGTCATAGTAACCAGCAAAACAACCTACCTCGCCTCCTGTTACAATTTATAATGAATCCATGTAATTTGGTAAAGATAATGATATCGTCATACCTCTGAAGCTGTGGGTTTGTTTAACTCCCTGAACAAGGCGTCCTGTTGGAATGAAGATGCCAAACAAGGTGCTTGAGGCAATGTTAAGAGTTTTGTCACCTAAGAAATACCTAACTGTGAACTACACAGTATTGTACAATAAGCAATTGCTAAAACACTGTTTTTAAAATCCAAAATATTATCCGTCAAGCAATACCACGAAAGTCCTAAACTGGTCTACGCATAAAGCCTATCCCAATACCTGTAACATAAATATCATATGACTTAGAGGGGAAACAAAATCCAGGTTTTACCTCTGGGGTGACATAAAACAGACATCACTAATATTTAAAAACAAGCTACAAATATTTACAGAGGATAAAAGCATTGGAAATTGCAAGTTTGGATTTTGAAACTCCCATAGAATACAATAACAAGTATATGAAATATAGACATTGGTTCATTACTTCTTATTTCTGATTGAAAGTATCACTGGCAGAGAAGCAAACCTCTTCAAAGGCACTAAATCGATTCAACAACCAGTACCATAGAGATCTAACTGCCAGCTACACTAATCTTATCTACACCATAGTTTATCTGAAATATACCATCTTATAAAAGATACAAATATGTCTTTGACGCAATGGACCCAATGTCTCGAGGACCAGAACTTGTGCAAGAACTTGGCTGTGTTGTTCCCAGTTTGTTAAGGATTATCAGTTCTAAGCTCTTCAATTCTTATATTTATTATAAATTACTTCAAGAATAATGTAACAAATGTATATATTTAATGTCTCAAAAAGGTTTATAACCATACTAAGGAAACTTTATAATGACGCCACATGTGAATCATGCACAGAGCACAGAGAGTATTTTAAGAAACAGAAAGGGCAGAAGTCATTAATTTTTGGTGTTACTTAACAAAATGGCTAGCAAATGACAAAGGGAAATATAGTACACAAGAATCATTTAATAAATTCAAGTTAAACATTATTTTACTATTAAAAATTCACTGAATGTTGATCAGGAACATTGGATACTCATAATTTTATGCAATGACAATGAGTTAAAAATTATCGTACTGATCCCAGGTTGTTCGAAGGCTGGATAATGCTATCAACCCAATAAATCACCATCCAATGGATAAACAAACCACACTATCCGCTGGATAGTAATTTACCCAGTGGATAGTGCTATCCACCTTGTGAACAACCCGGTCTGGTAATGTTTCTGCCATGCTAATTTCCTGGCATTCTAATGACATGGAACCAGCAATGATTTGTGCTGCAAACTTTTATGGATTGCTATTTGCTGTACACACATGTATGTAGCTAACCATGCAGTGCTCAGTGAGCAAGAAGCCAACTGGGAGCTAGTCGTGTTAGTTCATATGGTAATTTGCCTACACATGTTAAAGATACGCAAGTGAATACTTGAAGCGAACCCATCTAATATATTTTCAAGAGCTGTGGGAGAAATGTTTTAGTGACATGACTGAACATAACTTAGGCAGTGCAATAAGTAACGCCTGATCTTTTTCCAGGTTTTGTTTTTCCAGATGTAACTAATCAATGATAAATGACATCAATGAGTAATCAAACTATCAATCAATTACTCATTGATCATCCGCAATAATCAATGACTACTCAGCTGATTACCCATCAATTACCCATTGATTACTCATTGATTTTGCTGACGTTATTGATGTCATCAATTGGTTACATCTGGGTTTCTACAACTGCTTAGGTTGTGTACAAAACAGCCATGATATGTAACATGCTTATTGATAATAACAGAATTTATTTATTAAGCGATTCACATTCATTCATTATAATCTGATTAACATGTAAAATAAGTCGGATACTGCCATTTTCAGTGAATACCCATTCCCATCAACAGTGATATCACCTCTTTCTCTTTGATTGCCCTTTGTTTTCTTTCTTCTCTTTCTTTCTCTCTCCTCTGTTCCTCTTCCCATTCTTTCTTAATTCGTTCCTACAACATAATGTACATTGTAATGATATAAAAGTTAACTAAAGGTAAGTTTAAAGTGTTTGCACTGTTTCAGTTCTAAACCGATCAGTGAAAAAAGCAAAACAAAACAAGAAATATACCATTAATTAAACGCCATTATTTGTGACTAGTTTTGACAAATTCTGGCTTGGCCTTTGTCTTAAAGTCAGAATGGGAACCACTCAACAAGGCCTTGGATGTTGTTGTGCAGTAATATCTACACATACAGTACATTTGGTCATTAAGAACTCTTTTATAAATATGTACAATGCAGTCTACACTGCTTCTGCCTCATTACACAAGTTATAACTGCCAACACTACTAATAGCACTTTTTTTCTATGCTACATGTATTACACATAATCAATCACCTCTTGTTCTAGCTTTTCCCTTAATTTTCTTTCTTCATCTTCCTTCTTCTTTCGAAACCTCTCCTGGGCAATAGCTTCCCTTTCCAGCCACAAGCGATGTTGGACTTTCCTGAGAAGAAGAATATCAATCAGTATACTTACTACATAACTCCTTTTAGTCCAAAGTTGACAAAAATGTTGATTCTCCCCAATGACTGCTACACATCTCTCTGAAATGTTAGTTTTGTGAGTCTGATGACCAATGATTACAGCATGGCTAAAAAGTAAGTTACCAACCTCTCGCAAGTGAAGACACTGCTTGAACTTCTTACAAGTGAGATATTAATAGCCGATTGTAAAGCAAACATGCAGCAACAATGCAGCAAAACATTGCGCACTGATGTAAATCTAAAAAAAATCCAGAATCATCCCAGAATCTTCAAAAGAAGTTCAATTTCCTCACCTCTCTTCCTCCTCTTTCAGCAATAGCTTCTTTTCTGCTCTTTCCCTTGCTTCTAACTTGGCTCTATACAAAAAGAACACACTTGACCCTTTCAACAACAGCCACTCTAGAGACCAGAATCAAGTAGCTATTGGAGAAGCGCAGCTTTTGAAGGGAGGTTTTGAAAAGAGCAAAAGAAGTTTTCTTCACAGAATAATTTACAAGGGTGTATAAAGTATCTTGATGCAGAAAGAAAAGAATCAAAAAGGACTCCTTCATCAAAATTTTGAGCTGCCATTGCTTCAAACTGGTTCTACTGTAGATGAGCCGACCTACTGCACACCCAACTCTGGCTGTGACTTCCAATACTAAATGCAGGACCTATACTCGCTTTGTTGAAGTCGTTTTTCTTGAGAATTTATTTTAAAATGTCTGGCAATTCATAGGTAGACTTGTCTACATGGTTTTCAAGTACAGATTCAGAGCAATGCTCTGGATACTTAGATGACAGCTTTTAGTCAGAAAATGAAGACTTTCCATCTTACAATGACAGTAAATCATATCACAATAAATTAAGACACTATAACAACTGCTACAGTAGCTCAAAAATTGCTAGAAATAAATTTAAAAAACCCTGTCTTCCTAGGTAAGGACAGCAAAATGATTTGGACTATACAATACATAAACAGTAAACAAAACACAGTGAGGATTAAAGCTGCAAGCTTGTGGGACCATGTGGAAAATCAAATTTACAAGACTAGTATAAGTAAAAGCCATGGACAGGTTAGTGAGAACCATGTTATATGTACAAGTATACAGATTGAGAAAATGTAAGATATGGAAATACTGTACATGTATGAAAACTTTGATTACTCTGGCACTTCGAAGACATGGCTCTTAGCAGAGGATCATTTATAACTTAATTTAGTATAAACCGCACAAAAGAACAGTGCTTCACATGCGCTCTGATTGGTTAAATCGGAGGTGATTAGCAAGTACTATTCACCTCCGAGCAGCTGGCATTAGAGATTTTAAAATTTCTGACCGCTTGTCACACATAAAATAATGTTTTGGTCTGCTAATTATTCAGCTTGTGTGGTATATACTAAAACAATTATTCACCTCAGTGTCTGTGAAAGTGATGGATATTTACCTCCACTTCGGTGAATAATTGTTAACTATCATTAATTTGTCAGTTTAACCGGGCTAACACCAGCAACATCAGTGAGAAAATCTAGCCTGTGCACATCTGCCCCCTCCCCACAGACAAACTTGGGTCCAAGACATATTTTTAATGGGAGGGGGCAGATGTACACAGGCTAAGCAAATCTAGCAGCAGTGCTGGAGGTTCACTTGGTCACAACCTCAGAATGCATGCCAACTAAGATCCCAAGATGACATTAGCCTGGGCTCCAGAAGAAAAGAGAAGACATGGTAGACCGAGAGAGATCTGGCACAGAACCACAGAGAAAGGACAGTCTTGGGTGTTACATTGCAGAGCAAGGCAGCAGTTGTTGCATGTGACCAGATGGCATGGCCAAGAAAGATTTCTGGCTCATTACCCCCAGGCACTATGGGCAAAAGTGAAAGTAAAGTATCATTTGTCTGTCTATGAAAGAGCAATGGATGAAAGGAGACTTCTAAGAATAACCAACTCCAGAAAGATGTCAGTTTCTTAGATGAGCAGATAATTTATACTCTAAAATTCCCTGTTCATTGATTCTTGTGGGAAATAAGACTCATCACTGCACAAAAACAGATGAGTCACGTTTCACTAGTTCAACAAGACCAGAGACTGGGAAAGGTACTAGTCGGTAGTTTGTTCTGGTGGTTTTCACAGTACATGTAACTATGCAGCTCAGATTTTACACTCACCTCAATATTGGGTCATTTTCTATTCTCCACTTTTCTGTAAGAGTAAAACAAATGATGGAACAATTATAATAATTATTTCAAAATTTGTTAATATAAATTTAATATACAATGTACAGTGTTTTGGTTTGAGATTCTTCACACATTTGATATTTATTTTATTTTCTCATATCAAATTCATTGTCATAATCTAACTCAGAGGTATAACAAATGAACCTGTAGGTTTCAATGAGATCGATATTTAAAAATATATAAACAACCAAACAAAGGATGGACAACTTACTGATTTATTTCAAGGCTAAGAAAACATTGGCTAAAACAGTACATATTATTTGTTATGGACTGCACATAATAGTCTGTAAATTGTTGTGCCCTTTATTAATTAAATTTTATAGATGTAGTGTTTTTTGTTTTGTTTTTGTTTTGTTTTTTTGTTTTTTTATTAATATCACATTATTACATGTACATTCATTTGGCTTCCAATTGACACCACAGCACATAATTTTTATATACCAGTATGTTGTCTTTACCTTCAAGCTCTTTCTGCTCTCTCTTTTTAGCTGCTTCCTGTCTCTTTTGCCGTCGCCTTTCCTTCTTCAGAAGCCTTCTAAATTGCTTGTGGCTGAAATATTTAAAAGATCACTTAACTCAAATCCAGCTGAATTTTCCCAGATATTTTATCAATGGACAGCTTCTCTGCAAGAAAGGCTACTCAAAAGCTTGAAAATTTCCAGTTCAAAGAAAAATCCCTTACCCTTAGAATTCCAAAAAGCCGCCAGTGATATAGATATGGATATTTTCTGGAATCACGCATTTGAACTACAGTACTAGTGAAATAAACGTGGCTAAATTTTCGTCAATGCAGAATTTCCTCGCCTTAGGACTTAGCAAGAACACTTGACATTGAAATTTGGTTCACCGAAAGATTGCACAATCCAGCACAATTTCTCACACCATCAACGTTTTTCCACGCACAATTTGGCTCCAAAATCCCGCACAATTTTCCTCGCACCCTGTCAGACGCCAGAATTTAAATTCTGTTATGAAGCGATGGTGAAAAAGCCATACCATAAGCTATACATGTACATTTTACTACTTAAAATACTTTGAGTAGTGTAAGCAATGTATCATGTTTCTCCAAACATTGTTTGCGACCGAAATTAACAGTTAGATGAATAAACTTGAATCACCATCACTGGTTATGAATGGTGAGCGTCACTTCGCAAAATGAATTCACTAATATTAAATGAAGCTACAAACTTTCAGGAAACGAAACCAACAGGAGCCTAAGGATGAACTTCAGGATAGCCTGTAGTATCTTAAAAAGCTAAAACTACCATACCTGAGCTTTACAGGTTGTTGTTGTTTAAATCTTCCATCTTCTTCTTTCTCCTCTGCCGCCATATTGCTTAGTCTGCTTGCCTCGTTTTGGTGTTACTCGGTTCCAGTCAGCACTCCGTCAGCACCAGAAGCGAACAGCGGCCCCGAGCAGCGCAGTTCGAGGAAAACTAAAAACATGCTAAAAACATGTTAAAAACATGTTAAAAACATGCTCGATACATCAGCTTACAGTTAGCATAATTCACCTAACGACTGTAAAATTCAGGTTTTAAGCACTGTATAACGGATTTTGCGTGAGCTTTGAGCAACATATAATGTCCAAGGGGGGACAAATATTCGAGCATAATTTCGCGCCAAATGGAGGCTATTTTATTTACAATCCTTCAAATGTATTTTTTTGATTTTGTGTTTTTAGCTTTTTCCTTTGCTAGCTTGTTCCAGGCTCTCGGTAGCTGGGGACGAGCGAAAAAAAAAATAAAGGGCGACCAAGAAAAAAAAAAAAAACATAAATAAAATAATACAAAGTTCAATGATTAACAATCAATATTGGCAGAAAATCGCTGCGTCAATACCCGAAACAGTCCACTGCATGTTGAGTATTGCCTGAGTGGCGGGTAGACTGGAATATCTGACTCTTGAGGTCATGACGTAATTATGGTGACGTGACTTACGTCAACCCATCTGGGCCGACGCACGTTAGTACGCTCGTGATATCGATGATTAGTCTGCTGAGACTAATCATCGAAGTTTTTTTTTTTTCTCTTATTAATACTTGGAACTGATCATAGGGAAAAGAAAGATTAAAAGTATTGAATCACACAGACGACCTTTGATATAAATTTAATACGTCCTTAATAGACACATTCTGTACAAACCCGTTCAGAATGAACAGACACCATTTAAAATATCTTCAAAATGTCTCTCTAATTTTAAACACGAACTCATTTCTTTACGCATTTTCTCGCAAAGAACATTCATATTCCTTTATAATTAGACATCACAATTTTCATTAGTAACAACTGAACCGTCAACTGTATCTCAAATCTATTTCAGTTACGGCATTTAAATTCTAAAACGTGTTGCACGACTTCATTTTCAGTCTCTAGAACCTCGTCCTATTCTTTCAAGAACGAGAGGGTGGTTACATTCGGCTGCGTTATATCAAAAGAGCCTTCGTTCATCAATTCGCCATAAAATATAAAAATTTCAAGCTAACATCAATGTCACTACAATATTATAGCGAAAAATATCCTAATACGAGGAGCAAATAATGATAAACCCTAGAACAGACACAAGTCTCACTCTTGTTTATGTGACGCGATGAAAACCAGTTTCACCATTACGTCATTTTATAAGTCTAATTTTGTTTCAAGTCAGGTCTCGCTATAAACTAATTCTGTTGATTACAGAATGAAATGATAAATTATTGTTGCAGACGAAGACTATATCTATTTTCAAATAAAGAATGTCACTGGTTTCTCGGTGAAACATTTACAGGAAAACTAACAAAAGCAACGAAAAATAACGAGCACCTACCGACTTGTCTATATTTTGTCCGGCTAACTTGTAGCCGTGAATCTTGGCATATAAGGAAAAAAAAATTTTTCTTTTCGCACGAGTTAAATAGTATTTCCATTTTGAGCCGCTAGCACAAGTTACAATATGATTTTTTCTCTGTTACATTCTAGTGCTGTTATGTAAACTCAAACTTACTTTAGTGTATAAAACTGCTATTAAAAAGAATTTCAACTGTTTGAATCTTATATAGTGGAGGTCATTTGTTAGAAATCCCCTCTGAGTTCTTGGGTTTAATGTTTGCGTGTGTTAATCTTCTGAATCGCATCACGAAGCAGGTTGTGGTTCCCGAACGTTTACTGACGAGAAAATGGATGTCCCAAAAGTTCCCCTTTGGCGAGTTGAATCAAGCGGAGTAAGATGGGTGTCACGGAAACAAGCTGAGTTTCTGGCTCTGATCTTCCCCTTAAACCCTCTTCATAAATACGCGAGTCGACGCATTTTGTCAAAGCCTTGCTGAGTCACGTCATAACTTAGCCCAGGCAAGACGCAAATTGTAATAACAATCACTTGTCGCCACCAGTTGACGGCTTGTTGCTTAGTAACATCGCGCGCTCTGATTATGACTGGAAAAGCTGACTGCAGTCTCGCCTCCAAGCCTTCTCGGACTGGGTTGGGTTTGAACTTATGTCGTGGTGATGTTTTCCCCAGGCTATCTCAGAAATATCGAAGGAGAAACGTCTGGGACGAGACCGAGGATCTATCTCTGTTAAAAGACCGAGCTGATGCGTTTTTCTTTACTGCCCTTTTTTGAGCCTCGTAAACCAAAGCTTCTTCTAATTACAGACGATCTTCCGAACTCTTTGTCTTCATCATCTTGTTCCCTAAGGTCCGCACTTGATACTGGCTCTGGCAGCTGTAATGTGGGAGAAGGAGGTGCCTTGATTTCTGTGGTAGACTGAGTTTTCTGGAATGGCCTCTCTTTCTTTCCTGATAAAAAGGAAAAAACAAATGACTCAAGGAACCATAGAGTGCGAGTAAATGTAAAGGCAAAGTCTGCAAGCCAAGTGGCCCATCAGGCCGGCGCTTATCGCCAGTTTCAGTAGCAGGAAGCGACTGGAAGTATTTATACTCCCTTCTGGATGGGATGCTTAAGTCCATCGCACCAATATTTATACACCTGGGTGGGAGGGGTGGGGAGGGCGGAGGGGGTGGGGGAAGAGGCACTCTAGGAGTTAAATGTCTTGCCCAAGAACACACCACAATGTTCCTGGCCAGGGTTCAAACCCGGACCGCTCAATCCGGAGAGCGGAGGCCAATTAAATTGAAGTAGTCGGAAAGTTCCCGATTTTTAATATGCAATCATAACACAACACGACCGCTGACGAGTATGGCGAAAAAAAATGCATACTCCAGGTTGCTTAGCAATCTCCATGACGAAGATCGATCGTGGGCGCAGTGAAATCTCACAGACCGGATTTCGTCGCAACGGGTACTTGTTCGAATATTAATGTAGTGAATAGCAACAGAACAAATTTTAACTGACTCACCATTGACTTTCTTGTGTTTGACGGATGCTTTTGCTGCTCGCATGGCGGCTTTTCTTGTGTTTTGTGATATAATGAGACCTGAAACACAGATACGATTTGTTCCCAAGTATAAATTACGTTAAACTTGGACTTAGAGTTAGCATAGCCATTTTCGCGGCTCTACTTTTCCTCCAAACAGTGTAAACACAGTTTGTGACTTCACAATGCCGTGACATGCACCTCCGTAGAGGATGAAAAAAAATCCTATTTTTTCAATGCTATAAGAAATGAAATTCATACACGTATCTTCACGGCCGGCGAACATGGGTGATCTTTACAATATTTGATTTCTAACCCTAACCTAACCCAATTCTCTGCTTAACCCTAAGTTAACGTTAAGGTACTAAGCTAGGCCTGAAACATTGCTTAACCCTAAATACTAAATCTCCACTGCAATCCCCTGAATTAGTCTTTCCGTCGCTATAACGTTCGAGTAGAACTGTCACGCAACATATCAGGTCCCAGTCTCCTTTGTCACATCCTCGAGAGACGTTTTTTGTTTTTACCTGTTTTTGCATCTTCTTTGACTCTCCGCCTCTCGTCTTTAAACGCCTTCATCCACCTTTCTTTGTGAGCCGCTTTCTTGGTGAAGAATATGTACCACTTCTCTTTCTTGAAGTTGTAGATTTTCCACGCGTTGTTAAGAGGTGATCTATCGAGGGTTTCTTCAATAGAAACACAAAACGTCTTATTAGCAAAGCTTCCTTTGGAATCAGATGCAATCTCGTTTCCATGGTCCGCGCATTTTCGGTCTGTAGTGACCGAACGCTCGACGCTTAGGAAGAAACAATAAACCGGAACCCGAAAATCCCGGTCTGTTTATTGTGCGCATGCGTTCAAAGTCAATAACGGTTTCTCAACATGCGTAGAGAGAGTAACCGCTGTGCCTAGTGTTGGTTCGAATTCCGATTTCCCCCAGAGGTCTCAATTTCTTGGTGCTGACCAAAGGGATGGCGGCCTTTGGGAAAAAGATTTTCCGACTTGCGGTCATTATGTGTCTTACGCTCTAACGCAGAAGCTCTTTGAGCCTGTCACAAACTCTGTTGAAGGTTCAATTGCGTGACAAGCACAAAGCACGTCTACATGACGCTAATGTAAAGTAGGATTAGAAAACTTTTTAACCTAAACTTACCTTCTCCGTCTCTAAGCCAAATCACTGTGCAATCATCCATGTCTATTCTACCTTTGTATGTCAGGCCGTTCTTCTTTAAGATGTCCTAAATCCAAGAACAAAAAAAGCCCTTAGAGCAACTTTAAATTGCGAGCCTGCCGTAATGAAAACTAAATCCTTTTTCAATGTCTAATCGCAACAAAGGTAAAAACACGTTAACATTCTTTTGAGATGGACGAGAGCAGAGGTTTTTTTGTTTTGCTTTTGATTGGTCTTGTGCATGTGTGTCTCGAATATATTTTTTCTTTTATCAATCACAAAGTGTAGCAAAGCAAAACAAAACCCTTCCAGAAACCAATGTAATTACAAGAGCCAATCACAGCAAGCATTAGCAAGACAACGGACCAATAGGAACTCGAAACAAATACACGCACCGGGTAAGAATCGCGGGAAATCGTCAGTGACAGCGTTAACGTACGATTCGGTTTTTCATCATTGATTAAACAGGTGGCGTGAGTTTGTAAAACGATTTCTCAGCGAAGCAAAGTAAAAGTAATTGGAAGCAATCAATATTACTAAGTTATAGAGCGATTTTTATTTGGGTACAGTAAAGTAAATGGTTTTGCATCAACAACGCTACACATTTGGCATTAAAAACTCGCGCTACTCTGTCATCCAATCAGAAGTAAAACCACAACCAAACGTCACTCGTTCGCACACGTTTTCCCGCGCTTTGCGTCAGCTAGATGTATTTACTTCGAGTTTGATTGGTTCACTGTATTCTCTGTGTCCTTTGTGATTGGTCTGAGGGCCTACTTTGGTTTTGGCTTTGAGCCACTTAATTGAAAACCGCTTTATCGCGTAGGTGAGAACCATTTGGGGTTAGCTAGAGGAAGCAAACGTCTTGGCAAAGAAAGCCGTAGATGTCCGCTTGCAAGCTCAGGGTTTAATTGTCTACTTGTACTTTCAAGCAAACAAATTCCTACACGGTGTGCTTCGATCTCAATCTTCTCTTTAACGTTAACCATCGTTTTTTTTCCCGTTTATCTTTCAACTCTTCGACATATTTTTCGAATTACTTACACTGTTATTTTAAAGCTCCCTTACCTTTTTACAATACACAAGTTGATGATCGAACAAAAACATGACGCGATCTTGCGAGCTTCCATTTGACGTCTTGATCACATCTCCTGAGTGAATCAGCTCCGAGCTTCTCTCTAACACGTCCTCTCCCTTCATGGAGGAAAAGAGAAAAGGTTACAAATATAACAGAATTCAAAAAAATAGCAATCTTCAGTGGTGTTAACTCAACTCCCCTCCCTTAACAAGCTCTGTTTCCCTCCGTCCCACCCCACCCTTCATAATGAGTAATTTCAACTCACCTCCCACCCCTCGATCGTACTTTGCCACTTGGCGATCTTGTTGATGCTTTCAACTTTTCGTTTGCGTTCGTTAATTAACGAAGCCACGTCTTTCATGGTTTCTAGTGCTTGCTTGACCGTCTGGAAATCTTTGTGAGCAGGGCTCGTGTGCTTCTTCAGCTCCTGGACGGAAGAAAGGGGAAAAATGAACTTTAGATCTCACAACATCCATGTTGAAAATGTAAAGTCCTTGAACCACACAAAAGGTAACAATGCCAAGGCAACAATAATATTGATTTAGTTTTATTCCGAAGTCCAGGAGCAGTTAATAGAGTCGGTGAAAACTCCAGTTTTAGCCCTCTCCTAGATGGTACTCAAATCCATCAGAGGTTGTCCCCTGCCCCTTCGCATCTCAAGCATTCTGTCGGGTTGTCCCGGCGGTTATCCGGTGTCCATCATTCTACAGCGTAAATAGCAGTATTGAAGAGCAGTTTAAAGTGTCTTGCCCAAGACACAACGGAATAACCTCGAATCCAGGGCTTGAATTCTGGGGATTCGACGCGCTACCAATTAGGCTGCAAACCCGGCAGAAACGACTTTATGCCACGTTTTATAAGGCAAAATCTAAATGTGCAAAAGAAAGCAAAGCCTTGAGAATAACGAACACACAAACAGTGACGAGACTTACCGCCAACTGCAAGGGATATTTACAGATCTTCTGCACCGGTGTCAGCAAGAATCCATCCAACGATATGCTGATCATGTCTCGAAGAAGACGGCACGCCTATGAAAATAACAAAAAATATTAAGCTCACATATGTTATTGATACTCATCCAAACATACCTTAAACTTATATTCTAAACTACAGTCGAACCTCTCCATAACGGCCACTTCGCGTACAGAGGAAAGTGGCCGTGGAAGAGAGGTGGCCGTTATGGGGAAGTAGCGGTGTACCTGCAACATTTTTATTTTAATACAATGCTTATTCAACACGTAAATACGTAACACAGTCAAAATATATCGATAACACAGAAACTAAACAGAAACAGAGACCAACGAAGCGCGGTATAGATCAATTTTCGTCACCTTACAATACAAGATGTAGTTTTGTATGCACTGTTAGTCAATCGTTGATTAACTGACCGTTTTTAAGAGGTTGTTTAGGCAGTTGGAACGAGTTTTTGTGGCCGCCGCTGTTGTAGAGGTTAAAATTAGAGTGAATGTATGGACCGTCCGCGGGGACATTAAGAAGAGGTTGTTGTAAAGAGGTGGCCGGAAGTGGAGGTTTGACTGTATTGTTTATGTCTTTTGTATGAGCCAAGGCGAGACGCACGAGGCCGTTACGACATGACAATTACGGTTCACTATTCTAAAGACAAAAGAGTGCCATACCTCAAAAAACTGCTTGTACTTGTTACTTGCACACAGGGTTTTAAGCTCAGCCATTGCATGCGGATGGTTGTTACAATACTCAGAGTAAATGTCGAAGCCTTGTTTCTGTAACGCGTAACAGACGAGACCAATCAGCTTCAAAAACTACTAGCTGCTGGTATAGTGGAGCAATGAGAAGGGATTGGAGCGGGAGGGGTGGGCAAAATACTTCGTAATGGTGTGAATTTTCTGCCCCCACCCCCCTTTGAAAAATCCCTATTCTAGCCTCTCTTTCCCCGCCTCCCGTAGACTTCTCGCACCCTTGACTTCCGAGTTTCCCTCTCCTAATATCATGATCGCAATAAAACTTACGTTATTAAGAAACACAGCGCCAATTTCAGATGCGTATGGGTCATCCTCCACAAAACACTCCTCGAGCTGCCTCAAGATTTCCTGGTGAAACAGATAAATCTGCTCGATGTTAGAGAATATCTTCGTAATCTGCTCCTCGGAAAACATGTCTGTTCTTTTGCGCGCTTGTTTCAGATAACCCTGTCAGAAGAATAGGAAAAACTTCACAATTAAGTCGAGATAGCCTAAACAATTACTCGTTTTCCTTCGTGTGCTGAATTGCTCGTCCCGTCCCTTTCGAGATACGTCTAAGAATTGTTAATCGCGGGTTCTCCCTTGACTTATTAAGAAATGAGGATCTCGGTCACGCTTTTTTGACTCTAAAAAGTTGTTTCTCCAGTCATTTATCCCCACTCGCTCCACAAACAGCTGATCGATTACATGTATGTAAGCTTTGCCGGCTTATGATAGTGGAAGGTCACTACACAATTGAAGCACTCTCTCCAGCTCACCTCGACCACATCTTCCAGGTTCTTGACGTAATCTCTCTCGGTGCTGAGGATCTCTAGCACAACCCGTGATCTGATGACGTCGTCAGACAGGAACCCCTCATTAGTTCCTTTTCTTGTCCGCACAGGAGGAGCAAGTTTCGTTTCGTCAGCGGCCAACGTCTGTGACACACGAACCTAAAGAATAGAAAAAGGAAAGATTCGAACTACAATCGATTGAAGATTCTGGTGAAGGTGGGATTACGTCACGAATCAATTATCCCAGCCATATTAAGTTGGCGTGACACGACGACTTTCGTCACGCAATCCGAGAACTCGAAGTACTTGAACATTTACATGGTTTGCAGAGTGGCGTGTTCTTCTCTAACTGTGACAAGTTGGCGTGACGACGTTCATCGCGCCACTCCAGAAAAATTCATGTCACCCTGTCTATCTACTCACCCGAACAAACGGCGCAGGAAACCAGCCGACCTGATCCCCGACTTGACCGAACCACCAATCACATGACGTCATGGTCAGCACAGTGATGATGTCACCCGCTTGGAAACTCAGCTCCTCCGGGTCCATGGTCACGTGATCCCACAGCGCTTCTGCAAAGGCTTCTGGTACATCCATCTGTCACGTAAAACGGAAGTAAGAAAAGAGAGTTTGAAGTAGGTGCGTGCGCGTAAAAGAAGCGACTTGAAGTTATCGGCTGATATTGGTCTGCAAGAAACTGGGCCTGATATTGCGTTGGTGGTGTGCGTGTGTGTTTGGCATTTCTGCATCAACTAACCTCTATTTCAGTATTTGCGCAAACTATGACGCGAGCGAGTTTTTTTTCCATGAAATGCTCTTAAACGGTGACCGAGGTAAAGATAAGGCGCAACCCACAAATATTTCCACATAGTAAATGTCCCTAGAAAATGCGTGTTTATGTTTACGTGCGCTTCTTCTCCAATTCACAGACGTATTTTTATTTCAATTCTCGCCCCACAGAGTGATAACCACTAATTAACGCGCCGGCTATTTGGAAGTATATTTTTAACACATTTATATATTGGAAAGATTTCTCGCAAGGCAGAGTAATTAAAGGCCAACTTGAAGCCATTAAAATGAAACGACACCCCAGTAAACAACAAGGAAACTCCAGTGGCATATCAACGAACGATTGACAACTAGAGTCAAACCGCGACGCCTTTACCTCGTTGAATCACTTTAAAAAAAAATCTAAAAAACGTCTCTTGTCTCTCTAAACCTTGTCTATTGATTTAGCTTATAAAAGGTAAGTCCAGTAACTGTTTTGATCAAGCCTGGCCCTTTTACTAAATTCATCCAAGTTTTATAAAAGCGCCTATCAGTATGAGATGCATGCACAGTATCGTTAAGAACTAAACTTCACGAAAGGAAGAAACATCGACAAATATCCCGTTTCTGTTTGCACGGTTTACCGCGAAAATGTCCGAAAACAAAGCGATAGAAACAAACATGCCTTTGTGGTACATTCGTTGGATTTTTGACAAACAGAAAGGCACGCTTTCGGAGAGGCAGCTTAAAGTAGTCTTGTTTTCTCAAGAATGAACTCAGTATAGATCGCCGGATATATAAGTAGAGCGAATGACAAAGTAGAATCACCGTGCTCTTAGCAATACCTGGACGCTCAGCACTGCTCTAGTTTCAAAATTGAAATTCTTCTTACAGATTTCAGTACATTTCCTGTAGTTTAGTTGGGAGAGTTTACCTTAACGACTGCTTTTCTTTTGTGATCTATATTTTATTATTCTCGCGAACTCTAAAACCCGACTTCGAAAAGATTCTTTTGGAAAATTTACATGCTAATTGCATCGCTCAAATGATAACATTTTAATTAACAGTTATTATGATCATATTAATGCAGCAAAGACCATTTACCGACAAAACACCCCACAATGAAACGTAATCCCGAAGACACAGTAACATTCTACGATGTTTGCAAACACAGGGCATAAATTTAAATTCAAACAAAAGGCGCACATAAACAAAGAACACAAACACATTTCTGTGGTTCGGCACTTTCAAAAAATAACTTTCCCACGGATATTAAATAAAAGTTAATGGATAATGAATTAAATACTCAAAGTGCTCTAATGAGAAATAATGACGTTCTCAAAATCACCGCGCGAATCTCAACGATATGAACGTTTTACCGAAAACAGAAAACTTTTCGGCTGGTTAAACGCGAATACAAGGAGAATTTGATCGGTTTAGCTTTGTGCTATTTTAAAATGTCTATTTATATTTCCACCAAGTCTATATTAAGTTGTTTTGTTTACACACCAATTTGGACGCCGGTAAGCATTTAGCACCCAAAAATAAATGTGTTTTTACTGTATCGATATTTGAAAGCTAATAGCCGGAGTCTGGCGAGACCGAATCTGGTACAATTTAAGTGTAGATTTAGAAAACGAGGGTACAAGCCGAAAATGAACCCGCGCGCGCGACGTGTTCATCGTTCAGTCGCTCACATCACCTCTTAGAATTGTGGTGAATTCTGAGCGCATGAGATTTTGCGGTTTAAATCCACGATGAAATGATTAGAACCACGACTTCAATTAAAACTGGGACTTTTATAAATGACGATGTTGTACAGCAAGGAAGAGAGCAATTTAATTTTATATGACTGACGAGCTGTGATGAATTCAGACATCCACGAATACTTCTGAAGTTTAATATGATCTCTGTTTCTGTAACTGACATCCTTTTGAATTTTTTGAGTGCGTCATTTTCACCGTGAAATATAGGACAAGACAACACCATCAAGGTGGTAGCAAAAGCGTTCGCAAACATCTGTAGTTTACATCAGTGAAAGCACGAAACTTGCTAATGAACTGTTTATAGTTTCATTATCGACTGCATTGAAATAATAAACAAAGAGAGATTCTTGCATGTATCGGTAGTCATGATTCATAGGATAACCATATCTCGACCTGGAAGGTAATATTTTCTAGTTATCGACTGATAAGCACTAAGCGTGCAAATAGGGGCACGTAAATGATCAATGTCAGACCTGGATTAGCTCAAAGACCAATACATTAAAAATAACTGCGATTGGACGGATGATACGAGAATTATCTTACCTCGTAAGCTTATTGTGCAATCTAGTAACAGCAACGAATCCAGATACTACAGATATAGTCAGATATCAGAGCGGCCATGTTCTGCTTCCAACCTGTGTGATTTCTTGTGGGAGGGCGATGGAGCGAGTTACGTTTTTAGACAACAGTTCAACACAATCCCTAAACACTGGTACTAATGACTTTTCAAATTGTGAAATTGACTAGAACAGCAGCTTCACTCGCTATCGATTCCACGAATCTAAATTAATTCCAAACTGCTCAAAAAACTGGCTGCATGGTTCTGGGAGTTCAGCACTGAAACTCGATCTATCCATGGCCCAGTTTGTTTGCTTGGTCTGACGAAATCCCTGACAGCACGTCAAGCATGCTAATTTAGCTGTAGCATTTTCCATGCCTCGGGCTGTCAAAAATCTGCCGGTGCAATGTCAGAAAGCAGCACATCTTCGGGTATGTAAAGTTGATAGAAAGACCTAAAGCCGCATGTTAAAAAAGTTTACCTTATAGATTTTGCTCTTGCTTTTCACGTTCTCGATCTGCAATGGTCATTCAGGCTTATTAATTAAAATTTTATTTGACCTTTTTCTATACCTCTGTGAACGCAAATCCAAATGAAAACACTACTTTGCTATTATTTTACGCGACTTAATTCCTGCATTCCGGAGCAACAATCGATAACTCTGCGAAGTAAATTACTAAACAAAGCTAAATAACCCTCTTGAGGATTAGAAGATCAAGTAAATTTTTCATTCAAATAAAAAGTAGATTATCACGTTAAATTCTTAAAGTTGGTCGGTCAACGTCAAAAGAGGCGAAAATGCAATTATTTGCAAGTATGTTAAAGGGGCTACGTCACGGTTTACGTATCTTGAAAAGTTTAGCCTAAAGTTTTGAAGTTCGTCGTTTGTAATCCGTGTCAATCTTCTCAATCCTTTGTGTTTTACCATTATCTCTTTGGTGTTTTTTTTTTTTCTTTTTTTTTATCTTAGTAAACTCCTATTTTCAGGTTTCCTTCAATTTGAAGGGAATTTTGCACTCGCCAAAAAAGCTCACTCAAAATGCCGTGACTGAGCCCCGTTGACTATAAAGACTGATCACACATTTTATTTCTGATAACATCTACATTTGCAACATCAGTATGCTGCAAATATTTCTTTTTCTTTTTTTTCTAAAAACAAATATCATTTCTGGCCACATGCGTTTGATTTTAATATCTTGCAATTTTTATTCATTGATATTTACTGAGGAGTCAAAAATGATGGGGGGTGCAGGAAGGGGGGGTAAGGGTAGGGTGAGACTATGAAGTAGTGTGGATGTGGCAAAGGAAGGTGGATAAAGAAAGGAAATCACAGATGTTATTAGAAGTATACTGCTGATTTATTTTAACAAATACATGTAACTTGGAACTACAATCCTGATCAAAAGTCTTGGGACACTTTGCACTTTTGCCAACATATGGTCGTTCTGTCTACCTCTACCTCCCCACCCCCAATGCAATGTTGATGTTGTTTCATCCAAAGTAGACCCACAAGTCCACCATTGCTTTGGGGGGATGGGAGTTCCCAAAATTGAATAATGACTTCCCACTGAAAAATAATGTGTCATCAGGTTTGCATTTTGTCCCAAGGACTTTTGGCCAGGATTGTAGCTAGTAATGGAAGTTCATGTGGGGTGGCCTGTGAATCTGTTAACACTCAGCAGCACTGTGAAGACTGTGAACAGTGACAGGTAGCTGCGTTTTTTCTCCTTTAGAGCATCATAACAATAAAACACCCAGCTGCATGACATTCTCAAATTAAATCTTTCCCTGTGTTAATCTAAATATGTAAGCCTACATGTACAGTAGCCAGACATAAATTCTTATGGACACAGTCTCAGAAAAGGGAAAACCATTTCTTTCATACTTGACTATTACTTTTCGAATATCATGTTCATTATTATTTTTTTTTTTTTAATGTAGCTGTTACAGGGTCTTAAATAAAGAAATAACGTCATTATGTGTTTTTGTTTTTTTGTGTGTGTGTTACTGAAGCAAGTGCCTTGGTTGGCCTGTTAGTGGCTACAGTCTGTGAGGCCCTGTTGTTTGCAAGTTGTTAAAGAATGGTAAAAACATTTTTAAGGCAATGGAAAGGGGCAAAAGCTTGCAATCTGACCAACGCCCACATACACACTACTAGAAACAGATTTTATAGAGCTTGAATGACTAACAGAATTTATAGTTATCCACCCCACCCCCATTCCCCGCCAAAGGATTCTAGTGTAACATTAAGGTCACATAACCCTCACCTTCCCCGCACCCCATTTTGTTTTTGTTGGGCTCCCTTAGAAGATTCTGTCACCGATTTGAACTCCTTGATGGAGAGAGCTCGACATGCATGAACTATGTCACAGAAAACAGATGACGACAAATAGTTTTAATGACCAATGGATTCCATGGAACACTGTAAATCTGGTTGTAAACCATCAGTATGGCAACACTTCCACAGCCTTGTAATAACCAAAAATGATTGAAATCCAATTTCTCCTTTTAAAAGAAAATACACTGACAAGTAGAAAGCTAATGACAATATAAGAAAATTATCAACCAGGAGATATTGCCTTAGACAGTACCATCACATTCAGAGCTAACATTGAAAGAAATGTGTGCCAATAACCGAGGTGAATTGAACATTTTATTTAACTGTAAGTCACTCTAGATCTCGTTTAGTTGGGAAAACCCTTCTCTCAGTCATCAAATCAAACATGTTTATATAAACTTGTTATTGTAATAATTTCGCACACTTTTCTTTATAATATTTTTTTTCTCTTCTTCCTGCTATCGTACTCTCCAATTAACATTTTCCAGTATTTATATTATATACATGTACGCCCTTAATGCACATATTGTACATAACACACTAATAAAGGCAGATATTTTTGCTGAAATTTCTGCTGAAATTTCCGCTGAATTCCTTTGAAATTAATTGTTATCTTCCTTCTGTCCGAACCTTTCGGAAACTTCAAGACTTTTCATTATAGACAAACAGGTGAAGCAGCATTTGAAGAGTCTCTCAAGACATTTGCTAGATTCTAAAGACGTTAAATTTGTCTTGAAAAGCCCTAGAAAATCGAGATCTAGCTGTTTCGTATGGGCAGCTACCTGCACATGTCTAAGCCCGAAATATAAATTTCACTGGCAATTTGGTGAAACATTTAATAAAATACGTATGTACATGTACTAAATAAGTTTATGATATATGGCATAATAAAAATAAATGTCATAAATATAAATAGATTTTGAGACAATATCACTAAGCTGATGAATCTGGCTATTCTCATCATCTGTCTGGTCCAGAAAGCATTCATGTTGCAAAGGGGAAATAGATTCTGAAAGAAGTTAGAAATTTTGTCTTGCTTCCCGTTTTCATTGAAAAGACATTTGGAAATATGTATGTAGGGAAGTCTGTATTTTAGCCCAGTGGCCAATCATCATGTATGCAGGCAATAAAATTATCATTTATTTTATTTTGAGGGATAATTACCCTAATTTGAAGATACTATTCTCATTTACCTTCATTTAGGTTCCACTTGAGCCATTAATAGAATAAATAAAATTAATGTTCCTACCTCACCGTCCACATCATCGTCATCATCGTCATCACTGTTCTCTGCTGATTTGCTAGGCCACTCCATTTCTGAGACTGAAGCACGTTCTTCTGGGATGGGTGAGGCCTGGCGGATATCAGCGATACCGAAAAGCCCAGGCACACTGCGTGAACGGCCCAAGCTCTTATCCAAGACACCAGGGATGGAAAGTTCTGACATGATAGAGAAAGTGCTTCCAAGCTCATTTTCTGTGAATGATGACGAGGAGTTGAGAGATTGCAGTGAACTGTTGCAACTGTCTAACTGGCTTTCGGCACTGTGGGATCTATGCAATAGATGTGGAAGCTCAAGGAAAGTTCTGTCACTATAACCACCATATGAATGACGCTTGCTCTTGTCAATCATACCATTAAACTCATTGTCGACAAAAGATAGAGAAGCAGTATGCTTCATTCTAGTTTTCCTAATTATGCTTTTCTTCTTTCTGAGGATGACCGCTGCTGTGCATGGCGGCAGCTCCTCAAGACTCTGAATGCGTGGTCTGACATAAGGTGGGCTGGTGCATGTTGAACTGTCATCGCCATCCTTATCCAATTGTGAGCAAGATGCAGAACGGTTCTCTGTCTGTAATACCCGATGTAATGGTGACTTAGATGGTATTATTGCACTACATGAACGCTGCCTTTCCTCGGGAGATGCTGGACTCAAGTTAGACTTAACGATACCTCCATGTTTGGAACAATTTGAAAGGCCATTGGAAAGCATTGGATTGTTTATCTTTCCACCTCTGTCAATACTTGCATTGTTTTCAAAGCTGTGTTCCACATGTAAACTACTGGATGAAAAACTATCACTGCTTTCTGAGAGTTTTGGTGACAAATGTTGAGAATGCAATTTTCTAATGTCTGGGAAACTGCTATGCATTGTTTCAACAGGCAATGCACTTTCTCTGGGCGAGCAAGGTAAACTATTCACTTTGAGGTTTCTAGCCAATCCCTGACCGCTATTGCAAATCTCGCCTAAGCCGCAGGTGATTAACTGCGCTGAGATATGATCACGCAACTTTTGTTCGCTCAATACACCGGGATTTACTTCTCGTGACGACGGATCAGGAAATACGGGCGAACATCGCCTCAACTCAGTATCTGTCAACTTGTTTCTTGTTTCCTTACAAGATAAACAATCTCCTTGTTTCGATGAGTCGTTGTGCCCTGTTTGTCCAAAGGTCGAAGAACAACACTTTTCTTCGCAAACTTTTTCTTCTTTGTTTACATTTTCATTCGGTAAACGTTCTGTGTTTTCACAAGTACATTTTCCTTCGTTAGATCGGTTTTCTTTGCTTTGATTTCCACTACTGTTCCAGTCAGCTGTTGATTTAAGATCGGAAAAATTTTGCGTATAATTATTTCCTTGAAGGGCATCAATCATATGTTCACTAATTCCAAGCGCTTCACTTCCCTCGTACAATGAATTAGAGTTGTCTTTTGTAAGCTCATTAACCGGGCTGACGTCTTTGGCGAGATAATTTAATCGCCCATTTTCAAGTTCTCGTTCAAAACTTTCCAGATAGTCTGTCTGCTCAATGATCGGGTCCTCTTCGCCATCATACGACTTGACGTGGAGAGTTTTACCATTTCTCTTGATCGATCGAAGGATGACTGATTTGAACTTAACATCTTTCGAATTGAATTTTCGCGGGTTTTGCGTTCCATAGGACAGGTTGTTCCCCATATCTGATTTTAAAATGTCAGTGCATTCGACGGTTTCTGAAGACGAATTTCCCTTCTCTGAAAAGTTGAACTGATCCTCATCGCTGTTACCTTCCAATTGACTCCTGCTCTCAACTTTTACAATATCCGTTTTCAATTCATGGAATATTGGCGATCCAATATTTGATGAGCTTTTATCAGTAGAAAATGACAAAATAGGTGGAGCCGACCGTCTCTTCCATGCGTCAGAACTCTTTTCGGCAACGTCGGTGATATTTGGCGTTGTTGCGGGTTCAACACCATTTTTTCGAGCACCACTTGAACGCGTGTACGAGTCAAGCACTTGTGCTGTGCGTGAAGCCGAACATCCTGTCAATTTTTGATAATATTCGGGTCCCGTATCGATTGTTACCGAGCCAGAGGACCCTGGATTAAATTCTACCGTAAGTGACCTCTCGAAACACCCGCGATTTTCGCGGTATTCTTCTACCCGGATGCTCGGTGGAATCGCTGCCAGTGTTCTAGATTTTTCCATCAGAGAGTCGTTGCAAGGATCCAGTGAATTGTCCAAGGAAAACGATCTCGCGAGGTAATTTTTCGGAAAAATCAAGGATTTTTTTGACCGTTTCAAGGAGTAATACTTGCTACCACTGAAGCGAGAATCGTTATCACCAAACGAATCAATCGACGAGGAGCTGACAACAGTATCTGTTACCAAACCATCAAAATCAGCACTGTTAGTAGCTGTTGAAAAATCTTTCGCATCCGCAAATGACGAATTTTTCCCACGGTTATTTTTGTCCTTTGAATTGCTGGAACGCTTGAATAAATTCGTCAGTATACTCAAGCTCTTAGACTTCGAGAGTGATGTCCTTTCCGTGTTTGTGTTAGCTCTGTGTCGTTTAGATTTGTGTGATTTTTTCTGCCGGGCTGATCCAACTTGACTGTAAACTGCCAACTCACTGACGTGTGCAGGCCTCGAAGTCGACTCCGCGGCATTTTTTTCGCTCTGATTGTTATTGCCGTTTGTTTTGCTTTGCTCAGATTTCCGCTTATCAAAACCATAGCTGTCAAGTGATGTTTTTCCATTCACGTAATGCGAGTGTGAAGTTGTTTTCTTGCCATTTAGCTGTTTGGTTGGCGCGCCGTTGTGTTTTTCTCTCCTCACGTGCTTGTCGGATCGATTCGCAAGATTTTCGTGATCGTTTTCGAGAACACCACAATGCTCTCCGTCAACACAGGAGGCTGATTGCGGTGAATTTCTCCTTTTTAACCGCACTGAACGCCTCAAAGAACTTTGAAACCTCTGGAGTCGCGATTTCCATCGTTTCGGGAGCTCGGGCAGCGCCATGTTTATATTTTCAGCGTCTGCTTGCGGCGATGACATTGCCTCGGTTTTCATCGAGAGTTTATCATTTATTCATCCAGTTCCTCTTCCTTCAGACTTCTCAAAGGCAGCACTTAACCACAGTTCCTGCGTAAACAAACGTCAAAGTTTACAATGATATCTGTAAATGTCGATGTAATGAAAGGTCGATCTGAAAGTAAACGCTGTCGGCTTTTACTCTCGGTTTGAAATCCGCTCACCAGCTTCCGCTGTAACAGTCTTGTCAATTTCATTTACTCCTGCATTATTTAAACGTAAACATATCATCGCCCGAGCAACAAGTAATTCTACGTTCACGCATTTTCTTTGCAGTGTATTTCCACATAAAGCCGGACGAATAATTATTATCGATTTTATGACTGACAACTTCAATCATGTCAAAATATACTTCGGTGAGGCCATCGCTGCAAGGCAAATTCACATCCGGTGTAGGTTACAGAAGTTTTTTGATGGCTTCCAGCTCCTTGGGTAAGTTCGACTCAACGACACTCGTTAGTTCTAGTCAAATCTTTATCGATCACAATTTTTGCAGAGGTGGATTAAGTAATTTTCAAACGCGGTGTGCTCGTCTTTTCTCGCGGATAATAAATCTTGTAACCTTTGCAAATTTGCATTCCATGGGCCACTGAAAACAAAAAGCAATTACCACAAAGAACATGCATCGCAATTGGTTCTACCGAGTTGTAAATAAAACAACGATTAGCAAGGGTCCTGTAGCATGGATGCCAATTGGAACACGAGATCGCTAAATAATGTAAAGTAAACAAACAGGCGGAAAGTGAAATCATCATCATTAAAATAATTGTATGTTTGTTAAGAGCTTACAGAAGCTTGTGATTTCGTCGCCAGTTTCCTTTCTCACTGGAAGTTCAAGTTTACGGCAGATCAGTTTCAGACAAAGATCACCTGAAGCAGTTTTCAGCGAACAAAGCGAGTTGTAAATGGATTGTTTTCGCGAACAAATTGAACACATGACATCAGAGGTCAATTGATCTCGCCTCCAATAAAGCACGCTGTGAGTCACACAGACGCCCTGGGGATATTTTGAATATGACCAGTTGAGCGACCCACTGACAAATCATCCAATTTGCCTTGGTAACAGTTATTCGCGATGACAAACAAAAATCGTTCGATGAGAAACGTTATCAAGCGATCGCTAAACTCTAATTCTCACGCGTCGCCAGACGAGGAGTTCTTAGCACGAAAAAAAGAGAAAAAAAGAAAAAGAAAACGGGAAGAACTGAGCGGGAAAGCGCGAGGGAGAACATTACTCTCGTTTACAAAAATGAGCAATTTACTAGAAACTATAAAAAAAAAAAAAAAAAACTAAGAAACATAAAAAAAAAAAAGGCATTAACAAAATCCTTTCTTTTAGCTCAACTAAACCGTTGCAGAGATCAGTCCGAATGTTTCAGATTGACTAGCCTGCAGAACAGGCGGATTAGCGTTTTTCGTCTCGCGCTTCGCGCTCGTGGTCGCGCTCCGCGTTCGTGCATCGCGTTTTGTTCTCTGTCCCACTAATCCGCCTGTTGTGCTGCAGGCTACAGATGTACTGAGTTCTTGCATGATTCCTTCGCATCATGTCAGTACGTGACGCATTTTGAGCCAACAATACAGACGTGACATAGGCGAAAAAGCACGCTCTTAGAACTGTTGTATATGCTCACTGGCCGTATCCCTCCATCGGATGTGAAGTCATAACGCAAGGAGTCGATAATGACCGAGAACTATAAGTTCGGCTTCATTTGTTTTTCATAGTTCAAGTATAGAGTGTAGCCTCCCACGTAGACGCTAGATGGTCACGTCACGCAATCTTCCTACCTCCCTTCCTCGAGACGACCCCAAAGAGCGTTTGCGTGGGAGGCTACCATAGAGTCTGAATTATCACTTTTTTGTCGCTTACATCTGCAGTACAAGCATAAGTAACTAAGAGCTAGCCGAAATCAGGGTTGATTTACTGAAAGGAGTTCGGCTCTCCCTTTTTGGCCACGTGACATCCTAATGGAGCAAGAACCGTTCGTCATACAGGGTCACCCTTTTTCCCCTATCAATCTCTATGGCATCCATTTACTTTTGCACCTCTGGATCCACCACTGTAGAGGAAATTTCTTACTTTTCAAACTCCAACGCAATAGTTCTGATTGTTACAGTTTGAAGTAAGATTTCCTTTACAATTCAAAAACAATTCAAAACTTGGACTGACTTATTACAGTAAAAACTTCGAAATTGCATTTTGTCCCAAAGTCAGATACGACAGAATTTTTCCTTCAGCAGGTTTATTCACTTGAAACCAGTTACACTGTTGCCAAGTTTTGATTGGTGCGATGGATCCTTTGCCGAAACTGACACGTGACAAAGTCGATCGTCAGTATTAAAAGCGCCAAAACAAAGTTGCCAATTTTTGAGACCACTTTCCATATAAATAGTCTATTTCCTAAAATTTTATGTATGAAATTTTCATCCTTCCACCTAAAAGCATCCATGTAAAAAGTCCAGTCACCGGTCCCAAATTTAGCAGCCTCATCTAATTCTCTAGCTCTTCACACTCCCTTTAGAGGTCTTTGGAAACCATTTCAAGCAATTATCTTTTATCGATGCAACCCAACAGCCCATACAAGCGAGCGGACGATTACCCGTTTTTAAAATTTTGAAAACTTGCCACAACAGCTTTAAACTTGGATAGCGTCCAAATTAACAAGTCATTTTGACAGTTCGCATTCAATATTAACAGGTGGCACAACTACTTCCAATTTGGAAATAAATGATTCACTTTAAAATTCCTCAGACGGACAATTTGGCACCTGGCAATCCTCGAGATTTGTCTATTCATGATTATCCATTTACTCCCAGATCTAACACAGCAGTAGTCCTTTTACTATAGATCGTTTGGCAGGCGACGGGGTAGTGTGTCCACAAACGTTTGTTTCTTGGTTATTTGTTGTTGTTGTTGTTGTTTGCTTTTTTCCTTCTGCAAGCGTTTATATTTATCCTTCCCCTTGGGTTTTGGCTCGTTCTTATCCCTCGGCTCCCGCGGTTAATATCTTGCTTGCGATCTGGACGAACGCTAGACAAAATAGAGGGTTTGTGGACAAACTAGCGATGGAGTAAAAACACAAGCCCCTACGTTATGTTCGCTCCGTAAAAGGTACTCCAAGAAACAGGACAACATAGTCTACTTTTAAAATCTCCTTACATAAAGTAATTCTACAACCACAAAAAGACAACTTAATCTGGATTCAAAGTGAGTATATCTCAGTCAACTGAGGCCATTTCAACGGCAGACGCCATATATATCAATGAAATATTGCTATGTCTAAGCCGTATGCATGCTAGACCAAGACACGCATGACTCGACAAAACTGGCCTGATATTCGCAGAGAATTGCCAGTGTAGTACAAAACATATACCGGCCTTATAGTGTATAATTACTTTCATATAAAAAAATCGATTTTAGGCCATGCATCCCAATTAATATATTAGCTATCACAATACAGAGAGGAAAGTGGGTCGTCCATATGTGAGGCTCCCTATCATTTCAAAAGGTGTTTACGCCTTTTAAGATGGCGACTGTAATGTCAGAGCTACTTAGGGTGTGTTTAGAAATGAAAAGTAATTGCAGGCAAATAATAAGCAAGTTTTTTCAGCTTTTTCTAATGTTGGGTCACTTCGGCGAGGACTATAGAGCCATTTTATTTGCATGGCAATAGGCTCAAACAGAAGTACCTTCTGAGATGAAAGAAAAATCGTATTGCTGAAAGTGAATTGACCATTGAGATTAGAAGAGTCGGTTTACGTCAACCACTTTGCAAACTTGTAGATGTGCGATGATGACGCAGGTATTTGAAAGTTATGTCAACCAAGGCTCAATTTGTTTGAAATCGAAATATGTTCTTTATAACAGGTCTCTCTCACGGACATGTCAGGTTTCTGAAAATGAACGCTGGCCGCATAAAATCTTTAAATGGTCAATCTTTTTCCGAAATATAACTTTGGTCGACTTTTGTCCACCGGTTCTTGAAGACACCGGGACTAGCGATCAGTAACGTGTCTGTCATTCAATGAGTCAATCACGGTAATTTGTCTCAGTAATACAGGCCCCACTGCGTAATGATCAAATTTAAAATGAGCTTGCTCGGTAACTTTAATATAGGATGCTTTAAGAAGGCCTCTCAGGGTTTTCCGGGAGTGCATTTTACTTCAAATTTTCTCTTTGAGAAAGGCAAAGCGTTTTGTCAGCAATCTAAGAACTGTTTCTTCTCTTCGCTTCCTTATCCTTGGTGATTTTGTCACCTTATAGCTAAAAACGTTATGTTTCCAGTGTTTCTTTAATAATCTTTAGACAGTAAAGCGTTTAGCGTGAAATAGAAGGAGTAACGTTATTCGACGTTTCGATGTATTCTTGATAATGATGTTGGATACATCGGAACGTCGAGTAACGTTACTCCTTATATTTCTTGTTAGATGCTTTAACAAGCAAATGACCATTCGATCTAAGAAAGCCTTTGACAAACAAAACAACAAGGTTTAACGTACCAACGATCAAATAAAACAATTTGTAAAAATAAGCATGAAAATTAACAAACGTCAGTTTGAATAAAAACGTCAAAGACAACACACTTGAAAAAGAGTTTTTCTTCTTAATAGGAAAACCTCAACAAAGACCTCATTGCAGTAATGTTGTAGTGTGGCCAAATAAATAAATAAATAACAACTGAATAAATAAAAAGAAATAAATCAAATGAAAAGGGCATAATAATGTTGAAACTCTGCGTATTAGCTAAGTGGAAGGGAACCCAATTAGGAATATCCAAGTACGACAACGAAACAAAAATTTATATCTCGATGTGTATACATGGCGAAATATCAATCTAACGGATGACAAGCTGATCTTGTCGATTCAGTTACTTTTTGTACAGACCGGTAGCTCGGCAGAGTTTCCTGCACAAAATCAAACTTCAAAGAGAAAATCTGACTCACGGACATTTGATGTAACTTCAGCGTTGACGTCGCGTGCTCACGTGTCTTAGCGTAACATCTTAAAATTAATTTTGTTTGACAGCCATTGTGTAGTTACCGATACTGACCATCGCTCTTGAATACCAACAGATCACTCTTCTCGAGATTTCAAGCATTATTATTCGCATTGCATGCCTTTTGTGAGTAAATTACACACCAAACAGCCAATATACTGTATATAGTGTTTGTATCGATACATTTGGTGTAAATTGAAAGTTTCCAGTTCAAGCCGGCGTGGCCGTAGCCGCCAACTACAAAAAACAAAACAAAACAAAACAACACAAAAAATCGTGGGCGCGGGAAGGCTATGATGTGATGTCCTAATCCCTAATCTCTTCTCTACCCTGCTGTGCACTCACGGATAATGATCTTAGACGAAAGATATCCTAACGTTCTCCGCAGGGATTCATTGGTTACACTGCTAGTCTACTTGTCCAGCTAGGTAGCAGTAAACACAACCTTCGTCTGCTTTGAATCGCTTTGATCGGATTGACGATAACAGTTAATGGTTTTATGTACAATTAGAGAGCAATATGTTTAATAAGTGGTGGCGACCATCAACGACCAGCTAGCATGTAAATAAGATAAAATCTTGCTTATCTATAACCTGAGTGGATAGTCGTCCGCCGGAACTTCATACAGGCGCCGCCCTGGTGACTGAAATCCCAGGGACGGTTGTACCCTGAGGCTATGGTCATGCCAGCCTACAAATGCCCCCTTTTCGTGGGTAATTGTTGAGGCACCAAACTGATAAATGGAATTAAAATATGCTGGAAAGCAAACTTCAGCATGACTTCCGAGTGCCCTTGCTGTTTTAATTTCTCCTTAACCAAAACCCGCTGTCGATTTCTATTTTGCTCAAAGAATGCAACTCGTGAAATGTCTCCAAACTTCCGGATTTAAACCCTATTAGTTTTGCCAAAAATTTTACCACAAGATATCCGTTTGTCAAGATATCAACTTCGCCAAATTGTGTCCAAGAAACTGGATGAAAGATCAGGCTCTTTGTTTTCATAAGCTATGAATAGACGTGACGTAACTTGCACGCAAACTGCGGAAAGAGTCATCTTCTTCATGTTACTATTTCACGATTTGTCTTCATAAGTGATCTTCTCGTCGTAGCACATAACAGATAATATCTAAATACCTATTATGGATCGAAAATATTACCCGCGACGATTATTAATCATGAAAATACAATAAAGTCTCAAGCCCGCACTCGGCTCGACGGTACAATGGCGGTGACCAGAATTTGATCTCAAAGGGCTATAGACTTCTCATCAATTTGATATAATTTATATTAATACCTGAAATCATTGAGTAATTGATATTATTACGTAACTAAAGAAACTCTCCCACATAAAGTACGAAATAAAGTAATTTTAGGCAAGGTGAAAGCGCTGTGAAATTTCAAAAAGAGAAACTAGATTTAAATGACCGATTCTATCATGCATAAGTTATTACCTTTTTCAGTGATCGTGACCTCTTAGTCGGCGCAACTTTCAAGGATTACAGATTCTTTCGAACAGGCCTTGACTGCCCAAACACAAATTAGTCCCTGTGTCTTTTGAATATTCGCTACACGCTTCACAAGCCATATCTAAAGGCGTATACCACTAACTCTTTCGATACGAAAGAATTTTCGGTGTAAGACCGGAATTCAAATCTTCTTAAGTTCAAGGGTTATGTATCAAGTTCCAAAACGCCTACCATTCACACCATGAAACGCCAATCAAAAAGGCAAATGCTCTTGTTTGTGGTCAGTATTCTTCCTTTGTATGAATTAACCGCGTCTGAAATGGATTATCGAATCCGAACAATTCAAATAGGAAATCACGAACATGTACCGGAGGTCATGAATCTTTGTAATAGCTTATAATAGGACTTTTTGGAGCCGAAAGCCATATCTAAATCTGGGTCCTGTTAATGCATGTGCCATAAGTCTATTAGGAGAACTGTCTCCCAACTAAACAAGTTGCATGAAACATAACACTGTGTGTCATGTAATAAATAATAAAGAATAATGATGTAATCGCGGCTAAGTCAGACGCTTATGCTGTTGTAAATCGTTACCATGTGTTAGCCGCGGGGGGGGGGGGGGGCGCGCGGGGGTCGGGCGCTAGAAGAGGAGGCACCACCGGCCCAGCACCACCTTCCTCACCAACACCCACATCCACC
>Ga0126339_10000101_pt1 | contig 32399 bp, 15 predicted proteins | sample OrbTmetagenome_2_FD_92532 | JGI IMG/M metagenome (GOLD analysis project Ga0126339, IMG submission 92532) | Coral microbial communities from Petempiche,Puerto Morelos, Mexico - Orbicella T R C metagenome | ecosystem: Host-associated > Invertebrates > Cnidaria > Coral | place: Petempiche,Puerto...
ATCAGAGCCGTAAGCAGAATCATAAGCTCAACAGAATTGGAGTCAGAAGAATCAGAACGTTTCCATTTCTTCTGATTCTGTTAATAACTCTGTTGCTTACGATCTAGTGAAAACTAGATTGTTCGAGTCGGAAGCAGAAGCAGAAGAATAAAACAATCACAAGGCCTGGAATCTAACATTGTGATTGGTATATTCTTCTGCTTCTCCTTCCAACTCCAACAATCTAGTTTTCACTAGATCGTAAGCAACGCAGTCATAAGCAGAAAGGGCGTTCTGCTTTCGACTATGTCGGTTTGATTTTCACCAGATCATATCGCTCTACACTTCTGATTACGACTCCGTCGCTAGTGAAAACCAACCTTTATTATCAGCTATTTCGAACTATTTTTTGTTTCCCCTGAGAGTTTGAAAAAGTAGGGTTCAACTGTATATACTGGGTTTGTACAGGTCCTGGAAAACCTGGAAAGTCCTGGAAAGTTCTGGAAATCTGTTAAACTCAAGTAAAAAATGTGAAATGTATGGCAGACAGTAAGGAGAATTAACATTAAGATCTCGGGAGTGAAAGGGTTAATGTGAATTTTAGAGTCCTGGAAAAATCAATCTGAGTCCTGGAAAAGTCCTGGAAATTTGTTTCTGAAAAAGGGTACGAACCCTGTATATACAAATCCAATCTAATAACCTTAGTACATTTCTGTACACACTTACAAACTTGATAGATGATAAAAGACCTTATAGTATAGGTCTGCAATGTGTGCAAAGGCCAATAGCCACCAAGCGGCCGAAGTCCTCGTCAAGCATTGTCTGCTCATAATGATTCTGAGTGAAATGTTTCAAATGTACAAATTAGAAAATGTTGTTTACAAACCTGGTAAATTGCCAGAGGCAAGTCAGGAAACTAGAATTTAATCAAGAGTACACAAGTTAGTTGTGCTTGCGCCACCCTTGGTAAGTGCAGCTTTCCCAATATTCCTTTGGGAAAAAAGCTAAGGGTTTCAATTATTTAGGTTATAAGAATTCAAGTGGGTATATCTACATGTGCTGCCAACTCACCTCACAAAAAGGTGACAAACTGATCTTATATTGCACAGCCATGCACTGACTAAACCTGTTTGTTTCTCATTGGGAGGCTCATCTGGGGAACTCAGTGACCTAATTGCCCACCAGGAAACTCATATTTTCGTAGGTAATATGACCACAAGTAAAATTATTGAACAAATTTCCAGTATACTGTAAGAGCTGGCAAGGAAGCCTATTAATTAATAAGAAACCATAAAAGGTTACCTCTAAGTTAAAATGATTTGTAAGGTTTCCCTGTTAAAGTGATTAAGATAGCAGTAGCTGAAGATAGACAGCAAGAATTAAAAGGGTAGGTTCTACAGACTGAAATAATTTCTTTAGTTTCACTTTGATAGACACAAGAAGTTGTGCTAATGATACGGTACTAAAATGTAAAATAGTTTGGTTGTTAATAGTTTATAGAAAAACAATCAAAACCTGTAGTACCTTATCCTTAGTCTGTCTCACAATATCAAGATATGCCATTCCTGGTTTCACCATCAGCATGTCTGCACCTTCTTTGACATCACGCTCCTAGACATTTTTTCAAGTAACACCAGCAATGATGTAAAAATTTGACACGCTCAGACATGACTACAAGTATGTAGTAGTAAATGGTAAAATCTGAGATTGAGATGCAGTGACCTTTGTTTCAAAATCTTGAGAGAAAACCAAGCAGAGAACTTGCTAAACTTAGTAACAGTATCCAAAAATCTGACCCCAAGCTGCACTGGTAATGACACAGCAAAACGTACCACTGCTCTGGCTGCAAGACCCTTAGAGCCTAATGGCAACTGGTAACATCTCCTGTCGCCAAATGCTGGTGCACTCTTGGCTGCCTCTCTGTAAATGAATGAGGTTTACCTTAAGAACAAAAAAATGAAAGACAGGTGGTCGAAACTCTAGTTCGCATTGGAAGCAGAGTTTGCACTGTTCCTATTTCCAAGGGCATTCTTTTCATCTTTGGGCAAGGAATTTTGTAATGGAAACATTTTAATGTTCGGGCTTAATCATGATAATTGGGATATGATGTATTTAATGCCACAAGAAAAACACAATCTCACAAGAGGCTTGAAAGATTAGTGACAAACCCTGAGAGTCGTGACAGAGAAGAAATTAGTTTGCGGCTTACCTGAATGGACCATAAAAACTAGAGGCAAACTTGGCACTGTAGCTCATTACTGCAACCTAAAAGAAGACAATTATAGCACATTGTAGTGACATGAATATTTACCCATACACACTACATTTTATCTGCTCTGCTATATGTGCTGTGTATACAGTTGAGAAACCAATCTTGCCCCCTGGACCATGCATTTTTGGTCAGCAGTAACTGAATGGCTGGTGCTCTGGACAAAATTGAAAACTGGAACCAGAAAATCCTGGATCAGGATTGATTGTGCACATGCATGGAGAGAGTTACCACTGTAACTAATGCTGGTTCACCTTAAAGGAGTTACGTCACGGTTTGCACATACTGAAAAGTTTAGCCTCAATTTTTCAAATTCGTTGTTTGTAATCCGTGTTAATCATCTCCATCCTTAGCCATCCTTGTTCCTTTATGGTTTATCATTATCTCTTTGATGTTTCTCTATCTTATTAAACTGTTGTTTTCAGTTTTCCTACCATTTAAAGGTAATTTTGTATGTGGCCAAAATAACTCAAAATACTATGACTGAGCTCCTTTAAGATTTCTCTCAAAGGTCTCAATCTCTTGGTACTAACCAAAAGGATCGCAGCCGCTGTGAACAAGATTGTTGAGAAACAAACAACATTCATTTCTGACAGGAATCCTTTACTATTAATTTCTTGTTTAAGATTTCATAATAATTTGATTTGAAAGTGCCTTGGGAGCTCAAACATGTATCAAGTGATATCTACTATTTAATTGGTGCATAATATACATAATTAAAAGTTATTATTATTATCTACTTTTTGTATGATTTTAATTTTTCAAAGTTAAACAAGAACCACAGACAACAATACATTCAAGCACCAGTGTTTCAAATTACCTTGTAAATATCTCACTACCACTACAGTAACTCTGAAGAACTACCTGAGAAAGCACTTTTTCATTCTGGTATTATATGGTACCTTTCCTCCATAACCCATCCTGTGTAAAATTTCCTTAATGGCTGCAATACGGTTGTCCATCATGTCTGATGGGGCTATCACATGACATCCTACATGATATCAAGCAAGATTAAATTTAGAAATCTGCCACAGTCCTTAAAGCTGGTTATACAGTTAAGTCATCCTACTGTGGATAAAAGACTTTGCCAAGCTGGCATGGCGAGCAAGGGTGGGGTACAGTGACAGTGCTACGTGTAGCTTCCTACCAATGTGTCCCAGCTTTGAATCCTGAACCCAGAATTATGATACAGTGGGTTGAATTTACTGAAGGTTATCTTAGTTTAGTGTCCAATGCCACAAGAGATAAAAAGAAACCAAACAACAAAGAAGCTAACAAGTGACTGAGGAAAATTTTAAAATTATCTGTCAAATATTTCAACTGTGTACCAAAATCTGAATCTTAATATTGAACATTCATACCTGCCTTGGCATAAGATAAAGATATTTCTGCTATTCGTTTGATACTGGCTGGATTGTTGATAGAACCATCAACATTGAGAATACCTGATATATGAAAAAATAATATGTTTTAATAATAACAAAGAGGACGTTTCCTTGTAAGTTGATGCCTTCTAACTGCACTTTTCAAAATTTTTATTTAACATGTCAACATGATTAAAACTCTTAACTAAAAGAAAACTAATTATTGAAAAACAGAAAGGACTTACCACAATGGCCATGGGTTGCATAAGGACAAATGCAAACGTCACAGCATATCAGCAGATCAGGATACAAGGATGATAGCTTCTTAGTGGCCAGGATCACAGGGGAATCCTCACTGTCAGCATTGTAACCATCACCAGTCTACCATTACATGTGAAGATAAACCAATCAAACCTCTAATAACTTCCTTGAACACCTGATAATCTGATACAAACCTCTAGGCACATCTTTTGCTGGCTCCTTGTTTCTGGATGTAATTATGGCGAAGGGTCACACATGCAGTGTCATATTAATTAGTTTGGATCACAAATTGTCAAAGTAGTAGTACTCTAATATCAAACTAAACATCCCCAATAATTAGAAAGCCTAAATGACAATTAAGCAGCAAATGTTATCATTTTGGTGTTTTCACTAGCTGCTGAGGAACAGTTCAAACAGTTGAAACGAATAACAAAACAAAATCAGTGAAAGTAGCTACTTCTTTCTTGAGTTGTATTTTTGGCAGACGGGACCCAAGACCAATCTAAAAAATGAGCAAGTTATTAATATAAAGCAATACACTGTTTACCAGCAGGCATGATTTGTTACCATGGATGTGCCCCCAAAGAAATGTTTTAACTTACAGGATATTTAGTGCCTCTACTGAGCTTTTCTCTAATGCATGAACAAACACTGGATACCCTGACACCCATTTGGTTTACAATTTGCTCACCAAGTATTTCTACTACAGCTAATTACACTGGACAAAATTCTGACCTTCCAGTAAAGTGTTGGAAAGGTATGTTAATATCCGGAAATATTCTGGTAGACACATACCTTATTAAGCCTGGAGACAACTCCAAACAATAAAACAACCTTAAGTCCTTTCTCTACCAAGGGTGTAACTATCTTTTCTATGTTGTTAACTCCAAACCTTTAAATGACAAGAAAGTATATCTAGACGGTATCAGAAGCAAAGTATTGATAATGTAGTTGATTATCAGATCTGCAGAGGTCAGACTGGTGTATCCAATTGGCAGTGTATGGTGGGGGGAGACAGGGGGTGAGAGCCCAGGAGAATAGGGGACGGGAGGGCGGGAAGCGGGAGTTCTCAAAAGACGGGAACCGTTAATAAGCATAAATAAAATGCTTTCAAAAACAAGAACCCAAAATGTTATTTGATTTACAAAAAACAAAAATTTATCCTTGGGCTTAAAAACTGAGGCTTACTTCCAGTAAAATTGGAAACCCATTAACAGTGGTTATGTCATCAGCATTGAAATTTTGTCGCTTAAGCTGTCAAAAAAGGTGAATGAGAGGAGCAAGGTTGAAAACAAAGGAAAAAAAGGAAATGCCTAGGGAGTGTGCAGCTAAATGACTGGGATGTGTTTTGAGTCTCCTTATTTACAGGGTATGGGAGAAAGATGGCCAAGGGCGAGAGTTGGGAGATAAAGGTACGGGAAGCAGGAGAACAGGGTGCGAGAACGGGAGGTTTTACAATCCCTGTTCCCTCCTCCCTCCCCCCACTGTATAGTATTTGAAGACTGCAGACTTTTTAACTGATATTTGTATAATTGTTCATATCCATCACTGAGAGCTAACAGTAAACAGGGTAACCTGTGTGCTATTCAGATTCAGGCTAACCAGAGTGCTATTTAGGCCTGTATTTACATGCAGGCCTACATGTAGTCTGCAGTCTGCAAATGTCATACACTGTCCAACTGGCTACCACTTATGCTTAAAATTCAAGGCCTGATCTTGAAATCAGCTCCTTTATCATTATCCTTGATAATTACCATTATAATATAGTGTACCTGTATTGCCCAGGGAGGCTTGATATTTCCTCCTCTGCATCAGCTTCATCTCTACAAAGACAGTAAGTTTTGGTATAAACTCCTGGAGCCATGAAAGGTTATAACTGTGCATATCCCTTGGTTATCTGCTACCTACATGCCTCGATCACAGAGGAAATAACACCTAACGATCTTGTAATGAATGCCTGAATGTTTTCCTCCTCGTTGCAAACCCCGTCCTTGGGAGGCGAAGGGGAATTATCATGAACTTTTTATTACAAGACAATTTCCGTACATCTAATCATTATATGCACTTACGAAATGAAGAGAGGGTAAATCAAGTTCTTGTTCGTGATTTCTGTATTAGTGCTTTGCCAGCTCCTGGTTGTGGGATGGTTATAACCACCATGCAGAGATGCTCCGCACTGAGACGAGTAAGGCGCCGCCATTTTAGAATACAAATATGCCTTTATTATAGAAGTTCAGCGGCTGATGTGAGAAGGGGAGGTTGCATCATGTAATATCCATAAACTGACTTGCCTGGTCAACATCTGAGCAGCCTTAATCTCTTAATTTTTCTAAATTATGTTCACTTTGATAGTTGTTTGGAAAACCAAATTTGGTCCAAATTAGGTCTAGGTACATGAAACATGACAAGATTGACCAAGTTAACCATATTTGCCTTTTGGGACGTTTCATTTGGGATTACATGACAATATGACCAAAAAAGATCGCGGGCGCCAAGTTCCCCATGATTTATGACTTTCTTTACTTCTTGACAGTATTTTTGCGCTGTTTGGGTTGCTGTGGGATTTAAGTTTTCTAGACGAGTACTTGGAGAAGTAAGTATGCAAATAAAGTTTAAGTATATAGGTGTAAAATAGCTGGCTTGGAAATCTTTCAACATTGTAAGTTTAAATAACTTATGTTGTTTATTCAATATTGCTGTCAAATCATGTTTTTAGATAAGAGTGTAAAATAAGGTATGTAATGTAGTGATTATTAATTTGTTGTGCCGGCAGAAAACATATACATGCCAAAGTATTTTAAATTCTATGCTAAACATTCATCAAGATTTATGAAGTACAAAATTTTAAACTTTAGCCATGGGTAGAGTGCAGTTCACTTGAACCTCACCTGGAAGATACGCCAAAATTTAAAGGATTGTAATCAAAAAAGCAAATTTTCATACCAAAGATCTTTGGTGGTCTAAGACAGGAAGATCTATGAGACCTGAAACTTGATACTACATTTTTTTTTTTTTCTTTTTTTCATTTTCAGTCATGGTTAACGACTGTTGAAAGAAATGTAAATGAGAGTCATCCATATGACAGGCAATGATACAAGTAATAAAATTTTGTTCTTTTTATGTTATTGTGTCCAACTTAGAAATATTACCACGTTCAAAGATGATTGAAGTCACATGTAATGATCGTCTTGGGAAGAAAGTTCGGGTCAAGTGCAAGTATCCTTTAAATACATGGGACAGTATACACTAAATGGATTCTGAACAAAATGAGTTTTTTAACTCAAAAGGCACTTTAGGGCGACTACCATCACACTATTGCGACATTACTCCCTGGAGGGTTAAATTGGTGAAAGTAAATAGCTGTTTTTAAGGACATTTTACATTTTAAAATCTAAAGACTATTGGCACCTTGACCCTAGGTACATTACACCTCCTTGGAACGTTTTTCATCCACCAAAATGCCTTTAAAAATCACATAATATGTGATTACCTTGCCAATGGCTGTCAGTCCATTAGCTGAAATGGATTATTGTTCTGTGAAAATATCATACTGCCCTGAGGGTAACTGGATAAATTCATATAGAAAAGAATTCAGGAAAGGTTGACATACACATGTATGCCCATAATGGTTGAATTTATAGGGTTCTAAGTGTCTGTCTACTGAAAGTGGATTTTAGTTTGAGTCCACCTAAATAAACCTCAGTGGTGGTTACATTTCATTATGAAGAGGTTTCTACTAATGGATATTCAGCAGGGAAAATACTCTGATTAATGACATCAGTATTGAATAAATATATTAAGCAATCACTAATAGACCAATTTTGATATGTTAAAGTTCAGCCTAAAACAGTAGATTTCAGTACGAGGCTCCTGGGGAATAACTACAGAGTTTATGGGGTTTATTCCCCAGAACCTCATGCTGAGGTCTATTGTGTTAGGCTGAATTTTAATATATCAAAATTGGTCTATTGAAAAAGAATCACCAAAGCTTTGTGTGTCACCAAGACACTGCTATATACATAATAACGAAACTTAGTAACATGAATAAGCTTTTGCAGAAACCTTGACTTTGTTTTTAGTCCTGATGATACTGTTGGAGACTTGAAGAAACTTATTGCTGCTCAGACAGGAACCAAATGGGACAGGATAGTGCTTAAGAAGTGGTAATTAAACCTGGATTAACACTTCTAACACCTTAGGCTTTTAGCTCACAAGAGGTTTTAAATAATATTCCAGAATAGAATATGTTCACCAATCGTAAGTACCCCTTAGCACTCTAGAGGCACAGTGGCGTCATGGTTAGTGTGCTCGACTTCAGATCGAGCAGTCCAAGTTTAAACCCTAGCCAGGGGCATTGTGTTGTGTTCACACACTTTACCCTGCAGTGCCTCTCTCTACCCAGGTTTATAAATGGGTACAACTCTGCAATGGACTGCAGCACTGTTGTAGCACTGTTGACAAAAGTCAATAACCTGTACCACATCTGTCCTTTTCTGCAGGTATACCATTTTTAAAGATCACATTACACTTGAGGATTGTATCCTTTGATAAAAGATCATCGCTATTCTAACAAGAGGTCTCTTTTGATCAAGACAGTATTTCCAGCTTAGTGCACTGTACAATATTGCAGTGCAAATAAATCTTGTTGATTAAAGTCAAACTCATCTGTTGAAATGGTGTTAACCACTAGTGGTATTTTGTGCCTTATCTGGAAAGCTTCAGCCTCACTTTCCAAAATCATCATTGAACAACTATCGCCACTGGATAGGATTTCAACACACACTTAACATGACTCCATGATGCTTTATGCTTATGATTATAAGTTATTAGTTTGATTGTATATAGTGATTTGTAATAGCAAGATTGACTTGATTTTACAAATTTCAATTAAGCTCAAAATACAGTCACATGAGACTACTTTCCTTGAGCTATTTTGTGCATGATTTTCATCATGTAACACTCAGTTCTTTTTGTTAGCTCTGTGGTCAAACATTGATGCGTTGGACTAAGTGTGATCACTGACCAGTGTCTTTGCAAATGTATTCTTGGGCAAGAGACTTAAATCTCACACCACCTCTCTCCGCACAGAAGCGTGAACAGGTGCTGATGAACTTTTGGCAAAGCCTGATTAAATTCTGCGGAAGCAGTAACCTGCAGTGGACTAGCTTTCCATCAAGGAGGAGTATGGGGTGTAGAAAGTCCTTGTCACTCCTTGTTATGAAAACCAGGCTAGGCTCTGGTGTTGTGAACTAAATCTTCTTATGGGAACAGACAATACTGATCAGCTCTATGTTAGATAACTTTACAGCGTTTTGCATTAAACATTACACAGCACTTTTCCTTGATTTACCACTTCAGATGAAATTCACGATGGAATGAACTTAGAGCTGTACTACCAGTAAACATCCATACTAAAGACAAAATGCCAGATCTTACTGCCACATCAACAACATGAGAGACTTAAAACAAAAATAATCAGGGGCACCCAACGGATCGTTTTGGTAAATTATCTATTTCGAAGGCCTTTAATCCCCTCTGATTTTCGGAAGGGAATTGTCACCTCCAACTTTCGTGATATGAGAAATTTAATGTCTGTTGTTTTCGGATTGTAAAAACTGTCGTTTTGGGTACTGAAAAAAGGTCAGCTATTACTGTCAGAAAGGTGATAAGACCTAAGGTTTTCGGGGAATGGACAAAAAAGCCCTAATAAATTTGAGAATACTCAAGTTCCCCTAGAATAACAGAGCAGGTAAACTTTTTTAGCGCAACCTAAAATTAACCTACAGAACTTTAAAAGCACTCCAGATAGCCTAAAACAGCGTTTAAAAGCATTTGAGAGAAAACAGTCATTGGTTGCCCCTGAATAATAGCAAACACTGTAGTTCATATTAGTTCTAACAGTGATGGTCATACAACTTTGACTGTTTTTCAGGTCAGTCACCATGACTGCAAATTGTATAATAAAGTAATAAGGACTGACCTGGTCTCGGACTTTTTTTTTTGATAAAAGAGAAAGCTGGACTAGGGTAATAAGAAATCTCATGAAGCAAAAACAACCAAGAATGAGAAGAATTCTGTTTGAACTTGATTACCTAGAACATACTGCACGCATTTTTGGAAGAAATATGTTGAAACTCAGTAGATCTAAAACTAAAACGTTATTACTTCAGTAAAAAAAGAAAACAATGGGAAACTCCTCAGCTCTGCCCTTTGTACAGATTTCATGGCTTTTATTTTCCACTTCTTATTTGAGAAAATGGGGAGCAAGGAAAGGGTTCTTTGTGATCCGCTATTTGCAGGCATTTAGAAAATATTCTTTTCTATTAGTCCAAGGAAGATTTCTAGTTTTTTCATGCAGAACATAATCTGTAGCAAAGATCCCGCACTTAATTTAACTGTATGAATAATACGATCTTTGAAATCAGCATTGTAAATTAAAGCAAATGATAAGGTCACTTTGCTCTTAATGAAGTCTGATAACTTTGTATGTACAAAATTTAAGCCCTCGTTTGTTTGGTGTTTGGGTATTAGAAGTTTGTGGCGAAATGTCTTGAAAGCTTGACAGTTTGATAAGCTTCTCGTTTTGAAGGAATGTCTAATTTTCGGACTGGGCTGAAAGTCGTTGCAGTTTTTTGCCAGTTGATTCTGAAATGCCAGTCTTGAGATGTCCGTTTCCAATCATTGAAGTTTTCAGTATCCGCTTTGTAATAACTTCCAGTACATTGTACTATTCAATGAAAAAGTACAGCAACCAGAAGCTAAAGCTGTTCTACAGTTATGTTGTCCCTAAAATAAATTATTTATTGGACTGTATTGACGCAAGTTTAACGTTTTACCAGAGTCCTGGAGTGTTACTGTCTTCTTAGCATGTCATTAGCATGTCAAATACCTTTTGCTCGCAACCAGAAACTAATCACGTGCTGAATAGGCTTGCCACTTCCATTTCATAACATAAAATGTAGGAGCAACCACGCGTTTTTTAAAGTTATTGATCCTTTTTGAAACTTTTTAATTACGGTGCCCGTTACATTTTTTCCTGTCACTTCCCCAGTAAGTAAAACATTTGCGTATCTCGCACTTGTCTTGCGCGCGCACTACGCCATCTGCAGGTACATGTTTACAGTTGCATTTCGGTATAATTTTCGACAGATTACAGCTAGCTTTTCAGCTGGAAGAAGTTAACAGTTAGTGGTTAGCGCTATGCTGTAGGAGACATTCTAGAGGGAAGATAAAGTGCTTTTAGATATCCTTCGAATGCAAAATTGTTAGAATAACTTTGTACATTTTTCTACCGACTATCGGAATTCACCAGGTGTTGGCTAAGATAGATCTCGATTTCAGTAAAACGCAGGGGTTTTTTGGTTGAAAATAATGTTTATACTACTTCAAGCGTCATAGACGAGTTAGCCAGATGAACTTTATAGAGTTCATTTATTATGGAGCCCTTCGTCACAATTGTTATCGACCGCTCATTTTGAACGTCACGACGTAAAAACGGCGCGCATAGCAGCCAAAACCCAATCTTTATGGCAATCATTGACGGAAGTGTTGTCGACCAATCATCTCAAAGACAAGATCACGCCCAAAATATTGCTGCAATTAATCACCATGGTAACCTTTACTGTACCGCTTATGAACCAATAATCGCAAAGATAGCGAGAGGCGCCTCTCAACGACGGCACAGTTCAAAAGGAGTTATTTATTTCAAAATACGACTTTTACTCGAGAAAGGAGATTTCCAGACATACTATTGATGGGGTACGGTCATGTCGCTACCGTTTAAGATTCTCTATCGTGGAAGTGGAAGAGTTTGGCCAGCTGATGAGGTTCAATCAGAAAGGACTAGTGACCCGGTTCAAGAGAACATGGAGCTCAACATGGACAGGTAACTCGTTTACAAGCATGTGTTCACGGGGCGGTTGGGTAGAATTCAATGCTATAGCCTTCTGAGTTCAAAAATCTTTAAATTAACCTGTAGCTTGAATTAGTTGTTTTTCTGCAACATGTACGGAGCCAAACTCGCTAATATCTTTGAAGCATAGATTATGACACTCTAGTTTATATTCTTAAGTAAACCAAATTCTTTGCTCCTTCTTTCATACTTCATCCATAAGCAAACCGTCTTTTGAAAATACATGAGGAATTTTTAATTTCAAAAATAGCAAATAAAACTCTACGTTCCTTTTGCAGCCAACGTATTTCTCACACCTGAGGAATGCAACATTCCCAGAAGTCGACATTTTCATTAAAATGATGTCAATAAAAATAATTTTTAAGATTATAACCATATCCTTCGTAAAAAGTCATCTTTGAATGTTTTTGAACAGGGTCGAATTAGAGGAAGCGATAATTGTTGGAGAAACGGATTTTGGCGAAGATTGCGAGGATAATTGGTGAGACGAAACTTATTTTATCCTCGAGCGTACAACTGATGTGTTATTGAACTAGCGTGAGGTCCGTATAGGAGTAATGTTGATCGCGTTTTCCGTTTTCCGTTTTCCGTTTTTTTTTTTTTTGCAGGTTTTATGGACCGAGCCACAGGAAGGGTCCATGATACTGCAAAAAAAAGAACGAGACCATTATTCTCCAATACGGATTTCACGCTAGTTCAATAAAGTAAATATCTTAAGGTGGCTCCCTATAGTTTTACGATCGCACGAGCGCTGAGGAAGTAATCTGCGCGCGCTCAAAGGAAAACGTCAGTCTTTTTCGATATTTTATTACGTCAATATGAGCACAAAAAAGCAAAACTGACAGTGAATTTTCTCGCGTTTCCTTCGATGAAATTCCGTTAAATTTGGCAGATTGGTAGTAAATATTTTACTTTAGTCGGAGCTCGTTTTTCAGGGAAATCTATAAGACCAGATTTTTTGCAGCGGTAAAAGACATGAAGTTGAAAATATCGAAAAAACTGCCTTTACAAACCCTACTTTTTTCGTGTTCACAATGTATATCCCACTGGAAGCGATGTGATGTAAAATTTTGGAAGATTTCACCGAAGGAAATTCATGAAAATCACAGTAAAAAACTCATTTGTTTGGGCATTTACAATTCAAGACTAAATCCCCAGATTTTAACAGAGATGATAGCAAAATGCTATTTAATCATTGCTTATTACATGTAATAAGTTTGAGAGGACTAGGTGAGAGAGCGAATGCAAAAACAGCATTCAAAACATAACACTTGCGCGCGCAACCCCATAAATGATTACCCTATGGAGACACCTTAATGGCTCTTTTTAATCGCTGTTAAATCGGTGCGTATCCGCGATACATTCTCGGTGAACGCGGGCGCGAAAGGTAACCATTTATTAACGTTTCTAGAGTTGTTTTTCGAGCATTTAGCTGAAATCGTCCTTCAAACATGAAGGTAAAAAGATGTCTTGTTAACTTTAAACTGTTTATTTTGTGCAATGAATTGATTGATTTTGATTTTTAGCTAATTGAGACGAATCAAAAATAAAAGTTTCTTCACCACCTGTTATTGCATAATGGAAAATTCAAGTTCTTTAATTTCTTTTTCTTTTTATTTACTTTTTTATTTGACTATTATATTTTAATTACACAAATTGGCATATATCTGTTGCAGAATATCACAAAATAATGGCTGGAGATCTTAGCAAGCACTACTGTGCTTTTCTAAGAAGATCTCATATGTTAAAAAACTTATTAACTATAGCAGATGGATTAATACTTAATTCTAATAGTAACATAGGCTTTTAATTATAATGTAGGAATGCATATTGTTTTACATTTAAACTTTCATAGAATTAACCCCGCCTTACGACCACCCCATTCATTGATACGTCCACCTCGTTATTACAGCGGCTTTCTTCTGGCCCGAAAGCTCAGTCAGTCACATTCTTATTTAAAGAACCCCTTTGATACAACCACCGCGTTAATACGGCCAGATTTTTGTGGCCCTTTGGTGACCGGATTATATACCATTTTGTACAGATTGTATACGATTTTTAAAGACCCTTAAGTTAAGAAATGTTTCTATACGACTAGGTAGCATAAGTTTGAATAAACTGATCAATACTTTTTTGCTAACTTCTGGGCCAAAGTTTATTACCCCGATTGATCCGATGTTAAAATCCCTGAAATGTGACAAGGATCTTATCTAGGAATATTTTAGTGAGAAAATGGTCACTAAAGAATCATTAAATACAAATTCGGGGGAGGGGTGGAGTTTAAGTCTTAATCTAAGCTTTTTTTCTGATGGGACAAGGAGTTTACCAGAGATAACGATATTGATATTTTCGCAGATACTGAATATGGAAACGTAGAGGCTAAGTATTTCGTTTTGTGTTGTGGTGCAGAAAACTTTCCGTTTAAAAGTGAATAAAAAAAAAATACAAATGTGAATCAATGTTAATAATTTGGCAACTTAATTTCGCAATTTAAACTTAGCGACAGGACAAAATATTAATGCAAGTGCGTGAAAACTGACAGCTAACTGATCGCCACTCTTGTTATCGAATTACAGGGACAACAGTTGCCCGGGTCGATCAGGAGAGCATGGAGAAGAAAAAGAGAGCTTTCAAGAAGTAGATTTGGCGGCCTCAAGCACTTCTCGCACTATTGTCGACTTAAGAGTTGCCGTCTATGAGACCTCCACAGCAGGCAGCAGCCTTCGCGGCGAGTACTTCCTGTCGACAATTGCTTCGGATGCTGCTACGGGAATCGGTGGGAGCGGCGGTACGGGAACCGACAACGCAATTAGTGGTCCCGAGGTGAGCCTGGATACCACTCAAAGCCTACAGCAGATGCACCACGTGACTGAGGTGGTCACTGTAGACGTTGAAGTGCCGAATGTCGTGTCAGCACCCTCCACGGGCCAGGAAAGTATACAGGCCACTGCTGTCATTGTGGATGACGTAGTCGTGAGGAAAAAATGCACCCGGTGGAGTTGTCCTTATGACAAGAGTCGTTTTGAAGTAGCAATACTTGTTTTGTTTTATGTGGTGATTGGAGTGATTTTCCTTCCTTTCACACTGGTTATTCTCATGGTCTGTTGTATAAGCTACTTTACGCCTGGCATTGACGACTGATGCCAGTGACACTCAAGAGAGCAAACCGGAATAAGTAGTCTGTTACTGTTTACCGGCTATTCCTGTAGCTTCTTAGTTTGAAAAAAAAAAACACACTTTATACTTCACACTGCCGAGTGTGAATAAAGGTTATTTATCTTAATTAATTAATTAATTAATTTGTTTATTTACTTATTTATTTATTTATTTTTTAACGAACAGCTATAGTCAATAATATTAATATGATCCGGAGCAATGAGTGGTTGTTCATGTATTTGCAGTCTACTGTACCAGCGTCTCACTCCCTTCAATCTTAAGAGCAGTAGCGGATTCTGATGTTACCAAAGTATGGATGGACCTTCCCTAGATATGGCATCACCGCACGGATGCTTAGAGTACTATGACTAGTTGCTTCCATCTCGAGTCTCGACATGGCAGTGTCACCAGAACGGGATCTCAGCCTCAGGTTGTTTTTGCCAACCTTTTCTAACATGGTTCGCAATATCGATGCCACTGGTACTTCCATCAAGTTATAGACAGGCTCTGCCTAACTAGGAATTACCAGAGCAAAAATTACATCGTCGGTCCTCTGCCTTCTTTTTCTTTATCTAGCTATCCCAACAGAGCTGTAAGAATCAAATTTAATGTTTAGGTTATGACACATGCAAATAGGGTAAGTTAATTGTAATAATTGATCAGTCTGGCTTTGGAGGCCTTTTCAATAATGCTTTAACGGTGATATCACGATACTTAGTCAAAAGAAAAAAATCTCATCGGGACTTTGATTGCTGGCTGCCTAATAGGGGTGGCCGTTTAAAAGTTGGCCGCTTAATAGGGGTTCGACTATAGTAGGACCACAGGTTATTCATGATACCAACGTATTGGAAAGGAAGTTAAGAAAGTTTACATGCATTCCAATTAACAATATACAAAAGCAATCACTGAAAAATATCCGACTTTCACTTAACTAACGATCAGGTAAAATGAAAACAAGGGAAGGAAGCCTTCTTCTTCTCTCTTCCTGACCCTGCTCGTTTTTCTGTAGCCCGCTTGCTTGATCATACCCACTGAGCGAGCGCCTCGGTGGAACAGGCTATACTTCCGCCCTAGGGGCCCGTTTCTCGAAAGGCCCGGAAACTTTTCGGGCTCGCAAAGCCATTTTTAGTTTATCTGTATCTAAAAACAGAGAGGTGTGTACGCCTGAAACTCCTTGTATGAAGGGAACTTCTGTTCATATTAAGAATATGTGAATAAAACAGCTCTGTAATCATAAGGTTTGAGATTTTGCTGCGGCTTTCCGGGTGCGAAAATTTTTCGGGAACTTCGAGAAACGAGCCCTGGGCCGGGTTGTTCGAAAGCCGGTTAACTGTGCTAACCCAGGATTAAAAGTAAACCGAAGTATTCATTTCTCTTGTTTAAAAGTGTTTTTCACTGCCTATGTGAGATTACTCATTCCAGCTCAAAACTGTAGGACAAAAAATATAAACAGAAAACCTCACCGAAAGGTTACAAATATGAAATCAAAATTCTTGCTAATCCTGGATTAGCTCAGTATTTTTGCAGTCCTTTTCTGAGGAATTCAAAAGCAGAAACCGACACAACGTAGAATGATTTTTTTGAAGGTGTAATATATTTCGGCTGGCCAAACCAGTCTTCTTCAGGTACAATGAGAATTTTACATTGGGACGTGTTTTCTCTTTTATGACTTTTGTAATTCCTTTTAACTGCGTGAAAGCGACAAAAAAGATTCAAAATTAGCATTTCGGGGAAAAAAATCGTTGGATATGAAATATCTAACCAAACACTTTGGTGGGTAGTATAGGTGTCCATTTTGCTCGCCCCATAAAAGGACTCAGATTCGAAATAAATATATGTACCACACACTAAAATGTCCAATAGATGTATCGCTTGGCACCTAAAAAACGAAAATAAAAGGTGTCGATTAAAAGCCTTCAGGTGTCACTCGAAAACGTATTTTGTCTGTTTAGCACCTATTTCGGAAGCCTTCTTCTTTTCAATCTTATTAATCTTGACGGATGAGAGACCCCCGCCCACGCGACGACATCCTGTGCACGAGGCCGGGAAGTATGCGTAATAGACACAAATAAATAAAGAAATGCTTTCAATGATGACATCTCAGCTACGCAACAAACCTTAGATTTCTTATGTTTCTGATTCCGAGGTTGAAATGGACGACTTCATGCATAATCATTGATTTATTTCATAGCCAACTGTCCAGGTAGTGTTCGTTGTTAGCTTGTTTTGGGTTGAGTATTACACGTGCATTTTTCTCATTCCTAGAATTGTATGACTGTTGTATGTTCCTTACCTTTTCACACAACATATTTATTCTTGACTGAACCGGCGCAAAAGAAATTTTCCCCAAAAAAAATTAGCAAACGAAGCCCCTATAACGTTAGATGATCCTGAGGCGCATATTTTTGGCATAGTTAACTCCCCAGCTCCTAAGAATTCAATTTCCTCTCATGTGACTGTGTGTGCGCTTGGTGCCGTCAAAAACGTACAGATGTAGGACTCAACAGATCGGGTGTGTGTGTCGGACTTGACTAAGTGTATAGTTTTTTCATACTCCTTGTAGACTTCGATCGACAGATCCTTTACCTACGTAACAGAGAATCCTTTTTAACTAATGTGTAACCCTCTCCCTCGCATCTGCTCGCATCCCTTCTTTGACAACTTGTCCCCACCGGGTTAATGCTTATTACGTCTTTAACATTCGGTGGACAGTGTTTCGTGAATGTTCATTTGTCCACCTGAAAACATACAAAGCTTCATGTGGATCGGCTACCCATCGCGGGAAAGTGGCAATACTCCTAGGGGATTCTTGTTATGGAGCAGGTTGCGTGGATCATATGGCCTTTTTTTGCAACCTAAAACAAAGACAGATTCATGTCTAGCGTTTTGTTTCTTTTGAGATGTGTCGCTGTTGCCATGTAAAACTTCATACTTTCTTGTTAGTTTTGTTTATTACATGATCGGAAACCCGCTGAAGACAGTCAATTGTCTTCCGCTGGAAATGAGTGTAGTCAATGTTTTCTGTATTGAAAAGCTGAAAAGATAGTACAAGAAACATTTCTGTATAGCTGATGTCTGCTAAAGGGCCTGTAGACGCTGTTGGTATAACTAAAAAAAATTTCAGCCTAAAAAGAAGCTGAAAGAAGTACAATTTTCTAAGATTTATTTCCGGTGGGGGCGGGAAACGAGTCGCAAATGATTCCCGGGCGGAGGTGGCAGGGGCCATATCCCGTCACTCATTCCTTCTTCCGTTCTCCGTGGCAACGTCACAAACTTGGTCCAGTATCAGAAAAACACATAAACCGGGCAACCTTCCCACAGGACTAATGCTCTCGTTTCACAAGCATTAAAGCCGCGTAAAAATAACTGCATCTTTCCTGGACAAGATATTCTTTTGACAGTGGACAGCACAGAGCGGCTGAGTACAAATTCCTGAGATTGCTGGCTGTTCGTGAGTTCTGTCGGCCACGTTTTATTGGTGAGAATATAAAGTGTTATGATCAAAGGGTTCGCTCTAATGCAGACAGATTCATTTCTTACATCGATAGATAGTTCGAACGTTTGTACGCTGTTCTCTCGCTCGGTAGTACTTTGTGCTTACTGTGTTTAGAAGTGAAATATTTCGATGATTCGTATTTTTCAGTGTGTGGCAATGTGAAGAAGTTGCTTAGAGCTGGCTGTCGGCGCGAAGTTCTCGTTATAATACATGTAGATGAAGCAATGCACAGGTCGTTGGTTGATCTTGAACTTACTTTAAACTTGGGTCTCTCGCAAATGATTGTCGTGAAATAGATGCTGATTCATTACTGAGGTAAGCTGCGTGTTGTTTTCTAAAATTATTTATCATTCGCTTGGTCTGGTTGAAAACAAGCACATCGAGTGAATCGATATTCAGCTTAGCGAATCGCGCTGGCTTGCTGTCGAGTAATTTTTTTTAATGATTTAAATTGGTACATCTTATAGACTGTTCCTGTCTTCAATCTTTAACCGGAATGTCGCTCTTGGCGTGAAAATTTGCGGACTTGAACATTGACAAACTGAACTGAATTGTTCGCAAAATATGAGAAGATTATTGAACTACAAGAACTTTATGTTGGTCATTTGCATAGTCGGTAATCCGTTTTCTGTGAACAGTGTGAGTTCCTTTTGTTTTGACGTTGTTTGTGGAGGGATTACCAGACACAAGCGAACATGGCCAGTGAGAATTGAAAAACTCACCAGGGAACACACCTTTACGCTTGGCGCTAATTGAGTTTTACTTTCTTTTTCGCCATCATTGAGCGACACGAGCAAAGCGCATCGAGCTACTATGCGCAGCTGCCCAGCTGCTGAGGTTAATGTTATTGTAAGCTAGTTTTGCCGCTCTGTTGAGTTCCCTTGCTTGAGAACCGTCGAAAACTCGGCTTTCACTATCGTCACGAGAGCTGTAAGGCTATGTACGTAGTTTTTTGTGAGCGTTAGGTATTTTTTTTTGGCATGGAATCGCAATAAAAGGGTTGTTGTTTCGGAACATGTTCGCGCTTATTAAGATTTATGTAGTAAGAAGCGATTATGCATAGTCATTGAGTATACATAGCATTGATGTTACGAAATTTTCGCGTGGTGGGCAATAACCGTGGTTTATTTCAATGAATACATCCATTTTACTTTTCAGTGGCGCTATTTTAAACACTTTCAATGTTTTCGTAACGTTCCAGAATGATAGATGTCAAAAACAAAACGTATTTTGACTCTCCTGCACTCATCGAGCAAAATGAGTCTTCTTATCAATGTATCGCGGTGTGAAGTTTATAACCAGTAATTTTCGAAAGTTGTTGTAAAAATTTTAACACGATAAATTTTGTCTCTTTATCAGTCACCCGTTCAGTGACAGAAAAACTTGGTCGTACAGTTCAATATTGTATGTCAAAATGTTTTCTAATTGAACGATGTTGGATTTGTCCTCACTCCTTAGCCGTGTCCATCAATACTGAAACTCTCCCTACCACTCCAAATAAATTTTCTATAGCCTTCCTAGCTAAGAGGAATTATTTATTCGTACAATTTTTTTTCCTGGACATGACTTTTATCGCTTCTTTCGTGTTAGAAATTAGGAAAGTGGCAAAGATTTAGAAAATAGTTGTTGTGGTTTGTTTATGCAGGTTTATGATAAAACGGTTAAAATAATTTGTTTTACGTTCAATTTGACTTCAATAATTTACAAAGCAGCTGTCAAGGTACAATTCATTAAAAAAAAAATGTATTTCACAATTTGTTTCTATGGAGATGTTTGGCAAATATATTTTAAATTTACATATGAATTTGTTCTGACCAATCAGCATGTTTCATTGAATTTAATCATATTTTATTGTTTTAAGGTTACTTCACTTTTTTCTACCCTTGGAGTAATTCAGAATATTTTTAAGTTCTTTTTGTGTAATACAACTGTATTATACTATTTACATAACATAGAAAACTCAGTCTAAAAACCGTAGAGTTCTTCGGCTTAAAAGATGATTTCCAGTCCATACTGCACACTCTCGAGAGTTTCTTTGCATATTTTTGTTTTGTTTCATGCAAGACATCACAAAATGTAAACATTTTGCAACTTCTTACATGAAGTAAACTTAAAAGTTGCAAAACGAAGTCCTACCATTATGGATGCGAAGCAGTCAAAGCTTTATGCCTCATTCTTTCTCATATCACTTGATGAAACAACTTCGCAGCTGTACAAATCAATGAAGCTGTTGGAAAAAGAATTTGAAAGGCCTCAAAGATAAGGTACATGGTTCGTAACGAGTAACATCAATTCGCATTCCATCGAGTGAGACTTAAAATGTTTATAAACATTAGGGTGCTGAGACTGCGCAGTATGGACTGGAAATCTTCTGAATGTATGAAGTAAATGAAATAAATAATATGTATGTCCAAGTCTTCTCATGTTCAGATTTTGCTACAAAAAATGGTGTTTTGTGTACACAATTCATTAGTTGTTGATTGACTGGCCCTTGTTAAGGGGTATTTTCAGCAATTGGGATGCTGTTGTGGAGAGGTGGCCAATTTGTGAATTAACAGACTGTCTACCTGGACAATTGAAGTGGCCATTTTAGAGAGGTGACCATTTCAGAGAGTTGACTTAATTAAACTAAATAAAAGCAGTGAACATTTTGACATTGTTTAGTATGCATTACTGAGTTCTGATGCATACGGGAAGTTTGAAGAGCATGAAAGGAGCATAAGTTTTTTCAGTTTTTTCATAAGAGTTGCAGGAGACAGCCAAAAGTAACTCTAGATGCTTCTAGATTCTACCTAGCTGTAGATTGAATGGTACCCACAAAACTGCCAGATATGCAGGCTTACTGTGCTATTGTGATATTAACCTTGCTAAGTATTTTTCTTACACTATATTGGTGTTTTGCACCTCCCAATGCCCCTCCAAGGAGAGTGGGATAAACACCAAGAACGTAATGTCTTAATAATATTATGCCCAGATGGAGAAAATTCAAATCCAGGAAATTGCCCATGTGGTGTGGTCGTCTAGGTTTTATCCAAAGTAAATCTCAAAATGTATCGAAATTTGACCAAAACCAGTGGCAAAGTATTTTGCATCATATCTGTCAACTTATCCAGGAGATTTAGGCTGTATCTGGGACACACACTAGATAACCTGCATGGCTTTGCAAATGTGATAATCACCAGTAATGCTGATTTTCATCTAGGGACCTCTAGGGAATTCTTGTTTGAAGAGTAAACCCTGTTATAGACTTGTTTTTATTGAAGGCACTGTAGAATGGGGCAAAATTGTTATTAAATATTGTTACTGTTATCTAATCAGAGGTGTGGTTACCATAAAAATGTCCATTAAAAGACCTTCTTTCAAGCTGGCTGCTTAATAGAAATCAGCAAAGGTGGGATAAAAAGAGGATTTGTTATGGAGACTTCCTTTATTTTGCCCTCTAAACAACTTATACAGAGGTCAAAGGGTAAAATTTTACTTTTTGTTATACTCACAACGAGTATCTATTAAAACTACACTGATGATGTTGAGGATCTTGTTATTCTTGAGTTAGCTAGCTATCAACATGCCATTATATTTTGCTTTTAAAATGTAAGATTTTAGAAAGATTTGGAAAGATTTGGATTTTACAACAGGAACAGGAAGATAAGTTTCCTGTGAGAAATAACTTTTTAATGCACTAAAGAGAGCAAAGCTGTTAATGGCTTCCTGATTTTCAATTGATAACATACAGGCAAGTGTGAAAGAGGTGGCTTTTTTGTTTTTGTTCAAGCTATAGTCTGCAGTGTGGCTGAATGGTGTAAGTCACCTGACTTTGTGGTTGCTGTGGGACTTGATAACCCACAATGTTATCCCAGTGTCTGAGAGAGTAATACGGTTTGAATTTGCTTTGCTTTATGATATACAGACCTCAAAACTATGTCCCACTCTCTGCTCTTCACTTCTGATAAGAATTATTTTTATTTAATATCTTTTGATTCATAACTGCATCAAATTCAGAACAAATAACTTTCTACACATCTTAAATTGAAAATGTTTAAAAAGCTTTTTGACACCCAATAAAAATATGATCAAGGATTTTTTACACTTTGGGGAGAGCAGCTTTGAACCCAGCTTCTAATATGAAAATAAAAATGTTCCCTTTAAGTTTATTGACATTAATGTTGAACAGTGCATTGTTGAATAATCCAAAACAGCTGCAACTGTCATTAAACATGGGAAGGTGTAAGAAGCCCTGTCGTTAATGTCTTTGTTACTGATAAATTGTTTGCCTTAGGTTTCCCAATATCTTCCTGATTTGTCATCATTATCAAGCTGTCAGGTTCAAGTAAAAGCAATGGATGATGCAACTTCAATATGCTTAGCTTTAAAATGCAAGTTTGTGTAAATTTACTACTACACTTGCAGGCAGCAACTTTGTAGGTTCCTAGCCAATATGTAAATGTTATCAGCATTCCAAAGATATATGGTTAGCGGTTTTAAATTTTGCATTTTGAAATTAATAAGCATGCGATACACAAGTGATTTGCAAACTATTTCTATAAGTAGTTTGGTGAATAATCAAGTCACAGGTAAAGAAACCGGTGAGGAAGAGCTGAGTCAAATTCGAGCCTGTGTGACCTCACTTCTAAATATATAAGAAAAAAGTTTTCCATTGCTATGAATAATGCCAAAATATATATTTATAAGGGTCAGTTACTCCCAATGAGAGCAATATTAAATAATAATTTGGTAACTCAGCTTTAGAGGGAAAATAGGGTGGAATATTTAGGAGAAAGTAGTCGAATGCATACAAATGTACACTGTAGAAGTTATCTTCTAATATAGGTACTAATAGCTAAGTATTTATTCTGTTTTGTGCATAATTTGTCTTTCAGATTTAGACTTTGTTTTGCATGAATCTTTAATGTTGACCATTTTTTAATTCCTAAAATTTTGTAGAAGGGTCATTACGACAGATTTGGAGGAAAAATCATCATCAATTTGTTGTTCAGTCCCCTCTGAGCACTTGGTCAATCATTTTGGTTCTTCATTTTTATTTGTATTCTTCAAGTGTTAACAGATGAAGGTTGTAGACTTAAAGTGCCCATGACATGAAAAATAATATCTGCTTATTTGAAAGGCCTTTCAAAATACAGAAGAATGGCATTTTTCTTTTTGAAATATCTTTTTTTTGTTTTAGAGATATTGATGTTTTTCTATTACGCAAACTAGATCAGTGATGATGTTATATTGTTTGCAACTAAAAATGGTAAAATACTGAATAAACAATATCTCTGGAAATATTGAAGCAGTGTTCTTGAAGCTTGGCACCACAAACGTACATCACAAAAGAAACAAAATGACACCCTTAGTGCTGTTGCCATGACAACAGTTTTGCCGCTGGTGCTGTCTTAATAAAAACTGAAATTCCCAGTTTTTGTCTTAAACCAAGAACCATGTACCCCACCAAATCTGATGATGGGAGTCAAGACAATATGGGAACTATGTCTGTTCCAAGTAGGACCCTTTGTCTCACTTTGGAGGTTGCAAATGGGAATATTTGTTTTTTTGACAGAAAGAGAGTGGAGCTGAAAGAGTTCCTATGGCAATGTTCAGCCTAAGGGTGTCATTTTGTTTCTTTTGTGATGTACATTTGTGGTGTAAAGTTTCAAGAACACTGCTTCAATATTCCTAGAGATATTGTTCATACAGTATTTTACCATTTTTAGTTGCAAACAATATGACGTCATCACTGATCTATTTTGTGTAATAGAAAAACATTAATATCTCTAAAATGAAAAAAGATCTTTCAAAAAGAAAAACCCCATTCTTCTGTATTTTGAAAGGTCTTTCAAATAAGAAGAAAATATTTTTCATGTCATATGCACTTTAACAAACATTATAGAGAAAAAAAAATCTCTGATCATTACAAGAGAGTTAAAAGTGTGGCCTCCCCAAAACACTAAACTAAAAAAGTCATGATTCAAGATCCTTTGACATTGCTTATGGCTACTAAGGGTGTTGTAAATTACTATTTTGACCAGTGGTCCAGTGCACAAAAATTTGAAAGAACCTGAATCAACTTGTCTAATAACTAGTTGAGGTTCAAGCAAGTAAGCACCTAGGCTTCCCTTGAAAGTGTATGTTGAAAATTTTGAAGCTGGCTTGTAATAAATCTGTGTTTGAAGACTTTTCTCATTACTAAACCTGATCTGCTCTGAGTGATAATATCTTTACGGTGGTTATCAATCACACACGACCTTCAGCGCAAAAGCGTCTAGACAAAACCCAAGTTTTGGTGGATGCCAGTTATCTCCGCCTCCTTGCCAACTGTATGCAAAATTTACCAAAAAAAACATCTTGCAGCCGTTCACTCGTAAAAATGATCATTTTACTTTCAGTTTGCATGGCTAGCTCACTAAATACATTAGCATTGAATATTCCTTGAAATTTATGACTGAAGATAGGCAGGTCGCAATCAGGTTTCTCAACGGCCCTTCGCATGCATGAATGAACCCGAGAGCAAGCAAATCTACATGCAAACAAATAATTGTTTCTGCACGTATTTGTCTTGGGGCTATGGACTGAACGAGACTTAAACGTTGTATAAACCTTAAAATTTTGTAAGGTAATAAGTTATAAGTTTTATAGGATTAAGTATTGTTCAGTCCATAGCCCCAAGAAAAATATGTGGAGAAATAATGTATTGTAGATTTGCTTGCTCTCTGGGTCATTCATGCATGCGAATGGCTGTTGAAAAACCTGACAAACGTCTTCATTTATAGATTTCAAGGAATATTTAATGCCAGTGTATTTAGTGAGCTAGCTGTACATACCGAAAGTAAAATGATAATTTTTATGAGTGGACTGCTGCAAGGTTTCACTTTTTCAGGTAAATTTTGCATACAGTTGGCAAGGAGGCAGAGATGATTGACGTCCACCAAAACTAAGCTTTTGTCAAGATGTTTTTGCACTGAAGGTTGGGTGTGATTGATAACCACTGTTATGAGATTATAAGATTTAGCTTCAATGACAGGTAAATGCAGTTCAACCCCTATTAAACAGCCACCCTTATGGAAATGTATTCTGATAATGTTAAAGGGGTGCTAGCCGTTTAATAGAGGTAAACACAATAGAAAGGCCCTCGTCGGGACTTTGATTGCTGGCCACCTTTAGAATAACGGTGGCTGTTTAGTAGGTGGCCACTTAATAGGGGTTCATCTGTAAAATCAAAAACTCACAACTTATCGCTTGTGTCTATTTTGTTTGGTCTTTACAGTTTGTTGATAAATAATACAGCAAGGTTCAAGTCTCTTTCACCATTGGGTGGTCTTGGCGAGAGACTCGCCCCTTGTGGGCTAATATTATGGGATGTTCTGCTGGTAAACATATGACTACAAGCCCAGAGGTCAGCTCTAGTTCCCACTCAGCTAAGGAGAATGGTTGCACAGTACATACACCTGGTAAGAGTGCAAACAGTTAAGCCTTTGGTTAAGAGCAGTTTATGGTACCTACCATGTAAGTTATATAGTCCATCAAATGTGTAGTTCCAGAAAATATCCATACCCACCCCAAGGAAGGTTAACGGAAATTCCATTTTTATTGCTACACCCCTTAAACTTTGATTCAAAGCTTGAAGCAGTTTCTGACATGCCTAATAATATTGCTTTTCCACTATTTTTGCCATTTTATCACTGTAACCATACTTTATAGCTGAGCTTAACGCATGCTGCTACTGTCTGATTTAGTAAATGAATCATTGAAGGTGAATATTTTGCACCACATTACAGATGTACCCAGACACTCACTGGAAAGCAGTGCCTTGAACACTAAGAGAAAGGATTCATCAAATAGCATTTCCTCAGTCAAAGAGCCTGATATTCCGGAACCGAAAAATGACATTAACAAGGATAAGGTAATAATCTTCAACTCTGAGTCCTGTTAGCCTGTGTAGCAGGCGTGTAAAGGGGAAGGGGAGGAGGAGGAAGAGAATTCGGGGAAGAGAACGCCTGCTACAAAAGCCGCTTCTTTTGCATTTCCACCTACTGTTCTATGGTAATTGGATTAACAGAGCTGTCAGTTCAATGACCAATCAGAATAAGGCGCACGCTTTTCTGCATGACTGACTTTACACTGGAAGGCGTAGAGCATAGCATAGCAGCGAGCATTGTGAGAAAATCTTCAAGCCGTGTAACGTCAGCAACTCCCACAAAGGTTTGTAAAAGAGGAAGAAAACCAAAGATAGACATTCAAAAAAACAGCAGCTGTAGATTTTGTGGAGTAAACTTCACCTCTGGAGGAGGAAGAGCGTCATTTGAAAATCTATTTTCGCTGTCGGGCAGAGAAGAAGGTGTTGGGCTGATTTTAGCTGATTGTTGCAGTTCGATTGGGTTTCCACTAATGAGAGACAAAAACTCTTCAGAGCGGATCTGTAGATCTTGTGGTCGCAAAATAAGAAATGCAGCTGAACTGTACAGTTTTAGTGAGCAAGCTGTATGCAGCCCAAAAGTCAATGAAGATTTAAACTGCAAGGATTCGGATGATTGATGCAAAAGACAACTTCCCACCACTAGCATGCCTGAAAGAAGCAACACCAAAATACAGCTTATTGGAACAGATGGTAAATGCAACCAAAAAAGTACTGGAAAGGTTAATTCCAAAAAAGCCTTGTTTTCAGATGCTAACCAACAGAGAAATCACCAGAATCGTTGCTTTACCATTCATTTCAAAGTCCATGGCACAAACAAACATTTGATACGTGGGGCTTTTGCTGTATCCTGTGGGCAACACCACTAATACATCTTTTCCATCTAGAAGAGATTTTACTGCAACTTCTTGCTCTGGTTTTAACTTGAATTCACTATGAACGATGATCTTCAAATCAGCCAAAGCTCTCGCTAGCATATCCACTTCAGCCACCATTTTGGTTGTTTTTGCATTACTTCACAAACCTGTCTTATTGTCCGATTAACCAATCAGAATTTTGCGGCCGCCAACGACCGCAGAAATGAACCCATAGGGGTCTTTATAGCAGGCATTCCTTTTTCCCCTCACCCCCCTCACCCACTCCTCCGTTTTTTTTCCCCGAATTCTCTTTCTCCTCCCCCACCCCCTTCCCTTTATACGCCTGCTACGCAGGTTAAGTCCTGTAGTGCATGCAGTCAGGGTTTGCTGACTTCATGATTAGCAAAACTCTTTTGTTCCAAACACGATCAAAGGTATTTCCTCACGAATTTTCCACAATTTATCACAAGATTGTTAATGTTCAGGGTGTCGAAATTGTGAATGTTCTTTTTCTTTGCACTCAGCTGCGAGCCATACCAAGCAAAATTATACAGACCAACCTTCAGTTATTAACTTAAACTGCCACTAGTAGGTAACAAAACAAAAAACACAAACGAAATAGACATGTTCCAAAAAAGCAAAATTTTAATATATCGGGTTTTTTTACCAACACCATTTGGTCCTGCAGGGTAAATTGATAGTTAAATTAGTTTTCAAAAAAACTGCATTATCTGAGTGAGAAGTTTGACAAACTTTACTCAAGCAAGTCCAGTGGGCAAGTCCAGGCTAGGGTTGGTGAGTGGGTGGGAGGTCGGGCAATGGCAAATAGCAATATAGAAATTCACACTGACATCTGGCAAACAATTGATGACTTAGACTTCAGACTTAGACCTCTACAAAGTACCCTGAGCTGGGTTGTTCAAAGGCCAATGAAGCTAACCCAGGATTAGCGAGAATTTTTATTTCAGTTTTGTAACTTTGTGGTGAGGGTTTCTGTTTGTATATTGTTTGTCCTTCAGTTTTTAGTCTCAATAATCTCAAACTACACAAAACATAAGCAGCGAAAAACATTCTTTGCAAGAAGAATTAAGACTTCCGTTAACTTTTAATCCTGTGTTAGCATTAACCGGCTTTCGAACAACCCAGCCCAGAAAGATAAGAAAAGAATGTATTCAGAATTTTTTCCTCTGCTAACAGAAGAAAACAATTGATACAAAAATATCAAGTCCCTGGCTATTAGGTAAATTCAATTGATGTTTTGCTTGTTTGTTTGTTTTTTTGAAAGATTTGGAATCAGGATTTAATTTCCCTCAGAAATAAAACAAAATACATATAATAATTGAGCTAAAAAAGTCATGTTGTAATATGGTAGTTATAGCAGAAGCTGGATACATCTGGTGTTGTTAAATTGTAAGTAACAATACTGTGCTCTTTTCCAGAATGAAGATCGAATATTGTCAAAGAAGACTGTACCAATCAGGTAACACTCTGAGATGCCTTAAGTTCCTTTTTTAGATTTTGATAAATATATGGTATGGCTTCTGAACAAAGTTTCAAATAATTGTCATTTCCTCCACTTAGTGGTTTCATTTAAATTAGTTTCCCATCAAGCAGGACTTCGCTTTCCTTCAGAGCAACAAGGTGCTAGAACAAAGAAATATTATTTTCTAAGCAGTAGCAAATTGTTACAGTAATTTCCCGTTTACCAGGAGTAAAACATCACTTGAAAATTGCTGATGTGTGTATAATCATTTGCTCTCCCTTTTTTTTCAGACCTAATGATAATTTCTGCACAACTCCTAAACCTGTTCCAGTTAACCAAATCAGAGTGTAAGTACTCCAGATGTAATCCCCTTGTAATAATCTTTCATTGATCTCTACAGTCTTCAAAGATTTTGGTCCAAGATTTTGCCAAGGATTGGGCTTAAAGGATCCTTGCATGTTTTTAGGAACTTTGAAAGATCTTCCAGAGTTCTTTACAAGAACTGGAAGACCTTTATTTTGAAGAATTTTTCAGAAGTCTTCAAAAACTTGTAGGATCCTGAACTCCTGAACTCTGAGATCCTGTAAGCAGCTTAGATTTATTTCAATAATTTTTCCTCCCATGAGTGAATATAGACCATCTTCTGTGTAAAAATGTACCTAAACTTTACCACTGATAAGCTCATTAATAGGATTCTGTTCAATACATATTCTTCCCAGGGAAGGAGGAGGAGACCCTATACGTTACCGTTGGGAGAGGGACGTGCTCAATTTACCTGTTATTATGATGCTGTGTTGTATTTATAATTTACCATCTTTGCACCCTGGTTTAACTTGTAAACTGACCTTTAGCTAAGACCATCACTTATTTATGAGATCCCTCCCCCATCCCAACAAAGAACTCCGTTTGTTCATACCATTACTGCTACTAATTACTAAGTTTTGTTCCTGGTTTGGACTTGGTTTCAACCGCCGGGAGTGGGGGTGGGTGGAGGGACTACCTTACATGGGCTATGTAAGTATGTGGGGCACCAAAGGGTATGGGTTTTTTTAGAAACAGTTTGTTGATTTAAGTATCAGGTCTTAAACAAGGTAGCAAATTTTAGGTCAGGTCATAAATAGGGAAGGGAAAATCACAGACTTTGGTCTTAAATAGGGTAAGGGTTTTGGGAATTGGGCCTCACACCCCCACCAGATTTTTCTGGGAGTATCCCCCCCCCCCCTAAGGGGTTTGAACTAGCTCTTTACTGAATCTCGCATTGTATACTCACCACGCCTGCATTTTGTCCCTATTAGGCAGATGACAAAGTCTCAACTTGAGTTTTTCAGAATGCTCGATCAAAAAATTGATGCGGTCAGTGTAATCTTTTGATTTGCTATTTTAAGGATGTTGAGATTATTTAGAGCGACTTTCGTATTACGTACCGTGAAGAAGTCTTTTCCTTGGTGTTCACAAGTAATTGAAAGTAGCCAAACCTGCTTTGCACGTTTTCCTTCTAAAATTGTCCTTAAAATACACGGAACCTATTCGATCAACCTATCAGAATGCCGAAAATCGAGTGGCGTTAAGCGAGCCTTTCACAAATTGACGTCAGTTTTTTATGCGTCTGTCCTCTTGTTGATGATAAACTGCGTCATAACATTGTCAAAATGGCTGTGGAACCACGAGCCGCAGGCGAGTGGTTCCGCAATAAACTTTGACAATGTTATGACGAAATTTATCATCAATAAGAGGACAGACGCATAAAAAACTGATGTTAATTTGTTTTTTACAATAACAAGACCCCAAACTGGTCAAATTCCAGGAATAAATGAGGGGAAAAAACGCGTAAACTGGTCGTAAACAAAGATAAGTGAATTTTATTCAAAATGACGCGAACATTGTCAATAGCTTTTCTCGCTTTTTGATTGGCTACTTAAAAAAGTCCATGAAATCTGACAGCTCAAAGTTGAACTTGAAAGCTTACATAAATTAAAAGTTTATCCGTCTGTACTCTTAGTGATGATAAAAATGAGCCATTCAGCACGCGTGAAATTAGACAGTCATTGTAAAAATTGTGTTTTCAGGGGTATCTTTGAGGGGGGCACATAAACTCGAACCACGCCCAGATTGGTCTCCTTAAACGTTTTAATTCGAGTTTTCCCAGGAGCATCCCCGACATTTTGATATGCGAGTTCCACCCCCACCCCCCCCCCCCCCCCCCCCCCAGCCCACTCTCACAACTCTATTTTCCAATGTTTATCACGATCAGTCTTACCGAGATGTTCCAAATCTTCCTTCACTTGCGCCGGTGTCAAGTTGCTTTTCAACGCACTCTTGAAGAAGCCAAGTAAGCTTTTAACAACATTTTTTAACGCGTTTGTGCTCACTCCGTGTTCGCCAGCAAATTCAGAAACTTGAGACATGAACCTTGTCCCTTCCTTTGGAGAAACAAGGAACGAAAACACAATGTCCACAAGCTGACAAAACGCCTTCTCGTCGAACTTATTGAGTGACTTGATGTCTGTGTACATTTGTTCCTCTGGTGGGACCTTTGTGAAGAAGAAAGAGCTCATTTTAAACTGATTCTGCTTCTCTCTTCTCTTCTCTATTCCTACTGCACAATCGCCCGCGATAAGACTGCGGCACTACGAGGAAGAAGCAACTTGGCTTGGCTACCTAGCACAAGACCTGGTCACTTAGCTCTGATTCACACATGTGAGAGAATCGTAATAATATGGTTCTTTTAGACAACGATGGGGTTAGGATTTTGTCCTTTATACAGCTGTTAATGGCAATTTTTGCTGTAGATGAAGCCCGTTTGTCTTATTTGCGTTGTTGTTTTGTTTTAGTTCCTCACCCAGCTTACACATCTTCTTCAGAAGACAAGAACTTCGGGATCAGTAAATATCACAATGAAAAGATGTAAGTTTTTACGATTCTTATCTAGCACTTGTAACGGTTCCTGTTTTGCTTTTTTATCATGTGAAGAGGCTTCAGAAACATAGAAGGATCAGATATTCTTAGCTGTACTTCCGTGCCTCGAAAGAATGATAATGTGCGTACCAAGTAGTATTGTTCTGTTAAGGTACACACCGTTCGAAGCCTGTGACTTACGGTCGCTTTTAGTGCATTGTAGGCTTTGATGCAGTAGTGAGAAATTGGTTTATGATCTGTTTAACTTCTTAGAACCAACAACTTTTTACGTCCCAGACTGCAAGGGTACCATGCGAAAGTACTGCTCCATAGTTTTCATTTGAATGGCCACACACTAGGGTTTCATCCACAGACTTAAAAGTTAGAAGCACCTTGCATAGCATCATAAACAGCACGACACTAAAGAAATGCTCAGCAGCTTTTGTTTGAATGGTTACACAATAGAGTCTCATAGACAGAATTAAAATTTAGAACTTCATGTTAGGGGCAAGCTTCAAAGGTTTAGAATCCCTTGCAAAGTCAATCAAGTGCAACTGAACTGAATTTCAACCAATGTTAATTGAACTCAATTCATAGATCGAGTTTGATTGATTTTGGCAATTGAACTACATCAAACTTACACAAAAATAATTGGACAATTGAACTCAACCAAATGGATGATTTCCGAACTGTTGATTTTTGTAAAACTGGTGTTGAAAATCAAAACAATGTTTTATGTGGCTTGAGTTACTTCGGTAGAACATGTGTTTTTCAGTTTGAGACCACATCACATGATCTTTGATCTTTGATCTTTGATC
>Ga0126339_10000102_pt1 | contig 32246 bp, 19 predicted proteins | sample OrbTmetagenome_2_FD_92532 | JGI IMG/M metagenome (GOLD analysis project Ga0126339, IMG submission 92532) | Coral microbial communities from Petempiche,Puerto Morelos, Mexico - Orbicella T R C metagenome | ecosystem: Host-associated > Invertebrates > Cnidaria > Coral | place: Petempiche,Puerto...
ATTTTCTCCAAAATCTGCCACCCCTCCCCCACCCCTCCCCCACCCCTCCCCCACCCCTCCCCCACCCCTCCTTCCCCCTCAAAGTCTAATGGTCCACCTCTTAATCTCTGTCAGCCAATTATTTGCGGTAAAAGCCCTCATATGGCGTCATGGAGACTTCTCATCACTGTATTCAAAAGTCTTTCTCGGTGGGCCTATTTCAGTTCTGGAGGTTTCATTAGAGGGCCTTTTATCGAAAGGAACTTTAGCCTATATGTTTGTAAGTGTTGTTGTAAATGAAAACTTTACATTGAAAAAGGTGCATACAAGTGTAACACTCGAACAGCCTCGTTCGATGGGTTTTTCTCTTAGAGAATGAACGAGGTCGAGACTCGACTGGTTATGAAAATGTAAATTATCCTTGCTCGCACCATCAGTCCGTTAAAAACGCATGCTAGTCAGTGTTTATATCGAGTTTTATTTTTGAATAGTAATTCAAATGTTGCAATCTGATTGACTGAGCTATCTCAGGCCCCGGCCAAGCGTCAAACTCGTTGAGACGAACTAAACTAAGCGAATTAAGTTCGTGATAAGTTAAACGTTTGTCTTAACTAAGTTCGTCCGCGGACTGAATGGAGATCGACCAACACACCCATCTGCTTCAGATAGATCAGAGATGCTTCAGGTTATAACTCACTCGGCCTTCGGCATGATCAATTATCACCTCATAGAATTCTCCAGCTCAAACTCTAATAAGTTAATCGATCGGTGATAAAGTTTAATGTGCTCTTCGGTTTCCTAGGGGCTGATATAAACACAGAAACTCGAGACGGCTTGACCCCCGCATACTTTTGTGCAGTGTGTGGTCACTCAACATACCTTAAAGAACTCATGAAACAAGGAATAGATATCAATAGAAGATACAAGGAACCCAAGCGCACCTTATTACACTACGCTGCAGAAGCTGGGCAAATAAGAGTCCTCAGGGCACTTTTGAGAAAGGGCGCAGACATGGAGATTCACGCCGGCCCACGATCTTTTACTCCCTTACATTTAGCAGCGAGACAGGGCTGTGAAAAAGGAGCGGAATTGTTGCTAAGATACGGTGCTAACGTGGACGCGCTATCGCTAAAAGGGTGCACTCCTCTTCATCACGCGGCGCGCTGTGGAAAAGTAGAAATTGGCAGAATACTCGTGGCTAACGGCGCAAACGTTAACGCCATATCAGGTTAGTTGTTTTGTTAAAAAGCAATGATTTTAAGAATTTGTTATACAAACACGAGTTGTTTACTGGATTGTGTAAATAGTGTCCCCAATTAGTTTTTTTTAAGCTAAATACTCTTAACACTTTAATGAAGTCTTTTATTCATTCATTCATTCATTCAAATACACCACTGGTAAAATTCATACGAAGCTCATCTAGCACCTGAGTGGCGGCCTCAGATATTCCCCAATTTTCAAAACTGCGCGTGTTGCGAAAAATATTTGAAGGATAAGAAACACAATAGCCTGCATTTGGCGCGAAAATATGCTCGGATATTTGTTCCACTACGCTCACAGTTTTCCTCGAGGTGCACTCTCGGAAAACCGTTAACTCCAACTTGACCGCTAAAACACCTTGTACATGATTGGGCACAATTTATGTACTTCATATTTTCATATTATTCTAGACCCTCTGAATCCAAAAGTGACCCTAAAATAAACTGAGGAATGGTCCTTCATCTTCTCTTAACAATAGAAAGTCGTAGACAGTTTACGGCTGCATAACTTAGCCAAAGCACGTGAGCGCAAAGAAAAGATTATGCACGGACCAAGAACCTTCCAACAAAATCCTTGGCACTTTTGTTTACTTCCGACATGAAAATCGATTCTTCCCACACGCAGGGAGATTATTGAACAAAAACGTCATAAGTTCATGTACGACAATGGCCTAAACAACACTATTAAACGCAAGATGCAAAGATTCACCCCATACACGCAACCGGGTTTCCGCCCCTCTCGAAACGCGAAGAAAACTGGGGCGAGTCTCATCTCGCAGTTGCTTGTCGGACGGTTTCTTGGATCACCCCAGATTTCTTTTCCTAATGAAAATGGCAAATTGCGTGAAAACTTGTTTATCTTGTTTTCAGAGGACACCCACGAGACCCCGTTACACATGTGTGTACAGCGGCACGACAGCAAGTTCACAAAACTACTTGTGAAAGCCAATGCTGATCTCTACATCCGGGACAACAGCGGGGACCGACCAATTGACATCAAGCAAGAAAACGAGGATGTAACTAACACGCTCAAGGCCGCCATGTTTGAGAAAGACAGGGTCGAGAAGGCTAAAACAAGCTCAAGTTAATTCCTCTTTTTATTAAACCAAGGGGCAACGTTACGCTACTCAACAGTTTTTGTAAAAATCAGTCTCCTTTAAAATATATAAAAATACTATGAATCCATCCCACCCAAAATTGAAAATACCTCGCGAATAAAATGACTTTCAATATAACATTAATTATACTTATTTGGATAATAAATTATTGATTTACAAATAGCTAATACTTGACTCCTTTCTACGGCCCTCAACTCAACGTTCACTATCTGTAACCTGGACAACATCTTCCTAGTTAAAACAAATTATACAAATGGGAAGGGGGAGGGGGATCTTAAAAATTGTTAAGAAGATTGCTTGCGAGTGCAATTTCTTCGGAGGTGTGGGAAGCTATTTTCAGGAAGGGCAGAAAAGTTCCTTCTCGGAAGTCTAAAGTATCGGAGCTAAGGGAAAGTATTTTCGAGAAGGGCAGAAAAGCTACTTCTCGGAGGTCAAACGTATAGCTAATACTACCTGTCACGCTATTATGTTAGCGATTCTTCAGTAGCTGCTCTGATTACTAATAAGTTTTTGAACAAACGAACTTTATGTCCGAGTATTACGAACCACGCTTCCGTACAACTGACCTAAGCTTTATCCTGTTGGCCAGCCAGAAATCACTTTTTGGAATTTCCGTCAACATTTTCAACGTTTCGATCGATTTACTGAAACAAAATCACCTTAAATAGCGTCACCTATTGAAAAAAAAATACGAACCTACGAAGAAAAACCAAACTGACAGCTACATTAAAATAATGTCTTGACATTACATTACACAATGGCAGGTACCAATGTGATGAACGGCGTGAATGAATTATTTCGATAAAATAAAAAAATGGCTAAAACGCTAACAAGTTGTTTCGGTATTGTACTATTGACATCAACATCATATAATCTATATTGCCTTCACTGTTTGAAAACCAAAATGCAGGAAGTTCCGTCGATCTCGCATAAATCGAATTTGCCGCGAACACGGGTTACAAAGTTCTCACAAAATTTGCAAATTTCCTTCGTAAATCTTTCATTTATAATAATATAATAATTTCCCTCGAACTCCCAATATTTTCATTATTTCCCTGGATTTCACTAATGCAAGCACCAATCCACCGTAGGAAAAAAGATGGCGGCTGTACATTTTACCACAATACCTTGCGAACCTAACACAGCCTATATGGCACGAAGAAAGCCAAATTTTTACAATATTTGTTCCTGTGCTGAGGACATTGTGCAGCCTAGGTTTGAAGATTTTATAACTTTTCTGCACGTTTTTATGAGCGTTGTTAAGGTTTTCTTGCGCTAAGAACTATGGGTAAATGTACCAGTCGCCATCTTTTTTCCTACGGAGGATTGGATGCCTGTGACATCTTTAACTCACCGCTGAGATTTTCTTTAGTCAAAATGGCTTTCACATGAAAACATCAGCGTTTAGTTAACGACAAAGCGAGCCAGCAAGATCTAACAACATTTGTTTGCTTCACTTTGTCATATCTACTTCAATAAACTTGCAAAGAGTTTTCCAACCAATCACGGAATCGTCCCGACCAATCAGGTCATCAACCTCGCGCGACCTTTCCCGCCCTTCAGAGCGGCTTCACATGTCTGCTTTAAACTCTGATTGGTTGAACAGTTCCGTGACTGGTCGGTTTGATGTCTTTGGTGTTAGTCACGAAAGTATCTCCCTGAGTAACGCAATGTTAAGCCAAACGCTTAATTGAAAAAAGAAATTCTCCGACTTACAAATCTCTACTATAACCTGTAACTAAATCCATTTTCTTCTTTTCTTCTTCGCTCTGTATTAGCTACTGTATAGGAGTGGCTCTTGCTCGCTTAGCCGTTGTTCTTGTTCCGAGCACGGCGTTTCTCCATTTGTTGAACGAGCCTCTCCAGACTCCAAATACGCCAAGCGAGTTCGTTTTCTGTAGAAACAACGAAGCAAAGGGCAAAAAAACAGGTTAAGAAAACTGCCAAATATACGAAGCAAAATTCGATAAACTCTTCGCAAAAGAAGATGTTGCACAGTTAAGCCAGTGTTCTGTTCTAAATAAAATGGTCGGGGGAGGGGCACGGGATGAAATGAACACGACAAGGGGACCTCTGAAGGGTAGCAGAAATTTCTCCCTCACAAGTCTGCGAGCACAGAGAGAGGTGAACAAGTTGTAAGCCACCTGTCTCCGCCCGTTACAATTTTGCGACGAGTCTCGTCTGTACCACTCACCTTTCTCGTATACAGTTGTTCGTTATTTCAAACCAGACTTGTCTGCCGAGGAGCTGTAAAAGACAAAACAATGAAATCAGTAACAGCAGTTTCGTTGCAAACTGAACAAAGCTGTCGTCCAAGCCGTGTGTTCTGTTCGGGATGACGCGTGGTTTATGGTCCTCGTTAAGGCGTGTACTTCGCGCGTTATAGCGCCTCTTTCGCACGCATTACAGCTTGGATGTGATAGCCTGGAGACCAAAACTGTATGTTCTTGATATTTTGTAGTGTGTAAGTCGTACCGGTTCTGGCTTATGCTTTGACAGCAACATTCTCTCATCTTTTAACACGAATGGCGACCAGACGTTTCGTCGTTTCCTCGAAATTTCGCTTCATGTGTTACTTTTTCTCGAATGTAGTTTAAGAATTGACCCTTTAAAAGCTTATTATGTGAGGTAACTTTAAGTCTAACGTATGTTAACGGCTTTTTGAAGCGATTTGTACTGGTGGACGGTCGAAAATGACATAACATAATTTCGCAAGCTCGAGGAGTTAAAGCCAGATAAAGAAAAACAAAGCAATCGCCTTCTACTCTACTTACAATAGCTGCTAAAACATCAGCTCCAATCAGCATGAAAAATACGTTGTCCCAACCCTGGAAACAAAACAAGTACAAGACCACGTTGTTTAAGTTTAATGCCCAACAGTGCTTGTCCTCTAACATAAATAAAAAACCCCTGCCGACATCAAACTCTCAATTCTCCCTTCTAGGTACTATAACTGTCCCATGCTACATTATTAGCTCTGAGAAATGGTTGTTACGTCGAGATAGTACCATCATTTTGTTAATTCTCATGCCTGACTGCTTAATAATGTGTTGTTTTTGTAAGGAGAAATTAATTGCCAATCAAGCTCAAGTTAGCAGTTCTACAGGTCGATGTTTTGGGCACACAGGCCTTTTCTGACATACGTTAACTTTATTGGTTGTATTTTGTACACTGCAGAGAGAACACTAGAGTGTATTTTTCACACAAATTCTCCCAACTGAAGCCGTTAGCAGTATACAGAGCCCAGTTAGGAGAACTTCTGCAATAATCAGTTTACATACCGTAGGCGAGATAATACCCGTCAAAAGCGGTCCAAGAGCAGCACCTACAAAGTAGCAGAGGAAAAGAAAGTTGTTTGAACGAAACTCTAGACTCGTTTCTCCCCAGAAGTAAGAGGACCCCCAACCAACTGGAAATTTCAACGACTTGTCTCTGGGTTCCATCGTCAACCAATTTATGAAAACAAATTTTGATGGTTCAGAGATAGGCCATTCTAAGCAGAACTGTTCTAGAAGTCAAAAGCCAGTGCAACACCAATCAAAACGAGAAATTATTTCTCAAATTTTAAGTGTTAAACTTTGAAACTTGCTTAGGTCTTCGTTTGCTGAGCTCTGTAAATGGTCGAACAAATTCGTGTAGCCTACTTTAGCCAATCAATGCTAAGACGTATTGTTTTCAGCCAATCAGATACAAGACGACACCGATGGCGATTTTGTTCTCTGAATTTTTCCCGCGCTTTACACTGCTCACGTGTTCTGACGTCCGGCTCTGATTGGTTAACTCTCTGAGACCAGTGAGAACTTTGGCTTCACTTTTAATACAGCGAACGAAGAAAACACCTAAACATGATAACTCTGTAACATGTAATTCCTCACCCATAGATCCAGTTCCATCGATGATAGCTGTGACTGTGGCCATGGCTTTCGTATTTCCTTGAAGACATGGATGTGTTCCCTGCAGATATAACACATGATATCTTAGCACATTAACAAAGCGCTTTTAAGTTCTTAAAACTGAAATTGTATGAAGGACTTACCAGGTTAGCTGACACTGCTGTTGTGATTAAAGCGTAAGGGCCATTTACCAGAACTCCAGTCAACATCATCAAAACTGCGACCAGAAATAGATTGTCAGTCAGCAGGGAAATTGAGAAGACAACACTGTTTACTGGGGGTCCTTGCCTGCATTAGGTTTCTTGGCTGGGTTTATAAAGAGTTTTAACAGCCAATCCCCCATTCTCACACAAGCGTGAAACGTGTCAAAACATTTGTTACCTATGAGTGTATATAAATATTTGACGCAGGGGTTAAGGCCCAGACATAAATAAGGAGTTACCTACAGCATTTAACGAACATCTTCAAGACTGCCTCCATCAAAAGCTGCTCTGACGTGTATAGCAACACTAAGGGCCAAAGTACAATGAACACAAATAAATACTTACAAATATTCATATGGAGGTTGGCATTGGCAAAGAATCTATAAATAAAGAGCTGAAAGGAAATCAAAGCATTTAGTATTCAAATAACATCTAGAAGTGGAAAGTTACCTAATCTCTCATTAGCCAGAAAAACTTTCATATGTTTTGTGAACAACTAATTACATGTCATGATACATTTTCTTATAGATCAATTGCCAATGCATGGTTTCCATGTTTCCGACAAAGGATTTCTTCAATGAGTGTTTCACAAGAGGAGGAGAGGTAAAAACTGGGTTCATAAAGTCCACAGGTAAATTCTATAACAAATTGGGTGTGTACTTCATGGATGAAGCCGATAAAAATATTGTGAGATGCTCTCAAATTCTTTAGTTCTAACATGAAGTCTTCAGTATCGTTGCCATGGTTATGCCTGGCGTAGGTCTTATCATTACATGTGAAACTGGTCCGAGATGAAAAGGACAATTCTGGTTGATACCAAGAGTGGTCCAAAGTTTGCAATATGACCTGGTATGATGGATTGCTCGGAATAGGTTTCTGCAAATTGCCTGTTCAAACCAGTGTATCAAAGAAATAGTTTGTTTTGTTGTTTAGTAGAAATCATTTTCCATCATGTCTGGCAGATAATTCAGATAAACTTGAGAAAAAGTAATCCAAAATAGAAAAACACATGCCCTTTATCACATGCGTCATGGAGGACAATAGATATGTAAGATCTATCAACAGAGTTCTAAAAAAGTCATATATTATAATACATTCTTTATTTAATTGAACCAGCTTGTTCAGTCTGTATTGGGGAATACTGGACTCGCTGTTTTCTTGGACACTTTATGGACCTCCCCTGTCACCCAGACCATAAACCTGCTGACAGAAACCCCCGAGCAATATTTCCCCCATAAGGACGTGGCGCTAGTTCAACAAAATCTATTAAAAGAACCAAAAACTCACCATTGGTCCTGCACCAAACAACATGACTACAACAGTAATGCCACTGCAATTCGTTTTGTCAGAAATATATCCTGCAAGAATCCCTCCTACAAACCAATAAAGAAAAGAACACACGCAGCTTTTAATCCTTGATATTCCACCAAATTCTCCCAACCACAGCTGTAGTAACTACTATACAAAAGGGTAGAAAAACTGAGGAGAATATGCATGTTGAAAATGGGTTTTCATAGAATGACTCTGACAGAGAGGCTGGTAACAAATTAAATCCAACCAAAGGGGCACAGTTGAAGGATAGGACACCTTAAAAAACGAGCTTGGACTGTTACCTTGCTGAAAACAACTTCTGTTGAAGTGTTACCATAACAATTTAAGTTACCATATATAATATGTGTAAATGCCCTTTACAGTGTAAATAAAGACCTGAATTGAGTTGAATTAATTGAAAGTGATCTTCAGACAAGACAGACAGACACAGGCAGGCAGGAAGTGAGAGACAGACAGACCGACACACAGACACACAGAAGAGATGCCAACCAGAAAGCATTTCATTGGCTGCAGTGGAATATCTTGGCTTCCATTTTTCGAGTTCTTTAACCAACAAGCACAAAAAATACAATTTTAATGGTCCAACTAACAGTCAGGTAGATGCCACATACCTATTATTCCTCCTGCATCAAACAGAGTGGACAAATCTGCTGATGTTGTAGCACCATACTTGACACCACCAATACCTGGGAAAGAAAAAAATATCAACTATTAAGTGATTCAGAAAAAAGTTCATGACTGCTCAATGATAGTCCACCCACACACCCTCTATTTTATCTGGACTCCGTTGAGAGGATGAGCAAAAGATTAACCACAGGGGATATGAAGGAGCCACAACACAGGGGGTGGGGGTTGAGTCACTCTTGCACTCTCCTCTCACTATGACAAACAAAGAAAAATAACTCACAGGAAAAAAAGACAGATGGGCAAACAGGGGGACAGACTACAGTAACTAATTGACAGATGGAGGAGTGGAATATGTTAACTTATTAACTGGTAGCAAACTTATTACATAACATTGCTAATTAATATGGAGTTACTTACTTGTATTTTCAATATAATATGGGAGCCAGAAAAGGAAAGTGTAGCTAACCAGTTTAGCGAAGAACAAGCACAATGAATACTCAATCACCCCCTGAAGCAAAAAAATGGTACACTTTAATATTCATTTCCTTTGCATGACGGACAATGTTTTGCACATAAAAATAATATTATTGAAGAGCTAAAGACAATCCCTAATCCAGTGCGCTTTCATAATTATTATGAATACAATTACTGTGATTCGCAAGGAAGGTCATTAAATATAAAGCAAATATGTTGCGCTAGTTAATTAAGATGTTATCCTTTCTTAACCACTGACTTTCCAACAAGAATCACCATTGAGGAAAGACCCCCCACACCCCCTTCCCCTCCCCCAACATTCCTTCTTCAAATGTCATCTCCAGGAAGATACTATCAATCAGATGTAACCAATCAATTTACAACATCACTGATGTCAATGAAATTAATGAGTAGTTTCTCTAAAACTGCCACTTCCCTCTGTCCCCAAGGTGGCTGTTGATCTTGTGCAGAGCTTTGACTGTAGTATCACTCAAAAAGATCTTGATTTACACGGAACCATGATAAGCAACACATACACGTACATGTTCCACCCCAAAACCTCAACCCTGAGAAAGCTGAATTCACTGAGTCAAACTTCTTAAATAACCAAAGGAAGCTTATTGTTTGCACCTCATCATAACGCAAGCACCTTAGAAAGGGGATTAGTGGCCTTGGAGATAACCCTCAGCATCCCTCCCAACTCTCTCTGCAAAAGACAAAACATCACTAATCCGACTCACTGGTATAAGAACCGCTCTCCAGAAACTGACAGCGTTAACTTCTACTGAGTCATCTGATGGAAGTACTGACGATGAAGATGAAGCTGATGATGATGACGATGACTCATGTGACTCGTGTGGTAACTGAAATGAACAACAACAACAACAACAACAGTCACTGTACTGTGCAGACATTCAATTGATGAGATTTAAATCTTCATTGGAGCTGGTATTTTCTATTTACAAACCAGTTACATTAGACAGAAGAAGATTAAATAGATTACATGGAAAACCAGCCTGTTTCCAATAAATGTCCTCCTTTTCACTCCATAGCCTAATATTATTTAGCATCCTGTGCGCTAAATTAAAGTTACCTTGAGATGGAGTTCACTATTTTAACACCCTGCAGTTTTACATTATACCTAAGTTCCACTTAAATTTTAAATTAAATATCAAATTATGCTTTAATCTACACATGTATTGAGACATCCATCGGATTTAAGAACTAAGTAAAAGCCCTCAGTACTTTGGAATTTACTACATTTAATAAATATATTATTGACACCTACCTTTCTTTTGACATTAATTGGTTGTGATTTGAATGCATATGGCTCTTTTAAAATATCTTCTTTCTTCAATTTGTCAGTCTGCAAACAGCAAGAGCATTGGCAGTCAGAACTAAACAACATGTCACTCTAAACGAGTTACTTCGTTCTAATCCCTTTTACATCAAGCGCCTTTTCAATACATGTACTAATACTGATACTTATCTCTATTCGACTATTAATTATAAATAATTAAAGCTTGAAGTTGAATCTAGAAGTAGAAGGCTTTATTTAGGTCAGTATCACACCCTCGCAAAGCATTTTTTGTGGTAAGAACCAGCATTACTTAAGCTGTTCCATTTATGATGGTCCCTCAGCCATGTAGAGTGACCATATGCACACAATCTTCCAGAACTGGAGGCCACTATCCCTTTGGTGGTGGCACCATGAATTGCAACCTCTGTGAGTGAACCAGCATTAACAACAGCAATTGCTAGCTCTACGAATATATTCAGTAACCAGTATGGAGCTCATAATCAAACTCAAACGAGGATCATTTCTAGCTCTGGTTTTGGACTTTGTCCAGAATGTCAATGGTTTTTGGCAACCACTGACCAAAACACATGTGGGTATTTTGGGAACAAGAATGAAATGTACTTCAATATGAACCTTAATGTCCAGGACCGGGTTGTTCGAAAGCCGGTTAATGCTAACCCAGGATTAAAAGTTAACAGAGGTATTAACTTTTGTTGTCTAAAAATGATTCTCATTGCCTATGTTTTGCGTAGTTTGAGATTATTCAAACTCAAAACTGAATAATACTGGGAACACAGCTTCTGGTTATAAAAGTCTTACCTCGCTAAAAACAACTTCTGTACTATATGAAGAATCAGAATCAACAGGAAGAGGCTAAAAAAAGAAGAATAACACAGAGCATAAAAAAAATAAATCTACTAAAATGACAATTTACCAAAGCTAACTGCTATCAGCTTACAATGTAGCAGGCTCTTCCAGTCAGTGGTCAATCTAACAAGTGCAGGCTCACATGGAATGTGCAACTACATTAAGGCTACGTATTGAAAGCTAACCACCCTAACCTTAGCAGGCTCTTCCAGTCAGCAGTCAGTCTCACAAGTGCAAACTCAAATGGAACATCCAACTACGCTAAGGCTCGAGTTCTCAAGCATTTTTGTAGTGGTTGTTTGTCAGTGGTCCCGAGTGGTGTTGTCGCAGTTGTTCTCAAGTATTCCTCCACCCCACCCCACCCTCTGTTTTTTTCAATATTGATCAGTGTTGATGGGTGCCTGGCATGGAGGTTCATGGCTGGGTTGTGGAGATTTGCTAGCCATCGGGGGCAGTATTCTATCTGAGGACGAGCTGGACACAGTGGAATCCCCTGTACACCCCAGGCACCCACCTGTGAGGCAGCTGGTTAATGCTTCATAAAGTTACAACACATCACACAAATCATTTCAAGATGCATGCACCTTAGGCAACTGCAAAAATAAAGTAGGCCTAGAAAAAAATATCAGGTAACATACCTGTACGTCATTGTGTTGATGGGGAGATGTGCAACCCACGTGACTAGGATCTGACAACAGACAAAAGAAATTAATTTGAAAACATTGATTACAAAACAGACTGATTCTCCTTATTGATTTACTGTTCATGATTTCTTTTCACATCAGTTTATTGTTCATGATCTCTTTTAACATCAGTTTTGAAAGTTGCTGAAAAATAGGTTCAAAGTTAATTCAATATTTTTTTTTCTTTTTTCAATTGTTTAACAATTAGAGTGCATCATGAGTAGATTCAAGCATGAAGGAAGCTTCTTGAGTGTTCTTTGATCTACAAACTTCCCAAGAGCATAATAACTCAAGCGATGAACTTTCAACGTTGCCCAACAGTTTCCAGTCACATGTAATGTCATGCTGACCGTCTGTAGAAACATTCAAGTTTTAATTTGAGCAAAGTTACTAATGAAGGAAAGAAATTGCAACTTGAAACAGAGCAATACATTTAAAAATGTCCTTAACTCTAATAACTCTATCACTTCTTACTTCTTCACTACTCATGCGCGTGACTCAAAGGTGAGCCTGCTCGCAGGCTAAGTAATGCTGCAGCAATACCTTACTGAGAATGCACTACCTTACTGCATAACCAACAAAAAACTACATAACAGTTCAATCTGTAATCTTTGTTGAGTCTGTTGTTACCAAGTGAAAGAACAGGAATAGTAACGGTAATATTGAGGTAGATTACACAGAGTGCTTACCTACAACAAGGAATAAGAATACAATTATAGCCATTCCACCGATGATACATCCAGGTACAATGAATGAATATCCCCTGTGGGAATCAAAGATTTTAAATTCTAATCATTAATTGATTACAAAATGTGGAAAATTTGCAAGGAGTGCCAAAAGTTGATGATAAAAACAAGGATAAAGCAGTAAAGTCAATCAGCAATCCTAAGGAGGCATCTCATAAATGGACCAGAAAAAGAAAGCTCAACACGAAATGGCAAGCTGGGCATCCATGATTATGAGATACTGAAAACTCGCCCGAGTAATGAGTGCTGTCTAAATTTAGTTTCCAACTCCGCTTCTTTTACTTTTTGAGAAGCTTAACTATGGAGGCAATTGTTTATAATGCACAAGTCATAGAGTTATCCCTTACCACTCGCTGCTTGCCCATACACCAGCTATAGCAGACCCGAGGATATTGCCTACAGATGTGTGAGAATTCCATATTCCCATTATCAAGCCACGCCTGGAGAAAATAAAAAATAAAATAAACATAACTTTTAGTGACGCGTCAAGCTTCTGGCTAGCCTAAAGGGCTTACTAATCAGGGATCCAGACACACACAAAATTGAGCTGGAATTTGGGGTGTTGGTTTATGAATTGGGTGGAAAATGTCCAGAGAACGAATTCAAAGTAAAGCTGCTAGTACTTTGTCTGGCGCTGTAGGCCAGTTCAGTCTATCTGTGAGTAGCATTTCCTTTATCATCTTCGGAACTTTATAAAACAGCCAAGAAGAGACAGGAATTTGCTCATTTAAAACAGATTGAATGATGTTTACCTTCCTTTTCCAAACCAATTTCCAACACACTCAACAACACTAGGCCAGCCAGAGCTCTGGTGAAAACAGATAATCATTCCAATAAGTACAAGATCAACTGGCTTGTGAGAATACTCAACACATTCATTTACAGCAGAGCTCTATGAAAATTAATCACAAGCTTCTTTTGGAGAATCACTAATAGCTGTTGTTTCATTATGTAACTATGAAGGAAAACATGCACATGTTGATCACTCTCTAATTATTAAAATAATGGCAATTCCAATTAACAAGTCTCAAAATTTAAAGCTCTACATGTACACACCTGGAAAAATCCTGAGAACACCTGATAAAATAATAAAGAGAAAAATGAAATACTGGTTATCAATTAATGCCCTTAGCAATTAAAATAAAATGTATAGCTCAATCCAGTTAACAAATAATTAATTCCTTCCCAGCCAGGTCTCCCAAAATATTTACAATTAATTAATCACTGGACCAGTATCTGGTCAGCTCCTTGTGTATGACTTGTGTATAAGTGCTGGGCTGAGTTTTTAGTTTATTAAAGGCTAACTTGTACACGGGTAATACTATTGCAGTAGTTACATGTATAGTCTGTTACCCTTCCCTGCCCCCAGCCCATCCCCCTCACAAAAGCCATCTGATACAACCACTAATCAATCACAGAGTTGTTTGTTCTTCTGCTGGGGTAGCCTTTTATGATCACAGATAAATTCTAACATGTATTGCAACAGTTTATTATCAGCATACAGAATTTGCTGCATAATAATTACCTGGATAGTCACAAAATAAGCAAAATTGTGAAATTTCCAGAAATATCCCAAACCAAAAAACACAGACATGAGACCACTTGAAAGCATGCCAAGTGTAAGAAAATGCCGCAGGTCCATGTGTTCAGCGACAAAACCACTGCAGAAAAAAATCAACAAGGACAATGTTATCAAGAAGCTTCCATTCAAAACAGCAGTCTGAGATATGATATCACTGCATTATGACCCAGAAAGACAGTGACAGCCCTAGCAAATCTGTAAATAACTACAAGTTACAGTCACTAGTCTGGAAATGGAGCAATGGATAATGAACCTTGTGGTTTATTGTTGTTTTGTCAGTGACCAGACCCATGCTTTCACTTGGCCAACTCCTCAGCCCGACAATTCTGAATCATGCAATTTTTTATGTTTACTCTCCAGGAGCTAAAGTTATTAAATTTAATTTATTAATCCCTGAGCACTAACAACTTTTCTGCTCTTTATTCTATGTGATAATGATTATAATTTTTCTTTGGTTTTAATCAACAAGAGTTTGGCTTGAAGCAAGACCACACCACTTGTGACTCACCACTTGTGACTCTGACACTGATTATTAGAATCTACAGTACCTGAAAAACATGCCGACAGCATAGGAGAATAGAAATGCCAAGTCTAATGCTCCAAGTAACTCATCTCCATCATCGGAATCTGGTCATATAAGAGATATAAATTTATGTGATTAATCCAATGAAGAAAATGTTAACAATTAAGTAAACATGATTAATTAATTAACTAATTAACTACTTAATTAATTAATTAATTAATCAAAAATCCCTGATGACAAGTCTTAATACACATAGGTTAAGTCTGCGTCAGGCTAATGGCTCATACAGCAAGCCTGTTGGCAACTTATCCCAGATTCTGTTGCATGAAGCGACTACATGTATAGGAATATTTCCATTCACACTAGATGGCAATCCAGCCCAGCAAAAAAAAAAGTTTTTTACACTTGGTGTGTCATCTTGAGATTTTACTGACTCAACCTACATGTAGCTGTGACGAATGTAAATTTATGTAGATGCAGGTCTATATGTAGACGTAGATCTATGTAAAAAAGTGTTCCACAAAAATTTCCTTCATTCTAAAGAAAAGTACAAAAAGGAAGACAACTTACAGCAATTCAGACAAAGCAGAAAAAGACATGAGGTACTTATCTTCTAAATATTCATGGAATGAGCAGTTGTTTACTGTTCCTTTATACAAGTAGATTTCACTTGAGGAGAGTTACTCTGGATTTGCATTACTATGTTAAGCAATTGGCCTAAAAAACTGCCCTCGCATCAGCTGCATGTATTTGCCTCAAGTTTTGATTGATTAAAACTGCCAGATTGTCTGAGTTATTTGTGATTAACTAAGAGTTATTTTGATTTTGGTCTTACAGCACTCAATTGAAAACCACTTTTAATAACTGTTATCAAATGTTAAGAGCAACCAACCCCATCCAAACAAGATGCTATTGTAGCAGACTAAAAATTACAGCTTTATTATTTTGCATTTTCCTCAGAAACAAAGCAAAACAAGCAGAAAAAGACAACATTCTCCTTTTAAACTGAAGACCACAAGCTATCAAGCAGAAACACACTCTAGCACTTTTGAGGGAAAATACTTTAATTTGCCCAAGTTGTTCTCTTGGAAAGGTTTAAACCAACCCATTCAATTGTTTACAGGTGTAAGTCTTGGATCACATGTTTTCAATTGCAATACTTAAAATTATGCTTTTTTTTTACCCTTAATTCAATTCTATTTTACAACAACAAGGCGCTATTTACTAAAAATACTTCCTGCCATATGCGACTTAATTAAATTACCTAATTAAAAGCATTAACATATACAATATATATGTATATAATACGCAAACTTACCAAAAGGTTTCCAGCCATGGCAAGTTGCTTTAGCAGAACAATTTGGATTCAGTGTTCCCTTTAAACAAAACAAGGAAATGCAAGAAATTAAACTGAATAAATTTCCTGTCTTGAATTTACCTGTCCATTCTCATCTAATAAAAATAAACAGAATATTCTCTATTAAAATAATACTGTGACCTGGCCTCTTCATTATCTCATCATAAACATCAACATCATCTTTTATTTGCTACACCGTAAATAATAATAAAAACTCACAGCACTAAAAAAAACGCAGTGAAGGGACCTCCAAAAAACAACCAGGTTTATAGCGGATACCACCTCAGTTGTTAATATATTGCAAATTCTAAGTTCTATGGTCATGGCATGACCACAAGCTAAGGAGCAGAAGTGTTTTGAGAGTCAAAGCTTATCATGTGAAAGGTTGTTTGACAACTCTACTGTGATAGTCACAGGTCAAACAGCACAATTTTAGGATGACTGCAGATTGTACCTGGGCTGAGCAATTGAAAATGTAATTTACATGTATGATTGCTTTGCATGAAGTTAAGGCAAAGGAATTATTTGCTTCATCCTCTTCCAGTAAGACTTTGAAACACCAAATGTGATGCACGAGTTTTCCTAGATTTTTGCAAACAACAGTAGCAAGATTCTTTTGTTTTCCATTTAACATGTGGCATGCTATACTCTTGTTTTTCAAGTGCACATATCTGTAACATGATGCAAATGCTGCAATATCACACTTTCTTTTCCTGAAAACAGCATGACATAAATTTGTATATTTTTTTTACAAATGATGCACTGCATATGCACAATAAAGTTGAACTGCAATGCTCAGACGAATCTAAACGCTTTTACAAAACTTAGACTATCACAATAAAAGCATTGAATCATTTGATACAAATATATCTTTGCAGAAAAACTTATGTTAATGCAGATAATGGCCATTCAATAGTGTGTGTCATGTTCATACATGCCCGTGCAAGAGTTTGCAGGACAACAGGATAGCAAATGTAAATATTCAGCCTTATTCTGCACTACAATTGAATCAAGTCCTATTTCTGTAAATTCCCAGACTATTTTGCATATTGCTTAAGTTACAAATTCATGACTAAGAAGTGGCAGAACATAGGTAACAGAAAATTACGCAAGTTCATTTTGCCTCTGTCCACGCTCTCAGTTGGTAAGAACCCAGCATTAATGATCATAACGTAATGGATACGGCATCAGCCTGCATTACTGATAATGTAATTAATCAGCTGGAAATCTGTGAGAAAGAAATCCTGTTAATGCTTGCTGGAACAAATTTTTCCAAGAACAATTTCCAACAAACATCTTTATGTATGCTTTGATTTGATTTAAATTTTATGATAATGTAATATTGGATAGAGTATCAGCCGCATTACTGATTATGTAATCAAGAGGAAATTTGTGAGAAAGAAATTCTGTAAATGCTTGTTGGAACAGATTTTCCAAGAATATTTTCCAGCAGACATCTTAATATATGCTTTGATTTGATACAAAACACTGCTGAGAAAGAAATGATTCCTTGTTTCTGAACATGTTAAGCACATACAATTCTAGTTCCAATGTAATAATCGTGCATTTTCAAGCCGGCCGGCGAATGACTTAACTCACCATGTGAAGTTACACGGCCGATCTACAGCTGTGACATGTGAGCACAGCTGAGACATGAGCGAACAGTTTCCAAAGGTTTTACTTCACTTTACTTAAGGTTTTAATTTACTTTACTTAAAGGCACTTCAGAGCTACACTGTATTTCATTGCTACAAAACAACCTTTCGTTAATGAAAGTTCTGCGATCCTTACCTTCACGACACTTATGGGTTTTCGTGAAAGGTGGTAAGATGTGTACGCGAAGAAAGTTAAAATAAGCACCCACCCACGATATCTGTAAACGAGGAAATAACAACATCAAAACATGAAATCCTTGATAACCAACAGAGATACACTGAAGGTAAAACGACAAATATCGATATAATGATAAAATAAACTTACGCTTGAGTTCGATCGCGTCCAATCCATTGAATGAACCGTATTCCGTAAGGAATCTTTTTGTGACTATGTGCACGAAATTGCATCTCTGGGTTCGTCATCATTCGCGAAATAATTTAAGGTTGTAAAGGGGTTAAGCGTAGAAGATAAATCAGAACTTCGGTTCAGAGACTACCTGTAGAAAAATGAAATTCAGTTACTTAAAAAAATCAAATAGAATACAGCCTAACAACCTTCACAGTAAGACTTACAAGTATAATTTTAAATTTAATATTAAGACTTCGAAAGACTGCAAATGCGTTTGATTGTATAAGCTGGGTTACCGGTATATTCGCAACGCAAGATCGCGGTCATTTTCGATCTGGAAATTTGGCCATCTACATCAGTCACTTTATAAGTCCCTTAATATTTCACTTACCGACTTCTGAAGAGATTAAAAGAGTTTAACTTTGCTGTTAGCCGGCGTAATTTTTGATTCATTATAAAACTTCACTTCAACCAATTATATACTTTAGTCATGTGACAGAAAGCCGAGTGAGCTTGTGGACGAGCCTTGAGTTGCCATAACAACCTTGTTGCCACTATAAAGATTATTGTCCTCTCAGGATCAGCTCCTCGACAGAAAGGGAAAATGTCAACACATTTTAGCGCAAATCAGGTATGGTTACCTTCTCTGGAAAGGCTAGTGCTTAAGATTAAATAACGTAAGCGTAAATGTTGGTAAAGGTTACTTCAATTGCGGCATATTTAGCTTAAGCTACCCGCTATTATAAGGCATCGTTTGCGGCCGTACTTTGTAGACATATATAATTTAACAACCGGCATCGACCGAAGCTGGCTCGGGTCACTTCGCGATCCAGTTTTAAAATGTAAGCTAACTGCTACATTTTTTCTGTTCTTTTGCATTCTGCAGTATGAACAAGCCTTTGCTGCTAAACGGTTGCAAAATTGGGAAATTCCGAAGCGGTTTAAGGAGGTCAGTCTTGTGTTTTGTTTTATCAAATGGCAACAATGTCCCTCAAATTATACGTGCATTTCACACAGTTACACTTGATGCTCGGTTTGGGTAAAGTAAGGATATCATTGAGGGAATGACTGTGAAGCGCGGTAAACTTCAAAGGAGGAAAAAAGACATGCTAAGAGTTATGTTGGAAAGTTCAAGACCATGCTTGCACCCAACACATGTCGGTTGAATTACGTTAACCCTTCCCTTTCTATTGGTTAGAACTGTGACCGGGGATCCAGGGGATTCGTTGTTTGCAATATGTGATTCACACAAGATATCACCAATTATTTGGCAGAAGGTCATACAGTGTCACTTAGTATCACATGGGCTAACAGGTTATAACAAGATAATTTTCACACAATGCTCACTCACAGCAAGGTTTATGAATCACACGGGCACACAGTGCATCACACAGCATCACACGGAGTCACAAGGAAAACCGCATTACTACCTCGTATCACAAAGTATCATATACCACATCACCAGTTATTGTGAAGTATCACAAGATTTTTCAAGAAATTACACAACATCACCAGATATCACACCATAAAAAAGAAATTGTCAACCTCTGATGATGGAATTCTACTGTTCGTTTTGGTTTGATGAATCTCAGTTTTCCCCAAAAAATATGAACATTTGACCTTAGGTTAATATGAAAATGAGTTCTGCAAGCGACGCTAATAACTTAAATTTGGCGGGTATTAAGCAAGAGTTGCACTTGATCAATGATTGATATGAGATGACTATAACAAATGCAGCACTAAGCCTCTTGTTTATTGTTTATCACCTCGTGCTTCCAGATCAGGCTTGTCGAATGATTGTTTAAGCTATCAAAAAGTATTACCAAGAACCAAAAGAGCGCAGCTCTCACATTATCGTAAGGTGGCAAAAACTATTCATCTTTCCTTATACTTCCATCTCCAGTGCTCCAAGCTGCCACCATTTTGGTCCATGACGAGTGAAAAGCATTTGGCGACTAAATTTTCCTAACAGGTTGCAATTTTCAGCTAGTGTAGTGCAAAAGGCTGATTGCTAATGAACAAGTGAACATTTTTTTTGTGGTCTAAATCACAAGCTACTGTAAGCCAAATGAATTCAACCACATTTTTTGTATGTTTTTTTTCCTTACCTGTTCCTTTTTTTCTTTTATTTACATTCCTGTACAGTCATTGAGACTGTTCAACAAAAAAAACACAGCTGCCACAAAAACTTACGCTTCAAACAATTTCAATGTGGGCTCATTACAAAAGGAAGTCACCAAAAGGTGATTTCTGATAAAAATGAGCCTAGAGCCCTGTTCCCAGCATATGATAATAATTATTGTGCACACTCGTGTCATACCCTGTGAGAGATTTCATACCTTCTGAGTTCCTTTGACATTGTGTGAACACTGTGATGCATTGTGAGTCCTTTTTGAGTCTCCAAATTTCTTTGCATGTTGTTAGATGGGAAGGTAGGAGATGATGAACCCACAATCCTTGGTGGTCTTAGTGCTCAATTGGGTCCGGTTGACCTTGCTTATGAGAGCAGGAGAAAAAGGAGGGGATACAACATAATGGAATTTGCCAGGGAGGGGTTGGGGCAAAGGTTAGATGAATATATTCATGCTTGACAAAATCTAGTTAAAGAAATATTGAAGTGATCTCTATTGTGTGTGGCAAAAATAGACTTGAAAAGTAAGAAAGACCCTAAATACATTTATGGTGCTTAATGCACCCTTTTACTGTTGCCACTGGAAAAGGTTTTGCTTAAATTTTGAATTTTTTTTTACAATTTTTTTGCTGGCTTCTATTTGAACAGGCCAATCAAAACATGGGAACTGTCAAGGGCAGAGATGTCAAATTGTCAAATTCACTCTCATGGGGCCGGAATTTCAAAACTTTTAACCTGTGAGCATTTGAAACAGGTGGCAAGTTGCCAAGGTTGATTGGCTGTTTGAAACAAAGGATGGTAATTAATGGTAATTAAGACACAAAGAATTGTAATAAAAACAAAAGAGAAAGCATAGTAATATATTTTGATGATTTCTTTAAGATTTAAACAACAACAACCTGTTCTTACAAAAGAAATAGAGTCTACCAGAAAAATAATCAATAGTTGGGTTTGTGTTGCATAATTATACTTTTATAACATTGCTAGTGAGGTGGTTTGGCTGCATCAAGCAAATCTTGTGCTTCTTATCTTTCACACTCTTTAAAATTCCTGCTGGCATCATGACGTGATGATGCATGCTAAAGCATGAGCTAAATTCAGTTGTTAATTCATTGAGCTCTCTGCTGCCACCCCCCATCATCACTTCAGGAGTATTCTGTATGTTTGAAATTTATACAATAATTATTCTTGATGTTACGTATCTCAAGAGGAACAAAACTACAGTATTTCACCTGAGATGACAGTCATCTGTTCTGCTCTGCACTTAATTTCTCACCTTAATTCATGATTGGAACATTTTCTTTACACTAGAGGCCATCCACTCTTGAGGGATTTACGCAACCCATCAGTAATGACCGCGGCCATATTTTGCCTGGAATCCCGCGCTCATCAAAAAGTCCATGGGGTGAGTTTGTCGGAACATGGGACATGGAAAAGGCTCCTCTCAGGACAAAAACCATGAAGACTACTGCAATGTCTACAGGCATGCAAAATGCTGAAGAGGTCATTGAAGAAAAGGCACCAAGCCCTAAGCAAGAAGTTGTGCCAGAGAAAGCAAGAACTCCAACACCCCAGCAGGAAGCTATAAGAACACCAAGCCCCAAAGAGGTCCAAGAGAGAGCAAGTTCTAGACCTCTGAGTCAGGATAACCAATTTAAGAAGTCACCCAGTCCTGCTAAAGTGAAAACTCCTGACCCCCCTGCCTCTCCTGCCAAGAGCCCTATCCAAAATGACAACTCGCCTAAGAAGCGAGTTGTATTGTCTGACCCAGTTTAATTAATTTCTGCATCCTGTTGTGAACTGTAAGTAAAATCTTTGATCAAAATGTAAAACACACTGACGCAGTTACATGACGATTTTGAGTGATTTTCTTTTTCGTGCGTGTTACATTCATTTTACTTGCCCCTCGGAAATGATTTATTTTCAACATCATTATGACAAGCTAGATCGCGTGAGACTTTCTCGCACTCGTGCGATCTTTTTTTTCCTCTCGAGAATTCTTTATCGTTTATACGTTCAAAAGACAAAGGAGTTACTCGTATTCCAAAGGATATTTAATCCTGTGAGTCACATCTTTCTATCTTGCACTCAGTTACAAAAGCAAGACGAAGGTTGAAGCTCGAGTTGTACAGTAAAGAACAGCTCCGAACAGGAATGGGCGCATTTGTGGGGGATACCACCGCAATTGCCCAAGCTGACGACTCACATGATGTGTGACACAAATGAGTTCTTGTCTCACGAGGCAGGAAGGGAACAAATGACTGATCAAACTGCAAAGTATCACGGCGCCTGAATAGCGCTGGGCTTAGCTTAAATAGTACTTCAGTCGGCCTACATAGCACACCTGTTATTTGAAGGCCCCACTGATACATTACTCACAGATACTTACACTTGCTTTACACGTCTTTTACAAGAAACGTTGCCCACGGCTTGAAACATAACGATCAATCAACGAGTGGTAATTAACCGATTAATTTCGCCTATTTAAATTACTAGTTAGGAACGTTTTCTATTGAGTAGAAATCTCTTTTACTCGTGATGTCTAGCCAAAACTATCGGTGCAACTCTTAGGAAATATATTTCTATTCTTGCGCACGTTTGCCGAAAACAGACCCCTTATTTATCAGAACTTATCAGCATAACACGCGAATAGTTTACAATTCGTTACAAGTAGAAGACTATTTCCAGGTCAAATACCATACCCTTAGCAACGTACATTACCCCAAAAATTGAAAATACTGTGTCGCAAAACTGGAAATCTGAGATTTCCGCACTACACATTATTTGCCATGGACCTTGGATGGTTGATCTCTAACTCTAAATGGAATTAATCTGAGCGGGATAGAAACAAACTCAGAACAGTGCACTTCACGTTTTCGCAAAAAAAAAAAAAAAAAATGAGGGAGGAGCAAAGGCTTTTATGCCATTTTAAAAAGGTGTAACCACTGGATTTCCTTTCAAGAGTTTTTCCTCTATAAGTCAACGATTCTTGAAAAAAAATGTTATTGTTAAAAGTCTTTCCTGCATGCAATGCTGTCGATTTTCGTTGGAAATTTTACCGAAGGCTAGCTAGTTTGGCAATAGTAACGTAACGTGTTGGACAGGTATCAAAACACGAATTAATTAATTTTTATCCTGTACCTGGTCGGGGGTTCTCTTCCAAATGACCACTTAGCGTCTATCCCCGGGGCCGGGGCACAGATTGGGAGACCGAAATTTTGGATGGCTGGCCGAATTGCGAAGTATTCGTAACAGACTGCCCTCTCGATAGACTATTCTTGCTGTTAAACCTTTGGCGTTGATCAGTGTAAAATTTGAAGAGAAATTGTAGCACTGACTTAATCCCTGTAAGTCAAGAAAAACTAGACTCAACTGAAGAAATTATCCTCGACTCTCGGACTCAAGTCGTGCAGTTTGTGTGATAAAGAGCGCTCTTTACTATTCAGTTCAGTCAATATTTATCTCTGGTGCCATTTCAGTAAATATCAAGTTCATATAATACCTATAGTCAGATTGAGCAAGATCTACTCTAAGATGTGAGGCAATAGACATCACGGGACCAAATGGTGCTGCTGTATTCTATATTCGTCGTCATATGCTCTCCTAGCCTCGAAATATACGCAATCCAACAGCAACACGCCATTTGCTTTCTTTTGCTGGTACCATGCATGGCATATAAATGTGCAATTCCTTTCATTTTTCGACGAATACGTAACTAGTTCTGGTCTCTACATAACCCACAATAACGCGCGACGTCCTCGTTTAGTCCCCTAAGTCGTTTTCTCCTTCAAACTAAATTTCAGAAAACAACGCATTGACAACAAAAGACGGAAACTTGACGCATTTACTTATAGCTCAGTACCTACTAGCTCATACACTCAGCTTACTAAGCTTGATAGCTCAGTTGGTAGAGCACTGCACCGGTATCGCAGAGGTCATGGGTTCGAATCCCGTTCAGGCCTGAATGTTTTTCAGGCTTTAATTTCACAGCTGCTTAAGTTGCGTGCATAACTGCGATGATCAACCATGTCTTCATATCTTTCTCCGTAGTTCAAATATATGATATTTCGTATATTACTTGCATTCTTCACCGTCTACGGGCATATTAAGATCTCAGAATGTGACCAGCTCCCAGCTGGCTTGATAGCTCAGTTGGTAGAGCACTGCACAAGTATCGCAGAGGTCATGGGTTCGAATTCCGTTCAGGTCTGGATTTTTTTAGGCTTTAATTTCACAACTGCTTAAGTTATGTGTATAACTGCGATGATCAATCTTTTCTTCACATATTTACTTATATTAATTGACCTTCTTGATCAGGCAAAACTATACCTGATCTGTAGAAGAAATGAAGTGATAACAGAGCCGGTATGGATCGGCACTCTAAAGAAATTTAAATACGTACACGAAGACACCTGTCATTGCAGAATCGAAAAACAACCAGGCAGATGACAAAATAATGATGAAATGTAAACTACTGCACTAGTAGCATTTAATGAAATGAATTTAAAGCTCTTTTGGGGGTCATACCAGGAGAACTTGAGTCTTCTCTAATTTATAATGGCTTTTTGTCCATTTTCCGAAAACTTTAGGTCTTTTTTTGGTACTCAAAACGACATTTTGTATTAGTACGAAGATAACGGATTTAAATTTCTCATATCACGAAAAGTTGCGGACTTCGAAACAGCCAATTTGTCGATGAAACGATCCGTAGGGTGCCTCTTGAAATAATTTTCAGGTGAGCTATCTATATCAAACAGTTGGGGATTTCTTCGGTTAAATGCCTGCTCAGTGTTTTCGGATCGACAAAATGCACATTTTAGGTGAAAAAGAATATTAGTACCACTTACGTTGTTCAGAATGGCAGCACCACTAAAAGACTAGTTCTTCCAAGGAGTTTAAAAACCCTGACCCCAATAGCTTGTCCACAGACCCTTCATGTTTTCTCCAGTTCATCGAGGTGCAAGCGAGACATAAAGCGAGCACTGGGGACTGTAAACTAGCCAAAACGAAACGGGGTGGGGCTTGGGAAAGACAAAAATAGAAGTTGCTGGCGCGCTCGAAGGAAAACATAACAACTCGCAGGAAAAGATGAGAAACGTCTGTGAACTGACCAACCCAAATGGAAAGGTGAAACCCTTAGAAATTGATTGCGAAAACCCTCGCAAACGAAGTTGCTTAGTCACAATGTTATTTTTTCCAGTTTTGTTTTGGTTCTCAGTTGTCCAAATATCGCTCGATACTCAGTGATGCGTCAACTGAGTATTTCCCACGCGTTCGCTACTAATCATGTGACTTTTCTTGCGTCAATGAGGAAGGCCCTACAATCCTCCTGCAAACAAGGAGGTTCAGTGGAGCGAATCCCATGAGGGCTATCCTATATTTCCGTCCCTGACCTCTAGCTCTATTCATAATCAGAGATCTAGTTATCTGTTCTGAATATCCGATATCCATGAATTTTCTCGGAATATCCCGTTAATCTTTTACCTAATTAACCCGTATCCCGAAAACTCCCAAGAAGAAGATATGGCTTCTTGTTACATCAGCCTTACAGAAGTTTTGACATTGTGTATTTAACCCTTCTATTGACCCGAGTGGGCACTGTACCAACCAAAACGGCTGCATTTACCTGTTATGCTAGAACGCAAATATACTAGAGAGTCTCGGTTTGGTATTTAGTACGCCAATTAATTGCTTTGTTTGTCAAATTTTCCAAAGCAGGTTAGTCGAACAGCGAAAACTTTGGCATGGAACTAAACCTAGGTCACCCAGCAACGGCGCTTGTGGGATATGAGACTGGGCAGATTTGGCAAGAGCGTCTTATCAAAACAAAGATCCATTAGAAAGTGCCGTAAATAAACTGTTCAGTCATATTCAAAAACTGACCATGATGTAAAGCGCTGTCCTGGTGTAACACAACAGCAACTTCGTGTTGTTCGAATTCCTCACCGGGAGAAAACAAAAATCGATAGCTCAAGAGTATGTAGTATACGGTAGGCTGAACGCGTATTGGCGCGGCCTGCGCAGGTGCAGACTTCCACGCGTTCACTATTTGCAAGTCGAAAACTGAACTGACAAGAGAAATAAAAGACGCCGTCTGCACGCTGGTGGACGCGCTGCAAAGTATTACGCCCGTTCACACTACGCCGGATAAATTTCATAGCCCAGCTTCATTTTCACGGTATGGCCTACATTTCACACTAATCTGTCACGAAAACCGGCGGAGCTTTTCGAAAACGCTTTTCAAAGAGGTCGGCTTTGCGTTTTAGAGTGGACGGAAAACATTTTGAAAACGGAGCTTTTTGAAAACGATGACGTCACAATAATCATGTGATTTTCCCCAAACACAAATCCAAAATGACCGGAGATTGTTGCGTTTCCAAATTTTTCCGGTGTAAATGTGGACGGAAAACATTTGATGCATTTATCAGAGTGAACTCGCCGTTTTTAAATTTCTCCGGCGAAAAGAGGACGGGTCCCTAGGCGCGGAACGACAGTCCGCTGCAATTTTTAAAAGCACCGCATTGCAGATGATATACACAGCATTGCATGATAGAGGGCTACAAGTTCATTAGTTCACTCTCTTTGCTTATTGACCTACTTACTTTAATCGAGTATAGAGTTTTCGCCGATCAAAACTATTGAAAATTCCTGATGGCACTCCTCTTGATAAACATACACGAATTTGAGGTCACTTTCATGAAACAGCTTACATATCTAAAATAAAAGAACCCTGACACTTACGAGCGATTCCAATTTGCGACGAGCCTTTAAAACCACTTTGACTGCTGTATAAGGACAGGCCTGGTGCAAGAGATCACGATGTGCAAAGCAGAGTCTTCTTGTTAACAAGCGTCTGGGATCACCGCAGAAAATACGTACTCCCCTCGTGGGCGTTTATGTGTATAAATAGACCATAGCCTGCGTCACAGACAGTCTACACAGACAGACAATAGAAGCTATTTTTGGAGCAACACGTCATGGGGATTGACGCCTGCTAGAAACCGGCTCTAAATGTCTTTGACAACCAAAAAAAGCCAGAAAAATTGCTGGCTCAAAATGAAAAACCGCCTAACATAATGATCAGGCAGCGTGGTCGAGTGATCGGTTCGAGTTCCGCTTTGACCACTACTTGGATTTGTTTCACAGTGGCCCCGAGTTCAAATCTTCGGCCACACTTGTAAATGGCCAACTGGTTTGCCTCCGGCCAGTTGGGATGTTCAATTTGAATTATGTTTCAGTTGTTTGCTCGGCCCTACTAGCCTATAAACACTGCCGAGGGTAATTAAAGGTTATATGTTTTTTAATTTCATTTTTATGTTATTAAAACTGCAAATCCACCAAGCTTGATACAGCAGCGATACGTGTACTTTTCCTTTTTTGAGGGTTCACGACATTTTCAGGATATTTTAAAGCGCCCCTCCCCCAAAAAAAGCGATCCAAGAAAATGACCAACACGGTAAAACCAAAAACCCCAACACCCCCCCCCCCGCCCCCCTTTTTTTTGGGGGGGGGGGGTTACAGAGGAGAGCGTGATGCATGACATGGCAAAAGTTAGTTCATGACACGTAAGAAAAAAAACAAACAAACAAAACAGAAACCGGACTAGTCAATTTGTGAGTGACTCAGGATCGCAACCATCCTCTTCCCCTTCCATTTGGTATCTTCTTTACATTTCTGAGCCAAAATTGCTGCTGTTTCTCTGTATTATCAAGGACTATATTCATTATCTCAAACCAAAAACTACTCCACCAAGCTTTGAAATCAATAAATAAATTTATTTCCACATATTTTTTAAAGTGTCTTTAGGAAAAAAACAAAAAGAGTATTTACACTTAAGCGACAACTTTCTCCAAGGAAGACCACTTCTTTACTGCTTCTCCGAGCGAGCTTCGGCCCTTCAGGGCTTCGGCCTCGTTCTTCGGGCTTACTTCGGTTTCGCCTCGCTAGCTCACCGAGGTTCCAGGACAGCTAAAACCACTCTCGGATGTGCCATTTGCGGAAATGTCTGTCTAAGGTTTACTTCTTAGTTCTTTTATTATTTTCCAAGAAAAATCTCATGAAAACTGGACTTCAACTTTAACTGATATTTCCAAAAGTCGCAATGTACTTCTTTCCATAGCAGACCGTGCACTTCTCTACACTGCGGAGAAAGCGTCGTCTTTACCTCGTCTGTATACAGTAGGTCAAGTACAAAGGAGCCTGTTGTACTCTGAGATCAAACTTGACTTCCTGACAGTTTCCCACGAACGAGCAGCAAAATGGAACCTTAAGAATTAAAAAAGAAAATCACTGATTAAGGTCTCACGTGAAAATGATTTCTCTTCCTCTCAAAGCGGCACACTTTTTCTATTAAACAATTAGATTATGAGCTCGAGATTTCTATCGCGTGATAGTTGACGAGGCCCAAGTCAACTATCGCGCGATAGAAATCGAAAGCGAATAATGTAACTGTTTTAGTATAAATCTACTATTCGTTCAAAACTTAATCTAAATCCTCTTCACAGACACTTCGACAACGCCAAGAAGCGGCCGTCATTTTGTTAACAAGGGCACACTGCTACGTTACTCACTATCTATAACAGAATAGATAGTGAGTAGCGTAGCCAATCAGAGAACAGCATTCGTGATAGAACGCTAGTAGATTTATACTAATAGTCAATATTCCTAGTTATCACACCGTAAAACTCCGAATCCCGAACGAACTTAAATGGCTTAGCTTGACAGAATCGCATATAACAAAGTGACCTAGTGTGACAGGAATGCTTACAACCTGATGGAGCGCGCGTGCTAGAAGCAGCGTGACATAATCATACAAATTATGGACGGACCGTTTTTGTTTTTTTTTGAGGGGGACCAATTTCCAAAAAGAAATTCTGCACAGCAAAAACTCTCCGCCAAAAAAATCGTGTGAGGGGAGCCATATATGAAAAAAAAAAAAAAACACCCGAGCAAGTCCTCTCTACTAACCAGGTTCTGTGTTTGACTTTAAAAAAAATTCATCCACAAGCTTTTGCCCACACAAACACGCAAAATAATCTTGCACAACCTTGGGTTGAGAAAAAATTCAAGCCCCGAGTAATTGCCCACCCCACCTCCCTGTAAAAATAATTGTCCGTCCCCAACGTGGTCAGAATCATCACGCGACACTTTGATATACCGAGCGTGAAAGAAATGTCTAAAAACAGCGTGACATAAATTTGTCGCGCGACACTTTGATGTACCAAAGACACTTCAAGACAAACTCACCAATTTCTTTCAGTAAGTGAATGGTGAGTAAGGAGATGTCGGTGCACAGAAAAGATCTGCAAATAAAATATTAACATACATATATTGAAAACGACAGAATGTGGAACAAATTTCCAAGTGTCTCTTAAATTTGGCTCGACATAAACAAAACATTTCGCGACTAGAAGGAAAAAACAAAAATACGGCTAGTGTAAGCAAACTCGACCACGAATTTGTTCAATTCAATTCAATTCTTCATTTACACCATATAGGGCATTTAGATACATTTTACAAAAATAGTAAAAATAATAGCCCTTTTCACGGTTAATTTTTCTCATTTGCATTACAATGTAATCCAACGTAGATGCGAGGCAATTTCGGGCTAAGACTACAAAATAGCCCAAAATTGCCTCACATACAAGCTAGATTTTATTGTAATGCAAATGAGCATAGGTAACCGTGAAAAGGGCTACTAAGAAATATAAAGACGGTGAGGAAATAAAATTTATATGTGAGCGATACCAAAGTAGCAAGAGCTTTCTGGTTGGCCACCGCCATAGTCAATGACAGCAAAAAAGACATACATACACTACATTCATATTTTTACAGCAACAAAATCAAAGAGCAAAGTAAAACATAGCAGGAGCTAAATCAAGTTTGATTTTTCAAAAGGTGGCATTTGTAATCTTGCGTTTTCAATCTGTCTGGTTCAGGGACGGCGGATAAAATGCTATCTATTTCTTAAACAGATCATAAATACAACAGTGATGTGACCTGATTCCGGAGGCTGTGTAAAACCACATCAAAGCTTGGATTTCCTTGATAAGTCGGCGATTTGGTGCATATTCCATTCCCTTGTAAAAAAAAAAAAAAAAAGACAGAAACAATTGGACAATTATATAACTAATAAGAAAACTGCTACATTCGAATCATGTTTCCTAACGTTTCGCCGTGAGTAATGTATATCAAACTTAAACCGACGTGACCAGAAAACCAAAAGCAAATTCTGTGATTCTAAAAGAAGGTAATCAGAGCTTGAAGTGTCTCATCTCAGGCTCAAATTTCTGCCCTCTGTTCGTCCCTCAACCCATACCACGAGAAAGAAACATGTCAAAGGGAGGGTTATGGTGACAGTCAGAGTAGTTTTCAGTCAACTGCCAAAGTGATTGCGTTCCCTTTCTTCTTCTGCTAAATTCTACAGCTGGTCAAGAAAATCTCTTACCAGGGTTTCCTTGGACCAATCAGAAACGATACAAAAGGCAATCGTGACCTGGTTGATACCAGCTTTCCCGCGTTTAGCACTAGTTGCATACTTTCTCGTTTCCATGTTTTCCCGCTCTTGGCGCGGGTTTCATCTTTTGACACTAGTTGCAAGTTTTCCCACGCTTGGGACCGATCGCAAGTTTTCCCGCGCTTGGCACGAGTTGCACGCTGTTACGAAATCTGATTGGTTCACTGCAATGTTTACAACTGTTTTGATTGGATACTGAGATTCTACAACTTAAGCTCCATAAAACAAATATCTTTTGAAAACCAATGGCTTGACAGGCTTTACTGAAACACAAAATGTCAGCAACCCAGTTTTGTATTTTACCTCCATGTGGACGATAGAGCGGTACAACATAGATGTTCATATCATCACAAGACGTCAGAAGAGTCCTGTAAGGCATCAAGCTGGAGCTCAACAGTGAAATACCACCTGAAACAGTTGGAATAACAGACATTTAAATATGAAAAAACTATGCGCAACCGCCTCTCATCGTTCTAGACAACCAAGGTCTCGGAAAGGGCGGTGCAAACGTTCAGTAATCAGTTCAATTTTTGGCGGTTTTTCAGCTTTCAGTTCCCTTTTCTCAGCTCTTAAAAAAAAAAAAAAAACGCGCTATTTCTCGGTTGACAGTTAAAATTTTGAACAATCCCCAGCTGTCAGTTTATCTATCCAGACTCGAAGCTCGTCAAAAATACTCCGCTACGCGTCGTATTTTCAACTCTCTTCTTGGTGTCTAGAAATTTGGTCAAACACGGTCTTTCTTGTTTAATAGGTCCACAGTGGTGTTCCAAACACTGCATTTTGAACCTTTCAGGAAGCGTCCAAACTACGCCGGAGAAATTTAAAAACGCTGCTTCATTGCTACGGTTAAGCCTACGGTCCACACTTATCCGTCACGAAAACGGAGCTTTTCGAAAACGCCCTTCAAACCGGAGGAATTTAAAAACGGAGCTTTTCGAAAACGATGACGTCACGATCAACATGTGATTTCCCTGAACGAGTTTTCCTCAAACACAAAACCAAAATGACCGGTGATTGCTGCGTTTTTAAATTCCTCCGGCGTAGAGTGGACGGAAAGTAGTTGATGCGTTTTCAGAGTGAAACTTCCGTTTTCAAATTCTTCCAGCGTTAGTGTGGACAGAGCCTCACACTTGCAACGTCTCACAGCCAGACAAGACTTACTTTGTAGCTTTAATCTGGAATGCTGAAACAAACTGCCGGTTACACAATGCATGGAGCTGAGGTTTTCATGGTGAAAATCCTCTCTGGTGGCTTTGTTGTACACAAACACTGCAAAGAACAAACGCCATTCAACTTAGTGTGCAGTACTTGATTCTTGCTGTCAGGAACTGTGACAGTGAAAGTGGATAACTGTGAATTTCAAGTCCGATACCCAAACCACTCGGACACGCTGCCTCCGTACAAGTATTTTCAAAATTTTTGGATGCTCTGCTAGAGATCCAAACAATTCAGTCTAGAAAATTTCCACGCTCCGCTAAGAACAAACATTCCTGAAAACTAAACTTCTAAAACTGTAGTTACCAGAGGTGGATCCAGACCTTGAGCTAAAGGGGGGGGGGGGGGACATTGCAACTCTCCCACTGTAACACCTCCCCGCGCTTTTTTTGTTTTATTAACACACAACGGGGGCGGGGGTGCGCGTGGGCCCCCCC
>Ga0126339_10000103_pt1 | contig 32215 bp, 18 predicted proteins | sample OrbTmetagenome_2_FD_92532 | JGI IMG/M metagenome (GOLD analysis project Ga0126339, IMG submission 92532) | Coral microbial communities from Petempiche,Puerto Morelos, Mexico - Orbicella T R C metagenome | ecosystem: Host-associated > Invertebrates > Cnidaria > Coral | place: Petempiche,Puerto...
CAAAATACTAATTTCTAACTGCAATTTTATCTCTGTAGTGGTTTCTATAGGATATCTTATCCTTGAACTCATTATTGCTTGCCCAAGACCCCTATAAGTGTCTTTTCTTCCCAGGGGGAGTACAAAAAATTACTCCAGATTTCAAGTGACAAGGATGATCAAAGGATTTTTTTGGGTTTGAAGTTTTTGATTTCGGGATTTTTTGGGTAGAAAAATTAATTTTTGGCAAGTATTTTTTTCAGTAGCTTGATTTAAGGAGGAATTTTTGGGGGTATTCAAAACAATCTGAAGATTCTTGATAGTTCCCATATATCCTGGCCATGTACACTGTAGTTCTGCAAATAAAGTAGTGTTAAAGTAAAGTAAAGTATGTTATCGTCATTGTCATTGTCATTGTCATTGTTATTGTTCGCAATTGTTGTTGTTGTCATTGTTATTGTTATTGTTTGTTATTGTTGTTGTTATTGTTATTGTTGTAACAGAAGATGTTCTTGGATGTCTGAAGTGTTGTTACAAAGACCACTGGATGCGGAAAAGGTTCTTACTCCAGATGGTGTGATGAATAAACAAACACAAACATTCCATTACTAATGTTTCTGTTTTTCAGGTTATATCATTTAATGCTTTCTGGAAATCTTTATTGCTTGGAAATTCGGCATGGGATTTTTTGGGGGTTAAATTTTGGTCCAGGGACTTTTAAGGGTTTTGATTTTTGTCCCCATTCGATCATCCCTGTTACTTGAAATCCGGAGAACCCCCCCTGGGCTTTTCTTATACTCTTAAATCACAATTTCTCACTTTTTTGTAAACAAGGTTTTCTCTTCATATCAGGAGGGGTATAATATTATTGTAGAAATTATAAATATCCAGTCCCACTATAACAAAAACTGTTGCAACAGGAATGTTAACACAAAATAATTTTGGTACCAAATGATGATTTTGAATCGCTACATTGAAAACCCATGAAAATTATGTCAAACACTCTAATTTTTTCCTGATGGTGCCAGATATGCTTTAGCACTTTTAACGGGTCAAATTGCTATAGCTAAACCTCTTCACACAAGCAGAGTTTCTTTTTTTTTTTCCCCTTGTTATGTTTTGAAATGGATGAATTGGATCAGGAAGCAAATGACTATTCCTATGAAGAAGGCATTCTCAGACTCTTTCTCTGGTGAGTAGACTCCTGTCTTACTTTTTCACAATTTTTTACCTTGGAATAAGATCCATACATTTAACAGTTTACACTTAATAATGACTTTTTCAATAGGCCTCCCATTCGGCAGGACCATTACTTATTAATAACAAGAAAAAGTTGTAGTTGTAGAGCAAAGCCAACATTTTCTCAGGCCTGATGATTAAAAGTTCATGCACCACTCAGAATACCTTTGGTGACCACAACAGTATGAAGGCCAGTGAGAAAAACTGTTCACTTACCAGGGTTGTCAAATGTAGCCGGGTGTCAATGAAAATCATCATCTACTTCACGATCTGGGCTGGCTACTCCACTGGGCTATTCTTTTCATTCTTTTTTTAGCAAATGTCAGTAAAATCAGCGACCTCCAACAAAAATCCAGTGCAGTTGAAAACATTATCAGTGAAAACCCTGACCAATACCTTTAATTTGGAAACATTGGGTGATATATTGAAAAATAATCTGAACCCTGTCCAGTAGGTACCCGTGAAGCAATGAAAGAAGAGACGTTTTGTTACAGAAGAAGTCCGTGATCCTGGCTGACCAGGATGACCTAGCAAGATAAGGTTGTTAAGTTGCCAGGAGCTACTGTGGAAAAGGTACAAGTCTCCACTTAAGTTGTTTCATCTAGTGGAGAACTATGAGTAAAAACGAAGAGGAAGGGACCCCACACACGTACAACTAGATGTATAGACGAGCCTTGTTCTGAAAATGACATTCACTGACAATAAGTTACTCTGATAAAACTTAACTGTTTTGATGACATTTTATTGTTTGTGTGTGAGCTTGTGATGGCTGGTAATGTTGAAATAAAACTCATTGGAGGACTAGTTAGTGAGGTACAGCAGAGAACACATTCTGTAGACTTTCAGAACTGTTCTCATAAATGCATGTATCAAGTGATGAAAAATAACAAATCCTTGAGCCCTCATTGAAGGGTGCTTATGAAGTCTTTTCCGCTTATTATCTGATGATACATGCACAGTTCTATTGGTTATATGTTCTGGTTTCTTTAGTTATTTTGAACATAACCTTTAAGCCCTGGCCAAACAGTTGCAACATTTTCAATGCAGCATATCGTGACATTGTTGGGCATAGCATGTTGCAACTTTTGTGGATGTCGCTTGATGTTGTAGGCATTTGGCCAGGTTCATTCAACAAAGTTGCACTTGGGCATGTGCACAAGTTCAATTTTCAATACCCAACATGTCACAAAAGGGTGGCCAAACACATGCAACATGTTGTGCCCAACAATGTCGCGATATGTTGCGTTGAAATTTTGTGACCATTTGGCCAGGGCTTACAAATGCTGGGACAACAATGTGTTGAAATGTTGCAATGGTTTGGCTGGGGCTCTAGTATTCCTCTCTTTTTATATAATTATGTCTGTTGTTGTGACATTATTTTGGCAATAACACATGACTTAAAAGTATTGAGAAATCATTTATTTGTTGCGCCAATAGCATCCCAGAACTAAAATCTATTGTGTTTGAGTTGAAAGAATGTAGGTACTGTATATAGTAACTCAGTCAGCTGGGATCTCATGTTCTATACTGTATAGTTACTAAAACCTTAGCTTAACTGTTGTTATTCACTTTGCTCTCAGTATTTTAGCGGGTGCTCATAAAGCAGTGAAAAAGGATGAGACTTTTGTGGTAATGAAAATTGAAGACCCTGCCTGACCAGGATAAACCAAGAAGATTGTAGATAAAGGTACAATTCCAATAGTTATTGTGAAAAAGGTACAAATATTTAATACTTTTTTTAAATATTTCCAGTGGGTAAATTGAGCTGTTCACCCAAGCAAGCTTAAGTCACTAGAGGTAGACCTCTCCCCATCTTCTTTGCCTGTCTCCAATCTTGCAAGACCGACCTCTAAACCTGTCCTAAAACTTCATGACACATAGCAGGATCAGCAATGAAACTGGCCCCCTCCAAAAAAAGCAAAACAAAACAGATAAAACTGTCTACTAAAGTAGATAGATCCCTAGGGCTGTACATGTACTTGTTATGTCGCATGTATCAAGTGATGAAAAATTCAAATCTTGAGCCCATATCAAAGGGTCCTCGTGAAGTTTTTTCTGCTTATTTTCTGATGGTATGTGCACAATTCTGGCAACATAATCATTAAACAAACCCACACATTACTCAACTTCCTTTCTAAACTAATTTGACATCCATGATTTCTGATTTTACAAATATTATTCCACAGTTCTTCCATTCCAAGTGCTCACATGCGAGGAGAAACCCTCAATGAAAAGGAAGTATTCCTGAGAAAGGAGATATCTACCAGTGTGCTACAATGTATATCCGTCACGTCGTAGGAGTTTGCTCTGCACTGGCTACTGAGATACAACAATGTAATTGCAGAATGATCAAGTACTGCTTGACTTAAGAACAACTCTTGTTTGCAACTGTTGTAATTTGACCAGTAATAAAGAAAATTTATATTTCTGAAACTTTTCACTGTTCGTGTTTATTTTGTTAAATATAAGATTTAGTTGTGCATAAATCAGCAAAACTAAGGATAAAAACTGACATTTCGGTATCTTCATCACACCGTTATCAAGGTAATGAAGAATAATAAGTACAAATTCTGCAAGTCAATGAAGGTGTGAAAACGAATTTGCATATAGAGTGTGAAGGAAAATTATACAAATACTTTTGCAAAAATTGAGTTACTTTGCATGTTCAGAGTTTCAACTCTCTGATGAAAAGCATCTGGTGCCCCTCCCAATCTGTAAGGGGAAAGCCCTGGGAACAAGGTTGAGAGGCAAAGGGAAACTGTTAAAGGGCCCTAGTTAGCCACACCTTTGTTTTTGTTTGCATGCGAGCCTTTGGCTATTATATTTTATTCGGAGTATGTCAAAATGAAGGAAACCACTGCAAAACTGCAAAAGATATGAAAACATACTTTAAGGAACACAACTTACAGTAAAGTTATCAGATTTCTCGTCACCATGCAACATCAATTTCGATGGCCTCGAAAATGCTGGAGGCTGGCCTATTTCGCCTGTATTATGCAGCACACCCAGCATATACACAGGACACCAACACAAAATTAAGATGCCTTCTCCCTTTGCTCAAATGCCTAAGTGGTTCCAGTTGCTGATATTGCCTCGGTAAGAATTTTAGTCCACCTACGGTGCGATAACTTATCCAAAAGCTTTGAGAAGCTTATTCTCATCTCTTCTTTTATTTAAAGCCAGCGACGCATTGTTTCAAACAAATGGATCGCATACTTGCCCAACTTGGAAGTTCGGACTAAACAGGTAGCCACATGTACACGTTGTGTGCCTTTTGTTGGACCACAGTGAAAACAAAATAAGTGAAAATAAATATATCGAAGGTTTTGTGTTCTATAGAATGGTTTGGGGATTTTGTTTTGTTTTTTTTTTTCGGAAAAGTACACCCACCACCTATAGATTGATCAGTACCCGGGGCGTTGTCTGCGAGGAGCGTAACAGCCAGAAACGTCCTGTAAACGGTCCACTTTTCTTCTGGCCCCAGTTGTTTAAAGGTTGGGTAACGCTATCCACCGGATAAATCACTATCCCGTGGATAAGTGTTAACAAAACAAACAATGCTATCTGCTATTTAGGGATTTATCCGATGGATAGCGTTACCCACCTCTCGAACAACCCAGGTTAGAAAATCCCCACGTTCTACGTCATTTTGTAGTCGGACACAGCATTGTCATTCAAATGAACAAATGGCAGAACTTTTGTGTCTTCGTAAAAGATGAAGAACCTTTGGCGATTCAGGTGAAAAGTTTTACAATGATAGAAATGAAAAAATTAAGAGAATCTGGCGGGGAAAATGCCGACGTACATAAACAGGAAACTCTGCCATTCCTAGTGGTCGGCACATTAAACAAATTTACTTGGGATCTCCGTTTGGTAAACACCAAAGGCAGTAAACTAATACCGTGGATTGAAATCATGGTCAACATGTTTGAAAATAATGATAATAAAAATTTTAATTGCAACCGTAACAGCACGAGATGTTAAATTCTCTGAAGCAGTTGAAACTACGAGAAATAGCGACTGTTCGTGTATATAGATACGCCACTTTTTCATCGCTTTGTTTTGGTTTTGCATTTACATTAACGGAGGGATAACAGAGCAATTTGGCGCCAAACTGGTTGGGTTTGACAATCATTATTCCCAATTTCCGAACTAATCTTGACTAACTAATCTATTCGCCTCTGTACATAGCCTGTAAACTCTTCGACGCATCCTTTAAATAATACAAGAAAAAACCAATAGTAAACGATCTTTTTATCAAAGATCTCAGCATTATCATATACAACTTGGAACAGGTGAATCTTTAACTTAAGTTGTCCCCCTGTTTTAAACTCTTTCACGGTGAGATCCAGTACTATCCCTTGCTAAAAACAATGACAACCACATCTCAGAAATAATTTATGAACAAGAGCTTAGACTGAAAAGAGCAACGTTTTATTTCATCAAAGCAATTACAAGTAAACCGCTAACAGGCGGACGACAGCGCGGCGACATCAAATGTAAACATGTAATGAATGGAAATGAAGCAAGCGTTCCTAAACCCTTTTTCATAATTTATCAGTATGACGCATGTGTTTCAACATGTTTTGGGAGTGTTAGTGGAGAAAACCTGGTAGTATAACTTAGTTAAATAACAGGTACTCTTGTTAAAATTTAATCAAGTCGTCGACAGCGTACTCTGTAAACTGTTGATGACTGCAGTGTTTTCTAAGTTTCAACACGCTTGTTTGCAAAATTTTTGAAAATATTATTTACTAGCTAGTAAAACTGCCGGACAGTGAAGTGTTCAAAAGAAATACTTGTGACGGATTGTAATGTACTTATCTCAAAACGAGTGAAAAAGCAAGTTTTCAGTATGGTTCAATGGGCATTTACCAAAGAGCAGGTCCCCGCGGTAAGCTATTAAACCGCTCATGTAATGAGTGTTAATTGCCTTGAAAATTTGAAAAGGCAAAGTTTGCCAGTGTTGTAATGTCAACGGCACCACAAACGTCAAATAAGGACAGATAAAGGCAGTCATAAGGACACATAAAGGCAGTCGCAATTTCTTAATTTACTTTTGCCTTGCCTCTCTACGTGTACTTAAATATTTTGCGTGTTTAATTGTTGTTTACCGTTACCCAACGCGTTGGACATGGTTGTTTTGAAAAACATTTTAATTGCGGTTTGTGGAGGCCATTAATGTTACCTGGGGCATTAACACGACGACACGTAAACTTAAGGAGTATACTGCGTTAACTGAATGGGTCCAAAATTCAGTAAAACAAAGTTGAAGTCGCTTTACTAATTGAAGTAGGTAAAACAAAAATACTTTAAAAACTGCCTTACAACGAAAGAAAGAAACCATTTCAGAACGTTTCAACAATGCTATAACAAATGGGGAAGAATTTACACGCTAACGTTAAATTACTAACGCCCGCGAAGGCAGATGGCATTAAAATGGTTTTTTAAAACAATGCTGTAAAGAGTGAAAATTAAACTGTTGCAAATGGCAATTATACCACACCGAATCTTGTTAAGAGAAGAAAGGATCAACAAACTAGTTAAGAAATAGAAACCGTTATGTATTTACTTAGCAACATATGCAAACATAAGTATAAGTAGCTGAATTACCAATGAGATATGAGTTATGAGTTATGATATGAGCAGAAAACAAAGTAGGCATATGTTCTTGTGAAGAACTGGAGATAACGATGAAAACCGCCAACTATCTTGATTCAATATTTGTAGACAAAATTCTACATGAGAAAAAAATCGTATGATGTTGCAAATTCGTGAAAATGAGGTTAAAAAAAAAAAACATAGAAGACGCTTTTTAAATTCAAACTTCCTTGGTCCATGGCCATAAGATAATTACTACACGCCTGTAAAGCGAGAAAATGGCGAGTTCACCTCTCTGACAGAACCAAAAAAAAGTAACACCAGCAATAACCGCTAGATTTTATCTCTGACACTTATAAATATTGCCGTCTTTCTGTCAACAACTCGAAGAATTAAAACAAAAACTGTCAAACTGGTGGTATTATAATTAACTTTTGAAACGTGACATCTCCCGTTACTAGCAAAGCTGAAAATATATATGTTTAAAAAAAAAGGTTTGTGCATAAGCGCCACACGAGGGTTTCAATAGGGTTAACCCGCCAAACGGCCCAAAAAGTAACTGTCAAATAATAATGCTGCGAAACAACAAGCAAGGACTGAGTAAAACCTACGTTAAATTTAGGCTTTACGTTTTCTCTTGCTTATCTTCCATTGAAGTCTTTTTAATAAACTTTTCTAGCTGATGCAAACACTGTTTAGTCACGAAGCATGACCTCAGCGATACCGGTGCAGTGCTCAACCAACTCAACTATCAAGCCAACTGGGAGCTAGGCACTTTGTAAGTTTAGTCATGTTAGAAACACTAAGAAGGCGACCTTAAAACATCCTAATCCTTTTAACCTGAGTAGCGATCGAATTCTGTTTTCTTCGCACCGTTCTACAACACATTTAAGCAGTGGGACATGAGAAAGAGGGAGCTGATCATCCCTAGAAAATAGCATTGATTAACAACTAAATACATCAAGTAGAAATGAAAGAAAATCTATAGGTACAGTTGAGAGAATTTAAATGCTAAACGTAGGACGTAAAGGGTTAACTGTATAAAACTTAAAGGGCGTCGACGTTGTCTTGCTTGACTTCTTCTGTAAATTCTTGGTTCTGTTAAGCACAAATCCTAGAAGAAGAAGGGAACAAATCAGTTTAACACATGCTTCAAAGGAGTGAAGAAAGACCTAAAGTGGACAGGGACCTAGAAATAAATGACTCTACATAATACATATAGGATAATTTTATATTCAAAACAAGTGAGCATTGGCTGGTTTGCAGAGTGTGATCAATGGAATAGCTGCAGTTGGAATAAATAAGACTCAGGCGAACACTTGATAGGTTCTATAACTGAAATCGCTCTATCCCGGGCCAGATTAAATATCATTCGACACAAAACCAACTTCCAAGACAGAAACCAGAGTCTAGAGTCGTGTAAAGAGGCCCCGAGAGGGACTTCTGTGTGAACGATACAATCAAGTAATTCTAGCGATCGCCACGAAGCCATGATTTAACCAGGTTAAAGATACGAGAAAACCTGGTACGAACTGGAAAATTAATTTTTTTAAGGGTCATTCTAGCGACCAGAAACGGTAACACTCCTAATGGGAAAAAATCAGCTTGCCATACAAAAGAAACCGAGAAATACAATAGGAATGGTATACGGCTGACCGCTTAGGAGAGACGGCCTATAGGCCCTGTAGAAACAACAACGCTATGTGCATAGGACTCCACAATGAAACTCATATCAAGGAAATAAATTAACATGCTTAATCTCAATAGTGTAAGAACTACACGCCGATGAAAAACAAAGAAACAACGACACAAGGTACTATATAATAATGGCAATCACATAAATTAAACTACAACAGCTCACTGGCAATGACTGTGAGAACACAACTTGGCAACCACGGTCAAGCACAAAACTAACACGGGATGACAATTCATGACAAAACACCCAATGAACCATGGGTGGAACTAAATCAATTGAGCTTCTATGCCACTCAATATTCAGCAAAATATTTTCTAAGGTACCCGTAAGCTTACAGGCTTTAAATATTCCACAAACCTACTTTTACTGAAGTTATTTTACATCATTTTCTCCGTGTCAAACACGGCTGTATTCAACGCCATGTTCGCGCGCTTTTCGAGTCAAAATTAATGCCTAGGAAAATTGTTTTAAGCACCCATGGCAGGGTTTATTCAAGTTAAAATAAGTTATAAAATTAGGAAATCTTCGCAGACGTTTAGGTCTAAGAAAACCTTGATTTTCAAATCGCAGGACTGGAGCCCACTGCATGACCCTTATGCATATCATTTTCGGTCCTAACTATCTATTTTCTATTTTACAGTGTATAAAAAAAGATTGTAGATGCCCTAGACTTGTTGAAATGGGAGTTGGTCGACGAATTCCGTGAGGAACCTTGAACCAAGGCGAGGAGACGACTAAAAAGATGGAAGAAATAACAAGTGAATTTACGAGACCCAAGAATTTCAGCCGAAATCTCCCAGAAAAACTTGTTACATAGTCCAAATGATACGCAATAAACTGAGTATAATTTTCAGTACGAACTCGGTGATAATTTGTTTTCCTAACCGTGTAAATCGGTGTAGTCTTGTTAATGTTTCTGCAACTTAGTGGACACATAAAAATGATTTGGTGCAAAAATTTGTTAACCGCCATTCTTGTTCACACCCTAACCTCGAGGCCTTAAGCTTAAAGTCAATCAGTTCTCAGCGATGTCTCTTTTGACGGAAGTAGGAAAACGATTTTTTTTTTTTCGCTTAAAATTCAGGCGAAAACATTTTCACTTTCAAAATTGTGGGTTAAAAATATTCCAGTAAGTTCGTCACATCTTAAAATACCTTTGTGCCGCTACATGCGTGATCTTTTAAAGTACGTTGTCAAATTTACTAAAACGGTAAATTAAATTGCACCGCCAAGGAGGTTTGAAATAATTTAAAGACAGAAAAATTGATATACAAACAAAGAATAAGATTTTTAATTCTACGCGCTTTCTAGTCTTTTATTTGGCTTGTTTTCAGCTCCAGAACAAGCGAAGGAAAATGTTGCTTTAAGAACTTCAATTCTGTATTCAAATGACTGTTTATGTGAAATGATAGCGACTTAAAATGATATCTCTTCCCCCTGAAAATACAATAATTACTTCGGCTGGGCGGGCTGGAAAACAAGAAGCCGTAATTACTACTAAGAGATAATTCTGGTGTCTAGAATAGCCTCTAAACAGGCATAATTTGAAAGGAAAATTAAAATCTACGGCGGCATCATTTGCGCGATAACAATAACAATAACTCTCATCGACACGGCGAAATAAAACATATTTTAAAGCTAAACATGGGTTTTAAGGTGGCTCTCGCATTTTCGGAGGAAATATCCATGCAAGCTAAACAAACATTTAGTAATTTCACTGCTAAAAGTTAATTTCCATAATCTCAAATATTAGCTCGAAAAGCAGAACACTGGAGGATTTTAGCACGTTTTTTGATAAGCTTATGTTATATCCTGACGTGCATCACTACGGAAACTAAACAAGACCTTGGCAATGTTGTTCCTGATTGTCCGAGGTCTCCGTTATTCAAGGTGAAAAACAGGAATATTAATGAATGTACTCGGAGATATATCGCTAACAGACCACTATCGCAGTTTATACGTCCTGGTTTTGATCCCAGCGATGTGATAAAACTGATATCCTTAGGGATGCAAATAATTCTCTGACTTAATTGTGTACCAGACTTTTGAAACAGTTTTTCAGATTAAATCGAAACCTCTGAAAGACACAAAGCAAAGTGCTTTCAAGTTCTAGTTTCGATCTGAGCAGTAGATACACAATGGTTTTTTCTTCTGTTGTGGTTTAAACCTGTCTCGAAAAGTGAAGTTTCCAACATGGGCAAATAAAACGGTTTGTGATGCGTTCGTGGCGAAAGTCCTTTGTTCGTCCAAACAAAGGATTTACAAAAGAATAAAGAAGACTTTAAATCACACTCTTTCGAGTTTGACATTTAGCATAATAAAAGTGAGTTAGTAAAGGACAAGAACAACTATAAGGCAGTAGTCAGGATGTCAAGAGAAAAGCAAACGAATTAAACACTGCCTGTATTGTTTGTATTTTTCTCTCCAAATAACTATCAAAGCTCTCACTACATCACTCATAAAACAACGAACTATGAACCTTTACGTGACAAGTATACGAATTTTGTTACAAGATATTCAAACACGAGTTTATAACATAACATGCAATTCGCAAAATACGTTAAATTTCAGAAAAACGAAAGAGATATTAGAGTCTGTTATCAGCAATTAATTTTGCTGGAATTAGGCCAACATTGCCAAGAAATAAAATCCGTCCACGATCAATTTTGAAGCTATCAAAAATACATATAAGAAAATTAAAATCATACACAAAAATGTCACAATGTGACAGTTTTAATTTCTTAAAAAGAAATTTATTTGTTTTTAAGTTTACAAGCTCTTTGTCGTGTGGGCGACCTAATTCAAAACTCGACAAAATAGCTTCACAAGCCATGGACGGAGAAATAATTTCAATATTATATCATTCTATGCCTTTCTGCTGTTTACCTTTAAATTCAGGCTACAGAACACCTTACTTATTAAGCGAGAAGTTTGAACTATAAACTAAAACACTTTACTTTCATGCTTCCATTAAAACTGATGGCAGCTACCATTTTTTCTTCACTCCAACGCAATCAAACCACAACAACTTCTCTTTAAAAAAAGAAATAAAGAAGGAAACATAAACAATCTTAATCTTGCATGATTTTTGCTACCTCATAGCGAGTTTTGTATTTCATGCTGTGAAGCAATTTCACGACAGGAATCTTTCTATAAGCGTCGAAGACAAACATAATTTAATAGTCGTATTATTTTCGAGATGACTTTGTTTCCCAGAGGAAGTGTACAATATGACAACTTTATTATTACTGATTATGACACACGCACGGCCGCAACTGCTGTCTGCTCTTCCAAATTCACACTTGCCTGAATTATTCAAAGTTTTCATTATTCCAAGTTATAACTGCTGTACTAACAGTTTTTCTTTGACTTAACGACCTTAAAAGGAGAATTAAATAAATACCAGTTGGCACAAATTTTCTGAAATGTTTCCCAAAGTAAACCGACAAATTTTAGGGAATATTCGATTTCATACTTAACATCAGAAGTCTGCTGATTTTGTAAACGGCACTAAGGTATTGATTTTCGTTCCCAATTACATGGTCAAAGTCTCATTTTCTTACAAAACGTAACTGAACAATGAGGTTCTTTAAAAAGCATAGCCAAGTGATAAAGGGTGGCAGACTTGGACTCGAACATATGAAATCAAGTAAAGTTTAACACATACAGCTAAACACACAAATACGTGTAATATTTAATGAGATCGTAGACAGAAAGACTCTAACGAAGCGTTTTACCTCGCCTACTCAGAAATACACAAACACACCTGCTATTTACAAAAATGAACGCGTCTTAATTTCTGAGCAACACGAAAACCTTTCCCAAACTCTCTCTACTCCCCTGAACTCTAGCTCTAGCAAGCAAAAAAGAGCAATCTAGCCTCCATATGAGCACGAGCGAATTTTAAAAAAGTTCCTAGTGAGGAGTAAAACTTAAATTGGTCCAACAACCCTACAATTTTATGTTTCAAACTACGCCGTACAACAACTGAAACACGAAAACGTTTTCCTAGCTCTACTTTCTTAACTCTAGCAAGCAATAAAGAGCAATTAAGCCTCCACATGAACGAATTTTTCAAACGTTTCTAGTGAGGAGCAAAACTTAAATTGATTGCACAAGTCTACAAATTCATAATATTTCAAAATATCTACACCAGTTGAAACACGAACTTTACTCGTATTAACTCTAGCAAGCAATGAAGAGTAACTTAGCCTCCACACGAACGCAAGCGAATTTTAGAAAAGTTTCTAGAGAGGAGTCAAACGTAGATTGATCATCCCACAAGCCTACAATTTCTTAAAGTTACAAAATAGCTACAACAATTGAAACAGAACTTCGGCAGTTCTGGCGTTTGCATGCATATGACTACGTACACATGAAATACAATATACACAGATTTGACGAAATTACTAGTAATAGAAGACGTGGGTATAAATTTCTGTTTTAAAGTAAACAGAAAATTAGTGTTGCGTGTTGCCTTACTAGTACAATGTACGACTGGGCTAAGACGCTTCTTGAGTTTCGAAACCCAAAAGCAAAAGTGCATTTAAGACATGAAAACATGGCCGGCTTCGAATACTCTTCCACGGCATTAAAAATAAACCGTGAATCAAACGGGTACAATTGCGGCAGAAGGTTAGTATTCTTACTGAACAAATCAAGGTTTAAGCCCGAGAGTTTTTAGCTATCATTTCTCGTTGAGTTTTGTAGAGCAAAGACATGTTAGCGAGTACTTACAACAAAATGGCAGCTTGGCGCTCGACAGGAGTTCTTTCATTCAGGGAAACCAAAATGATCACAACATTTGCTTAAAGTTGTACATATATTGGAATAAACTTATTAATCAACATTCTGTCATAACTTTCAAATTTTGCACTTCTTCTGCAATGGAAATTCGTGTCATTTTGCATATAGGTTTGGGTTACGAATAATTGGTTTGTGGTCGGTGAAATATTCAGATCTCGTTTGCTTGGCGATGCTAATACTAAATTAAAATGCAGCTTAAATCTTAGCTAGACGGTACGCATTTTCGCTCAACAGGTCTTCGGTCATTATCAAAAGATGCTTTTATTCCTCAGAAAATCCCTGGATTAAGCAATAAGGAACAGCCTTTTCTTTGAGTAAACAAAATCACCAACAAAAGAATCGGGACAACTCTTGGAACAATAATACGAGAGAATCTGTTAACGAAAGCCTCTTTTGTTTCATGGTTTAGCAACTAAAAACCTCCGTAACAGAGCTTTTAAAGTCATTTCTTCAATCGAGCTGGCTACTTAGTGGCCTTTGTTCCGACTTCTGGCTCCCTTTACTTAATTGAATCTTGTATTTTGGGGGCTAGAGGAAATAACAAAAAAAAAAACAATTAATTTTTACATGGTCCGTCATATGTTAAACACCTTGCGTGCATTTTTTTGGCCGCAATTATTATCTTTTAAAAGCACTTCAATTTCATATTGGCATACGACTCTGTCCGAGGTCAACTTCAGTGCCAACTACAAACATCATTTCGCTTCACTTTGTTCGCCCTATGCCGTTGTCCGCAAAATAACAATCACATAAACCGACCATAAAATAGGACCCAGCCAATGAAAGCAGTGTCATTTTTAATCGAAACCAACCATAAGCTCGCCTTGCTTAATTCTTTAGCATACGCATTAAATTTGAGAACACTGCTCATCCGCGCTATTTACTCAGCTCACACAAGCAAAATACACTTTAAAAGCCATTGTCTATCAAGGAATGCTTTGCTGAAGAAAGCAAACATTGATTGCACTCCTTCGCACGAGAGAAAAACAACATCGTATTCTGGCGGAGAAAATCGCATGAGACGCAGATGTTTGACCGACGTCTTTCGTCCAAAGGATCGACTCATTTTAGCCAGTGCTTATTTTAATTTAAGGGGGAAAGCAATTGGAATTACACAATGTGGAATCACCTACTGCTGTTTCAAGAACAAATATCAATTATGAGTCGCCAAGAAAACAGAGAAAACAACTATATTTAATTCTGGTGAAAAGCGACATGAACAGTCCAAAGTTCTTTTATGCGCTGTACAGGCGGGAAATGTCTTTCCTTTCAACGCAGTGGGAAGCAAAATTTTGCTTCGGTCAAACATAGTAGGGAACCATTAAAAACCTTTCTCAAGGAAGCACTTTCAAAAGCGAATTCGCAGGAAACCTATTGTTTAAGGACATAAAAGCTTCTTCCTAAATGCCTCCAGGGCAAACGAAATTGCCATAAACAAAGTCGAAAGTCGCTTTCGCAAATATCATCACCGTTTAGGTCTTATGACTTCAGGAAATTAACTGATTAATTCTCTGTGAAGTCTCTGGTTTGCGGTTTCTTTCTGGCCTTTCTCTCGAGCGCTAAACATGACAACATGAGCCAAGACTCATCTCAAAATTACGACAAGTTTCGAGATTGTCACTCGCTTGCGAAATGCTCTAATGCCAGGCGAACAAATTAATTTTGCACGAAGCCAAATAATCGCCAAAAAATGGGCTTCCGCCTTTATGGAAAACTAACATGGATCAAGAAAGAGAAAAAGCTATTTGCTTACTTAATCAGACCTTTCCATAAGGAGTACATTTTTAATTTCGGAAGGCCTTTACGTGCCTTTCTGGAGTAAAGTAATTAAAAACACTGACATGCGCATTGCAAAGAACAATCGAGCCGACATCTTGAAAACACTCTGCGCCGAATTAAAGTTATTTTAAACCAAAATAAAGGTGGACAATGTCCTTTTTTCGAAGCTCGTGAATCAAAAACCACGCTGTCATAATAACAAACACAATGTCGCCATTCTGCACAAGCACCAACAAGATATAGATATATTTCCCCGGGGCATACGTCGAATATTTCAATTATTTCCATCAACAAAAGGTCTTGTTCGCACTGTATACATATGGGACACGTAAAAAGTTCAATGTCGCGCGTATTTTCCAAGTTTACTCGTAATACTCTTAAAACACTTGACTAAGGTCGCTCGGTGAAAAAAAAAATCTAATCACTTTTCAGTAAAATTGATCGACATGTGTGGTTTGTACTTACACGTGTATGGTCATCACGCCCAAACGTTTTTGGGCCATCGACCTGTCAACACATTCTAGAACAAATAGCTCGGAGAGCAATTTTCTAAATGCCTTCGTTTCCCTGACATCTCACTTCCTTAGCGGGCAATATTCGCGCGAATCGTGCGGGAACAACTTAAGATTAGAGGGGAAAAAAGCGAGATAGAAGTCTCGCTAATTCGTATCAAACCCATCGGCCGAATGTCTGATATTTCAGACGCTTTCAATACCTTTTGTGCGATTGATTGCTAATGTTATGAACAGGAATAGAGCTTTACCTTCATAAACTTGCTACTGGCGTCGGCATTTTCTCGAGAAATAACATCCGCACAGAAATGCGCGCGTAATGTAACAACGACAGCACGCGAATTCGCTCGTCCCTTCGCGCTGAATTAGCTTAAGAGTCATGATATAGCGAATTCATAAATATGTTAACGCAGTAAAATATTCATCTTATTACCATAATACAGAAGCAGGGCAAAAGGAAGATTCTGCATTTTCTCTCCACAAAACTGCATACACTTTGCGAGCATCCGAAGTCACTTTTCCTTGCCTGAACTGAAATAACTTCAAAACAAAGGAAGCCGCCCGCCTTTCTCATGACCACTTCACTATGGCGCCATAAGTCGAATTGCTTTTGGCAATTCAAAAAGTTATTTAGTATTTGTCAATGAAGGAAGCAGTCGGAATGAATTTTAATTCCGCTTCGGAAAGAATTACATCCGAGTAACAAGGGACAAAGTATTTTCACGAGTTGGCCAAGTCATACTGTGATAGGACTTTTAGAAACAGCCTTGTTTGCCAAGCTAATTAGTTGTCCTATTGCGAATTCTTTTCGCCATCGTTCGTTGATAAGGCAAGCATTTTACTAAGAAAATGGCAAAAAGAGCTTAAAGGAGTATCTACTGTTAATATCTGACATAAACACAGCAGAATGAACTAAAGAAAATAATTCATTGGCAAACGAGATAACACTTCGAATCAGTTCGATGTGAATTGCCCATATTTCAAAGGCTCACAACAGGCAATGCTCGTTAAGCGAAAGTCACTTTTCAAAGTTCAACAAACGTTTCGATTTTGACCGCCTAAAACTCATGAATATATTCTTCAATTATGGAAAACAGTTCCAATTTACAATCGTGTTTAACGTACTACGAGAAATGATGCAACATACTTCAAATGTCAGATATTGTTTGAACTAAAATAAAAGCAGTCCAACCTTCCGTTGTGAGTGAGCGCGAGCGGCCGAACCCTCCAAGCCTTTAGACCTAAAAACGGTGTAACTTGAGAGCATGCTAAAAAACGCTGGGCTGGAAAAAGTATACAATCAAGCGAAAAGAAAAATGAGGCTATTTTAAAACCGACTTCTGTATTTTGGGACTCTTATTGTATTTGTAATCATTCTGTGTTTTGGTACATGTGGTCTTCGACTGCAACTTCACCGACAAGATTCAAAATAACACAACACGACGAAGGCGACGGCAATTTGAAATCGTACAGGTTCTCGGCTGAGCATTTTCAACCATATTTTGTAAAATACATAACTATAGTTTATTTTTTATCCCGAACATTTAACTGCAGTGTAGTTTTCGAGAGAGGAAAACTTATCCAAATCGATCTGCACGGCGGGTACTCGACATAACCTGAAAACATGTTCGTCTCGACTGACCATGTTGAACATGGCAGAAACGAACGGCTTAGACAACCACATGGCCAGAGTGAAACGTTTAACAGCGATAATTCAAAGGAAAACACCTTGGTTTTCAAACCAGATAGCAAGAGAATTTCTCACAATGGAACAAGTAAACATGCATCGAATAAATTCTCTGTTTCGACTGCATCGAAAAACATCTAGGCGGTTGAAAACTTACGGCTTACAAGGGCGTAACTCGAAGCACACACACGCTGAAGGTTGGCGAACATTTTCAGTCCGTTCGCTTCCAAACGAAGATTCGCCACACGGGCGAGCATATTCCTGTCTTTACAAATTCAAGAAACACAGTACCTTTAATGTATGGGAGAATTTAAATAAGAAATTGTTTCCATTTGCATATATCATCCGTGTTATGAATGGACTTCTTTTGCTATGCATCCACGGCTCACTTTCTGTGAACTTGGAATTGCGTCGAGGAAGGACAGCGCTAAAACGGGAATTGAAACACTGAAAGATCGCAGCAACAGAACTTGAAGCAAAGCACTCGAAATATCGAAGTCAACAGTTAAAAGAACAGCGAAAACTATGCGCAAAAGCGTCGAGAGTAGAGCCGAAAGCAAAGCAGCAGACGATGATGTAAACTGAAAACGTTTTAATAACTTATCTGAGGGTACAGTATGATAGCTTGAAAGCATGCATGGTTAACATAGAAAAGTATGATAAATATATGATTCACATTGCAAGAAAACAACTCTAAATAATGATTTCGCAGCCCAGAATACGAGCATATAAGCCTGTTGATGGGTCGACAATTTACGAGCGTCCTTCTAATATTTACATACGATCTTTCGGAGAAAACCCAAAAACTTGGGCCCTAAAGCAATGTCAAACACAGCAGAAACATTCGTGGTAAAAGAAACTACAAGTCCTGGTTACTTTTTCCCTGGAATTCCTCTGAACTTAATGCAAAATATTCTAGCTTTCAAAGTAAGTATTTACATACAATCATGCCCATACCATTAGAATACCTTTTTGCATATCCTACGAGAGGCGGTCGACTTGAAAATCGAAATCTTTAGAGCGCTTACGCGAGCTGAAATTAGACTATTTCACATTCAGCTTCTGTTCCGAGAAGGCGCACGAAAATGACATAAGAGTAAATCGAGTTTACACGCCTGTCCGTACGTTTAGTTCCTTGTTCATTCGCGTGATAGAAAAATACATTGGCCACTATTCATCGGAGTACTGTAGAATACATACAAAGTTTTATTGCGGGCCTGTGATGTGACCGCCAACAATGTGCGGAGAAGAGACGTGTGGAGACGATACGTGAGGAGATGAAACATGAGGCGATCCAACATGTTGGTCGTCGGCTCCTCCAGTAACTGAAGCAGTCATTCGCTTTTCTTTCTGCCTTCTGTTACAGAACCACACTCGAACGACCTCTTTATCGAGCCCTAGGTTTTCTGCGAGCGTGCCGATTTCTTGCGCAGACGGTTTGGGATTTTTACAGAAGTGGTTCTCCAATGCACCCTTGACAGCCACCTCGATCGACGTTCTCTTCTTACGCTTCCGTCCCTGAGTCGCCAACTTGTCGATGCCGCTCGCTGCACCGTTGTTGTTATCAGCCTCCTCGAGCCACTTGGCGAGTAGGGGCTTGAGCTTACACATATTCTTAAAACTCAGTTGCAGAGCCTCGAAACGGCAAATGGTGGTTTGGCTAAACACGTTCCCGTACAGTGTCCCCAGCGCAAGGCCTACGTCCGCTTGCGTAAAGCCGAGCTTGATTCTACGCTGTTTGAACTCTTTGGCAAACTGTTCCAAGTCGTCTGAGGTAGGAGTGTCGTCTTGTGTTTCTAACTCTGGGTGAGCTACATGCGTCGCGTCTTGGCCGTTCGGATTTTCTCGAATCGTTTGCGGCGCCTGCGGGAATGCTCCTTGTAGCTGAACAGCTCCGTTTATCGAGGCGTACGATGGATGAGTCGCAGACACCGCTTGCATCGCGCCGCTGATGTGGATGCGAGTGTGATCGGGCGAGTGAGCCCCATGCGACGCAGCGCTGGGCCAACGTGCTTGGTCTAAAGGCATAACTGTGTGACCGCCAGGTCGATGATGGACGAGTGTTGCACCGGCAATCGTTGTTATTACCGGCGAGGTATCCTCTCTTAAGATTGGTTTAACTTCTTGTAAACTCACAGTGTTCGCTGGCCAACCAACAGCTCCTGTATGGTCTTGCACTACCCACTGGTGAGTAGCAAGGTGATTATTTCCTACTCGTTGGTCGTTCAGCGAAGCTACGCTGGCTGGAGTAAGATTCTCGTACTTTACAACAGTGTGTTCATTTTCTCGCACGTAAGCCATGGTGGTCGGGTGATTTTGAATGACTCGAGTTTCACTCTGCGTGGAGGCCGACCCGACCTGATTTGTGTATGGGTTCGTTTGCGCTTCCATTGTAACGAGCTTGGTTTAACTTGCGTTCAGCTAAACTCGGCTTTTTTGCCGCCAGCCTCATGAACGTGTCCAAAGATCTGTTGATTTCCTGGGAGCCCATTGGACAGCTCTGTGGTGAGTGACATTCTATTATTACTTAATTAATCATGATTCATAACCGCGCGCTTTGCCATTGGCTCAGTGAGCACGAGCGAAACGGTCGTCAATAGCTACAATTCGGCGTGAAGAATATGCTAATTGTTATCAAGACGTTGTTTTTCATTGGATCGCTCCTCAATCCGCTCTTTTGTTCGCCTCGAAACCTCATTACCACAATTGCAAATGAGCTGAAAGCGTTTACAAAATATAATCACGCTGGGACAATGAAATATGCCTGCGTGTGTTCTAATATTAGAGCCTTTTGTTCCACTGGAACTGTGGAGGGCGGGAGAGCCTGAGGGGTGTCATCAATTCGTCGACAGATTGATATCCAAAGTGCCAAAGATCTTTCAGCCTTTGTTTTTTATTCCGCTGTTGACAGCTTAATTTCGAGAGGTTTAACAATCAGGTCGACTTCGGAAAGGTGAAGAAGATGTTTAGCCATATGTGAAACACGCAGCTTAAAATTTTAACACTTCCGTAACGTGGCCGCGCTGTCAGCGCCTCACTTTGCGGTTAGTTTTATTTATTAACCGTAAATGCTTTTTCGCTTCGATCGAGACAAGAGCCGTTTAGCGAGTGCGCGGCTAGAAAGCTAATATAACCACCAGCTGTTCTGGAAGGCAGGGCACTGATCAAAATAGCTAACCCAAAATCTTGATAGTGAGAGCCTTTTCCTTTTCTGCGCGCCACAAAAAGATGGTCCCTTGTTCAACCAGCTCATGAAAAATTTAAGTTTTTCCGCGCGCGAGAAGTATTGCTAAAACAAACATTAGCGAGCGTGGGATTGGAATGGATCTTGTGGGCTGTGCGCGCACGATCGATTCGGCCCTATCGCGCTCTTCATCTCGCCCTCTTGAGAATGGGAAAACTCCCTTTGTGAAACGCTATTCAGACAACGCTGTGCAGTGCGGATGGGCTTTAAGATTTCCTGTATGATAGCCATCACCGCATGCACCGATGTTTGCCCGATCGGCTCTTTCCTGTATGTTTATATATTTTACCGGCGGTTCTTTTTTAAGAGACCAGCGCTACGTTCCAGCCAATAGTTTGCTCAGATATTCCTGATGAATGCCAAAATAGCGCAAGAGATTTTAAGTGAATCCTGACGTCACAACACTCGGCGAACCTCACGATGCATGGCACAAAACTTAAGCTTTTTGAGCACGGACTGAAACGGCTCAGCACCGCAACCTCGTGAACAAAGAATTGCGAATTAGGCTCGGGGAAAACACAATTATCTCGTAAAAACCGAAAATCGAGTTGAGGCCACTTACGGGCGACAAGAAAAGCCTTGGCGACCTAAGAATCGGAAATATTTCTAAGACCACCTGTAATTAAATTGTCCACAACAGCGCAACTGCGTAATGATGTTTGGTTGCTTTCGCACGTGACGAATTCCCCTCGCGCGCGAACTGCTCCTTCGCAAGAAATTTTTCCTGACTCGCGGAGGTTTGTTTACTCCGACGAAAAGAAAGATTCATAATTTCAATTAAAGTGTTTACCGTCATGAAAGAAAAATCTGTATGAAGCCATAAAAGAGACCTGGAGGACAAAGGAAGTTCGTTTAAGCCTTTTACAATGCCAACGATACGAAACCTATAAATGAATTCTGTTGTTCGCTGCCTTGAGGCCTCGACGCAATACAAAGTTCAAATTATCTTGCCAAAAACGACGTTTTTCCGTTGCACTTTCGATGGATAGGCTGAGAAAAACAATACGTTTGTCCGCCATGGTTACTTTGGAATGAAAACGCTACTGTTACGAATCTTTTCCTACGATTTAAGAGTTAACTAGCACAACGCCCTTGTGAAAACAAAGCAAGTGAATAAACTAAGCACTGAACCTCACAAAGAATCGCATGATTTCGCAGCTTAAAAACCCAAGAAACCGACAGAAACTGCAACATGTAAGCGAAACCACCGAAGAGAGCCTAGCTAAGACATCTTGTTTACCTCGAACAAGTAAATTCGCCCGCTTTCACGAACAGTACCACATCGAAGGCCATTAAAATTTCAACTAGCAAAATTGATATGAAATGCGTGTACTTACGAAGACGAGCAATCTCGCTTTTATCGTCTGGCCTTCGTTGATTGAGTTCAACCGTCAACACCACAATCCAAAAGCTTAATCCCAAGCAACTTTTGCCCTGGTCGACAAACTTTCCCGCACGACTTCGCCGCACCACAAACAATAGTGGACCAAGCGGGTTTCACAGTCATACATAACAAGAAGGAAGCGAAATGTTTTGCAATTCACATTCGCAAAGAAATTAGCATCTATACATATACATGGTTGTACGTAAATACTTGAGGAGTGTTTAAGTTTATATTTGAACGGCCGATCAGTAGGTCGCTGAATCCGACTTTATAGCGGTCGGGATTTTGTAGAAGAAAAGGGTTTATAAAAAAAATGCGGAACGAAGGCAAGTTCAGTTCACGACATGTTGCGTTAAGTTGAAGTACTGAAGCGAACAAGAGTTTCCGAACAAAACCCAATATTACCATGATTCTCCATTGTTTTAGGTTAAAAAGCGAGTTTATGACTTCAGACTTTTTATAGGCGGTCGTAGCAGTCCGTTGGAACACTTTGGTTCCGTTGCAGTTGTTGAACTCGAGAAAACTGAAAGACGGTGACATGCTCAAGTTTAAGAATGACATTTCAGCAGTCTGAAGCAGAAGTTTCCTTATTAAACTTGAATTCTTTGTTATTACACTTGCGTCATTTGAACTTAGTCTGTTTTGTCGGTTATACGCGCACGATAGAAGCTTTCAAAAGAATTGTGGTGTTGTGGCAGAACAAACGGTTCTCGACTGAATTTCTTTCATCGGTGAACTAGAGTGGACCTATCCGCCATTGTGTTTAACAGTTTGCTGAAAGAAAACAATAATAACAGGGAAAATAATTAAAATTACTTGTATCTTTGGCTTCAGTCATGATAAGTATTACAATTACTGAAAGTGAGATCGTTTAGAATAGCTTTAGTGCATGAATTTAAGGAGAAAAGTTGGGAAGGTTCGAATTAACGATAAGATCAATATTTTTGAGCCTATGATCTCTGTGATCTTTGCAGGTTTTTTTCAGTTTTTCAGTTTGCGGATTAGAGATGTAAGTCGTTCCTTAGAGACGGTTAAGTTTCACACACAATTTGTGAAAATTCTTGTTCAATGGAAGTGTAAAACTGATAAATACTATACGTTTGATGCTGTATCACTTAGTTATGTTAATGGCTTTCATTTTGGCATCATCCTAAAAACGTATTGTGCATTTTAAGATAAGAAAAAAAAAAACTATGGACAAATTAACTGTGCACAAAAAAGGACGGACGTTAAATTATAAAGTAAAAAAATAGGAGTGGGTGTATCTTTAATTTATCAAGCAAACGACCATTTTAAACAAGGAGCCGCCAAATAAAAATTCCCCGCCGCGCAGGTTGCAAAACTCAAAGATTCACCGGGCTCCAACCACAGTGAATCGGTAAACATAAAAAAGAGGAAAAGTCATTTCTGATTTAATGAATTTCCTAACTTTCGTCTCCGGAGATGGCCGCAAATCTCCCGAAACAGGCCGCCAAGTTCTAGACAATTCGACGTCAGTTCTAAGATTGCAAGCTCTCGTGCCCAGCAAGAGCGCATTCACAAAACAACGTCGTTTCTTTTCTTTTGCGAAGAACGACAGGCAGTGGGAAAACACCGTCTGTTAATTCAAACGGTAAAGTAATTTGCTTGACTTAACGATGATAGGAGAGAAAAAAGAGAGATATTTAACACCATGAATTAAAGACCTTTCTTGATGGCACGTGTCGATGTTCTACCGTTTGCGCTCTTTTCGTTTCATATTCGCGCGCTTAAAAAACTCGTAAAATCGACATTTAAATCTCAATTTCTGATAGCCCAGTCGTGTCAAAATGTCAAAAACACGTGGGTTGGCTTAAAGTTTCGATTCGCAAAGTTAAAAGCCTGTTCAACTCGGGAAACAATCAGTGTCCGCGAAGGAAGGGTCAGTATTGATTTCAGCGCTTTTAGAGAGCGGTATCCATTGATTTGTCAAGCCGAGGCCAGAAAGTGAGAACTTTTAAACACAACTTGTCATTTGCTTCACAGGTGGTCACGGGTGCTCGGTTGCTTGACAAACAAAACGAAATTGAATGACAACGCGAACACAGGAACTAAATACGACAGCAAACATCGCTCACAGAAAAAAATGCGTGTTTAATTAGCAGGCTTTCGCTAAAGACCCCTAATACGTGTTTGATAGAACTGGAAGTGTAGTGTTTCGCGTCCGTGAGATCCATTTAAAATGCATATTTCATTTCACTAATGCAAGCATTAAACTGTTTAGGGGCAGGCAAAGTTAATTCAATGGCTGGCTGCGCGCCGGTTTGATTAACATAATGTACTTTTATTTCGAAATATAACCCTGGTGATATTTTCGTGCAGTCATATCAGGGAAAAAATATTTAAACACTTTGTCAGTGTTCCAAGTTGGCTTTGCTTGCTTGCTTCAGTAAACAAAAGCCCCAAAGAAAAATTAATGTTTGAGCACCGAAATGCGTTAAAATGATCCTATACAAATAAAGAACCTTTTACTGTGTAGAATTCTATGCAAGCAGAGCCTATCTTAAGCGAAATTTAATACTAAAATTACGATAGGGTTCATTGCTGAAACTGCGGACTGATTCACTTGGCAATTAATAAGAAATACTTTCGGAACCGGCTAATTTGGAAAAGGCGTCACTCTTATCTTAGTGTAGTTTAGCCGTCTTTAATTAAACAAACTAAACCACTTATGGTACAATATTGCAGCATGTTCGAGCAAAAAAAAGACTTAATTATAGCATACGGTATATATGACTGCACGTTCTATACACGAAAGTTATTCTCCATTCTCTCTCAGTATTAATACTCTAAGTTCTGGCTTGTAACTTAACCCTACAGGTCTTCACAGCTTTCGTTTGGATAATTTGTCAATATCAGGGGTTTAATTTTCATCCAAAGACTAAATCCACAACCACCTTGTACAGCTGGCGTAACACTACCACATGAAAATACTGCTGAACATCTTCCTTTTGAATGATCACTCACTAGGGTTTCAAATACAGACTTTTATTTAGATCCACCTTGTACAGCATAATAAACAGTACCACATGAAAGTACTGCTCAGTAGCTTTCATTTGAATGGTCTCTCACTAGGGTTTTATCCACAAACTTTAAATTTAAATCCACCTTGTACAGCATAATAAACAGTACCACATGAAAGTACTGCTCAGTAGCTTTCATTTAAATGGGGTTTCATCCACAAACTTAAAAGTAAAAATCACCTTGTACAGCATGATAAACAGTACCACATGAAAGCCCTGCTCAGTAGCTTTCATTTGAATGGTCACACACTAGGGTTTTATACACAGACTTAAAAGTAAAAATCACTTTGTACTGCACAATAAACAGTACCACATGAAAGTACTGCTAAATAGCTTTTATTTGAATGGTCACACACTAGGGTTCCTTAGTTTCTCTAGGGTTTCATCCACGGACTCTTAATCAGACCTAGCTTGTACAGCACAACAAACAGCAACTCATGAAAGCACTGCTTTCAAATTCACCCACTATCACCGTACAAATGCACGAAGTCCACTGAAAAGAACTACAAAATCACCTTCTTCGAGCTGCAAAAAGGGAAAACACTTGGAATAGAGCCTTTCATTTCTAAATAAGGAAATGATTTTCTCTAGTAAAAAACACCAAAGAAGTGATAAAAATGAAGACTGAGTGCAAAGGATAACATTTTGAAATGGACCGACAGTTCTGTGCCTGCTTAGAGTAAAGACTGCTTTATACTTTCACGTGGAAAAGAAACTAGATTGCGTGACGAGCCCAGCGAGGCTACTCTAGTTACGCCTATTTTCTAGTAGTCACTTGTTGTGCTGTCGTGACTGCCGTACATCTTCGCTGAACAGAATTGAAAGAAAAATCACTTCATTTCTCCTTTTTACAGCCATACCCTTGTTTTCGAATCCACTAACAGCACAAGAGAGGATCCAAAAAATATCAGAGTCCACATAAGCTAAATGACATCCACAGTTCCAAAATAGGACAGGAAACACAACTCAAGAACTACGCAAGACAAACATGCACGAGGCACACCTAAACCAAATATAGTTCCAGTGCTGATAAAACTGCTGTCGATAAAACTGAAAGAGAATTTATACAGTGGCTATCTCGATCCATGTAATATGTCTATCAGTGTCAGGACTATCCTCTACTTGAATAGCTAAAGACAGTATTCATTTCGGAGAGGAATATGGTAGATGTTCCTTATAAAAATTACGCGAATATATCTATTCCATGTTCCATTTTAGTTGCTGACGACGGCTAAGAAATAACTCATGCACCGAGGCACTACACTGTTCATTTTAAAAAAAAACATTTAGGTAAACTTCCCTGCCGTTTCCGTTGTAGTTTGCTGATCTGAAGCTCACCAACTAGATATCCGCCAACTTCTGATATTTCACTTGAAAACTCTGCTCGTTTTAACTTTATTTTCTCATAAATATAACGCAATCACTGACTATTACTGACATTATTCAATCAGGCAATTCTATCCACTATTACATTTGGCATAATTTTACATTGTAAACGTTGCGTATCACGTCGCTCCCTTACAAAGCGGAATTCATCACTTTACACGCAAGAATCAAATCACAACTGCACATTTTATGGAATGCGATCCGTCATCAGTCAGTCTCATTTGGTTAACAATAAGTTCAAAGTAAAATAATTTTATTTCAGTTTGCGTTGGTTTTTCTTTTGATCGAGAACATGTCTGAGCTGGCTGTCTAGATATCAACGAGCTACAGCTGAAATAAGCCCGGAATGTTAATGAACTAAATTGATTTACTACAGATAAATGCAACAGTATACAGTTGTAATGACAGAACTACTTCCGTGCAAAATAACCCCAGGGTGATCCTCAATTAGCGGTTCACTACGGCTATCAATCAAAACTCGACTGAGAAAAGTAAAAGAGCCGATTGGCCGATGATCAGATATGATAGAAAAAGAGAAGTCTGAAAAATTGCATGCCTACACGGTTGACATGAATAACTGAAGTATAAAACGCAAGACAATTCTAATCAATTGTTTCTATCTAAGATTTCTCTCTCACTTGCTTTGGTTAAGATAAAAATTCAGTATACCAGATGTATGTATTGAATCGGAAAACACAAATACACGAAACACTGAACTGAATTTCATGCAGGAACTTTTTTTCTCAATTGTCGTCGAGAAAAATTCAGCAGCGCCATTTAACAAAATACAAGGTGGACAACGACGGAACAAACACGGCAGATTAAGAAGAACGCTGCAGATTATTAACAAAAACCCGTTACTATTTCCCTTAGCAGAAATAACAACAGCCCACTTGTAATACTTGTGGAATGATTTTTGACCAGCGACAATGTTCTGTTATTGTGGATTTACCCTGCGGGGCACGTGGCTTTGCGGTATTCCCGCGCGGCAAAACGTGTGTTGCAAGCGCCAAGCTCGAGTAACACGAGACCGAGGCGTTTCTCACAAGCATGGTAAAAGTGTGTAGGATTTGGGTTTTTGAGGTCATCGTCGGTGGGACGATCCTCTTCTTATTGTTCAAACAGCGGCGTGTGACAAAGAAGTTAAAAATATTAATAAAAATAAAAATACCCTTTGGTATTCAATTCGGAATCTTCACAGTTCTCCGTAGCGCCAAGATTTCTGACTGATGTCTATGATCTGGATTAATCCCAGATAATATCTGGGCACTCTTCATGTCAACAAGTGGAAAACACTGTAGCCGCAACAGGCTTTCATGATCTAGATTCTTATCTGAAGATTGTACCCATAGCATGTGCTCTGAAACGATACCTAACGATATAACGAAACTTGGCTTCGTTTCGCTCAAAATTCCTTGCTACACAATCTAGACACATCTTTTTACCTTATAGCACAAACGACAGCTCAATTTCGTCTTTAAATCTTATACTATGAAGTAAAATATTTGACACTGATCTTCGCGGTCTCAGTCTGACGTTGGCCCATTTCATTTTGAAAGACCAATTACTTCAGTTTTTGGGAGCAACATTCTTTAACAATGCACAGCAGTTTGAGGCGATATTTCCAAAGGTCTATCCACTGCAGTCAAAAATTTCGCTAGGAGAAGAGCGCCCTAGCTAAGAAGGCATGGAATTCAGTGTTAAGAAAACAATTACTCTATTTCGGTCCACGTCCGGTTCAAGTGCGTGTTTGTAAATGCATTTATAAAACTGCTTTGTAGGTTAGCTAGAATTTAGGAATGTAACAGTACGTTCCCTCAGTCAGGGATTAGATTTCCGTCACCTTAAAACTCAGCGCCGGATTCAACACGTCAAACAAAACAAAAGGAAATCTCTTCGTGCATTTTCAATCTCGCGCCTATATTGCGGCAATTTAGCGCCAATTAGTACCTTAATCGAGATCAATGGGCGCGTTGACAGATTCGGACCGCCTGGTATAAGCGTTCAGTCAAGCGATGAAAGGTTGGAGAATGATTTTATCACCGCACGCTCCTCTGTTTCCTTGTTGATACCTTGGAATGTTTACTTTACCTTCAAAACGTTGCTCGGGTTAATTGAATAATTTTACCAGCTGTGTACGCACCCGCAACTAATTAATCGAGCCACGTGGAGACAGATTGGAGCACTTTCAATTAAAATATCGAGTCGACGCGTGAAAGGGAGTTGTTAAAACAACACGCGCGTCATTTTTCCTGAGCAAACTGAGAATTCCAACAAAGCCATTATCTTCCGGTCCGCACAAGCAAATATGATTTTAAATGTACATTGCCACCCGAGATTGTTGTCTCAGGGTAAATGTTTTTCGTCTAAAACTACTTTGCCATATGTGATTTTGCGACCGACGGAAAGAAAGTAAATCCCTCAACAAAAGAAAAGCAAACAACCTATTTAACGCAAAGAAACAGGCTTGGCCGGGAATATTAACACCTTCTGCCTTCCGCAACCTGACTCCTGCGGTTTTTGGCCACACAATGAGCGCGCGTTCTTCATGGAACAGTACAAAACAAAGGATTAAGATCTGTTTTTACCACGGAAAACTCACAAACATTAAAAATCTCACGCTTTGCTCACCACATTTTTAAAAAAAAAAAAACTTTATGGACAAAAATCTTCAGACAACTACAACTTTTTTTTTTGGCTAAAAGAATCTTTTAAGAACGCTGCACATCAAGGCTGAGAAAGGCCAAAAACGTAACCGTGACGACATACGTATCTGAGCGAACTAAAATGCCTGAAATTTGAGCAAGAATTGAATTGTTAAAAAAAAATACATGTGCAATATGAACAAAATGATCAACATTTGTTCACATCCAAACTAACACCATCACCTCACAGTAACACAAACATTCGTGAACATACCTACATACATGTACAATTTAAAAGCTTTTAAGAGCAATTTACCTCGATAGATCTTCAGCTTGTGTTAAAAAAAAAACTGACAAAATGAGGGTCAACTTAAAAACAGGCATTTCAGGTTTAACTTAAAAATCATGCAAAACTTTATCAGCATTCAGCCTCAGCGCAAAACTTAAGACGTACTTTAACAGCTTTAATTAGAATTCCTAAGCAGGGAATTAACTCTAAAGATAACTATCGCTTGCGGTCATAATGTTGAATTCAATTCATGCTGAAAAAAAGATGCTTGCTTAATTTGCAAATTGCGAAAAAATGAGATACAAGCAACAGAGTGCATTTTGTTAATAATTCAACTACGAATTCTGGACGACACCCAAGCTTATAGTATTGCTAAAAGAAACAACTGAGACAATTAGTCTCACTCTTTGCTTAATATCACCTTTTTGCTGTCTGTCATATTTTTAGGGTTTGGAGCAATTTTTAACGAAGTTTTTACCTTTGGATGAGTTAGTGTAATAAGAAATAAAAGAGTTGGAACTTCCAACAACTTATGGGCAAATTATTTTCCATGGAAGATAAAATGTTCAACATGTTGCAAGTATTATGTGTTGGTTCATATAAGGATGCTCACTATCCACAAGGGCTTCTCATTGGTTAGAATGGCATTGGAGATTTAGGTAAAAAAAAAAAAAAGAAACAGCAAAAAATACTGCAAATCCACATAATTAAAATTAAGTAATTGTATGAATCTGAGTGCAAATTTATAAAAATTTATGCTGCTAATGATATTTAAAACTTCCCTCAAACGTGCATTGAGCCTTTAGGGGAGAGTGATTTGAAAGAATTTTCACGTTTCACGAGCAGCATAAATCCTTAATTGCTCGCGTTTTCATATGATGACTAATTTATCACATGACTGAGAAAATTATGATTTCACCTGTATTAGTTTATACTGTGGTGCAAATTAAGTATTAAATGTAACGATAAATTTGCTGGCTCTTAGCAGATCAAAATGCAGTAATTTTCTCAGTCAAATAATAAAGCTTGTTATCAAGTCACAAACTAACTAACTGACAGATGGAAGGACAGATGGACGGATGGATGAACGGATGGACAGATGGACGGACGAACAGATGGATGGACAAGATGGACAGAAGGAAAGAGGGGTGGACTAACTAACTTCGCTATCAATTTAAATAACCTACTAACCATAGGTTGGTCAACACAGGCCCAGCTGCATTTGACCATTGCACTGAATGTCTCCAGCATGTAAGACTCCACTGCCTAGAAAGTCAGAAAATTCAATCTAAATTCCAGCATGCCTTTCATCAAACAATCTGACAGGTAGCTATCAGATTTGTGATATTGGGTGGCCACATACCTGGGTAAAAGAATCAGATGAAACAACTGTCAGTCACTGATGACAATGGCAGCCAGAGTTTGAAACCAGAAAATAATTTGACTTTGTCAGTGATCAGGACAAGTGATTCTGATTGGCCGCTATAACTAAATGTTAAATCACCTGGGGCTGACAAGACGGCCGACAATAAGGCCAGAACCTGCAATGGAGACGCTTGGTTGATCGAAGGCACCATGTCACAGATGGCCATGCAATGAATGAACAGATTGCTGGCCTTAGCCACCACCACAATGTTGCCTGGTATGAAACGACCTTGTGCAGCCTGTATCATACACCTCAGGAAACTGGGAGTGAACTGAACGCTTGCAGGCGCTCCCAATATCATGACATTTTCAAACCTACGGAGGGCAAAGAATACACTATGACCATGAATCAATGCACTGGAAATGAATTGGAAAGATTATTGCTTATAACACATTGTAGTTAACTATGCTGTAACTGTAGCCTGCAGTGCAGGCATTTTCTATGTGTTCACAAATTAGCGGTATTAGCTCGCGATCAAGTAGATTCGCCGCCATGTTGGTTTAGAGGGCTGCCCCATTACTCCTCTTTCAGCCTCACCCCCACTCCCTAGGATGCCTTTTCGTCTCTCCCCAAGCCTCTTCCGAGTTTGAATCCAAGATGGCGCTTGCTTGGTCAAAATGCGCTCGCTCACCAAAATACGCCTGCATTTCAGGCTACTACAACTGCATATAACATGAGGAAGCCTAAGAAAACTAAGACCTAGGACCCCATCTTAGTGTTTGCACTAGAGAAACTAAGACCCCAACATAAACCAATGTAAACCATCAAATTATGGGTTACATCACATTTTAACGCTGTGTAAAGGTTTGCTTGCGTAGGGACAGAAAAGGACAGTTGTGTGACAGAACAGGATGCTAAGGGTATCTTTGCAAATCTTGAACTAATGCTTTACAGCTGTTATAAATAATGCTTGACTCTGACATTCGGCAAAGCATCTTTGCTAAGAAATTGCTCTGAATTGAGGTGGCCTCAACTAAAAGCCTGATGGTTTCTAGAGGTCACCTCGCCTCACAATAAAACATTTATAAATACTGTATATTAAGTAGAAAGGCAAATAAACAGAATGAATGTGGTCACTCACGGGAGGTTAAAAACAAAAGAAAATTTCCAACTTTTAGCTCTAAAAGTGGAGGTCGAAGCTTGTGAGAGGTGGTTGCCTTACAAGAGGTTCCAAATATAATGCTGTGACTGGGAAACTTTTGGTACTTTGGAAAAAAAAAACGATCGCTGAGGAGAGGTGGTCACTTAGGAGAGGTGGTTGCAACCAGGGATTTGAATGTTTTTACTGAAATAAATAGTTTAGGGTTTATCTCTGTAGAGTGCTGTTATGTCATTATTTTGTTATTTCACCACCTAGTAGAATTTCAAGAAATTTATTAATAAGTCATGTTAGCATGAAAGTTCCATGTCACGTGGTGGCATGATGTGTAACAAAGCAACATCAAACAACCTTTAGTCCCTACACAAGGAAACCTTTACATGGCATTAAAATGTCATGTAC
>Ga0126339_10000104_pt1 | contig 32195 bp, 18 predicted proteins | sample OrbTmetagenome_2_FD_92532 | JGI IMG/M metagenome (GOLD analysis project Ga0126339, IMG submission 92532) | Coral microbial communities from Petempiche,Puerto Morelos, Mexico - Orbicella T R C metagenome | ecosystem: Host-associated > Invertebrates > Cnidaria > Coral | place: Petempiche,Puerto...
ACGGCTGTTGATATTGTTACCAACGGAAACGAGGTAAGTTGCCCGTGACAACAACACGATTTTACGTTAAAACTTGGTGACCAAACTTTCGTCCCGCCTTACTCAACTGATAATCGTAGTAAATCTTTATTTCAATTTTGTAACTTTTCAGTGAAATTTCCTCTTTAAAATTTTTGTCCTTCAATTTTGGCTTTGACCAATGTCAAACTCAAGGAAACATGGACGGTGAAAACACTTTTATTCAAGAGAAGTTAGAACTTTGATTAACTTTTAATCCTGGATTAGCATTAATCGGCTTTTGAACAACCAGGCCCTGTGCTCCATATGTCATTGTAACTGGTGTGCATTCCAGCTTAGCTATACAGTAAACCTTGTATGCTTGCTGGAAGGACAATCCTTGAAAACTATCAAAACTGTGAAGAATAAACAGTTGAGGCAAGAAGTAGAGGTAAGATGGTGAACACTTTGCATTCCCTTCAGAACTTCAGTTATGGAGTGAACACCCTTAATTTAAGGCTAGTTTTTACCAAGGTGTATAAACAATTTAGTACCACCTGAGGAGATTTTCCAGGCGAATGCTGCTAATTCTGTGTTTTTTTTTTATTATTTGCACGTATTCTCTTTAGGCATTGGGCATGACACTTTACTCTTACAGTGCCTCTCTCCACCCAGGTGTACAAATGGGTACCACTGAATTTAATGCTGGGGGTAATCCTCCGATGGACTGGCATCCCATTCAGGGTGGATTAGAAATAGTCCTAGTTGCTTCATGCCACAGAAACCAGGATAAGCTCTGGCCTGGTGGGTCCCCGGGCTCATATGCAGACTTTCACCTACTTTACCTTATGCATTATGCAGTTCCAGGAAATATCTATACTCCTCCCACAGAAGAAAGTGGAATTTCCAGGGGGTGGGGAGGGGGGGTCTCTACGACCAAAACATTTAAAGAAATGCATCAAGCTTAAATGAAATTTCCAGAGGGGGTAGACAGGGGGTTTCTTGGAAAAAAAAATCCCTTCCATGGTGTATGTATGGACATTTTCTGGAACTACACATTAGTGAAAGCCAGCATTTACTATCAATTTCTGAATATGATTTCGAATTATTCTTTCAAGGTATGTGTCAAATGTACACACTGATCACCATAATACATTCTACTTTCAGTGTCATCAGGGTGCACCACTATATAAGCACAATATTCTTGAAATCACCTTTGGCCTGTTACGTGAGCACTGATTTGCTCAGTCACTTTGCATAAGAAGCATGGAATTCTAGAGATCTTCGAGATCAGTAATGAATTCGGCTGATTCGGCAATGAAGTTCAGTTTTGTTTTAACTAAAATTTAATTTAATGAGCCCAGGAGATGTCAATATAAAATATAAACAAGAACAACGGATGCGTCACTCGCTAAGCACTTGAGGTTCAAAACACTTCTGCCTTGTTTTGTCGCATTTTTCGTTCAGATCAACATCGCGAATTTAAGACGTAAAGTGGTTAAATTGAATTATTTCCGTCCACACTTTGTCCAAACGCCGGCATCTATGAGAATAGAGATATTTGCAGACACGCGTTTGGCCTATTCAAGTAAACTGATTGTTACCATTCTTCATGATGGAAATACTTCTACCGGAAGTCTTAGTTATATGGCAAAACAATAGCACATAGTTCAATTATACAATCGCGTGTATTGTGTCCGACGTTATTTTCTTCCTGGGAGTAATGCACGCAATTTTCAACGAAAATAAACGCGAACCTTTCTTTTCATGCATGCTGACAATAGAATATGTATACCACATCTGCCTCGGCCTGATTGTCTAAGAACCAATTGGTGTTAGCTTAAAACGGGTGACTGCTTCCTCTTTCACATGATGTTGCTACACAAAGTCAAAGTGCTGGCATGGGAAAACTCCGATCTCTAGTTTCCGCCATCAATTTTTGAGGAAAACATTCCAATGTATCCAAAATTCAAGAATAATATTCACAACATCCTATGTTACGCTTGGTAACTTGCCCCAACATTTTGAATAAAATATTCATCGGATTTCATATCTAATTGCTTACTTTGTACAACATTTTTTTCCTTAAACTCTACACCTTTCCTTAAATGGTATCCACAATACCTCTAACCAATATTGATTTTAACGTAAATTATTTTAAAACGAAAGCGCTTTCACATACTCTCTCTTTTTCCCTTTCGATCCATCGTATTTTCCCACAGGAAGGTGCTGTATCAACCCTAAACGTTGTGCTAAACGTATCTGTTGTTCCTCTGATAGAAGATGAGGAGCATGTTGACTTTGTATAAAGATTGGCGCTTCCTCCTGCAATAAAAAAACGGAATAAGTGACTTGACATAGTCACGAAAATAATCAAACGAGACAATCTCTATGAAGGTTTGTGAACCTGATATGGCGGCGGTGGTTCGCCAGTTCTCGGTGAATCTGTACTTTCTTCGTCGTGTAAAAGTGAAATGTCGTCCTGTCCAGAGCCTTTCAGGCAGTTTCCCATTATGGGAATGACTGAAGCTCTACAAATTCTTGGCAGCTGACGGACTAAATGCGAACAGTTACTTATAGTCAAACTGCCGGCCAGTACTTTGTCTGAAGAAAATTATTCTCAAAACAACAAATGTCATGCTGTCGTAACGTGACGTCATTTTTACGTTATTCGGGTTTCATAATCGGAAGTCTTCGAGCGATGTCGGCATATTCCTCTGATGAAGAACTCACGTTTTGATATAAATGTAAATACTTTTTAATGATGTGAACGTACTCTGAGGGGCTTCTGAGGAAACATAAAATAAGCGGGTAATAGAAAAATGTTCCACTACCTGACAGGAGGTCCTCGATAGACTTGTCTGGATCGGAAGGGACTCGGAACACGGAACCTCGGGAGAGCTCGGTTTTGTACCCAGGACTATTTTCGGAGTTATTCGGAGTATGCGCGTTGTTGTGGAGCGCTTACTTCGAAAATGTGCGCCATGTGTGAGTTTTTAAGAAGACAGAAACTGCGAACTTAGTGCACATTTGAATCATAAATCTGCTTTGATCATGTCCGTGGCAGTGGGTACAAGCTCTGTGGGTTCACTGGTTACTCCTGAAGTGCTGGAAAATGCTGCCAAGGAGATAGATCGCCAGCTAGCAGCTGACAGACAGTTTCCTGAGCTCTCAGAACAGATCAACGCTTCCCAAAGTTAGTAAATCCTCCATTTCCTTCTTCCTGTTACATGAGACTAGTCTTATTCGCTTTATAATGAAATGTGAGACCCTGGATTACGCTGTATAGTGGCTAGTTAAAACACAGACATTGCACACTGCATGGGTACAATTATTTGTACATACATACAGTGCAACCCCATAAACCAGTCCACCGACGGGCCACAGAAACCTGGCCATATTATCGCGTACACCGCATTTAAGTGTTTCTTTGAATAACAAAATCACTGACTGAGTTTTTGTTAGGGGTATAATTAAGTGGCCGTCCTAAGTGACTATATAAAAATGTGGTGGCCGTGATATAACGCAGGATTGCAACGGATAATTTGTACCTTTAAGTTTAAAGCTTATGTGTATGTAAGGTTATCATTAGTCATTAGATCTTAATACAGTATGTACTTGTTGTATGTGTGCCATCCTAAACTCACCGTTGAGTACTTAAATCAAGTTTGGTGTGGTGAAAGGACTATTTCTCCAGACTGACTATACCTGTGCATATGCATGTCCCATAAACAACAGGGGAAGTGTCTGCTTTCAGGGTAAGGCTGGTGAAGAACTGACACATTAAAAAAAAGAACCTTATTGTAATCTTCTTGAATGACTGGTACTTTGGGTTGTTTCACACTTCTCCAATACATGGATTACAACTTTTCTTATATAAAAATTAATGTATGCCAAAAAGAGCTCCACTATGATTGGATGCTTTGTACACAGCTTACTTGGAGAAGTCACAATCATGATTTACGATTAATATCTGCCTGTGAAAGGAATCCGTTAGTGGGGGTTGACTGAAGTTTTATTGTAACCTTTTTTTACAGCCCTTACAACATTCAGTGGAATAAATGACTATGATTATCCCTCATTATCATCTCCATCTGTTGGCTTGGCTGGTATGGAGCTGGTCAGTCTCCTTAAAAGGGTTCCACTTCCAGCAGAGTTGGTTGAACAGTTTAATTGTATCCATTGGGTGTTGTTGCTGTTTGTGATTAACGAAGTAATGCGAGAATTGCAACTTTGTAAGCAAGTACATTGAACTGTCTGTGGGTTAGAGTTCATATATTACAAACAATCTAAAACAATATATGTTGACTAGGTAGTCATCAGTGAATCACCTAATATATTTGTCAAAAGAACTAAACAAGTGTTAAAATAACTTTCCATATTTTCAGTGTTTTTTTTGTATGTCCATCGATTCTTCAATGCTTCAGTGATGTTTAATCAATGTAACTTAACAATATAGATTTCCATGAGTTCTATTTTACACATGATCCTTGACCTGATTAATACAGACATGCAGTGTAACTGTATGATGGGACTTTTCCCTGAAATCAGAAGGGCGTGGCTTACCATTGATAGTAATATTTATGTGTGGAATTATGAAGATGGGTAAGTGAAACTTATCTTTAGCTGAGCCTAAGAACTATATATGTACTGGATTATATGTTGTAGGTCAAAATGAAATTCAGATTGAAATGATTTTAACCTAATTTGATTCTCAATTGCCTTTGTCTTCTAACCCCAATTATTCATAATCCATGGATAATTAGGGTTAAGGGACAAAGGAATTTCATTTTAACCTGAATTTCATTTTGACCTACAGCATATACAGTGCACCTTGCTAGATTAAGCCACTCTAGTGATATAATCCTCAGGGTTGTAGGATTTTAATGGGTGGATGATTAAATGGTCCACCCATTACCATCCTACGACCCTAATGATTATATCAATAGAGTGGCTTAATCTAGCAAGTCAAATTTTGACTTTTAAGGGAGGTGTGGGTGATTTTGAAAAAAACCATCCTGCAAACATACTTGTACCAAAAAAATGCATGCACACAACCACTGTCTGAAATCGGTAGTTGGCATTACGCATTGCATTAAGCATAGAGTGTCTGGTTACATGTTCAGCTTCAAGCTAATTGACAGATGAGTCATGTGCTAGAGAGAGAGAATGTTCTAGTTGTTGATTGTCGAACGTGAGAGAAAGTAAGAATGTTCAGGATGATTGTTCACCTCGATAGTTCAAGATTGTACTGAGATTGTGAAGTTATAGAGTCCTAAGACGGAAGGAAATGAAGATGGTGAAGCTCAAAGTGTGAATTTCTACAACCACTGCCAAAAATAAAATTAGGCACAGTTTACACACATCTCGAGAAAAAAATTTCCTAGTGTGTTAAAGGGTAAAAAGAATTCATGGCTGTACCAAATCAACACCACACCTCCCCCTCAAAAGTGGAATGGTGTACCCCTAATGTTGAGTTATTTCTGGTTATCCTGACTTTGGAGCAGTCTTCAATTGAGTGTAAAACCAGTACCAAAGTGATGACTCCAGCCAATCACAAAGGACACAGACAAGAGTTGTTTCTGGGTAGAGCCCTAGTTCAACTCCTTGGTCATGCTTGTAGATAACCAACTGGTCTACCTCTCACCATTTGGGATTTTTTAAGCCTACTATGCTTATTTGAAGTCTTTGTTTATTTCAGTTTGGCATGCCTGAGACCTAGCTAGGAATAGCTAAGCACACTAATCACTATAGAGATTTGACGCTGAACAACATTTAGCAATGTATTTTTTTATGTTCTGTTATTCCAGGAGTGACTCAACTTATTTTGATGGTTTGGATGAAACTATTCTGTGTGTAGGATTAGTAAAAGCCAAGCCAGGTAAAGCATGTTACTATATTTATAATTTGCTCCTTGGGTCAGTTGGCTTGCATGTAAATGAATACATATATGTATGCTCAGTCTCCGCGGGCGCACTGAAACACCTATGGCTGAAGACTGAGCCTAGGGTGACTGCAGTGTTCTGATTTTGATTGTTCTCTGTGCTTGCAATGCTAATAAATTCATTAAATAAGTTACAATTTTTTTTTATGTGTTTTCAGAGATCTTTAAAGATGAAGTTAAATATATTCTGTGCCTCACAACACCAATTGATATTGTGCTGCTCGCTGTAGCATTCACATCAAAGAGACTAGGTATGTTCATCATCATTATGTTTGAAAATGAGGCAAACTAAAGGTGTAGTTTCAAGATAAATTATTTGATAATATTCCCTGTTTATAGTCATCTTTTGCAGGATACTTATATCATAGCAAAGTGATTAACTAACTCTTAACTCTTTGACTCTCTAACTCTTAACTCTTTAACTCTCTAACTCTTAACTCTTTTTGATTGGTTCTGAAAATAACCTTGTACTTTTTTTTTTATAAATGTTACCATATGTAACAAAACACCTTAATCACTACAGTCAAATCAACTTTGTACATGTAACACCGTGCATGGCACATTTGTTTGATTTCCCATTTTCTAGAATTTTGTGGTTCCTCAAAGACAATATCCATTAGTTTCACCAGTGCAACTACAGAACTTTTGAATTTCTTGTCCAGTTTCCTATTAGTATATCCAAATCTACTCAACCATGCCTTTGTAAGTTTTCTTTATTTTTATTATCTTGACTGCACTTCCTTAGGAAGCTTGGGCCATGATGACCTTGCCGAGATGCACCTTCACCCCAATCCAGTGTTTTCTATCCCATCTGATAACATCTACATGACATGTATGACTGGGACACAGTCAGGAAGAATCTTCCTTGGTGGAAAGGATGGCTGTGTGTACGAAGTAGCTTATCAGGTTAGTTTGAAAGGAATGTATGTCGGTAGCTACACACAGTATGCTGGGAGGCATCTGACTTGCTTCGGCCATCTCATAGGTCCATTTGATATTAACGAATGAGGGCAGCATAAGTTTGAGAGCTTTCGCTTTCCTCATAGCTAATTTCCTTCACATGATCCCCTCCATGGCCAGTTCTGGCCAAGAGTGTTAGGTTTAAGAGTTGTTGTCTGATCAAATGAGGCCTTATGTGTCCCATGGCGAAACAAGGAGAGATCATACGATACAATCAAATGATACAATCAATTGAAATCAGTCGTTTCATCAAGGGTTGGACACTGGGCAAATTGACGGGCTGTGAGAATGATTTTTCTCACCTGGTCTGACCATCTAGGGAAATTTTTTCTTGTAAAGAGGTTCAAATCAAAAAGTTTTCTCGGGTGTCACTGTGAAAACCAGTTGCATTCCTGCAGAAAATGTTAATGAAAGTCCTGTTAAATTACAGAGGAAAAAATGTTTATTTACATGTATTTTGAAGATAAGTAAAACAAACTCAATTTGCTAATTTCACCCTTGAATCTATGCAGTCAGCTGACAGCTGGTTTCCATGGAGGAACTGTCGGAAAGTGAACCACTCGTCAGGAGCCTTGTCTTTCCTTGTGCCATCATTTCTAAGTACTACTTTCAGTGGTGAAGGTGAGGATTATTCAGGAACCCACAATTATACTTTTGGGCTGATGTCAACATTTGCTACTCTACCCTTAAAACCAGTAGTTACTATTACAAAGCACCCTTTCATAAATTAGGTCAGGTGAATGATGCCAGGATGTACAGGTAAAGGCAATTAAGTCTGAGCCTAGATAAATTACAAAGGGCTTTTTGGATATTTTATTAACTAGTGATTTTAAATGATCAGAGATTGTTCTGTTCCAGATTCCATAGTCCAGCTGGCAGTTGATAATACAAGAAACACTCTTTACTCTCGCTCAGAAAAAGGAACTATTCAGGTACATTTATTAAAAGGGTTCTGTTTTCTTTACGATAAAAGTCCTACTGTGTTCTGTTTTTGCTCTATTCAGACCAGCAGGATGTCCTTTATATCAAAGTTTCATTATCATTGCTCTTTATAAAATACTTGACATCTCTACAGAGGGGAGCAGAATTGCCCCCACCCCCTCCACCCCCTCCACCCCCCAGTCTTAGGAAGATCACAATAGCTTGTTCTGAATGTAGAGGATATTACAAGGTGGTGAGAAATGAATTTTATGTTTGCGTGGCAAGAACATAAAATTCATATCTTCAAGCTAACATGTAATGTTCTTTTCATTATAAAGACATACTAATGAGAGCGTTTTGGACAATTTTCCAAAGATTTGCGACCACCTTCAGAAGATTTCCAAAGATTCTCCAAAACTTGTCCAAAGGTCACACCAATGTTGCCAAGCATTTCCGAAATTTCCAAGCAAAATTCCAAAGATTACCAAAGATTTCCGAAGATTGCTGAAGACTTTTGTGGAAGATGAGAAGATGTATCTCTGATACACCAATGAATTTAAGAACAATTTAAGAGACAAACTTGATATCAGTGAAATCATATGTTCACTAGTGAGGATATAGAAAGTATGCCACTCGAGTCCCGGATGTGGTTTCGTATGAATTTTACGAGTGGTGTATTTTCCAGTAAAACACTCGTGTCTATATAATAAAGGTTTAAACAACACTGCAATGCTTCTGAATCAGGTAATATAGCAATACCCAAGCATTTCTCAAAACAAAAGGAAACTACCATTATGATTTTTCCCAGAGTCCATACAGTCTACCCTCATATTTTTTTGTGCACCAATCTCCCATTTAATAAACGTCTAGACGTAGTTAGTAACTACCAAACTGTTAACTGTTTACTGTTGATTCTTTTCAGGTGTTTGATCTTGGTGCAGATGGAAATGGAATGTCACATGTGGCATCGCTGACTCAAGACAGAATCACTCACAGAGCTGAATCAGTTGCTAGGTACATGTCATAGACATGTTGTGTGTGTTTCTCTAACAACAATTGTAACCTACATTGTGTCATTTTGATTGGCTTCGACACTGTTTTTAGTGTTACAAGATTTTAAGACTGTGAATTGTTTTAAATAAATCATTGAACAACTTGTTTCATTTATGTATTTCATGTTTTATTTTTTCAGAACAACAATTGGTCACAATCAGCTCCGTCCTATTGTTCACATTGCACCAATACCAAGGCAGGAATCAAAAACTGTCCATCTGGTTGCAATCACACACACTGGTAAATATTTGTTGTCACATGCTTGTAATAATGAAATTTTTTACATATCCTGTAAATCAGACAGCTGAGAGTTGTCTGTTTCAGCTACAAATTTCTGCACCTAAATGTCCCTGTAATTAAAGAAAAATTGTCGCAGAAGGAAATTATGTTTTTGATCAGCAAAAACTGTTTTTGATTTTTGGGGGAAAGCTCCCTCCCTCTTTCTTTCTACTCTGCCTTTTGTCAGGGAATTTAAACTTTGTATTTGTAAGCCATGACTTTTTTGCCTAAATGCTCCCAGAATGTAGGACATACATATAGCATTTTAGAGAAACTAGTCAGAACTCTCCACTTGATATCCTGTGATTATCTTATTTGTCTCATCAACTGTAGTGGTCACTAGCCTGATTCTGCATTTCCTGGATCTGCTTCCAACTTCAGTGTAACTTACGTCATTGTGATCGCTTTGTCGATAGGTGTGCGACTTTACTTCACTACAACAACTGTCAGAGCTCCACTAGAGAGACCAAGTAAACTACAGCTTGTTCATGTAAGACTGCCACCAGGATATGCACCATCAGCAACCTCACAGAGGCCTTCCCAAGTTCATGCAGCCTTCTACAGACAAGGTAGTTTTAAGGGGTTTTTTGGAAGTTTTTTCTTTTATAATTTAAGTTACGGCTGAAAATATGATGCAAATGAATAGACTAAGTTTACCTCCTATTTCTACCTTGATCCTTGCTCTCTCCATAACCATGAATGTCAAGACAAAACATTTTACGTAAGGAGCTGAACATGCTAGTTTCAATTTGACTGTATCTATGACTTAGCATAATAACAATCAAGTGAATACCACTTAGACAATTATTGTGTAAGTGGTATGCACTTGTCTAGGTGACTCCACTCTAGTTTGTCTTCTGTGTTCATCTACCCTCACAGAGATGATCACGCTAGACAAACGACTTAGGGTTAGGATACTCCTGCGTTCAAACCATTTCCTATGTGACTCCACTCTGTTGGTAAAGTTACTGTAGTGTCTTTTGTATTCTCAGTTTCATTTACTTTGCTTCCTCATTCATTGCGTGTTTGTATTTCCTCAGGCATCTCATTGATGGCTGCATCTCAAACTGAAGAGACTGATGTTCTTTGGGGAATCAGCCCTGATCCATTTCCTTTTCAATCACCGCTCAAAGAAATGCAGGTAACAAGTAGTAACAACTAGCAGTTAAATTAATTTTTATTCAACCCTAGATTCTGTACCTCTGTAATCCACTGAACAGTGACGCAAGTGTCTCAATAAGATTTTTAACAGGGGTCGTGAGCATGCACTCATGGAAAATTTCAAATTCTACACTTGTAGAAATTGTACACTTGCAGTAGGACAAAGTTCTGTTTGGGAAACAAATTCTTCCAAGTACAGAAAACTTCAGTACCTGATTTTTGGGGGGATCACCTCCCATGGAAATATGGCAGATGCTATTGTTATTTTGATGGTTGATGACCTACTGGAGGCAATATCAAGTCTGACAAAGCTGCAAAGAAACTGTTGCTATGATTGTTTTCCCACCCATTTTTACAAACATGAAACTTGGGATTTGTTGCTTTGACAATAGCACTGTATCTAAATTCACTAATTAAAAATATTTCTTCTAAAGAAAGCAGTAGCCATAGTCTACACCTATCAGACATTCAAAAAGTAGATGGTATAAAGGAGTTTTTGGTTTTGAATGTAGTGGTGTTATTAATGGGTAGTAATGCTGTCTGGGTTCGGGTCACTGTGTTTTGTTCTTGGGCAAGACACTTTACACTCACAGTGCCTCTCTCCACCCAGGTGTATAAATGGGTAGGAATTCAGTGCTGGAGGTAACCCTGCGATGGACTAGCATCCCATTCAATAGAAATACAGTTAAACCTCTTCACAACAGTCACCCTGGGGGCAGAGTTTACTGGCCATAGTGGAGAGGTGGCCATTGTTGGGAGGTTAAAATAAGAACAAATCTCTCAATTGAGATGAAAATATGTGGCCGCTGTAGAGAAGTGTCCATTGTGGGGAGGTGGCTGTTAGTAGAGGTTTGACTGTACTCCTAGCTGCTTAATGCTACAGAAACCTGGATATGCTCAGGTGGTAAGGGATACTTGGATCAACATTGATACAAACTTGTATGGTCTATTGCCAGGGGTATACAGTGCTCGAACAAACGTTGATTCCAGCTTCCCCTTTGGACAAGCAGCTCTCAAAGTTTGCTTTCCCTGAGCAAGTCTCAATTTGCTTTTCTTGATTAAGTTGGCAGACAACTTGCCAATAAAAAGTAACTTGCCCAGCTGGAAAGTCTACTTGTTGCAGACGACTGGACAGCACTTTTTGGAGCCCTGGGTATACTGATATCATAGGTTTTATGCATTTCCTTATATTAGTTCATCTGTGTTCATGTAGGTGACAGTACCAATGGATGGGAGAACATGGTCTTTGAGTGAAGTACCTGAATTTGGAAGTAATATGATCTGCAGCCGTCCTATAATCTGTGATCAATGGCTGGAGCCACCCGCAGTTGTCAGGCAACATGCTTCCTGTCAGAGATCTTTTGTTGCTCTCAGTTCTCAGGTGAGATAATATGAATAGTCAGTCAGTCGATCACTTGATCGGTTGGTTAATCAATCCATCAGTATATCAGTCCACCAATAAAGGACTCTTGGTCACATCAGTCAAATTAACCCACTCGTTAAAATTTTGGATAACCTTTGGATATTTCAGACCCCTTTTACATTCAAACCTCTCTCTCTCTCTGTAATGCAGACACCTCTATATTACATACACTTTGTTTGGTGAAATACCAGTAATAGTTCGTGCAAGTCTGGCACGGCATTATTTATTTTCATCTTGGCCAAGAGACTCTTCAGAGGATTTAACAGCAAACTGGTTGAGCATCGTGCTCAAAGTCTGAGTTGCAAACTCAATATGTTAGAAGTCATAGTCCGTGGCAAGTCTGAGAGGTTTTGTTTCCTGAGAGAAACCAGAATTAAATACATATAATCTCTACCTTCACAACAGACACTTCCATAATACATGTACATTTATTCACGTCCACCCCTATGATGTCCATGTTTAAGAGGTTTGACTGCGACTAAATTTTTTTGAACTGTTTTTTCTGTTTTTATAATATATTCCTTATCAACAGGGTAGTTACCTGTTTACAACTTATCGCCCAGTGGAACAACTTCAACAATTATTTATACAGAGTCAGGGATTTGACTCTGACTCAGTGCGAGCTTTTTTCAAGCTATATAAGGTGAGTAAAAAAGTTATTTACTGGTAACCATCTGGCACAATTTTATGGTTCTTATGAATGTTTCAATAAGAGCCTGCAACTGGAAAAATTCTGCTATGAACTTGAATTAAATTCACTGAAATTTGCCCCTTACTTTCTGTGAAATTAATAATATCATGGTTAAAATTGAGCTTCCATCAACTGCTTATTTTGCAGTTTGGGCTACCTGCCAAAAAAACCTATTGAAACCATGTTCTTATGTATCTTGTGCTAAATAGTTATGTAATAACTAAAACCACACAAAGATGTTGAAATGTACATGTGAAAACCCCTCCATTTTCACCGGGGGTTTTTAGTTTTCATATTGTAAAAATTTTATGTATTTTAGCCTTACTCTAGCTAGCACCTATAATATACTTGCATGTATGTGCTATATACAGTTTGTCATAAAGTGTGCAAGAGACATCTCATCTAGCTCAATTTACTAACATGGGGCAATATTTTTCTTCCATTTGTTCTTACAACCCATTCATGTTTTTTTTTTTTGCTATCATGGTATTAATGTCATATTTCATGACTTGTACAGGAAGACCAGGCATGTGCAACATGTCTTGTTTTGGCTTGCTCTGCACAGACATCCCAACAGCAGGTGAGTATTGTCACAAAAAGAGTGTTGTTGTTGTAAGTATTATCATCATGGTGATTTCTGTGTCAAGTCACTTGAATCAAAATTAAGGGGTAAATAACATTTTGGGAAAAATTCACACTAAAATATACTGGTATGTCAATGTTGTCTAGATTGCAGAGTGGGCCACAAGAGCTTTTTTCAAATATGGAGAGTCAGTGTCCCACCACCCCTCACCTGCAGGTACGGGAGTCCACCCCACTGAGATGGGTACCGGTCTCGGAGGTAGCTACATAGCCTCCCCAGGTAGGCCTGGCTATGGAAGTCCTGGTTTTGTGACGTCGACACCTCAGTATGGTAGCATGGGGCAAGCGGTTGTGAGAGCTGAAGTGACAAGATCCAGTAAACATGACGGGTTGTGCCTTTACTTTGCAAGAATACTAGAGTACGTATCTTGAAATTTTATAAAATGTGGTTATACCCTATGGGATCCAAAATGCAGTATTCCACCTCTAACTGGTACAATAAGCTTTGTGTCAGTACTATATATTGTAGAGGTGCGGTGGCCTCATGGTTAGTGTGCTTCACTCCGGATTGAGCAGTCCAGGTTTGAGCCCTACAGCGCCTCTCTCCACCCAGGTGTACAAATGGGTACTGCCGAATTTGATGCTGGGGGTAACCCTGCGATGGACTAGCCTCTCATCTAGGGGGGAGTGGAAATACTCCTAGTTGCTTCTTGCTACAGAAAGCGGAGTTAAGCGCTGACCTGATGGGCCACATGGCTCATATACAGACTCTTTTTTGACTGTATACCAAATGGAGTTCCAACTTCTGCTTTTCCTGATATTTAGATAATAAGAACTAAAACTCTTTTGTTACTTCAAGTTGGATTACCATTGTAGACTCTCAAGTCACAACTGTTTATGTATTTTTTCCTGTATTACTGACATTGTCCTATTTTTGGTAGAACTATCTGGGATGCAAGATTAGTGTTTGAAGATTTCTTAATGCCTCTTCCATCAGAACCACAACAGGTAAAACTTGTTAATTTCGATGCAGTGTTGGATTTTTCTGGTTTCTGATTTTTCTTTTGTTTCTGGTACATTTACCTTAAAAATCTATGAAAAACAATTGTCACATCATCATGCATTCTGTGTACAGGTTTCTGGCATTTTCTGAGAAGTCCTTGAATTCAAGAACGTGTTGTAAAGTCCTTGAATTCTATGGCCTTGAGAGTGGCCTATAATTTACCAACATCCCATCCTGGAAGACAAATTTTATGAGATTGGCCTTGCTTTGCTTTGATTTTGCAAGTAAAGCTAAGATAGCATTAGAGCATTTGGTCGTTCTTGCTGCTTCGTTTTAAGTCAGGTACATTTTGTAGACTGGCCTGGGTCCTTGTGTTGTGTTCTTGGCAACAGACTTTACTACCAGTGCCTCTCTCTCCACCCACGTGTATAAAAGGGTACTGGTGAATTTAATGCTGGGAGTAACCCATCAGTGGACTGGCATCCCATTCAGGGGAGAAAAGAAATACTCCTAGTCGCTTTATGCTACGGATCTATCAGAGTGAAGCACTAGCTGTATGGGCCGCTAGGCTCAAACACTGCTTCACCTTAACCTATGTTTGTAGACTTCAGAACATTACTGAGGAAAACAAAGTGAAGAGATATTACATGTAACAGCTTTTTGACATTGTTTTTTTGTTAATAATATTGTTTTTACTGTTTAGCCAACTCCAGTGTTAAGGAGTGTACATAATGTTGAGCAGCTTGGATGGGTCTTAGAAAAATTGCGACAGCTTCAAATGTGGATGGAACAAAATCTGCGGTTTATGCTTCCTAACCTGGAAGGAGGGTGAGAATATTAAACTGTATCTTCTTATCACTTCATCACTCATTGATGTATTGACATTGTAAGGAGAAATTAACAGATTATCAGTTTGTTAATTCTCCTTACTGGTTGCATTATGTTTCTTTTAGTGGTAGTTCAGAGAAGTTTTTGTTACGTCAAGACAATAATCCATCGTTTGTGATGATGATTTTCTTTATTCTTATCACCCGCTAGTTTGATTGATCATGTGTATTAAAGGAGCTACATCACAGTTATCATCACGGTCTTAAAAAGTTTAGCCCAAATTTATCATGTTCCATGTTCGTAATCCGTGTTAATTTTCTCCATCCTCGACAACCCTTGTTCCTTTATGGTTTATTATTATCTCTTTAGTGTTTGTCAATTTTGGTAAACCACCATTTTCAGGTTTCTTTCAATTTAAAGGTAATTTTGTACTTGGCCAAGGAAACCCCAAATGCTGCAACTGAGCTCCTTTAAATTTGTTAGCACAAATCAGATGTTAATTATTGGGATTTTAAAGATTAAAATCTTAACTCCAAAAAGACATTAAATGATAATGAAATGAAGCAAAGATAAAGTGAATGTTTTTCCTTGTAGTTTCCCCAGAGTTCCAGTGGCTGGTGCACAGTCACTTCTCCAACAAACACATCAAGGTTAGTGTTATCAGGGAAATTTTTTTCCTTAGCATAAAAGAGAACAGGTTCTGTATGATTTTAGTCTTAACTATCTGCATAAGTTAACAAACTGACATCAGTTTTTCATGTATCTGTCCCGTTATTGATTATGAATTTTGTCATAACATTGTCAAGGTAGCTGTGGGTTCACGACGCGATGGTTGAGTAGATCTGCAGACTTCTTTGACAACGTTATGACATAGAAAACATGTTAGATGACACATGAACGTGAATCAGATCTTATTCTGTAACTTTGTTAACAGTTCTTCAATGATTTACATGTAAACGTGGTCATGTCGTGTGCGCTTATTTAACTTTGGAACTTTACTTTTTCCTTTAATGTTGTACCTGTTGGGTTTTTTTGTTTGTTTTAGCATCAGCTGAAGCACTTCATGCAGAAAAAACCTTTGTCGTTAACTTCAAGTCCCTGATAGACAGGTCTTTGGAGACACTGTGCTTGTGGCAAGTTCTTAATGAGCACAATGTTGAGGATGTGATATTTCACCTTGACACGGTAAGACACTTTTTTAATTTTGTAAAAGTGGTGTTTAGGAAAATCCAGTTCCTTTTTATGTAATTACTTTTAGTTGGGAAAGGAATACCTGAACATGTTTTGAGAAACACGAGAGGAGATTGTACTTAGGTATCCAATGGTATTCTAACACTTAGTCCTACAAATAAATAGAATTCTGTTCTTGGTTTCTTGATGCTTGTTTTTTCTGTGTTGGAATTTCAGGTGATAAGAGAACGTCTGAAACACATCAAATTTAGAGACCTAGTAACTACTGGGCAAGAGGTAAGTTAGGTGCTTATCAATATTCAGGCAGTTCTATTGTAAATTTTACTGACAGAGTCTTGCAGTTCTACAACTGCCAGCTGGTATGCCATTGTTGGTAACTAGATTGCCAGTGATTTCAGTTGAACTTAGCACCTTATGTGGCTAGTATCACTATTAAGTATCACTTAAGTGTCACTTGAAGTGGGGACAAGGACCCCCCGCCTCCCTGTGTATGCACAGGACGCATGTTGCAGGGGCAGTTTGCAAACTGGTGGACACAAAGCAGACATTGGTTCAATTCTATGTTTTAGTGAGGACAGTTTGCAAGAACAGTGCACACTGAAAACTGACATCATTTCATCCCTGCTTCATGATGCGCAAATTCAAACCAGCTGAATTTCTTGTAACATGTTGCTGGGACAAAATTTCGTCCCTGCAATAGAACTTTTCTGCAAAAGTGGGCATGTCACACTAGGAAAACTGATGTTGTAGCATGTCCTGCTTCATGTGTCCACAACAAGTCCCCTAGCTTGTGCTGGAAATTTACACCTGTATACTGAAATACAACAGGAGATTGGTTCAAAATTGTATTTTTATTTCTACAGATTTGCAGCTCTCTTATTTCAGCATTAATGAACTGCTATCTAGATGACAGTGCTTCTACTGATGCCATTAGCGAGAGATTGCGGGATCTCTGTCCAAGTTTATTCAGTAATGATGATGCTGTGTCCACAAAGGTAAAGACATCACTGCAGGAGTAACATTCTGGAATACTCAAATATCATTTTTCTTTCTACCATCTGGCTTTACTATTCCTATTGCCAGATAAATGATTAGGGCAGTTCTTTTACAATTTGATTGCTTTTCCTTGACAGATATACAGTCATGTAGCTGTAACCTTTTTGATTGGTGAAAGTGACATTCACAGACTTTGCATGTTTGAACAATTTTGGTGGCATTCAACATAAAAACTAAGTTTAATTGAATGTCAGATAATGATCTGCACATGAAGTTAGACTAGGGATGAAAAAAAAGTATGTGACAGTGGCCCTTAAAAGTGTAGTAAATAAGGGATTATCTACGGGACAAAATATTTTCTATGAAAAACATTTTTTAAACTGTTTGTGAAACTCAAACTTAAATTTCAGATCACCAACACTTGTGATAAATATTTCTTGAGAAAATAAAGTTCTGTATTTGGTTAAACTGCTTGAATTCACATCTTGTTTTCACAAATGAAAAAGGTTAAATTAGTAAGAAACAAGCCATTCTGACCACAGTATTTTAATTAATTATCTGCATTCCATTTCTTATTAGGCAGGTGAACTTCTAATGCTGGCCAAAAGAAGTAGAGACAAAATGGAACAAGAAAGCATTCTCAAAGATGCACTTCAGGTCAGTTTTGTGGTGATTTAGCCATGTATTAGCAGCAGGTTGGCACTCTGTAAAGAAAACTATAAAGTTATAGGTAACACAAGTTTTCAGAATTATAAGAGTGTCATTATCAAATTTCATGTCTACTTGCTGATGTGAAGAAGACAATGTTGTGTTTGTTATCATTTATTTCACTACCAAACAGACTCATTGTTTTGTGTGCTTTTAACTTCCAGTGTTATCGACAAGTGACTCATCAAATCAATCTAGAAGTGATATGCTCTTTGTTTGAATCAGGTGGGACTGAGATCAATATACAATTTACAGTTGTTTTGTTAACAAGTAGATTTTTAGTGTGTATGACAGATACTTTTGCAAGAGTGAAGAATCTGATCCCACCTATACATCAGCTAATGGTGCAGCCAACAAGTTGGCTGACAGTCAGCCAACATGTCAGTCACTTAATAACCTTATAAAGTTACAAGATGCATCAGTGTTGTGTTGGCAGGGCATCAGTAGTGCATAAGGTCATGATATGGAAATTGAAAAAAATGGATATCCTTTTTGTACACCACAGATACCAATTTGAAAACATGACAATTCACTTCCGTCCCAAAAATGCCCCACCTAACCCACCCCTAGGTCTACCATCCTTGCTATTACCATAATGTTTTGTTGATGTTATTACTCTTTTCACTTTTGAAATGAATGATGTAAATGTAACCTTAAGGTTTTTGTTTTTTAAGTGAGATTCTATGAGGGCATGGTGGAGTTGTCTTTATATGCTGCCCTCAAGCGGGACCCCCAGGGGCTAGCTTTGCACTTTTATAGGAACGGTGAGCCACGTGGTGATGTGCAAGGAGAGGAAGCCTTTATTGCCAGGTACTTTATTTGGAACCAAAACTGTGAAGATATGTAAAGAGTTATGTCATGTTTCGTTTTGAAGCCTTTGTTTGTTAAAGAAATTCAATTATTCATTTAACAAAGGAAATTTAAGGGTCGCCACAGGTCCAGGGGAGAAAATGCTTTAAGGTCAGGGAATTTTATTTTGAGTCGGGGAACATTGACATTTTGAAGAAAAGTGGAGGGAAAATTGAAATAATTTAACACAGCTGATTTAATACCATTGAAAGCTTGAAAAAATATGTGGGGTCACTGTGATCTCAATGATGTTTTCCCTTGATGAAGAAGGAAAATTTGTTTTTAAACTAGTCAGTCTCAATGAATAGGTGGAAAAGACGGCTGTAAGGGGACGCTAGGAACCACTTCTATGTCTGAAATTTTGTATTTACATGGTCAGGGAAATTTGAAGATTGATATTTTTGTGATTTCTGTGGCAAATCATTTCTAATATTGACTAAGAAATCAAAGCTGTTGCATTGTTGTGTTTTGCCTTTCAAAAATGGTAATATGTTCAGAATTTCATCGTAACATGTGTTTGACAGAATTTTAGGGAAGGGGTCTATTCTCATCTTTTAGAGAAACATTTGTAATTAAAGTACTTTTCTTATAAACAATCAGCAAATGGTTTGAAATTGTTTGCAAATCCCAATAGACCAATTTCGATATATTAAAATTCAGCCTAACACAATAGACCTCAGTACAAGGCTCTGGGGAATAACTACAGAGTTTGTGGGGTTTATTCCCCAGAGCCTCGTGCTGAGGTCTATTGTGTTAGGCTGAATTCTAATATATTGAAATTGGTCTATTGTTTCTGTTCTGGTTTGTGCATTGAAAATTTTCTCACATCAACTATTTACTAAAGAGAGTGTTATTTGTTTCAGACAACAGTGTTACAAGTGTGTTCTCGACAGTTTACAGCGCCTTCTGGTGATGAAAACAGCTCCTTCCCAGTCTCCTGGTCGACCAACACAGCCAGGACCTCCACCCACCCCAGACCCCAATGCAATGACTCCACTTGATGCTGACAAGCTGGTAAGCTTTAAATTGACTTTTTTTTATCAGACTTGAGTTCAAAAACATTTTATATTAACTTTTTACCATATAATTGTTGTAATATTAGTTCAGTTAATTTGTTTAATGTTACTGGGACAAATACAGTTTACTCAGTGTTCTTATTGGTTTCTCTTTTGTACAAAGTATGACCAAAGTGAGATTTTTAGATTTTATTAAATGAACTATAAAGAGCAATATTATTTTACAACAATGTAGTAAGTCACTGACAAAAACTCAGTGTGTCTGTACTAAGAATGAAAATTTGTTCTGTGAGGTTTTTAGTGTGTTTGGTTAAGAGACTGAATTGTCGTTGCTTTTGTCACTAGATGGAAGAAGTTTTGTCATATTCACTGTCATATGGAGATGAATTGTGGCATGTTGTGTTGTATCAGTGGTTAATTGACAATGCACTCACTGATAGACTACTTGAGGTAAGATTTGTATTTTCTTATTAACCCTTTGTTTTTAACCCCTGTAAAGATGACTTGCTCTCAGGTTTTCGAAACGTCAGTCACCAAACAACCGCTCTTTTCAAAATTACCCTCATGTGGACAATCACACAAGATGAACTGCCTTTACATCACAAGCTCAATGTATTAATTCTCCATACTTAACCCTTTCAGTCCAAAGTTCAAAATTTTCATTTTTACTGACAGCCATCAGTTCTTTTACTGTCAGTTCGTACTATTATTTTGATGGTACATCAAGACAATATCACTTAACTGATGGTTCTCTTTATTCTCACTACCCATTTGCCTGACAATGTATTGGTCTTGTGATGAGAAATTAGATTCTGATCACTCCTAGACTTAAATGGCAAATGGCATAACAAGGCTGTGCTCTGAGAAAAATTCTAGAGAGCCCTTCGGGCACCCAACCTTGTAGGCTAGGGTGCTGAGAAGTCAAGCTCGGTGGCCCAAACAAATACAAAACAATTCAAAAATTTATTAATTGATTAATTAATTATAATTATCTAATAACATTATTAATAAATACATGTAACCGATTGACCCTTAAATAAAAATGTCTTGCATTGTTTCTAGGGCATTTATCCTGTTTACATATGCCAAAGATAGAGGTTCACATGTAATTTTTGTAATACTGTTGTCAAAAGCCGTAAAGAAAGACAAAATTTACATGTTTTTTTGAGTTAATGTGGTTGTTATATGTAGAAAATTAAGTCCTTTTCCAATTCCCTTTTTTCCCTCTATAGTTCACATTCTCTTTCAATCAGGGACTTCATGCACATTATACAAACCACAAGAACTAAGAGGACTTTTTGTTGACGTTATACGGATTAAACAAGGAAACTGCTGTCTGTATCACTGCAGGCCAGTGTTAACGTACGCATTGAACCGAGCCATTGAACGACCAATGTTTTGACTTCACAGATGGATTTAAACATTCTGAATTGAGCCATTTTGCCTTCTAAACTTGAATACAACACAAGAAATCAAAAAGGGAAAGACAAATTTATTATTGTGAGACTATTTTCATCTTTAAGTTAAATCTCAAAAAGGAGGTGGCCTGGCCAGGCGACCAGGTATGTTTTTCTTGTTGCCTGAAGATGAAAGCCAGTCGCTTTTCGTGGAAGGTGGCATATTGTAGTCAGTACACTGGAATCTGGATTAAGAAATCTAGGTTTGAGCCCTTGTTGGGGACATTGTGTTGTGTTCTTGAGCAAGGCATTTCACTCCCACAGTGCTTTTCTACACCCAGATGTAAAATTGGTTTGTTGTGAACTGTTACGGTTACCTAACCTCACTTTAAGGATTTTAACTTGTGATAGACTAGCATCCCGTTGATTGGAAGTAGCAATACTCCTAGACACTTCTTGTTACCAAAAACAGAGTTATCTAGCACTCTTATGAGTAACTACACTCCTAATAGGCTTGCTACATCTCTGAGCTAACCTTTAGCTCGCTGTTCTTCATGCAAGCTTTCAAAGGAGACTGATATTCTCATTTGCTTTGTGTTAAGGTCAAATCTCCACACCTGGAGGCATTTCTCAAGAGATCATCAACACAACAGCAGCCAGGAGAATTGAAGATCTTGGACTTGCTGTGGAAATATTATGAGAAGACAAAGAACTACTCTGCAGCTGCTAGAGTTCTCTCTAAACTGTCTGAGAAAGAGAGGTAATCACAATATTATCTGCTGCCTGCTGATGTGAAATTCTCTCGTAGTACTTCTCAAACTCAATAATTCATCAAGTTTAAACAATGGAAATCACGACTGTGACGGTGTTTTGGATTTTAGCAATTTGATTTCTCCATTTTCTCCTTAGTTTTAGTTTCGATTGAGAAGGTTTCTCAAACACTGAAGAGTGTGTTTCACCACATTGCCAAACACTTTTAAGTTTATCAAAAAATACTCTGCTTGGCATCTGTTTTCAACTCTCTTCTCTATTTTCCTAAACATGGTCAAACATGGTCTTTTGTGTTTGATACATTACTTATGGAAATAGCTTGGAAGGAAAATGTTTTTTTCTTGATATATGTTTTAGAGACACTATGACAGCAATTATGCTGAATATTTGGTCAAAACAGAGCTAAAAGTGTAAAGACACGAGTGATCATCACAATTATCTACACAAGTTAACCAGTTTTGAAAAAATACCCCCAAAAATTAGCTAATATTGAAACTTCAATGGGATTCAAATCCATGACCCCTGTGATACCAATGCAGTGCTTTAGCACTTGAGCTATCTTTACATCTTTGGGGGTGGTGAATGGTGAACACGACACTTTGTGGCATTTTTCTTTCCAAGCCCAAGACATTTGTGAGACCAGAACTTCAAAGTGTTTTAACAAAAGGAGAATTTGAGAGCTGTTACATTCGACAGAAATTTGGCTAGACCGATGTGTGTTGATAGACCATTCACCACCCCTAGATTTGGAAATTCAAGTTTTGTCCTGTTAAATATTAAAAATTCAAGATTTGGCCTCCCAAAATTGAAAATTACTGGCTTGCCAAATATTGACAATTCAATATTTGGCCTGCCAACTATTGAAAATTCACGCCAAACCTTGAAAATTCAAAGGTCTCCCAAATATTGAAAATTTAAGATTTGAAAATTCAAGATTGAGTCCACTTAATATTGAATATAGAAGATTTGGTCTGCCAAATATTGAAAATTCAAGATTTGAAAATTCAAGATTTTGCATTTCAAGATTTGACTTGCCATATATAGAAAATTCAAGATCTGGAAATTCAGTATTGGGCCTGACAATGATTGAAAGTTCAAGATTTAGCTATCTTTCTGCGCTGTTCAAAGTGCAAATCTTTTGTATATTTGCTTGCAGTGTTTAAACGGAAACTGAATACCTACGCTTGTACACAGAATACTAGGAGGACGTCAAGTGAATTGTGGAAAGAAAACCAAATTATGATTAATTTCAAGAGACAACAACAATGTTTTTTTTAGGTCTGCCAGACTATTCAAATTTGACACCACCACCCTGTGCGTACCTAACCTATAACGACACTCTCTTTAAGCTTCAGTGCTCTTGTGTATTAATTTTCAACCAAACTAGACCATTAATTTTAGGTGTTCATCAAAGAAAATATATCATATTCATGATGTGCCTGTTTAAATTTCAGCCCAGACGTGACCCTTGAATCAAGATTAGAGTACCTGGCTCGTGCTATTATGAGTGCTAAGAGTTGTAACCTGAGGACTGCTGGTAGCGGCGAGGGAGAATTCTTGCACGAATTGGAAGAGAAGCTGGAAGTGGCACGCATCCAGATGCAGGTTTATCAAGCTCTGGTCAATTTAAGGGCTGTTAATCCATCAAGGCGCGTTGCTCAAGCTTTGGCAGCTTTGGATTCGCGACTCTTGGATGTAACTACAGTAAGAATTATTATTTTTTGTGTTGTATTTGTCTTTGTATTTTTTATTTCTCCACTTCACGATTTGATTACAGTATTGCTAAAAATAAGTACAGTGAAAGGAAAGTGGAAAGAGCACAATATAGTAAACTAATTATATGCCCTTCTTTAATCAAATACATTTATTTTAGAAATTGTAAATATCTTGTTAAGATCGAGGAATGTTATAAAATTTTAAGGTTGCTGTGGTGTGTGATGATGAGTATTGTTGGTAAATATGGTCAGGGAAATCCCCCTTCCGGGGGGGGGAGCTGATTCCCTGTCACTCTCCTTTCAATGAACTTTGCCATTGATTCCGTGTGTTTATTTAGCTGTATGGAGATTTTGCTGACGAGTTCGGGTTGTCTGAGTGCAAACTGGCCATTGTTCATTGTGCTGGACATTATGATCCCATCCTGATTGAAACTTTGTGGAGAGACATCATCGAGGCTGGTATGTATTTGTTGTTATGTTGTGACAGCAAGGTAAACACAAACAGGGGAGTAGGGTTGGCACAGCAGTGAGAGCGCTCACCTCCCACCAATGTGGCCTTGGTTCTTTTCCGGCCTGGTGTCATATGTGGGTTGAATTTGTTGTTGGGTCTCGCCTTGTTTTGAGGGTTTTATCCAGGTTCGCCGGTTGGTTTTCCAAACCAACGCTACAAATTCCAATTTGATCAGGATAGAGAACCCGCATGTTGATGTGGCTTCCTCTCTAAATATTAGAATTTACAAACCAGTAAAATGTTTGATGATTTGCACTGAAAATATATTAAAACACATTAGTATATAGTTAATCGTGTGAATGCGATTAGAACTTACACTACGATGAATATTTCAAACTTCTATTAAACGTTCATGAGCCCTTAGACAAGTGTACTTTGAAACAATTTTCAAATATCACGAGTAGTGTAGATCCTTAATATTTATTACTCAAGCTTTCATGTGGTGCGAATTAAAAATTAACGATTTATTGGCCTGCTCTCGGCCAATCACAGTGAAGTAACTTTCTCAGTCATGTAATAAGTGACAAAATAATGGAATTTTGTATTACAGTTTTGTGTAGATGCTCGAGACAGCACACAGTCTTTAGCTATATTCATTTCTGTCCTTTTCTTGTCGACAGAGCTCCATGACTCCCTTCAGAGTTCACCAAGTGATCGAATGGCAGTGGTTAGTAAGAAGATCGGTTATCTCGGAAAGGTGTATGTTCACTCTGAACGATACTTTCCATTGGGTAAGTACAAACTGATCCACAGTGCTCAAACTCATTCGCTTAACAGTGACATTCATTGTTTGACAATGTTCTAACGCACATGAAGACATCTGTAATACGTACTAAATCATGATCCCACGCAGTTACCCTCCCTTCCCCTCTCTAGTCAATGTTGTTACCAAGGGGGAGGGGAGGGGATAGGGGGGAGGTTTTGGTTTGGGTATGATTTGGTCCACCGCAAAATGTAAGTCCACTTACTTGGAGTTACACTCAGTTACAATTTATCAGCAGGTTTCACAAAGTTCGAGTGGTTTTCAGTTATTATTCTCAATCGGATACGTATGGTCGTTATATTATTTTGTTCCTTTGCCCCCTCCCTTCCCTCTTCCCCCCGGTTTTGTGCAAAAATGGTGAGTTGAAATTTCACACCAAAATCTTCCAAACTTTGTTGTATTGAAGATGTTTTTCATCCACTGTTGTTTGTAGTTTAGTACCAAGAAGTCATTTCTCTTGCTCAGCTACCACTTTCATTTATTCACGTTCTAATATTATTATAGTCATTGTTTCTTAAGTCTATGAAACAAGTAATTTGTTGTTATCATCCTTGGCACTGATATCCTTTCATCCTTTCTAGTGCATCGCACAAAGTCATTTTAAACATCGTCAGACCAAGTTCTTACGTACCCAGTTAACAGTAATTTGCGGTCATAGATTCATCATTGTTTTGCCCATTCCACAGGCGCTATAATCCTTATGCTGGAAAAGAAGAGTGCCGAGCTTACTTGGGATCCAACCTGGGTTTTCATGACCTTGTTGGAGATAGGAATTCCGTTTCCAGTGTTGCATGGCATTTATGATAGACTCTTCAAGGCTAAGGTAAAAAAGTACATGTCTTATGTGTTCAAAACCTGTCGAATTTTGATCTCTTGCAGCGTTGCCTAGCTGTTGTTCAACTACATTACATTTTTTTTTTTTGCAAGATTGTTTTTAAGTGCTGAAAAGTTGAGACTGAATAAATATTGAATTATGTATTTAGGATGTAGCAGTGAGCTTCAAACTGACAGGGTTAAATTTTATAACATCATTATTAAAATTGAATAATTATATAGTTATAAACGACAGTCCATCTTGTTTTGATAGTTGTACCTACAATTGCTCTTGATAACCTGATGTCTTTAATTGATTATTCCGAACCTTCACGACCTAATAATACATTACGAAATAAATCAAAACTTACTTGGTATTTTACATGCTTAGAGATCCTTGATTACCTAACAATTCCTAGCTCTAGGCTTTTTCCCGTTACTTCTTTACTTCTTTACCGTACCTACCTCTATATCTTTATTGTTCCATACCTGCCTAAAAACACGAGTCGCAACTCTAAACTCTAAACCCATAGCTCTCTTGATGATGCAGTGGTTTCATATCTTCAAAACAAATGTGTTGTAATCGGTAATAACGATTGATATTTCACTTCGTTTGGTTTCAAGGATCCGTGTTGGCGAACGCTTAACAAGCCTCTTCACATCCTTCAAGTCATTTATCACTTGTTGTCGAAGTTTGTAGACACGCCCTCCCTTTCTCCGCCACACGAGAGGTAAGACTCTTTCTGTTGCGACAGTCGCTTTAATTATGTTCTCAAGAGTTATGAATAGTACCACAGCATGAAAGAACTACTTGAAAGATTAATTCGCGAATGTCTTCTAACTTTTTTCACAGACCTTCGATTGCAATTTCATTGTACGACGCATCTGCGACGTACCTTGTGGAATTGCACTCTAGTGTCTCACGTGACCCAGCTGTGCAAGCTACGCTGGCCAAATTCCAAGGATTGCAGGCTTCCCTTAAACGCCTTCTGTGAAAAGATGACTTGGATGACGTCACTCCAGTCTCCTTGATATTCTATCAGATTTGGACAAATCTTATTTTCAGAACTAACTTAGTTCTGGAAACAAGAAACACCCAACCGTAAAACAAGGCAGCCTTTTGTGGTACAGTATCACAGTAAAAAGAGAGTCCATGCTCGTTTATAAACCTTACTATGAAAAAAAGAGAATTCTCTCCTGACGCTTAAAATGTAGATCTTTTTTTAATGAACAGCATATTGTAAATAAAGTTAGGAAAACCCTTGTTATTAAGTTTGTGATTTTCGTGCTATGCTTTGCTGTTTTGTGACTTTCCTTTTTAAGTGCACGAGTAAGCCTTTGAGAAAGGTGAATATATTTTTTTATGGCTAATGTGGTGAGCTGAACTGTTGTGTGACGAAATGGAAGTCGGGATGGATTACTGATGGGCAAATTGATACACGTCAGCAAACAAGCTGCCAATGCCTTGTGCCTTGTGCATTCGCAAGAAACGAATTAGCGCGCTTGATCCGGTGTATCCGCGAATCCAATCCAACAGGTTTGTCCATTTCGTGTGGCGCCAGTCGCACAGATTTTTGCGCGTCGCGCGTGATTTGTGAATGAAAACGCTACCTGAAAAAAACAACAACAAAGCAAAACAATTATATTTGCGATGCTTTCATTGTATACTCACGTATTAATTACGCGTACCATTATTATCGTACCGATTTGTTGGTTCGTGTAATCAATACAGTGATGACGGCATTATTAGGTTTCATGAGTTCGAAAGAGATAAAGTAGACGCTGGCGATTCTGTACCCCGAATGTGGGCGAAAAATTTGCTTAGCTATTCGCTTAAGCAGCTGTAGTGCGAGGTGGTATGTGTCGCAAGCAGGCTCCAGTTATTAACCTGCTGGTTATTTTAAAACGAGAGAAATTCAAGAAATCAAACTAGAAATGTCTTTAACTTGTGGATGTGGAAGTGTCCGCTTTTGCTATGGTTTGAAATTAGCAATTTTAAGGTGGCCTTATAACTTGTACTGGTTTTAAATACTCTTCCAATCTCGTTTCCAGGTCTCTCATCCTCCCGCCCCCTGTAACGAGAGAGGGGCGGGAGGATGAGAGATCCTGGAAACGAGGTTGATACTATTTAGAATGTGATAGCTCTTTCTCCTGGTTGAATTAAGGCCAGGCGTGACAGAACTTTCTAACCTGTGTTCTGATTCGCTCGAAATACTATCCGCGTGGTGATTGGCTAATTAATCGAGCTTCCGGTTACACGTGAAAGAGTGTTTCCGCCTACGAGTGAGTGAGCGGGTGAGTAACCATCTGCTTACAAGACCCAACTAAACTACAACTCCTGGATGCTTCGCCTATATCCACTAGTAACAACGAGCCACCGGCGACAATAATAATTCATAGCTTTGGCTTCCTTATGATTTTTAGAAGATGGACTAAATTAAACTACTGTTTGTTGTGTTTTATGGAACAAATTAACAGGCCAAAGCCACGCTCTACCGTCACAGAACACAAAGAAAGTTTAACAACGCTTAAAAAATGAATAAAACACTCGCCAAACCAATCAAAATTCGCTCAGAATATAAAAATATGCTATTAGTCAGACATTTTTAAAAAATTGCTGTGCTTATCTTTTATTTTTATTCAAACTGCATTATGAAAAGTAACTTCGATAATACCTGGCTGCTTAACTTATTTATTGTAATTTGATTCAAACGCCAGGGAGTATATCCCACCTTCTTGACAAGTGGTTTTAGTCAAATGTTTAAACAAAACTCTCTCGGCTTGGAGGCTATTAGTTAGGAGTTTTAGTCCAGCGTATATGAATATTACTTTTGCGGATTTCGGCCTACTTAACTTTATTTTTACCCAAATGGTTGACGTGAACGCCCTACTTTTGTCAATACAAACCTGTCTGCTTGTGACGTTTACCCTAGTTTTACCTATTCATTGAACGCGCACGTTAAATTATTTCGCTCAGTTAGGTGCAAGAAGTTGCTCAAGTAATTGCGTGGGTGTTATATTGTGGTACTCGACGAAGATAAACATTTTAGTCTTTCTTAATACTCCCAGTCTTCCGTCCTGCCGATAAAGACTCCCTGTATTTACCTTAATCTTTTATGTGCCAAATTTGCGCTATTTTTTTTATTTAGTTTTATTTCTCAAAACTTATTTTCCGACATCGCCAAACAGCACACATTTTGTTCCCTGTTTCCACCTAAACCTTATTAAAACATTGGGTTTATATTTGGTTAAAGTCGGGTTTTAATTTAATCATTAGCCCCTCGAGCTAAACTGTAATTTATTCTGAGAGTCAAATTAAAATTCAGATCAGGTGTTGCTTTTTACCAATAGTTCTTTACACAAGTAACTCCTATATTTATACCACCGGATATTCTGTCAAAATCTTCTCACCGTTCATTAAAATAAGTGAATTACTTCATAATTCTTAGCATTATTTTTTTTATTATTTTTACAACGTCGGTTTTCCTTGAAACTATTTGTCGGATCGTTCCTTGAAATCGCGTTAAAACATTAAACGGCGACGAGAAAATAAAACTTAAATTACGATTGTCAACAAAATTGAGTTGGCGTTTTCCGTTGAGCGACAAAACATCCTTTTCCTGTTCAATGCATGAGTTTGACACGAGGCTTTTTCGTCTTTTGCACACTGAAAGCGGATGTCGTGGTGAAACAGCGCGGAAATTTTGCAGTTTCAAAACACATAAATCACCTGGCTATGAGTTCATTTTGATCCCGTTTCCCTTGAAAGCCTTCTTCACATGCTCATTAAATTTTGCCGCTTTTCGTACAAACTTGAACCATATTCAGGTCCAATGCTTTTTTCTAAGACTTCACAGATTGCATTTCGTCTTCCTTTGTCGAAGGTAATCAAGCGAACCATGGTTTCGCTCTTTCCCTCCGTTACTAAGGAGCCACACACGTGATTATTAGAAGCGTTGAATGTTTGCAAACGTAAATATTCTGCGCTTTGTACACAGGGTGAGCTATTGCATCGAGTCTTTACGGCTTCAATGTTTCGTTCTACTGACAGTCTTCCATCTTGTGTGTTGTGTTCGCTTACTGCTAGTAATGTGTATACATCTCCTATCTTTCTGTATTGCTCGCGTGATTCCTCACTATCTGGAAAAGGCTTATTCGTCTCGAACTGCCCTGAAATTAAGTAATTGCTAGTTTTTTCTGCGTTAATCCCATCAGCCTGTGTTGATTCGGCTATTTTCGTACTTTCGCTGTCTAGTTTTTTGGCATATCGCTGATTAAAAGTACTCTTTATGCTGACTTTGGCCAAAGACATATCGTCAAATGAAAACTGCGTTCTCCGCCGTTCTTTCTGCAAGCTCTCCACAACTTTCGAGTCCTTTATTAGACAATCCTTCATCTCTCCGGCAAGATCAATTGCCTGCTTAACTTTCCCATCGTTGTTCAGTAGCCCGGCGCGATCTTGCGGTGTTCGCGAACGCCGTTGATGTCCCCCCGGGTATTGTGTCGCGTTCATAGTGTTTTCACACAACGTTTCTCCATTCATCTTTGAACACGACCTCGTTTTCTTCGTACACAGTCTTGCTTTGCCTGTCAATGGGTCGATTGGTGGTAGTTTTGCTGGGATTTTGTCATTGACTACTAGCGGTTTTTCGCCCGTTCTTATTGGTGCTTTTGCAATCGGGGGCAAAACTGTATGAACTGTTGTTGTCTTTGGACTGCTACGTGTATCTGCGCGTAAAGTTGAAAATCCTTGAGCTAGTGGAGCGCTGGACAGCGCTTTAGTTCTGCTTGTTTGCTTGCCTTCTGGAAGTAAACATGGAACACCTTTGCAAGAAATCTGCCCAAATTTGTTATCTTGTTTCTCCGCTGGAACCCCTTGAAACCGAGAATCAGCGATCGGCCGCGATTTCGAGTTGTCTGAATTGTCAGTGGTTTGACGCCGGACCTCTTCAGCGTCTCTATCGTCCAGGTAACGAAAAATCTGCGTAAAAATCATCCTGCAACGTGAGCTGTGCTCTTTGTCGCTAGTTTCTTCTCGATGTTACGCCTGAAATCTCGTATCTACTGTTAACAAATCTCCATGTCGGCACGGGGAGTCATTTCTAACACGCGTATGCCGCATATCTTGCCCAGGACAGCTGGGATCTAAGCGTGAGACGTGTATCGCTTTTCTTTTTGCTTGTAAATTCAGCGAGGCGGTCCTTGTTATTCGTGGGCGCTGAATGGCTACTTGGCGCCAATGCCAAACAAAGTCGATCAATTATTGATCAAAAACCCAACTCTGTCAAAAAACCTAAATGCTAAATATGGGCTTTAAAAGATAAACGATCATGTCTGTCGTGACAGAGCCGCGTCCAAGTTATTACTTTGTGTTTTTCCAGGTTAAGTATTTCTACTTTCGTTTTAATCAAATTTAATTTATCACCAGTTTAATGATGAATCGACAGATAACAGAATTTTTTTTTCATTTTCTACCCGAGTTTCGCACATTCAGCAGTTTGTGTCAATATATTCAAAGCAGGTGGATGCCATGAACAATTTTATTGCAAACGCTGAATTCTACTTGCTAAGCTTTCTCTGTTGTTTTCCTGTTATCAAGATACATTTTAACGGGCGAGAGAGAGTTAACGCTCTATTTTCGCTCAGTACTTGCCAGTTATCACGCGTCAATGTGATTTGTGCGTGAAAAACGTGATCGTAATATTTTTTCGTGCCATGAGTCTTTCACGGGGGTGGGTTAAGGAGATGTTTAGTCCGTGTGTGACAGCACAGAAAATTGTTTCAGCAGGAAAGTGCAGTCCCAAAATGTTAATGTTCTTCTAGTGAACCACTTTTTTCTTGCCCTTTGTTTATTTGCGACTATTTATAAGTGAAAACTTTTTCTTTTTTTTTGCGTGCGAAGCCAGATTTTCTCAGGCGTAATCGCAGAATATGGCTATCTTTCACCACCCATTAATCGAGCCGGCTCGTTTGGATCGTTTGCTACTTTGTTAACAGAAAAGCCCGGCGCATCCACCGCCGAACCTAACGTGCCACTGAATATTAGATAAAGATTATTCCTCCTTCTTTCATTTCACCCACTGCCGAGCCAAACGAGCCCCTAAATATACAGAACTAAGACTTAATGCACAGATGGATTTCCATTGCGTGTTTCTGTTCTCGTGTTTTTGTTGCTGTTTCTTTTTGTGAAATCTTCACAGTTTTGAGTCGCAACTTTTGGCAGCGGTTCACTTCAAATATAACTTGATGGATATGTAAATTGATTTACAAGCTTAGAAAATTACAAGCCTGTGAAGGAAATTTGCATTTATTTCTGACAAAGAGAGAGTGTGCTTTACTGAATCCAAGGTTACTTCTGCTAAAGCGGCCACATGTTTTTTATAAATTTACTCAAATGTTACAAAGCACATGCTATAATTTACAGCCGCAGCTTAGAGACGATAATAACAAAAAAAGTCTAGTCACCGTCTTTTCTTTCCTTTTTCAACTGTAACCTTGGTTGTAGTTGAATTGAGGATTTTTTCCCGGGGGGGGGGGGGGGGGGGAGGGGGGGGCAAAGTTGGACACAAAGGGGGAACCTTCCCCCTTTACAAAAAAAATGTTTTAAAATTTTTCGCTTTATG
>Ga0126339_10000105_pt1 | contig 32191 bp, 20 predicted proteins | sample OrbTmetagenome_2_FD_92532 | JGI IMG/M metagenome (GOLD analysis project Ga0126339, IMG submission 92532) | Coral microbial communities from Petempiche,Puerto Morelos, Mexico - Orbicella T R C metagenome | ecosystem: Host-associated > Invertebrates > Cnidaria > Coral | place: Petempiche,Puerto...
TACGCTGCGTGAAATTAACATTTTGCTGTTTTCTAAGTGAAATCAACATCCTTGCCGTCACGCGTTAACATAAAATCAGCATTTTTACCTATTTAGACCTGAAATTAACATTTTTGAGCTTATGCGTTGCGTGAAATTAACATTTTGCTGTTTTCTAAGTGAAATCAACATCCTTGCCGTTACGCGTTAACATGAAATCAGCATTTTTACCTATTTAGACCTGAAATCAACAATTTTGAGTTTATACGCTGCATAAAATTAACATTTTGCTGTTTTCTAAGTGAAATCAACATCCCTACTGTTACAGGTTAACATGAAATCAACATTTAAACCTTTTTTGACCTAAAATCGACATTTTTGAGCTTTTACATTGCGTAAAATTGACATTTTGCTGCTTTCTAAGAGAAATCAACATCCTTGCCGTTGCGCGTTAACATGAGTCAACATTTTAAGCACTTTTGACCTGAAATCAACAAATTTGAGCTTATATAAGCTGCGTGAAATTGACATTTTGCTGGTTTCTAAGTAAAATCAAAGTCCTTTGTTATAATAAACCGAGGCGAGACTTCGACTTATAACAAAGGCTTGGCTTGGCTATTATAACAAAGGATCGGCTCTGCTTATCATAACAAAGGCCCGGCTTCGTTTATTTGAAGGACTCGGCGGGAAAAGGGCATCAGGTATTCTAATCAAAGGTGAACTTTGTCGAAAACGCTCCAAATTTCCCATGCAGTTTTGTTCAGGTATATTAAGCAATGTCCCATAGTTTTCGCGCTAAAGTTCGCTTCGTTCTCGAGATATTGCGTATGCAATAAACCACTCGGTTTTTCCAACCTGTGTGCCTTTTTTGCATACGTTATTTCTCGAGAACGAAGAGCAACCCAGGGAAAAAAACTTCAGAGCAATGTTTCTCAGGTGAAACAAAGCCCACACACCAAAATTCAGCTAGTTTTAAGCACTTTCAAAAATGGCCAAAAAATCTAGGGGATGTTCTTGCACGCGGCCTTTCATTTATTCTTCTGTAAAAGAGGAGGAAGTATTCATATATTGGGCTTACTTCGACATTTTCTGTGGGTTAGGCTGAGGATTTTAGTTACGAACGAGATGAGCCTTGAGGTTTGAAACAGTTCATGAGTTTGTAGTATGAAAATGCAACAAGATATTTTTATTTTTAGCTACAAAGGTAACTTGATACTTTTGTTTTTCACAAGGAGTAAATTCAATTAGGTCACAAATTGTCGCTTCTAGTTCTTAGGACATGTTTTAGAGGAGACGAGATTATTTAGATTTGAAACAGTTCTAACGTTTACAATAGTAAGTGCAGGTGACGATTGTTTTGTTCTTATTGCATGCAAATACAACGAGATATTTTTATTTTTTAGTTACAAAGGGTAATTTGACGCTCTTGTTTTTCACAAGGGAGTAAATTCAATTAGAGCTGACGAATCGTCACCACTCTTTCCCACGAGATGTTTGCTGTCTTTAGTTACAACTGGTAACTTAACACTTGTTTTTATATGGGAGTAAATTCAATTAGAAGTTATGGGCTATTGTTCCCAGGATATTAAACAAAAAAAAGCTTTCATTTCTGGACAGTTTTTATGTCTCTGCAGTAGCAGTTTATTTTTATTTGATGGGCATTTTATGACATTCTTTTCAGTCCGATATTTTTATAGGTAAAAAGTATCAAAACTGCTCAAATGTTCTTTGAAGACTGCGTGGCACCAAGTTAAAGTGCAATTTAATTAAATCAGACTTTCTTTCTATTTTCGGTGAAGTAGTGTTGTGTTGTGTTGTGTAAAAAGGGTAAACTTGCAACTCGTATACAATGTGAAAAGGTCTCTTAACTTGAGTATTTTTGAGCAAAAATTCCTCTTGGGGGTTGGAAGGGCTATGTGATCGGTTAGTGAGGGAGTTATGCATGTGCACTTGTCACACCAATCACAGTGTGGGTTTCATCAAAGAATGAATCAAAGAAAAAAATAAGATGGTATCTACATTAATCTGGAGATGTGTCAGATTACTGTAGTTTGTTCAGTCAAACATTTTATGGCTTACTATCTAGCTATCTTACCATTACCGATGTAACATCGTATGTACATCATAAATTCCCAGTTTCTTTCTTGCTGTACATCGCAACCAAAAACAATTGTCAAATTAACCAAATCATTACTGTAAACAGCTCCATGAATGCTCCTACCTCCGAGACTTCACAAAAAAAATAATAACTCTTGCACGCCATGTGTGCCTATGTTTGATTTAAGGTTAAATATGTTGTTGAAGAAACACAAAAGTTTGAGCCCATTTGCAAGTACGAAGAAAGCAACACAGAGGAAACATTCGGGGGCAAAGGTTTCAAAAACATTCGATCAGAATTTAGCTGATACGTTGGCTGCTAGCGACAAAGGTTCTTGCTTCGAGCAGGAGAAGTTGCTTGCACTGGACGAGTAAGACACTAAGCTTTCTAAGCTCTACTTCCTTGGTACTCTTGCCATTTGAAGCAGTATAAGCAGTAACATCTCAACTCAATCAGTATCTTGTGGGTTTCTTTCACGTTGTTTATGAGTGGGCCCTTTCGTTGTTTACGTCTAAGCTAAGACATTATAAAAATCGAAAGGAAGAAACAGAAGCGAAAATTGTCTTCTTACTAACCTGGGTGCACGAGCGGTGGAATTCAAATCTTGCAAAAGATATTTCCTGCCAGAGGCAAGATTTCGAGACTAGACTCCTTTGTAATTGATACGAGATCTATTGTTAATGTAAAATGAGCCTTCACTTGGTCGATCAATGCGTCATTATTTTCACATGTTTTGTGTAATTACCTCATTACACCGGAACGTCCCAAAGTATATTTTCCTTCATATCTCAAAATGAAAATTTCAGTGAGTCAGGCGTACATTTTGAGTTTGTTTCTGGAGAGTTTTCAGTGTTTTACGCTGAAATTTGGAGAGAATGTTGCCCGATAATCAGGCAAAAAAATCTTGTCTGGGAATTCTTATTTTTTGCTTCTTTCAAAAGCTATGACAATTTTAGTGAAGAGAATGCATGTTTTCTCAAAACTCAAAGTTTAACTGCTTGTCAAAAACAAACCAGACAAGTAATCAAAATTTCCCGACATGGTTTTTCAGAGAAAGGTGTCAAGAAGACACAGCGATGTTGATCACGTCCTGCCACTCAAATCAACCGGAAACGAACTTGATTAGTGATCTTCTGTCCTTTGAGAAATAGGGCGCTATATTCGGAAAACCTTAACTTTTTTATTGTAGTAAATATACCCTCATAATCTACAATTCTTAAGCTTTCAGAAAATGTATACTTTAGTGGGGCTTGCGTGAAATGTCCAACTATTCATTTAGAAAAGTCTCTATTTCGAGTACAAAAATACGATGCATTAAATTTACCGTGTAATTTCCTCACCTATAGTTTCATCTGGGACTCAGAGGATCATTTGTGCTCGAAATAGTCAGATGGCTTCCAGCTTATCCCAAATTCATGTCTTATGCAGTACCTTGACAATTTCAAGCTTTCCACTAGAGATAGAGAAGAATATACGGGCCATGAAAATCTTTAGGTTTTTACAGTAGTGGCAAACCCAAGATTGAAGAGGAATACTCTATTCTACGCATCCTGTATTGCTACAGCTTCCAACAACATGTCTTCCTTGCATTCTGCAAAAATTTTGACACACACTATCACACGTTCGCATATATTCTTCTCAGAAACAAGATATTGTTATTCCTGAAATGATGTCAGAAGCCAACTTGTCCCATTCTCCGCTGTTGGTTTTGAAACGTGATGTTAACTTGTTTTTTTTGTCGCAGGAACTTACTTTACCGTAGATGTTATCAAGTAATTGTCACTTTCAAACAAGGCCTTGCTTACTTATTTAATCTACTGTGGTTGACCAGCCCTCAGCTGCTATGTCCGTTAGGGAAATAGTCATAACCGCTAGGTTTTGCATACATGTTCTCTGGTTAGATATATCCACGAGGTTTTCCTCGGTTAGGTCAGTTCAAGTGCAGATTTCACTGCGTCAACTTCTTCTCTGCATTGGGCCATAGTTTCTCTCTACACTGTTACTCGATCGTCTATTCTATCAAGTCAAGTTCAGTGCGTGTGCAAACCAAAGTGAGTAATCTATTCCTTGTTTTTTAGGGTTAGTTCATAGGTTTTCTACTGTTATTCGTTTCGGTTAAGTTTCCTTTTATCACCTATCAAATTGTCTGTATCGTTACTAAATCGGTTACTTAGTTCTGTATGCTCCGAATCACGCTCGATTAGGTCCATATCTCCAATATAGGGTTATTTTGCCATAAAAGTATTGTCCAAGTTACACACCGTGTAGCCTATTAATCATTTTCCAGCCTTCTGTACGATCAGTATTAGTGCCAATTATGTTACACTTCCATGTTACGGGCATTATTGAGAATGTTAGCAATAGTTTCTTCATTTATGTTATTTTATCTTTATACTTCGGTATGTTAGTTGCGTTAGATTCTATTTTCGTTATTGTATTTCAGTTCAAACCGGCGTACGGTTTACATCATACGACTTATGGCTAAGCTTACGGCACATGGTTTAATTCTACCTTTGTCTTGGCACGTGATTTGTTTCAATTGAGTTTTTATGGAACATTGATCTCTGTCAATTAAACTCTGTTTACATTGTAGTCAGAAGTTCTTGTCGAGTTCGTTTTAACACTACACACTGCTCTACGCATGTGATTACTTGGATTTTTGGCCTGCTATATTCTGTCCTTGTAATTCACATCCGCTATTCCTCGGTTGTGAACATGGAAAAGGGCAAATTTACAAACTTTGTAAATAAAAAATAAACAAAGTTAAACAAAATAGCTACAATGATAATTTTTTCACAGTGGTGATCAGGAGAAAAAGGAAATTTATATTAGTGAAAAAAATTTCAGGGGCTAGTGGCACTTTAACCCATTGACTCCCATGCCGCCCATAACCACCCGTGCGAAAAACCCCTCCAATTTCCCATGCCGCCCATAACCGCCTGAAAAAAAGCGCATGGGGACTAGGTCCTCTCCCTACTCTCCCTCAAGGCATTTCGTTATTTTCTTGTCATAAAGATAAAAAGGGGTAATTAGCCAATCATTTGCCGTCTTATGCACATTTTTTGACAGCTGATGAGACAGCCCACGAGGTGGGGATTTCTGAAAAATTTTCCTCACGCGCACGATCAAATTGCGTGAGACAATGGCTAAGAACTCTGAGAGAACCAGATCTTGCAGCTATTTTTGAACACTCAGGGGATGAAAGAAGCTTTGCTGGGTTTGAGGGTAGACATAGTAATAATGATAGTGATAGTGATGTAGATCTTGAAGGCTAAGAGGACAACGATGGCGTCCCAGTACCTGGAGGAACCAACGATGAAGAAGAAGAAGCTCGATGGACTGACCATCTCAGCGACTTCACCATCTCGGACTTCACAGCAGCAACTGGCCTTAATTTTAACTTACCTGAGATTCCTAATCCTTTAGATTACTTTGTAGAGTTTGTAGATAATAATTTATGGGATTTAATTGTCGTAGAAACTAACCGCTATGCTCACCAAAAACTTTCAAATTCACCTGAGCACCTCGCTAATTTTGTTCCAGTTACGCGTGCATAGCTAAAGGCATTTATTGGAATAAACATAATTATAGGTATCAGTAGTCTCCCTCAGTCAGCGTTATGTTGGTCATCTGATGATTATTTTGGAAACCAGTGCATTAAGAAGGTTATGACTAGGATAGATTTCAGGAAATCAATTGTTATTTGCATTTTAGTGATTCTAGTGTAGAGCCCACTCGGGGAACACCAGGCTTTGACCACCTTTATAAGATTAGGCTGATATTTAACTATTTTAGGTAATTGTCAAACTAAGTTTAAACCTACTAAGAATCTCTCTGTGTATGAGGGTATCATCGGTTTTAGGGGGAGGTTATCCTTTAGACAAAGCATGCCTGCTAAACCTACTAAGTATGGAATTAAAGTTCGGATAGCGGCCGATTCTAGTGATGGGTATGTTTTGAATTTTGATGTATACTTAGGTAAAGAAGTTGATGCCTGTCGGCCTATTTATGGGTTAGGTTATGATGTAGTGACTAAGTTAATTAGACCTTATATGAATAGGAATCATCATGTATTTTTCGATATTTTTTTACGTCAACTAAGCTATTAGAGCATTTAGAAGCCAATGATACTTACAGTTGCGGGACTGTAAGATGTAATTGTAAGGACTTGCCACCATGTGCAAAAGACAAATTGAGGGTTGAGGAGAAGTTAGTTCGTCAGAAAGGCCACGATGTTTTCACCAAGTGGCATGACAAACAGGATGTTAGTGTTATGGCAACTAATTTAAGCCCTCTAGCGGATGATCTGGAAGTTAATCAGGGTGATAGGGAAGTCCAAAAGCCTGTTGTAATTAATTCACACAATAGCTCTATGGGGGATGTTGACCGCGCCAATCAATTGCGCGAATGTTATTCTCTAAGTCATTCTTCGTATAAGTGGTATAGGTATACTTCTTGGTTTCTGATTGATGTATCGATATGTAATGCTTTTGTTCTTTTTAATTACCATCGGTTAAACCAAGGGATGGGTAAGGTTAGGGAACTGAAATTTAGGACAGGCTTAGCCAGGCAGTTGATCGGGGATATTCAACTAGTGTGTCTGCCACACAATCATCAAAGCACCGTAAGATCAAGACTTATTTACTTGAGGAGGGGAATGCAGGGAAACATTTTATTGATTAAATTAAGGGAAGGAAAAGGCAATGTGTTCAGTGTAAGAGGGTGGGTACAAAAACTCCCAAAGGTTGCCCATAGAAAGTGCTTTTGAATGCGTGCAGTGTGGTGTAGCTCTTTGTAAGGAAGTTTGCCTCATGGATTATCACATGTTGTAAATTAACTTTTCGTTTGCACGCTATCCTGAAAGAAACTCAAATAATTAAGATCAGTACTTACCATAATGATTAGTTTTATTAGTTTTGGCCATGTTTTTGTAGTTGTGAATTATTTGCATATTCGGTTTTGCTGTGTTGGTTTGTTTACATTAGTTGGCTGGGCGAGAAAATTATAATTTTACAATTCTTGTTTTCAGGTTTGTTTTTAGAGATTATTTGGCTTCTGTTTGGCTTCATATTATTTGATGTTAGGCCGCTAATTTGCCACAAGAAAAATCCTATAAATCTAATTAAAAAATTGGCTTGTTTTTGTCTTTGTCTTTATTCCACAGTTCGCTTTTCTTTCGCTGTGTAAATCAATTTCGGCGTTTTGCTACACGACACAAATTATTTGATGTTCTGTTTTCAAAGTGGGTTTTACTTTATGTTTGGCTTTTATGCTAATTCACCACATTGGAGATTCTATCAATTTCTTGATGTTTGGGTTAGTTTTGTAGACTTAATTGGTGATTTACGCATGTCACCTTTCTTTGCTATGGAAAACAATTTCAGCATTTTGTCACGCAGCAAAAACAAAATTTCTTGCCTTAAAATCGGTTCGGGACTTAAATTTGAGATCTTTTAGCCATTCTTTTTAATAGTTTGGCCGCTGATTTATCTGACTTGAAAATATATAATCTCTTGAAAGCTGATATTGTGTGTGGTTACTGCGCACATGATTTATTTTCAGCACTCGCGCTCGCTCTGAAATGTTCAAATATTGCCTGGGAATTTAGGGGTGGGTCGCATGCAAATCATTCAGGAGTCAATGGGTTAAAGTATTCATGTAAATACAAGAGCCAAAAGTTTGTCTTTTGCATGCATTTCTTCATCGATGGCATTGAAAGTGCATGGCAAGCTGGTTACTTCCTTTCCTTAGGCAATCAAACAGACTACGGGTCACTTTGTGTTGTTTCAGAAAAAGATTTCCTAACTGGCCTTGAAGTTACAATACCATCTTCCCATATTTTTCAAGTAACTGGACTCACATTTTTACCATGAAAATGTAAGTTTATTGTTTGTATTCTCGCATAAGGAGACAGTTTTAACCGAGTGTCACTAATTCCTTGGAAGCATTCTTGTGAACGAGTTCTTGCAAACCTCGTTCTTCTGAACGAGTTTTGAGAATCCTTAATGGTGGAACACTAACAGAACAGGAACAGAACAGAATAGGTAGAGAACAGATATGGAATGGATATGGAACAGGTACAGAACTGATATGGAACGGAAAAAGAACAGGAACTGGAACGCATGTGGAATGGCAACAGAATGTGTTCTGTCATGCGTTCCCTGTGAGGTTTCTTCTGATCAGTACTGTATGACATAAAGGGTACACCCAGTTTTTCCAAGATTGTAGAAATTATGTACACAATATATCAGGGACTTTCCAAGAGAAGATTGTACAAGGAATATCTGGGAAGAAAAGTCAACTATGTGCCAGGGGTTAATTAATCTGCCAAAATTTATCCTGTCCTTCTTTCCTGGACTAATAACCTGGCTTGAGCCTGCAATCCAATCAAAAACCAGTATTTGGACAAAACTTGAGTATAGATGATGCCAATTTTGGTCAAAGCTGATGACATCAGAAGTGGAACACAGGGCAACATTCGTCACAGCTTGTCTTTTTGGAATTTTTGCTTGTGGGGTTGTTATCACTAATATGGACCAATTCTTCTGTTTTATGCAAAAAAAAGCTCTGATTATGTGGAGGATGCAGATGTTAGCAAATTATGTGGATCTGCACCGCCACATCCAGTCAGATGCCCTGACATATGGACATTTTCAGCTTGGATATGAGCCAAATTGGCTGCAGTTGACTATCAGCATGCCTTTCTTTCAACTAGCATGGTGTTTAACGACATTAATTTTTTCTCAAGCATCCACAGAAATCAAAATTTCAAGAAAGTGACCTATTTCTTTAGGTTTTTTGTTTTTTAAATTTTTTTGTACACCTTTCCTTTTTCTCCTTTTCTTATCTTTTTGCTGCAGTGATTGACCTTCAACTGGGCTTGCTTCCAGTTCGAAAATTATCGAGAAAGCATCATCGAGACTGGCAATTCTTATCATGGAGTAGCCAAATGCAGTCAAAGGAAATTTTGCTTCAAGTTTTTCACTTAAATTTCTGAGCATTTTCGAGTATATTTCAGGCTCCATTGACCCGATCACTGTGATACAGGTATCATTGGAAATATCTTTTCCTCCTGCAGTACCTGGGTATAGATGATGCCAATTTTGGTCAAAGCTGATGACGTCAGAAGTAGAACAAAGGGCAATGCTTGTCGCAGTCGGTTATGGCCAGCATAATGAGGCGTCAGTGGGTTAACCACCATATTTCATTTAAGTTGTTTACTAAGTTCACTGCTCTCTCTTCAGATATTCGGCTGGTGGGTGGTCAGTCTCATATGAGGGGACGAGTAGAAGTTCAATATGAGGGCTTGTGGGGAACAGTGTGCGACCATGGCTGGGACCAAAATGCTGCCAATGTAGTTTGTCATCAGCTTGGCTACAGACGAGCTGAGTCTGCAAATTGCTGTGCTAGATTTGGTGCAGGGTCTGGTCAGATTTTCTTGGATCAAGTGCAATGTAATGGATATGAACCTTCCTTGTCCTTCTGTCGCCACCTGGGCTGGACAGCTCACAACTGTTCCCATCAGAATGATGCAGGGGTCAGTTGCACCAATGGTAGGAATTTTTGCCATAATATTGCCAATATAAACTGTTACTTCTTGTTCAGTTTTCATGGCTCTGTGTTTGGGTAGTGCTTACCTGAAGTTACTGTTTGCATGTACATTGTTAGTAAATGGAAAAAGTTATATTAAAGTTGTTACTTAAGAAGTTCATTTTGCCTCTTTAAGCCTCTTGCAGTGAATCTCTACCCTGTTTAAATGGTGGCAGTTGTAGTAATGCTTCAGGAACATGTCAATGTAAACCATACTATGTTGGCGAAACATGTGGTGTGTCTGTTGGTAAGAAATAATTGATCTCAGTTTTAACATATTTTTGCAGCTATTGGTTTATTGTTTCTTTTTTTTCTTTACATTTTGATATTGAAGTAAGTATTTGAACTGTAAATCAACAAAAGCATTGATTTTGATTATACAGGATTTACGTGATTATTAAGTGAAGTACGCAACAGGCAAGATAATCCAATATTTTGTATTTTGTGTGCCCAGTAACAAGAACAAATTTCAGTAGTGATTCTGTTGGAAACCAATCCTTGAATAGTGCTGAATTGTCCTCAGACTGTGAGTCTAGAATGACTTATGCTCTCCCAAAAACTAGAACAAACTATGGACTCTTTAACATTAGATATCAAGGTGCAAAGATGTGGAATGATATTAGTGATGATATTAAGCTATAAGAAAAAGATCAAGCCAACCATTATTGCAAGCTATTAGTGCATATTGAATATCTGTAACTCTGTTTGTAAAGTATAACTATTCTCATCAGTGCACTGTATCATTCACCTATTTTTCTTTAAATTTGTATGTATAATTAGTCTTTGTGTGTTCTTTCATGTCTTTTTCTTATTTTCCCTTCTTATTTGACCCAAATAAATCATTGTTTTAAATCACTGAGGATGACTGCCTAGGCTTATTAGCCCATTAAGGTTATTTCAGAGAGCCATGTACTCTTTTTATTTTAAACATATTTTTGTTCATTTAATTTCTAGCTGAATGAGTACAAATAAAGTTGTTGTTGTTGTTCAATAGTCCTTGAAAGTCAGTGCGGTAGCATGGGGAAGGGGTGACACACACTTTGGCCAGCAGCCAGGCTCTTCATGTTTCTCTTTGAAAATGTCAAGGTGTTCATTTTAATTTGATAGAACATGAAAATTTTTATGGCTTCAACAATTAAAAAGTGAATTGTTCATTAAGTAATGCACACATCTTAAATCCGTGAGACCAGACAGGGTTTTCAAATTGCAATAAAGTAGCAGGTGGAAATCATAAAGTAGGCTGCACACTCTAGGGTCATGATAAAGGAGGCCACATGTAGAAGAGTGCCGGAATGGCTACCCCTTCCAGCACAGGGATGGGAATGGGGTGAAGACCCTGGAAAACTTGAAAATCTCTGTGTTGAGGTGCATTTTGATGACCGAAAACTGATTTTGAAGTATCACAACAAATCAGCGATCTCGTTTCGTTTCTGCTTCAATGTTTTGACATTTTTTGAGTTTTCGTTTGTCTTAAATTCCGAGCACTTGCATTGCTGAAGGCCTTTAGTGTTACGACACCTTTCAAACCTTCACTTAGAATACGTTTGGAGCACGTGTGGAGTGACATTTTACAATGAAGACTGCTCTCACATTCACCACGTGGACGCTTGGAGAGCTGGATCAATTTGTGGTCAACTTAGCCCAAATACTAGCCAATTGTTTTTTTTGTCACTTTAAAAACTGGAACAGCACATGATATTAGTTTACCTGTTTGCCTCCGTAAATTTTCAACAGTGCTTCATTGTGGAAAATGTTCATGTTTCGACAAAACTGATACATGCACATGTACATAATGCCCGTCAAAAGTATTGCTCTTGCTTCGAAGTTCAAAAGGTATATATAATAGCCACACTGTTAAGATTTTCACCATTTTATTTATTTTCTCAAAAAGATCAGATCATGACTACGTTGGCAAAACAAAATTGTGTACTAACAAACTTTGCAACGAAAAGTACCCAGCGCAAATGCTTGAAGTAGCCGGTGACTTGCGCCAGGCGCCGGCTAATTTTGAAATCCCTGCCAGAGCCGTCTAGAAAGAAGAATGGAAACCACGATGTATGGGTTATTGACCAAGTGTTGGGTCAAGATGGCTGGATATTGGCGAAGTTCTTTTTTTGCGTGTTTATGGACCGAGATGGAGTCGAGGTCCAAAACCACGCAAAAAAAGAATGAGGCCAATATCCAGCCATCTTGACCGAACAAACTCGGTCAATAAAGGATTTATTATATGGCTTTCGAGGACATTTTTCTTGCGGGACACAGCGGGTAGTCCCGAGCGGGTAAGATAGCTCCATCTTGCCCGCTCGGGTAGCCAATCACAGCACAGGATTTGATTCATCTTGCCCGCTCATGGAGCTGGCCATATAGTAAGAACAGTTAATGAAGGAGTTCGCATTCAAGCATCAAATGAATCTGGTTGTTCAAATTACTCATTTTCAATGCTATGACAGTGCCGTAATGATGGCAAGTGAGAAAACTGGAGTGGAAACAAAGATTAAATCAGTCACATGAAACGGCTTGTACTCTCATTGTTACTGCCCTGCCTAGCTGTAGGTGATGCCAGAAAATCAGGGAAATGTATGTGTGTTTCACTTGATACAGTCAGAGAAATTGGAAAGTTATTAGAACAAAATTCCCTTCAAAGAAACACCAGATTAGATGAAATTAGAGCAAAAATAGTGAATGAGTTAAGTCAAGCAGAGTTCATGTGCTTTGCCTGACTCGATGGACTGTGCATGGTGAAGCATTAGCATCAGTGCTAAACAATCCTAATCAACTCAGGGAGCTTTGGGGCAGGTTGCTTGAGATCTTAAAGGACAAAAATGAAATAGACAATCATGGGGCATTCAAAGTATGATTAGTTTAGTTTTAACTGTGGTAGTTTCTTAGGTGGGAGAATTTGAGATGTGCTTTGCAGAGTTCGTCAAAATCAGCTGTTTAAGGAAATATGCTTGCTCAAGATGTGTTCACACCTGCTTTAAGTTTCGTGCATAGGCGACATGTTTTGGCCATCTTTCGACATGCCATGTATCACAGAGTGTTTTCTTGATAGTCCTAGCCTTAGTTTTATGTCAAATAAATCCATCTATCATGGCTACAAGTCAAGTTTGACTGTAAAGAAGTCTTTGGTGCCTACATTTTTTACGTAGGCCAGGTTACATAGCGTGTCGAGAGATGGCATGTCAAAAGATGGTTGCTGTACATGTAACACTGAAAGTGGGTGTAAAATTTTGTTAACAGATTGAACTGATGTGTCATTTCATCTCTTTTGGGCTCGCATCTTACAGAGAAAAGACAAGGAAATTAAGACCATGGAAGACTCCGAACCTTTAAGAAAGAGAGAATCACTGAAACAATTCAACATTGGACAATGGCAAACTCCTCATTTTCTTCAAACCGCAAAGGAACACTACAAGCAAATCTATTTTGAAGCCATTAATTTTGCAACAACTTCCATCACATCTAATTTGATCATAAAGACTTTAAGTGTACGTGAACATCCAGGGACTCCTTTTGAAGGCTACTACCAAAAAAAAAGTTTAATTCTTATACCGCACGCTCTCTCTCTCTCTAAGTTGTACCACCCGAAAGCAATTAGTATGTATACACCTGTTAAATCAGAAGAGTACAACAACGAATTAACATATCTGATCGATAATTTTAGTCAGTGGAAAATTACTGGAAACTACTCTCAGAAGGCTGGAAATGCTATTTCACAGATGCTATATGTAAAAAAATCCCAGGGGAGAATGTCCCAGTATCCCAGTGGATAGTGCCCGAGTACCCCTAGAGGTTTGCACCTTCAGCACTCATGATGAGCCACCCCAGTATAAACTTCACCCAGGCTGTGGCCCTGAAATGAAGGTCTAATGCCTGTATGAACCTTTTTAACAAATATGTAAGCATACTACAGTATGCAAACTGACAAATGGTTGGCAACACAGGCTGGAATAACAAAGACAGTTATCAAGACTAACGCTGCTTTTTACTCTGTCAATTTTATTGCAGAAAATGATACTGAAGAAATTGTTTTGGATGGAAATCTGGACCAGGTATAAAGAAACATAGCATGTAGCTTTTGCTGTAAAACAAAGGTGTAGTAAGTTGGTTGTTTAGGTTCTTAACTTTCTTTTGATCATTAACGTTGAGTTTAGGTATCAAAAAAATCTGCATAATGTAGATCTATCGTGGGGCAAATTGAAGGAATGACCGTTAAAAGACGTTATGGGGTGCTTATGTGACAAAAAGAAGCCAAATCACATTAAATATTCACGAGGAGCAAAACAGGTTAAAGTCAGGTCCAAAGAATGTTACTTTAACAAAAATCTAGTAATCATAAAGATCCAATATAAAACCAAAGTTATACTCTACAGCACTAGACTTTTAAGATTATCCATGGACTTTGCCCAGCGTACTTGTCGTCCCTCCTACAACAATACCACCCGCAACGGAGCCTACACTCATCCTCTAAACTTCTTTTCACTGTCCCTACTGTGAACTCTGTGACATACGGTGAAGGTGCCTTTTCTTTCTCCGCACCTATATTATGGAACCGTCTACCGGATTCTGTTAAAAATACAACATCTCTTTCATCTTTTAAATCTGCCCTCAAAACATTCTTGTTTCGGAAATCTTACTTTTGATATATTTTATTTTATGAGGAACTGTATTTTAATTAATTATTTCATTTATTTTATTTATTACTGGTATTAGAAATATTTTATAGGATTTAACTAATTTATTTTTTATAGTAATGTAAGCGCATTGAGTTTTTTAAATGCACCCGAAAAACTTTATTATTATTATTATTATTATTATTAATATTATTATTATAATTTAATTTTGCAGCTTTTGTGATTTTTGTATTCTGCCAGAACTAATCTTTGTAGTTGGGAAAGACTGGTTTTCATGCTACAGTATTGTGTAAAAGTAATGCAAGCGAAATGCACGAATTTTGTTCTCTGTTCCTGCAACTTTTTGACAAAAGTTCACTCAAAAGTTCGAGTGAAATTTCACAGCGTATTGAGCGATAATTCACTTAAACAAAGTGTCACAATATGCCAATATGTCAATCTATATTCAGTCAGCGCTAGCATAGGCTTGTATCGTGTTACACTTGAAAGGTCAGTTGAATAAAGCACTCTGGAGTTGTGGCTACTGTTATAGTCATCTTGTACTATATATATTGAAACACAAAGGGCGATTTTTCTTTGAAGTTTCATTAAGCTAAAGAAAATCCGCAAGCACAAACGATAATGCAGCAGGCAGTACATGAAATTTCGCAAGGCAGTGAACAGCAGTTTGGCAGTGTTCATGCAATTTTCTTTTAGCAACTGATACGAACAAACTGTTGTGTAACTTACAAGCGATAAATAATTATTTGTAAATACGTGCTGAAAAGCTGTTTGTAAATATGTGCCGGTTTGCAGTCATCGATCACTGATTAAGGGGATAACATTTTACCTATGACAAATACGTTACTAAAATCTTACTCACCTAAAATTTGCAAGAGGCTTTCAAGCAGCTTTGCTTGCTCAAGTTCAGCTCGAGCTCAGTTTCATACACAGAGAATTAAAATACACTGAACGGCATTATGAAGACAATGAGCTCAGTTCATTCCACAAACAAAACAAAAACATGTCCAGTTCTGTGTACGTACCCCGCTTAAGTAAACAGTCACAAACAATTCATGAGGGTTTTTCGGCTGTTGTTTATTTCCATCCCAGTCCCCTCACGGTTGTTTGTTTAAGTTTCTCAAAAGCCCCGTAAACTGTTCAGGCCTGCAAAGCCATTTTTAGCGCAGAGTGCACTATTGGGATTGTTTGGGGGTTGACATCGTTAAAGCACTATGGCACTATGGCAATATGTCACTATGGCCATAAGGGGTAAACTTAAATGTTTGTTTAATTAATTAATTTCAATTAATTAATTAGGCTTGCAGCAAGGGAGGGGTAGGATGGGGTAGGTACTTGTGAGCACTATGTAAAATGGGTGGTGCATGTACCTACCTTACTTCTTTGATCACTTGAAAAAGCTATATGTTTGTTTCAGAACACCCCTTGCTCTCCTTGTGGTACTTTTTTCTTTAGAACAAAAACCACTATTTGCTCTGAATGCATGGGCAGATTAATAAGTGTTAGTGTCAACTACATATCAGGTGGAAGAGACATTTCATACAAGATCACACACTAACGTTGAGCACTTTTCCTTGTGGTAGAACCCTAATAAGTCATACACATGCGTTCTAGCATCGTTAGCACGATACAAGGATGTTACTGTGATTGCGTGTCTTTTGGAATTATGCCTAACTTGGTTCAAGAAATATCATCTATGGGTTTCCAAACTACCCCAGTGCGTTGACTTCATCCTTTGATTATCTCTATCAAAGAGAGCAAAATGTTCATACCTGCAGCCGAAACTCTCGCGAGTAAATGGCATTAAAACTTGTCAAATTGAACAAAAAACCCAGGAAACTGCTCAAATATTGCTGCAGACTATGTGGCACCTACTGAAAGCATAAATTTTATCAGTCTCTGTGGGAAGTCGTTCACCGATGAAGGATATAATCTCGCTCAAGTAGTGCTGTTTACTTTCAATACCTCTCCTTGAAACGCTCCTCAGTTGTATTAATTGATATCTGCGTGTATTTTAAATTTAAGTGGTTTTATTATTAACGCCAAAGGTGGCAACAGAACGTGCTGTTCTGTGACAATTTGATAATTAGATTAGTTCCTCTTTATCGGTCAAAACAAAATTTGCTTTCTAAATAAAGCAAATCATTCCTCTTCCATTTCTTAATCCAACATTCAACTTTCTCCCATTTATCTCCAGCTGTGAAAAGAATACAAGATAGATAGATAGATAGATCAATCGATCGATCTTGTTTGACAGAACAAATTGGGAATCTCTGGCCAGTGAAATGCCACTGTTGTTTGGAGGCAAATTAAGGTACATCTCGATGCCATTTCTGAGGGCAAGTAGTGTTGCTCTGCTATAATTTCCTCCATCTTGGTTACGAGCTTTGGCATAAAACTGACGGAGACGTTAATCTACAGTATTGTGCAAAAGAAACGCAAGCAAAATGCGCAAATTTCGTTCTTTTTTCCCACGACTTTTCAACAAAAGTTCGCACAAAAGTTCAAGTGAAATTTCATGGCGTATCGAGCGATAATTTGCTTGAACAAAGGGCGATTTTTCTTCAAAGTTTCGTTAAGCTAAAGAAAATTCGTGAGCACAAACAATAGTTTGCTAGGCAGTACACGAAATTTCGCAACGTATCAAACAGCAGTTCGGCAGCGTTCACGCAATTTTCTTTTAGTGACTGATACGAAAAAACTGTATTGTAACTGCCAGTTTGCAGTCATCGATCACCAATTAAGGGGATAACATTTTATCTATGAGAAATATGTTACTAAAATCTTACTCACCTAAAGTTTGCGAAAGGCTTTCAAGCAGCTTTGCTTGCTCAAGTTCAGCTCAGGCCCAGTTTCATATGCAGAGAATCAGAATACACTGAACCGCATTATAAAGACAATGACCTCAGTTCGTTCCACAAAGAAAACAAAAACATCTCCAGTTCTGTGTACTTACGCCGCTAAGTAAACAGTCGCAAACAATTTATGAGGGTTTTTCAATCTGAACACACGTGCACGCTCACGAATCCAAGTCATGTTTATTTCCATACCGAATTACCACCATCCCAGTCCCCTCGCAGTTGTTTATTAAACTTTCTTGAAAGCCCTGGAAAGTACCTAAAAACTGAGAGGTGTATATGCCTGAAACTTCTCGTATGAAGAGAGCCTCTGTTCATATTAAGAATATGCGAATAAAACAGTGCTGTAATCATAGGGTTTGAGATTTTGCTATGGCTTTCCAGCCGAGTGCAAAACTTCTCAGACCTTTGAGAAACGGGTCCCTGGCCCAAGTTGTTCGAAGGCTGGATGACGTTATCCACCTTTCGGACAACCCTGAACTGAGGTCACTGGGTCTTGCTTTAAGTCTTCAAACAGGTCACAATTATTTCACTCCATTTTCGTCGCCTTAATAAAAATCATTGGGATATGGATGATTGCAACAACAATCCGTTTCCAAAATTTTATTACAAGTTTTAACATTTAATATGAAAATTCAAATATTGCGGCATAACGAGAACATTACAGAAAAACTAGAGAACTGATGTGTGACCTTCTAATATTGCAAGATCTTGGATGAACTGACAATAAGCGGTCTGCTGCAGAGTCCAGCCTTGCTGTTGGCAAGATATTCATACCGTGGATGAACTCACGGAAATCTCACATTTTGCTAACATCCTCTGAATCTGTTGGCTTATAGTCTCATCATTTTTTCGCATCTGTTGATCTATAAATGCTTTTGCATCCACAGACACCTTTGTTGGTCTTCCCAAGCACATTAGATTCACCATGGGGCCAGTAATTTTTAGTTTCCTGATGATTCGAGAGATGCTAGGGTGGCTTACTACTGCTTACTAGTAAACCTTTGTTCTTCAATGACCTGAATATTCCAGCTGGGTGGAGATCTTGCTTGTGAAAGAGCTTGATTCGAGTTCTCGTATAATTTGAAACTTAAGGCATGATGACTGACCATCGAGGTGCTATAAATATTAAATGTAAAGCGAACGAGGGAATGATTTCTGGTCTAAGTTATATAAACACGAACAGTTGCTATGGCAGCAAACTGGCATGGAGACGGGTCTGGCGCGAGAAAAATCACGTGGTTCTACATGCTGTGAAAATGGCGTGTTGGCAAGTGTATAACATAGTGATTAAGTACAATTGCATTTATTTATCAGAACTGTGGTGTTTTAGGGTTTTGGATCAAGTCAACAATTTAGCATTCCTTCTGAAATAACCAGGTGAGTTTCATAGCTAACATTTCATTGAGCTGTGATGCTATTTCGGCAGATTAATGGTTTCTTTTGTACGCAACGATTGGAAAGGTCTTTTGTATATTTCACTTAGCGAACTGTGTTTTGCTCTTGGCCTATTGATAAACAATACATCGAATTTTCGGGAGGAGCGTATTATCGTTCAAAAATTGCAGCGACTTTTCAGGAGGAGCGAATTAGCGCTCAAAAATTCACGGTGAATCATCACGCAAAGCGAATTAGTGTTCGAAAAATCGTGCAGATCAAAACAATAGGTGTCATGAAAATGCGGGGAAATTTCATGGAAATATCATTTGAACCGAAATTTCTTCAAAAAGCCCTGAAAAGCCAGGAATTTCGCCGAAATTTGTTTGCGTTACTTTTGCACAATACTGTAGCTCTGAAAGTGTAATTTCTGCTTACTCCACTCTGTAGATAAAAGAAATCACATATCTCTAAGCTTAAGCATTTTTGAGTGAAACAAAAAGACGGAGCGTGTGTGCATGTGAACCATTTTAATGACAAATTTGACACAGTGGAAAACAGTGAAATGTTTACGTTTTAATAATATCGGTTGAGTCCTCTTTTGCTTTCCCTTGTGCAAATTAAGCTTAATTTTTGTAATACTGAATAAAAATAGACTTGTACTGTTTCAACTGACCTGTAAAAACTGAGACCGCCCATTGTGTTGCTTTTTTAGTTTGTTTAGCCTGTGAATTTGTGGCCATATCATGGAGGTCATGCTTTTCCATCTCCACAAATCTTCTCTTCTTTTTGCTCTGCTCACCACTAGCCTCATTCTTTTTGGCGTTCATAGCATCTTTTTCGTTTCTGAATTCCTCCAAACCAAAGGCCGTCAATAAATTAAGGTGGCTCGTACCAGTTTTCAGGTTTTTGACGGCTCATAACTTTGTAAGAATAGAACAGAAAGGCAGACCAGGGCTACTGTAATATTTTTGTAGGTTTGGATTAGATAATTTATACCTGACCTAAAACAGCTGTTATTTTGTTGTCAGCAGTTACCATAGCAACATTCCAAAGGGATTTTTCAGCCCTGATTGTTCACTTATGTCACTAATAACTAAGAAATTAACCTGGTTACCCCGAGTTTTTTTTAACCAATAGCTTTTGGCATCTGAAAATGAAAATGCACAACAATTTTAAAATAATTTTACGTAGCCAATTTCTTGTAAACTTGGAAAAACGACAATTCACGCAAAGTGCAAATTTCCTTCGGTAGAATTTTTTTTCTGACATTTCTTCTCAATAGTAATATTATATTAAAACAATAAAAAGAAGGGGTCACCAGGCTTGTTTTCATGTAAAAGCCTTCTCGAGTTCCATTATTCCCACGTATGTAGCCACGCATTCAAAAATCCAGACTTTATAAGATCAGCAGTTGCTCATGAGCTGTTTTGACTACCACTGACTGCTTCGAGTGCCCGTGCAGGTGAGTGGGCTCCAAACAGGCATTTTGTTTTGTTTGCTGCCAAAACATCATTTACAGTTGTAGTTGTCATTAAAGACAACCTCCTGGGCTTACTCTGTAGGATTTTTTACACAAATTCTGGGTAGATTTCCTTTGTTTTGCAAGTCCTTTATATGCTCCCGGTGGCTGTCACGATCAATCGAGTTGCCTTTGAAATTTGGGAAACATTGAATTCCTGAAATAATTTCTCTTAAATACACAGAATTGACTAAAGTTGTTCTAGCAGGTAAAGCCTCCTTTATATGCGAATTTCATTTCCAACAGTACAAAAGTGACCTTGTTCGAAATGAGCCACGTGCCGTCATATTTCTTTTAGTCTTTCGAGTTTTAAATCTCACGCCTCTATCGTGCGTGTTACTCACGCGTGACACATGATGGTGATCTACTCCCCACGCAAGAAAACTGGTACCAGCCATCTGGGAGGTCGCCACGAGCAGCGGCCATATTTCAGGACAGGAAAATGTTTCAGTTTTCTATGGGTTTATCGGGACAGTAAACCATAGGTTTCTGACCAGTCAGAGTGCTCGCAGTATCTCAGTTATTTTATAAATTAAATTATAACATTGTTTTGCCAGTCCTACTTGTAATGACAGTGATAATGATAATGATATTGATAATAATGATAATGATAATGAAAATAATTAAAATAAAATATCTGTAACCAGGAGGCAACCTCACCATCAGATGGTTTTCAGGCTTGTCCTGAGTACGTAGTAGATAAGTTGTAGATGAAATTGTAGATAAGCTATTCAAATGTAAAAAAAATTGAAAACAGAAACTGACTTCCTCGGATATGTGCAAGGCTCTGGAGGCAAAACAGATGAACTGAACTGCTGCAGCTGTATACATTTCATGATTTTTCATATGGCACCGACAGTCTCAGAGTCTCTAAGGCTTATGGCATAGGTCCTGGAAACTGATATCATGGTCAGATCTCAAAGTTCGATGTCCAGGCCTTGTAGCAGTAAAGGACATTGATGAACGATTCTTCTTTGTTGTCACACCCAGACATATGAAGGTACCAAGCAAGGAGTCAGAAGAAAAGCAGCTGCTCTTATGTTTTCTCCACCTTTAATGACCTCACCACACTAATTTTGGCAAGCATGGACTAAACTTCCATCCTCACGAAGAGAAATTCGATCACCTACTTCACCAATAGCCTTGAAAGTTTTCAATGTTGTCTCTCGCTGATAATTCGAAAGTCCGACCAGGACCGTTCTGCACCAAAGGAGGTCTGGAAACCCAAGCGTGAAGGCTGGTTCCTACAGAAACCAAGAGCCGGGGGAATTAGGTTTATGGAACAAGTAAGGTTATTTCTGAAGGACGGGTTTCAAACGAGCTTTAAAGTGGAGCCAGTACAAGTCACTGCTGACATGCGGAAGGTCAGAAATTGTCAGAGGCTCAGGAGTGATAGCAGTTAGTAGGGAAAGACATTATTCACTTGCTCGGTCAGTGAATCATGAGTTCGTAATCGTTTTTTGGTGATAATTCTGCTGACCTGGGTATTTTGAACGAGGGGCAAGATTTGCTTGACCATTGTGAACCGATCTTTCATGTTTGGAGTCAAACAAGGGCTCCCAAATTAAAGATATTTGGTATACAACAAATGTGGGTAGGTAAATCGATCCATCGACTGCTTTGACAGTGGTTTTTACCTTGACTTTTGCAAAAATCATGTGCAAGGGTTTCACGCTTGAGAAGCGTTTTTCTTCCGCAAATTATTTCAACATTCCATACCACATCATTTTCTTTTATTATTACATTAGGCATTTCTATTGTCCAATACCTCTAAATGGAAACCATCCATTGTTAGCTCGAAGGATAAAAAGTCTCACACCAGGATTCAAACCACCAACCTTGGCCCCCATTTTCCAGACTACCTGGCCATGTTAGCTATTCATGGATATTTTAGATATACTGGATTGCTTTTTCTTTCTCACTCACCACTGAGGTCAGGAGATAGCTTGGCAGGTACTCGTGCTCATAAAAGTCACCTGACAAAGCGCATGATTTGATATTTGGTGATTTGGAAGTATTTTGGTCAGTTTTGGGTCTGCTCCAGTGTGAGTAATATGTATCCTCTTATTCAAGAATTTTTTAGTGCAATGAGGGAATGAAGATTTTTGTCTCAAAGACAAAAAAAATTAACTTCAAAATAGCCCTTGACTCTCCCAGGTAATTCTAAAGGTCAAATTAAAATGTGAATTTGGTTTCATTTCACAGAAATTAAGTTGATTATAGTTATTAACTTATAAAATACATGTGTAAATAACACATTCAGTTATTATGTGAAGTTTATATGAAATAATTCATATATGAATTATATACCTCCGGTATTGCGGAGGTCACGGGTTTGAATCCCGTTGAAGCCCTGATTTTTTCAGGCTTTTTCTTTCCAATTGCTTAAATTGGAAAATTTACTGCGATGATCATTCTTCACTTACATTCAGTTATTTTTGTGACACCCAATATCAGTAGTAATGATGAAAACGGCTGAAGTGTTCTTCCTAAATAAGCTTAACGATTATTCGTAAATTAATAATTGTTTTAAAATTTATGCTGTGTCATGCAACATACAAACTCATCAAAATCTTTTTGACTATTCTGTCATATGTATTACATCACGAGTTGGCTTAAAAAGCATTTTGAATTTGAGTAGTTTTGGTTATTACTTCATGATTTGGGATATGTCATGCAGCAAGCTAACTGTAACCACAAGACTGAACACAATGTGGAGCTCATATATACCCGCTAATCACTTAAACATGTTTCTTTAGTGGAACAAGACAAGCTTCAAGCTGAAAATGGTGAAAGACCTCAATTTGTACTGTGCAAAAGTTGACTGCTCTGATGCTTTGAGGTAAGTGATGTTACTTAAAGCAACTAACTACTGTCCCTTAGAATGCAAGTAACCCCAAATATATCCGCAATTTTGCTAAAATGTTATTACATGAAGAAGTAATTCTGCCAAATGAAAAAATGCATTTGGTTGAATTCTCAATTTTCTGTGTTATTTTGAAGTCACATAAGTTATTCCATGCCCACCTTTAGGGAACCTGGGATGGGAAGGATGATATATACCCTGGAACCAGACTTGGTAGGGCTTCACTCAGGTCTTTTTATTTGTTTGAGATGACAGAACACAAAACTAATCTGATACCTTTTGGAACTAAAGGGTCAAAATTTTGTTTGAAAATCAGTTGCTTTTCCCTGCTTGAGAGAGTTAAGGCTACATTAAGGTTATGTGGTCTCAGGTACCTGAGACAACCCTCTCCGCAATTATATGTAAAAATGTAGTTCCTGTAGGCCGATTCAATGTTGATAATGCATGATTCTTCATAACCCTTACTGAATAATAAAATGTTCAGATATCCCTCCTTCTTTGAGTTTCCCTCGGTCATTCCATCACAGTGGGTTTTGCCAAGTTAATTTTCACTTCTTTGATAGAATTTCTGCTTTAAATCCTAAATCTAGGCATTATATGACACTTGCCACGCCAAGCGTTGTCCCGGTTAGGCGAGCTAAAGTGTTTATATGAAGAAGTTGTCCCATTTGCATGGGTTACCCTACCTGCCGAGGCAAGACAACTTGCCCACCCAAGTTGTCTCATCCCCCGAGACAGGTTCGCGAGCCTAATGTAAACGGTTGGTTGAATTTTGTAGAGAAAGAAGCTAAAAGTTACCTCGGGCCAGAGTAACTCGGAGGGAGTGTTGTCTTGGGTAACCGAGACCATTTAAATGGGGTTTCAGTTGGTGTGGGGTTTAGGTTTTAGTTGATCTTGCCTGTATAGGAAACCTGGCAGTCAGAACATTTAATCTTGTAAATTCTGTGTCTGTCATTCGGTTTGTCCCTGTCTTAAATGTTGGTCAGATAATGTTGTAATGCAGTTACAGGTTTGTGGGCTACACGGATGTTGTTGGGCTGAAGAATGACCGCAATGGTCCCAGAAGTACATTACTCTTTTGACGGGAAAAAATGACAAAATTTACAGTATCACATGTTTTCTTTAATATCTGCGCAAATATTTACAGCAGTGAAGAATGCAATATCTCATTTGAAAGGGTATAAAATGTGCTTTCGAGAAAAAATAATTGTAATCCTTAAAGCTGAAACTGTGTTCCCAAAAAATCGTAAATCAAAGGAATGTGGCCAAAAAAATCACAAAATTTTGGAAAACCAAAAGATGCTGTAAAACCACTCGGCTGAGTGATTTAGAAGTAGAGAGAAACGTTTTAGCCTAGACCTGCATAGAAATTCATGGCATCTGAAATTGTTTACATTTTTTCCTAGATGCATTTCAAAGAATCGCATTTCAATCACCATGGTAACTGGTGATGTGGATTAATGCCACTTTGATAAGAGTGGCATCGGATTTTGCAACAACAAAATCACAAACAAATGAGTTTAAAACAACCTTTTATACACAGTTATTGAGCTTTATGCCCCCACAAAACATTAAAAACATTTTGTTAATTAAATTAGCAAAATTCTAGACCAAACACAGCAATATGAAAAGTATTCAATCGCATGTGTGTTCATAATTCGGGAACATTAGCGGCATCATGAATACATGCTATATGCATAAATTACTTGGAAAACCTTTCAGATTATCATTCTTCTTAAAAAAAATCATCTTCAGGAGCTCTCTTTCATATAAATAGTTGCAAATAAATTTTGAATCACCATGCACATTCATGCTTTAAGGCTTGCCCCAGCCCAGGTGCTGAATGAACTATTTGCATTACTTGGAAGTAACACTCACTTTTTAAAAGAAGTTATCAATGTTTAATAATTTTTGTGATGACGTATTAATCCTTAGTATGGCAATCTTACCAGGAAAGGAGGAAGCGCCAAACTCATTTTTCAAGTGGACAACATAGTCATTACAGAAACTGCAAAGCAACAAGATAATGGTGTGTTTGTAGGAATTGCTGTGTTGTACATTACCAACACTACTGAGGTGTTTCCAAAAACGTTTATTCATGATGTTATAAGTAACAATGGATACAAACTGGCTGGTTATGAGGTTGTTATGGTTGATGGTCAAGACGAAGGGGTTCCTGCTGGTGGCCATTCTAATCAGAGGAAAGTCAAATCGAACACCAAGTACATCTTAATTGGAGTAGGTGTTGCAGTTGGACTTATTGCTTTGCTTGTGATGGTTTTCATAGTGAAAAGGTATGTATCCTGTTTTTGCTTTACTTTGTAAAAGTGATTTTGAAAAATGTTTATAATTAAGGTAAGTTATGATTAGCCACATAAAAATTGATGGCAATTACTATATTATTTTTGTCACATTTTGTTTTTAACTAAGTTGTAGTGGTGGAACAATTTCACTCGTTCACTCTGTCACTTCTTGTTAGACATTTGGAACCCTGGGGAACTCCCATATGAAAAGGTCAGGGATGCTACTTGGAAAAGTTGAATTTAACTCCCAAAGGAGACTAATGTGGGCATTGCTCAAGCTTCATTTACACCCCTAAAAGATACTACTTAAAACGGAATAGCTTTGATTACTAACCACTGTCAAGAAAGGATGCCGTGCGCACTTGTAGACCCGACTCGCGTACTCGCAGCGGAAATCAAGCCTGAAAACAGAAATTAAATGAGAGCGTTTCTTTTATTACTGTCTTCTAGTGCACCCTAAAGGATACTTTGATGGGTAAAAATAGTGACATTTCATTATCAACACCCTAAAAGAGACCAGAGTCCTTGATTTGTACCTGAGACAATGAGCGTCCCCGACCTTTTCACAAAGGAGTCACCCCGGGTTTTGAACATCCGCTGTCTGAGGCCATTTTACAGTTGCTTGCACTGTGTCATCATGTGTTATTTTAGAGAAGTAGAGGGTGGAACAATTTTTCGATTGTAAGGAAAATACTTTTGGTTTTTCCTTAGCGATTCGATTGCAAGGGAAAGTCTTCCTGGTTTTTACTTCACAAACCTGGGTGATATTGTTAGTTTGAAAGTAATCGATATAAACAAATGATTACAAAAGCTCCAGACGATTTTTTAAACACAAGAAACAGAGAGACAAACACTACCTTTAGGTAAATGGTTTCTTGACATAAACGTGTGCATTAAAGAAAAAACAGAAAAAAAAGGAACAAAGAATAAAAAAATTAATTGAATGGGCTGGTGCAAAACCATGCTTGGTGATGGTTTGGGTGAAAAAAAATTTTCCCAAAAGTGCCTAAATTTTTGCATATGGTCTTCAATGTAATAGAACATTGTTGTGTATTTTTGTCGCTGGTTTTTGCTTCATTTTCGAGATAAACTTGGCTTTTCCCAGCCGTGTCTTTAGGAGTTTATTTGTTGAAAAGGAAACAGACTATCCCAAGTGAAGGGCCTCATTATCAGTAAATTGACTGCAAATTATATTTTGAACACTGACCTGGACTTTTTTCACTCGCTTGCACATTGTTGGAAGAAAATCTGCGTGGGTCAAGATAGCTTTCTCTGAAGCAGCGAAGGTGGTGCCTTTCCTCAATACGATGTGTAAATGTAGCTTCTGTTCATAGTGTTCAAAGACAAAATCAAATCCCTCAGTATCAGTTGGTTGTGTTCCTTGTAAGTCGGAGAATAGCTTACAAAGCGGGATCTGGGAAACGTTTACATCGATAATTGTGACATGGAACACGTATGAAATCGATCAGGCATCAAGTGAAATACTGTCGAACAGAAAAGATATGTGATGCTTTAGAGCTCTGTCAACTAACAACTGAAGAGTACCTTGCATGCCTGCTTGCCTGCCTGCCTGGTGGTTGAGAGGCATCATAAAGCCTTGATGATGATGATCATTAGTAATAATAACTGCTTAATAACCGAGAGTGAGGTCGTTACGGGAAAATCTCAAACTGAGGTCAATACAGTAGGCCAAGGTTTGAGATTTTTCCGTAATGACCGAACGGTCGAGGTTATTAAGTTGTTTATTATATGGCTCACGAATTAAAGAAGAAAAAGATATTCGAGCGGAAGTCGTCAATTTACATCCGCCGATGCGCGTGTTTACGGATTCATTCATCGTCTCAAACCCTGGGCAAAACTACACAGTCAGTGAACTTTATCATTGTATTTCTTTACGGGAAAAATGATTGTCACAGCCCTCAAAAAGGTATTTTAGTATTGTGTTGCCACAACTTGATGAGGGAGTTTTTCCAATTTTTGTGGCGAAACGTCAACGTATATAGAAAAGACAGAAAGTGCTTCAAAATAATCCAAACCAACGGTCTTTCGGTGAAAGAAAATACTAATGCTTCAGAATGCACTGGTCAGAATAACTTGATTTTCGCATTCGCTTTCGACAACATATCTTGACCTTCTTCATTCTGGGACTTATGAATGAACTTTTCAAGCCTTGTGAGTGTCTAAAACTTCCTGCAGGTATCAGAAACACTGCTACCAACAGAAACCGCCCGATTGGTTACATCTGATGATCCTGGAAGCTGATTTACACTTGCTTGTGTTAAAGTGAGGGAATCTATTTGATGAGAACTGAAACGGAGTTCAATATTTCAGTAATTGTTGTGACTAAGATGATAACTTATAAGTTTCTTCGTGGTGTTGTGCTCCGGGATACGTGACACATCTGCCGATGGTATTTTTCACTTAGCGATTTTAGCTTTACTCAACACTCGGCAAACCTTGACTGTTTTTCACTAGTGCCCGCCAAGGCTACCGGTAAGGCAAAAACAACTTCTATATAAATTTTATTAAGGAAAAATCCCTAAACTTTTAGCTACTCGGAATTAAATTTACTTCTCTTACTGTTTTTAATCGGCTTTCATCGTTTCAATGCGCTTGAATTTTCCGTGCCGGGCTCTTCCTAATTTGCATAATCCATAATCGGCCGGTGGGCATTACGGCTGCATAATGACCGCTCAGATCTCGCTCTTAGCCAATCAGAGCGTGCGTTATATCGGCCACAAGCTAAAGCCATATAATAATAATTAGTAATAAATCTATATGCTCCATTTTTTCCAATTTTATGTACATATCTCATTCTGCAAATAAGCTAGAAAAGAGAAAGAGAGCATGCATAACTTCACGCAGGCCTGTCAACTCGACTGTCAATCATGTAATCCCCCATGTACGCCGTGTTCACAAGTATTGTGTCTTACTCAGACAACCGAAACTTAGTGCTATTCATCGAAGAAGAATAGCTGTAATTAGTCGGGTTATCTTGATTAGGCTATATTGTTTAAAAATTGGTCAGATGTAAAATTAAATTACCTTTTAAATGTCGGGTTTTTATCAGAACTAAACTAACAGAATAATCTATGGAAAGCCAAAAGCAAAACTACAAACCATTGGCAGTCCAAATGTTTATTTACATTAGGTTCACACAGCTGGTTTAAAAATCTATGACACAATCCGATGGTGCGATCAAATTTAGCGATCTCTCCTCGAGGAAAGCAATTTCATTTATGTTCGTAGTAATACATTTATAGTAGAAAAAACTAAAATCAGAAATAAAAACTCACCTTGAAAATAGAGCTCCAATGTGGACAGATTTCAAAGTCACCGAGCGCATCAGGTGATCGGTGATCAGTGATCGCAAAGTATTAAAAAATGCTTCCAAAACAAAATCATCTCTCCACGCGAAGAAGTGGCTACTTAAAACATTAAAAGCAAGGACTACATGAGAATTTCCGTTCTTAAATACGGATAGATTACAGAATTCCACGGGGCGGACGTCAATTTTTTTTTTTCATCGTAAAGGATTGCTCACGATCGCGTGTTTAGTATACGGATAAACACGTCACGCTCTGTTGACATGCAAACGCAGTTTTTGCTCTTTACTGACGAAAAGAGCATTTCACCACTTTCAAACATTACTAATTGTGCCAATTGCATCTCCATTGTCTTTAAACGGACACAGAGCAAAATTTTACAACTCCCATTTGGGAATTCGGCAATTCAGATCTTAAGAGACCGAAGCTGGCGGTGAACTTTTGCAACCTCATTCCCAGGTCATTGCACCTGCAAAGCATCGTGGGTACCCCACTTTTCCCAGGCAACGCTTTTCAATGGGCACAATTCTGTAATGGTTTTTTTTTTTAAGTGAAATTAGCATCTCTGCGGTCACACAGTCTCGTGAGATCAACATTTAAGAGACTGTCTCTAAAAACCGACCGCTGATTTTACTTCGAAAATTCGATTTTTCTCATAAGCCCTTACCTGGGCAATCACTAAAATGAGTTTTATTTGATTAAAAATTCTAATCAAATTTTTGTAGGATTAATTGAAGTTTGGTTTGCTCGACACAAGTTCTGTGCCTGCTGAAACTGGAAAAATAGCACATATTGCCAGTGCTCTGAAAAAATTAATATTCGCTCAAAAGTCCCAGGTCTTTTTTTCAACTATAGATATACCATAGCAGTTTGTTTAGCCATGTTGCAATTATAATTCAATATTGTTCCTTCAACAGTTAAAAGAAGATTTTCTACCCGTTAAATCGAGTTTTGAACCAAGCATGATAAGAAGATCTGTTACATCTTATAACCGCTCTTTTAAAATTTAACTGTTTGCTTAGCACTACAGTCACAGCGCAGTGCGCATTCCAAAGCAGTCTTTGATGATTCTTTTGTTACTGCAGACATCACATCACTTGATCAACACAAACTGTATTATTGCACCATCAGTCATAGCCATTGTGAAATCTCTGATGACGTAATGGTCTTAATCTGGAACTTTCTTCGGGATATGTATGGGCATGAACGATATGAACGATGTGAACGATTCGATAACAACACTATTAACAACTGCTTTCTTTCTTAAAAGTCATGATTAGATTTAATTGGTGTTTTCCACCAGTAAAGGGCTAGAAAAGTAGTCACACGAGTCACATACAGTATTGTGCAAAAGTAATGAGAGTGTAATTCAACAAAATTCGCGAATTTCGGGGTTTTTCAACGAAAAATGGCGAAGTTTTGTTCACCTCAAAAGTTCGAAGAAAATTCAACGAATTTTCCCGCTGCCCATTGTTTTGATGTGAATTTTCGAGCAGTAATTCATGTCTATTGATAATTTGGCCCGATTTTTCAATCAGAAATTCGCTCTCCTCGAATTTTCCTTCAAACTTTCTAGCAAAAATTCGCTCTGTTCCTTAAGTCTCCCATCGATTCCCAGTAGTAAGATGAATTAAGCCAGAGCAAAACAAGAACGTGCGCGATAAAAACGTTAATATCATTGTGAGTGATAGTAATATCTCAAAGCCTTTTCTCACAAACTTACCTTGCTTATGTCCAGAGAAAGGTGATATCACTGTTTGTTGCAGTCTTAAAGCTCGCAAGCTCAAATGGTCTGTTTGCCAACCTGTTTTCATTGAACAAGAAATGCAACTCGCGGAAGTACTCGCAGTGCAGCCACAATGAACTCAGGCTCTGCACGACCTTGCGATATTACCGTCAAAGGTTCGAAGCTATTATCGAACTATTCAGGCCAGTCTCTTACAGATCTGTTTAACTCGGCTGAAGACTTTTTAACTGGTAGTTTTAGTAACATTCAAGCTGTATTGATTGTTATAAATCAGTTATGCCTCCTGCCCCCGTTAGTGTTCATACAAAAAAAAATTCTTAGCATGAGGGGTAGCATAGCAGAGAACTGTCGTCGTAAATAACGAGGTGCTCTTGCATGGAAAATAATTCTAGGTGAGGTATTGAAATAAATGACAACACACACAAGTGAAGGTAAACTTTTATTTAGACATTGGCGAATTGACCAGTAGGACATTGGCAAAGTGACTTAGGACGTTGACGAATCGACCTAAGAGGTTGGTGAACGAGACGTTGGCGAAACAACTCATCGGCGAAACGACCGGATACCATGTCTTTCCCTTTTGCACTTGCCATCCGAACATCTCTGCGCTTTTCCTTCCCTAATCCCGTTTCTTTGCACTTCCAACATTTTTTTTTGTTTTGTATTTTAGTTTAGTTTAATTGATTTTTATTTTCCTTCACGGCAAAAGTAATAAGTAATTAATTAATATAAGTTCTCAACAATATTCTCCTTTCTCACTTGCTGGAACTGAATGCTCACACAGTTTGTACCTTACGAACGATTCCTAAATTACTCAAGGTTAACGTTTTGCTGTTCAGATATCACATCTAGTATACATTATCATTGGCTTCTTAGAGTTATCACTAGAACCTAGTTTTACTCTTAACTAGCGGCCTTAAGTAATGTTTTTTTCCAACATTTTTATTACAATAAATATACTTGTACCTATAACATGTTAATTACAATAAACTACTTAAATACAACACTTACAATAAACTTACCTACAATACGTTTTTTTTTTTAACATTAACATAACACTACATACAACACTTTCGGGTAACTACTGTACTAATAAAAATATTATATAATTACAACTGATTTCCACAGGATATATTCTATTCAATTGATGTAATTGCTAAGGTAAAAATTTTGCGAGTTTTTTTTTTTAGAGGACAAATTGAACTAAGCGAAACCTTCTATTTTCAACATAAAATTTAGTTTCCAGACAAAGACATCCCAATTACATGCACGTTGGTTGATTTTCTGGAAATGAAAGTAGAATTTGGCATAGCGGAGACAGAAATTTAGTTTTTTTATTTTAGTATCGTTATCAGTAGCTCCTCTGAAGAGTATTTCTTTATAGTTTAATGTGATGGAAGAGTTTTCCTTTTCATTAAACCAGCGTAGCACTTTCTGGAGAAAGTCGACCGCAATATGACAACCTAAGAAGGAGTGAAGTAAAGAGTCGTCATCCCCACAGTAATGACAACTCTTGTGGTCTTCAATTCCGTATAAATGTAATTCTTTCTTTGTGGTGACAATGCGATGAGCGAGTTTGTAAAAAAAATTTTTTAATTTATTTTGCTTACTGATCAACTTTATCCGCTTAAAAATTGTGCTCCAAGAGAGAGTGAACTGTGGAAGGTCGCGTTGCCACTTGCTAGGGCCAGTTGCGCAAGGTTCCTTCCTGTTCAAAAAAAGCCAGTAGTAATCTTTACATGTAAATTTAGATAGGTCAACCGACAGTGACGGTGACAGATGAAAAGTGGAATTCCCTGGAGTAAAAATTGGATTGGTGCCAAAAGAGTCCCTCGCCTTTTCCAGCAGTCGTTTAGGGATAGCCGACAGAATTTGAAAATAGGTGAGAAAA
>Ga0126339_10000106_pt1 | contig 32098 bp, 18 predicted proteins | sample OrbTmetagenome_2_FD_92532 | JGI IMG/M metagenome (GOLD analysis project Ga0126339, IMG submission 92532) | Coral microbial communities from Petempiche,Puerto Morelos, Mexico - Orbicella T R C metagenome | ecosystem: Host-associated > Invertebrates > Cnidaria > Coral | place: Petempiche,Puerto...
ACAGTTCCTTAGATTTTGCAAAGGCCTCCTGTTGTTCCTTTCGCCACTGCCATGTTGATCCTTTCCTTAAGAGCTGGTGTAAAGGCTCCAGAATGGTTGCTACATCAGGTAAGAATCTATGGTAATAGTTGAGCATGCCCAGGAAAGTTTGTAACTGACTGACATCCTTTGGCTCCGGTGCATTCTTGATTGCATCAACTTTTGCCACCACAGGTTGAATACCATCGCCACTGATTATGTACCCACAGTACCTGACTTCAGGTTGGATCAACAGACATTTTGCCAAACATAGCTTTAAATCCTGCTGTGAAGAACCCACTAAGCACTGCTTCTAGGTTGGCTAGATGATCTGGGTCATCCTTGCTGCTGACTAAGATGTCATCAACTCGCACGACAACATGGGGGATGCCTTACAATAAATTCTCCATTGTACATTGGAAAATTCCCGGTGCTGACGAAACCCCAAAGGGCAGTCTATTTATATTGATAGAGTCCTCTGTGAGTGTTGATTGTAGTGAATTTCTTCGATTCCTCATCCAATAATAACTGTCGGTATACCTGTGACATATTCAGCTTGGTGAATTTATTTCCTCCACCTAGTGTGGCAAGCAAGTCCTCAGTCTTGGGGATTGGATTAGTGGATAATTATCCAACTTTGAGACTTGGTTGACGGTACACTTGTAGTCGCCACAAATATGCACTGATCCGTCTTGTTTCACCCCTGGAACTATAGGTGCCGCCCACTCTGTGAACACTACCGGAGATATTATGCCTTCGCTCTGCAATCGATCCAGTTCCTTTTCGACTTTTGTTTTGAGTGCATACAGTACAGGACGAGCCTTCATGAACTTGGGTAGAGCACTTGGGTCAACATAGACTTTGGCTTCTGTGCCCTTCAGTGTACCCAGTCCTTTGCCAAAAATGTCCTTGTGTGCATCTAGGATCTTCTGCAGCTGAGGGTTGCCCTCCTGGATGTTGAAAATACTGTTCCAGTTCAGCTTAATCACTTAAAGCCAGTCCCTTCCAAGTAAATTGGGTCCAGGACTCTTCACCAACATGGTTGGCAAATTATGCTGTTGATTCTGGTAGTTGACAGGAATCAGTACTTCACCCGACACTAGTATTTTCTCTCCTGTGTATGTGCTTAATGCGGGCTTCGCACTCTTCAATTCAATTTTGTCATGTAACTTGTTGCACGTTTCTTCATTCAACACGGTTCTGGTCACACGAGTGTCTATCTCCAATTTGTGTGGTTCACCACAAAGTTCCACAGTCACTTCAAATGCCTTGGGTTTGCTTTGTTTGCGGATGTGGTAATTTGTCCTTGCATAAACACCTTCTTCCCTGGGAACTTCGTCCACTAAATGTGTAGGCGGCTTCTTCCCCTTTGCTGGCTTGCTGTCTCCTGAAACGCTTTGTTTACCTTCCCACGTTCCGGAATCAGTTCCTTTGCCTGTCTTTTTCTTCTGCCTTTTCTCACCACGACACACTTTGCCTAAGTGCCCTTGTTGTCCGCATTTAAAACACTGAGCATCTCTAAATTGACAGGCTGAAGCTTCATGTTTCTCCCTTCAACGGTAACACTCTGAATCTGGACAACAATCTTTAATTCTGTTCTTGTCTTGAGCGTCGACCTGATTAACGCTGCTGGGGGTCATGTCGGACTGAATATCAACCATGTGCTTTGCTGGTAACTCTTCTCCCAAAGCAATCTCCTTGGCCTTTTTGAGTGTCAACTCTCATTCTGCCAGTAATCACTGCTGGATTTTCTTATTGTTTATACCACAGACCAACCGATCTCATAGCATTTCTGGTAACGTCTTGCCAAAATTACAATGCTCGGTTAGCTTACGCAATTCTGCCATGTATGCTGCAACTCCTTCATCTTCGTTTCGATTTTGGCTATGAAATTTATAACGCTCCACTATCTCACTTGGCTTCGGTGAAAAGTGCTTCTCAAGTGTGCTGACAATCTTCTTAAAAGTTGTCTCTGCAGGCTTTGCTGGTTGAAGTGCGTATGTTTTACTTCCGCAAACACTGAGTAGAATTGCTCGGCGTTTCGCCACATCTCCACCTCATTCGCTAGGAAATACTGTTCTAGCCACTCTACATACTGGGTCCATGATTCTTCTGATTCTTTGAATTTGCCTATTTTTCCGTAGGTCACCATTCCTGTACGAATCTAGAACGAAATGTCTCGTCGCCAAATGTAATAACCAGCCACGAGTGAATCCAAACATACACTAATTTATTCAGTAAAGAGTGAATACATCACATGATCATGGAGAAATGCCAATCAAAACACAAGCCTAGTAACCCGTCAGGCCAGTGCTTATACCTGGTTTTCACAGCAGAGCTTGAAGTGACTAGAAGTATTAATTTTCTACTCCTCCCTGGATGGATGCTAATCTATCACAGGATCACCCCAGCATTAAATTTGCTGGTACCCATTGATACACCTGGGTGAAGAGAAGAGAGTAAAGTATATTGCCCAAGAACACAACACAGTGACCCTGGCCAGGGCTTAAAACCAGACCATTTGATCCAGAGTCCAGCACACTAACAATTAACTCACCATTCTTACCACACATACTTCTTATGGTCATGTCGTGCAGTAAGACAAATAAAAAAAGGTTACATAAAAGTTGACAAAACCTGCAGAAGTCTTTACTTACTCTTTCCAAATGTTGTGACATCAACAGTGACAAAGTGAATATCATACTTCATTCCTGAGAAGAGGTAATGATCGACAGGTAGTGGGGTGTGCTTGCCTTTAGCATCATAGCTACCTTGCTGCTCTGCTTGTGCAGATTGACTGGTGTCACTACCAGCAATGAAATTGCCAACCTTCTTCCTGTCACAAAAAAATAAGAATACTCCAACCAGTCAAAGCTACAAACAAGTAACATACTTCGGGTTAATTTGCTACAAGTACATGTATTTACATGTTGTATACTTGAAAAGACCTATTGACTCATGGGCAATGGATGTACAACTCTGTTTTTGACTCAGTGATACTTATTGTCACGAGCGTGGACAACAACAACTTCCACTCCAAGAGTCCAACAGCCAACAGTTTAATAACTCGACTGTTAATGTTCAGCTTACTTGTGCACGGCAAGTCAACCCACACACACAGCTCACTACATAACATGAGTCTCTTATACATCCTGTATTACGAATACATTGCACATCCAGTACTCACCATATAACCATCTCTTAATCTTACAACTTGTGCGAGCATCACATTCAAATATAACCGTTATACATCTTAGCACGTGCACCTTAGCTCATGGAATCACTATATCAATTTTGTTTCATTATGTTTTCTCTGCATGAGCTGTTGTATGTTATTGGCTTTCCTTGGTAATGGCCTTATACAGTGCACTATATGTACGGAGAATAAGCATGTAAATAACATACTTTGTGTACACTAGTCAGTTATTGAAAGTCCATTGAGTTTGCTCTGCAGGAACAAGTTGTCAAGGTAGTAGATCTACGCCACAATTATCAGTAAACCTTCTAAAAGCTTAATATGTTAGAAGCTTAATCAACGCAACCCGACCACTGAATCACAACTGCATATAAATTCTAAGGCACGAGTAGAGGGTCGAAAGATCCTAAAGATGCGACATTTTAAATCAAGCGCCTAAACGACATGTCGAAACCATTCATTAAGTTCCATTTACCAAAGTTAGCTTTAACATAAGCTTGAGTCTAAATCTAACTTTGGAAGCTTCCTGAAGTCTTGGAATTTTCGCTGAATTTTGTAAACACTGATAGCTACTCATGGAGCCTGAAGGAACAGTTAGCTTGGAAAGCTTATGTCTTAGTTAACGTACCTTAAAGAATTCATGATAACCCAGCATTAATTAGGGAAACCAATATCGCACAAAACCACTCAAAATAGCATGAGTGTCCTGGTTAAAAAACATGACAGGAACAGTAAAGTGAAAACAGAGTGAAAGGAATGGAAACTAGTTTCCCAGATCCTTCTGGGGTCCTCGGAGTTAGTAGTCTCCTCAGCAGCCGTTATTAGAGTCGTCACGCAACGCTTCTCCCCCAGGAGGAGAAGCGTTGCGTGACGACTCTAATAAAGGTTGCGGAGGAGACTACGGAGTTAGAGGGGGCGAGGGAATTGAGTCAAAGTTTGCCGATTAGACTTCTCCTTGGCCCCACTAACCCCTGGGCCTCCGAGGATGTGTGGGACGCAGTGTCGTGACGACCTCGAGCCTCCATTCCGGAGCCTTATCCGCTGTGGTTTTGAAGACCAAAGACTGCGTGAGGCCCTGTCCACACGACGCAGGAGAAATTTGAAAACGGCGTTTTCACCTGGAATATGCATCAAAGGTTTTCCATCCACATTACGCCGATACCAGGCCGGACCGAAAACAGAACTTTTCCAAAACGAGGAACTTGGAAACGCCGGCTTTGCGTTTTAGTGCGGATGTAAAACACTTTGAAGATGGAGGTTTATGATCATGTGATTAACCCTAACCCTCAAGGTTCTGCCGGCGATGATTGCTTTGTTTTACAAATGTTCCTGGACGGGGACCGATTATTTTTTTTTCCAAGCCAGAGAAATTGACCTTGTCATTACGAAACTGGCAAGTAAGGGAGGAATTCGAACACAGATTTTGCTCGCGCTCTTGTTTATCGTAAGAGGTTTAATTCGCGCGCGAAGAGTATAAGAAAGAAACAAGGCGCCGATAGAGCGATTATTTCAAGTTGTATACTCTTTGCCGGCTATATTTGTTTTATTTTTCTTCATGAATTACGCACTGTGTGTTGTGGATTTTCCTTTTTTGTTGGAAAGGTATGATTAAAAAAGTGAAGAGGCAAATAACCAGGTAATTTTTCAGGTTTTTGCTAAATGACATGTACACCAACGTTTTGGCAGAGCGTAGCTCTATAAACTCTTCAAGTGGGAAACACATGCTCGAGAACTACTGAATGTTAAAACTGAATTTACTGAACAACTTTTCGGTACTCAAAAAGTACCGAAACAAATTCAGGAGAGTCTCATTTGCGAAATGTAATCAAAAAACGTCAACCATCCTTGTAAAGCAGACTCCATCCGCGCGAAGTTATTCTTACAGCATGCACAAGAAGGGTTAATTATGTTTTTACACTTATTTAAATTGTTATGTCACCTCGATATTTTCACCCTTGCCTTGAAAATGATGTTAGCAACATCGAAACGTCGAACTAGTATAATTTTAATACTTCTATTAAAGGGTTTCAGCAAACCTTTAGTCATTAATAATGGATACCCGTTGAAATTCATCGAAAGGCATGAGAGGATAACGAGAAAGGGGCGGGATCCTGAGTAGTCTCAGAAGGTTATGAGGTTTTTGCGTCAATCCCGTACGCTAAAAGAGTCTCCAAAAGAATTCCACGTTCATGCATCTGCATGGAGACACGAGAGTTAAGACAGCATTCACTTGATGATGTATTCAAAAAGCCTAAAGAATCGAGTCACAGGAATTGTGTACAAAGTGAAATGTAAATAGTGTTCTTTTCTACACAGAGGAGGGCACGAGCCTGACGCTAGAGCGGACAGACTGCACATGACATTCACAGCAGCTTAAACACCCTGAAGAAGGCAGTGATGCCCAAACGTCGGTTGATTCATACCGTCATTAAGCGTCTTTTTACCAATATTTTTAACATTTAATTGTATGACATTCATCCAAACCGACGTGGCGTGGAGAGCGCGGAGTGAACAATCGATCGGCAAAAACGCTTGCTCTTAGAATCTTCACATTCCACTCTTACACTTGTCTTACACCAATGCTGTAAATGAACGCCAACCTTTTCCTAAGCTAATATTTTTGACAAGTATGTTTTAAAATTATTTATAGTTGTTATTTTTTACATCTTTTCCAGGTCGGATATTATTAGTTAGTTTTCAAGAGTTTTTATCATGAACACTGACCGCTTAACGATATATAAGATTTGGAATGTCGAAAAGGGTTATAAACGGCAAACTCTAATTTATTTCTCTTTTGGCATAACATAAAAAATATTTTATGATGTTATACTGTCATAAATTATACTGTCATAAATTATCAATACTGAAAATCACCGGCTGTCTGCGAAGCACGATCTAATCTCTTTGAACATGTACGATCCGTAGAAAGAACTGAAGGCAACGCAATCTAAAAAAACACACATATTTCAGAAATAAGCAGGATATTTCCAGATGGAACGTGCAAAGTAGATCCATATCAGACCGGACTGACGTAGATCTATCCACTTCTTCCTGAAATATCCTGCCAGCTTTCTTCTTACGGAACTGGGTTAGAGGATAAAAACACAAGAAAACCTCACACTTATTACAAAATGCGTGCAGAATGTTTTCGAAATTGATCTCTAATGAGACCCTTCGAATAAATACATGTAAAAACAAGAAATAAAGAACCACTACGCAACACTAGATATGGTTACCTGTGGTAATAATTTTAATAACATGCCGTTAATACATTGTCAAAGAAGTCTCCTTAGCTTCCTTGTATGCGGAGACGACATAAATTATACAAAGTTTCTTTTTAGTGTTACTAAGATTTCCGGCATCATCATCATCATATGGTTACTTCCTTTTTTATGGATCTCGTATAATGCGTGACCTACACTGTAAATAAGACGATATTTTCATTCCAGATACGAAAAATACGTTTTCCTTCACAAATTAGAGAAATGATTACATAATCTCATAAGTTATCGGCTAGGAATTATTACTCCAGGTATGGGGTAATTATACTAAGTAGTAGTAGTAATAGTAGTAGTAGTAGACTTTATTGGAGAGGGTAACATTTGACAGTAACAAAACTGATAAACTAATGGCTCTCGAAATAAACACAAAAGGAAATTAACTAAAATCACTATGTACAACCTATAAATATGACTAACTTACAATATCTAAGTAGCAAAAATGTATAACTGATAGATACTAATAAGTGAGTGAGTAGTAAATTGATTGATCGATACTGAAAACGCCAACGAAAATCTACATCAGGATATCAGTTACTACAACTACACGGTCAAGTTTCAACACGGAATTGAATAAAGGTAACTCGTAATCTGATTGGCTTCTGGCGAATTTTTGTTGAATGGTTTCCTGGCTCGTGACACTTTGAAGATATAAAACACAGCTGTGACAAAAATAATTTGATTACGTTCAGTTTATTTCATGGTGTGTTAAAAAGGTTCACAAGATATAAATAATCAACTGTTTATACTTAATGAATGGCATTTAACGTTTAGCGACTTAAGAAGATAAAGATCCAAACGAAAATTTTAAATACTTTCTCAACTTTCCCGAAAAAAATCAAACCTGAATCAAATCTCACTGGGGTAAAAACATAACTTAAAAACTCATAAATCATACCAGAACTCCATTTTTTCCGAAACCATTTGACATCGAATTCTGTTTTCCCACACACACATGTTTCCACCCCCAGCAGGTTTCCTGCAGCCGGGCAGTCTCGCCACCCTATCAGCTAGGAACCAGTTCCTTTTTACGGTTATCTTAGCTTATGTCACAAGTGTTCATTTCCGCCTATTTTCTGAAAGTCGCATTTAAAAAAGAGCAAGGAGCTTCGTCGTCCTCAATTCAATCACAATACTCGATCAAGAGTTGGCTTATATTGCTTCCTTAGAAGAACTAGTCGATTCTCTACGATGCAACATTTTAAAGTATTGTTAGTTCTGTTGTTTGTGGCTGCTGTTAGCGTTTCTCTCACCCAGGCGTGGACCATGAACAATAAGAAAGTTGGAAAACGTAAGCAGCTTTTACTATTTAGTTGTCACAATCGGTTTATCCTTGTGAGTTGTCAAGTGCAGAGTCTCGTTTTCTCGACTGAACTGTGTTGATTGTGGTGAGGGTGACTGTATCAAAAAAGAAGGAATACATGTAGCATGTGTAGTAAGTGTAATATTTGTCGTAACGTTATGTAGTAGCTGCAGTTGAATTGTAGCTGCTATCCTGCGGGAAGTGGGGGAGGGGAGGGGGGCGCTGGAACACTGTCTACGATGTAAAATATTAATTGTAGAGTAGCTGTAGATTCGGTCGATCGCACATTCTACGCTTTCGCACGGAAACAAATCCATTAATTAGTAGCAAAGACTGCGTCATTTTCCTCGGTGGTATAATGGTGTGTCTACACTGTAGCTGTGGTAACTATAACAGCTGTAATACATGTACTAGGAGTAACTGTAGTTTCTGTAGTGTGTCTAATAGCTAATAGAAACTTTAGAATGCGTAATAGCTCAGGTAGTAACTGTAGTACATGTATAGTAATAACTGTATGTATAGCGGCTGTAAAAGCTGTAGTTCCGCCGCGCAACCGTATGGCGACTGAAGCAATGTGTTACTACAGCTATTACGTCAGTGTAAGAACTCGGTCAATTGTACTCTTACGTGCTGTCGCTCATGACAAGCGTTTGGGCTGCAATCACAGAAAGTTATACACAGCAAGGATGTGTAATGCAGTCAGTCAAACTCCCTCTGTTCGTTATACTGTAGATTGTACGGTCTATACCTTTTTTTGGCCTTACACCTGGCTTAGATTGGAAGGAATTGTGTAAAGAGTGGTCAAGATTGTACTTTTGTTTCACTTTGGGTTTTTGGCCTGTCGAGTTCTTAACTGGTTCTCTGTCCAGACACAGCTAAAAGGTCCTATCAAGAAGTACCACAAGTCAAATTCAAATTCTAATATACGTCCGACAACAGGTCACATGTTTTTTCTTTACTATTATTTCCGATTGGTTTATTATCAGTACACTATTCGTCGCTGAAAAAATGATTGACTGACGGAAATGAACTGTCCAATTTTGTCAGTCTGTCTTTAATTTTAGACATGCGATGTTTAGATAAGAACTTAATTACTGAACACAGTGGAACAAAGATGGTTCAATAACCTGGTTCATGTTGATTCACTCTCCGCGAGAAGTCTTTACTGCATTGATGGGAAGCACTGGACAGGCGCTGTCCTATCCTTCTGGGGGGACTGGAGACGAACGTCTTTGTTTTTCTCAACGTCATGTTTTTTCCATATTAGGTGATAGCAAGGAGCCTGCCCGAGAGGAAAACCGGCTAAGAATGCATGATGGGGCGGCAAGGCTGAAAGCAAGACGATTCCACGTTGAAGAATGGAACAGGGCTTAAAACTATAAATGAAGTTGTAAAGGAAACGTAAATTAAACAAAGTTACTGGTCGCAAGTTGGAGAAATACTCATATTCCTCACTTTTGGATCAACATGTACTATCGCCATGAATGACCACACCACAAACAAAATCCAGTGGACTAAAACACGATCCCTTGTTTTCGGTTTGAGGGCGGGGAAATGCACCCTGAGCGTGCAATGTCCTGCGTTTAAGACTTGTCAATCTTTGTTACGTTCAACAATGTGGCCTTATTTACTCAGAAGGACGAATCATGCCTCTTAAATGAATAGTGCATCTAAAACAAATGCGTGTGGGTAAATACGCAACGTTTAAAACTCGTGTGTTGACAAAAGCTCTTGTGAGAGAAACTGTTGGTCGCTTGATTACGCGTTATAGTTCTTTCAAGGTCAAGCTCGTCTTTTTCCTGCGTCTCGTGTTTTCCAAGACGGATTATACGTCTAAGAAGTAAACCGCTGCGTCTGTTTTATGCGTCTCCTGGACCCGTAAAATTGTTTATCGTTTGACGTTGTATGCTTCGTATTTTGCGTGCTTATCCAAGCGCATAATATTTCTTGAACGCATTATTCGTCTGCCTGGGTTCTTGAGTACGGCCAACGTCTTGTCGTAATCTGTTGGCACTTAAGTTCATAAGTTATATTGCAGCAAAATATTAAGAAAATTAGCACAAACTTTTCTAGAGAACAAGAATTGAATTGATCAAATTTTTTTCTTTTGAAATTGTATCCATAATGAGTCGTTTTTATTGCTTCAGCGGAAAAACATTTAGTAGGGACTGTCGCAGCGTTTACTCGAGATTCTCTCAAACAACACCAACCCAGTTTCGAAGGGAAAAGCACTGGTAACGAGATTGAAACAACACCTCGAGACAGAATTTTTTGTCTTATTACAGAATACATGAATTTTCATGCTTCTTTTAGGACCTTATCACCAAAAGATTTTAAGAGATTTTCTTAGCAACAGATTGATTAGCAGTGTTTCGTCACCGTATCCAAGCATTACTATGAGGTCAAACAACCTCGCTACTCCCCCCCCCCCCGGGTACAAACACATCATTTAGGGTACTTTTTGTTATCTTGCTCGCACGCACCATTGAGACAGAAAAGGCGCCAGTGTTATTACTAAACAACTGTAAAAATAAAGAAACTTAAGCTCATTGTATGGCTGGCTCCGTGAGCGGGCAAGATAAACTAAATCCTGTGTCTCCAAGGGTGCTTACCATTTAGCAAAAAAATCCGGAAATTTCGGTTGAAAGTCAAGTGGAAAGGTTTTTTTCCCGAAAATCCGTTCGGAAATTGTAGACCACCTCCAGAGGTAAACTTCTTTTTCCGTTCGGAACGGAACGGCGAAAATTTCCTAACCATGTGCTAAACTTTCCAGTTTCCAGTCTCTCATCAGAATAACGACCCAGGCATAAGCATAAATATCCTTTTTCTTATGCTTAAGCTTATGTCGTGGCTGTCCTCACTAGAGCATAAGCTTCTTTTATTACGCTTATGCTTGTGCTTGCGTCGTTATAGAGGACCAGGCTTAAGCGCCATCTCGTTCGGTTGGTTTGCTGATTTTGGAAAAAACCCTTACCATTATTCAACGGTCATCCCAACCGATTTATTCTGACAAATGATAAGCACCCCACGACTCTCCAAGTGCTCTGCACTTGCCCGAGCTGGTAAAATGGCGCTATCTTTCCCGCTCGGAATTACGTGCTGTGTTCCGCAAGAAAAATGATTTTTTGCTCTTCTTTATCTCATATAATGAATCCCTTATTGACCAAGCTTGTCCGGTCAAGATGGCTGGATATTGGCCAATTTTTTTTTTCTTTTGCGTGTTTATGGACCTCGAGTCCGTCCCGGTCCATAAACAAGCAAAAAAAGATCTTGGCCAATATCCAACCATCTTGACCTAATGTTTGGTCAGCAGCCGATATATATAGAAGGAAAACAGAACAGGCGTATCGCCCGTAAAAAGAGTAGGAAAATAGCACTGGACTGGTCGCCCACCCTGGCGCACCGAGCCGACCATAGAGCGAAGCCTGTGCATGTGACGAGGTGCTATCAAGCGCTGCGAATAGAGAAAGAAACCTTAGACTATCACAAAAATCAAAACTTTTCAGGTAAATAGGGATTCAATATGCTAACTATCTTCGTGTCACTGTTTAAAGGTCTTTAAAAAAAAAAAAGCTGCGGACTACCAAAGATATTAGCGTTGCTCCTCCTTGTCGTATCGCTAATAAACAGGATGTTTCCTTTGCGAGTTCAATGGTTGAAGTGCCCAGTGATGTGACAATCTCACAATTTGCCAGAAATGTTCGCGAATTTACAGAAGGAAAGCATCAAACAAGGAAATGGATTCCCAACGGTCCAATTTTTAAAATTTTGAAGACGTTTTTTAATTTCAAAATTCCCGCTTGAGACACAAACACCAGTTTCGTTTACAGGAAGTACAAGCGACTGTTGTGCTTCCGGTTCCGGTTCTTCGAGTGCCTTTCAATAGTTTTCAATCCGGAAATAGTCTGTTATTTGTTATTTTTTGTACAAACGAAATACAATTTTTAACTTACCAATTTACAAATCAAAATTCTTCCAGAAAAAAGGGCAAGATAAAATCTGGAAAACATGACCGGAAGTGCGGACATGTGTCAAAGTGAGGCTAAGCCGGAGTTTTATTTATATTTGACGTCTGAAACCTTGAATTCTGTACACTATCGCCTGTGACCCAAACAAGCTGTGATGGCGACGGGTTGTTTCTAAGCTCCTACTTCATTTTCAAGCGTGATCATGCCTCGCTCGTTCCTTGTCAAGAGAAGAAAAAGCAGCGATGCGAACACTGTGTTCGAATCTGGTAAGTTGGCGCTAAGCTTGATTATATTTCTTGAAACCCGCACGTGTTGCCGAACGAACGATCTTGCGCCAGTGTTCGCGGGTCCTCAGTCGGTGGATAGGGACAGTTTAGATGTCAACACGCTAAAACGGTATGTCTTCTTCGTCAGTCCGCCAGGTTATGCGATGTGAAATCGTGAACGATTTGCGTTTCTGGTGAGATTGTACTTCGAGAGAAGGGATTGCTTTAATTAATTCAAGTTTTTCGAATTGCTTACGGTGTCATTTATTTCCCTGTGCTGCAAAATTACAGCAGTAACGCGCGGAAACCTGGGGTACTCTTGCAATTTCGTTTATTCCTACTCTTGAAAATGGGATTTTTGAATGGCTTTCTTGGCATTAAAACAGTTTTTAGGTCTTTAAGAAATCTCCAGTTTGGTCGTTTTCTTATTAGCACTTTTGCAAGTAACAGTAATTTTAATATACACACACCTGGGAGACGTTGGGCAGATGTTTCGAAAACTCGCTGGTCCGGATGGCGATTTTCGGTTTGAAATCTCACAGCTACCATAACGAAATCGACATTGAGAGAAATTCAGTTTTCTTTATGGGGTAATAGAATTCCCAGCGCCTTCTAGCGCCGAAGATAGTTGATCCCTAGCAACTTCAGCGCAGAAAGCAATGGAGATGTTGTTTTATGAATTTAGCCATAAATTAAAACGGTTCTGTAAACAGATGAAAACTTAATTTCACAGCTGTTCTTGGGAGATTGAATTGTGCCTCGAAAAGAGAAACAAAAAGATGTTCAGAAGTTACAGGAAGAGAGAATTTCGGAAATTGCTGAATGAATGAGCAGTTAAATTTGTTAATGAAAATACAGGGATTTTCAAGACAAGTGAAATAAACAGTGAGTAGCGCGGGAAATATTAAATTGTCGCAGGGGGTGCCGGCCGAGCGCTCGAGGCACTTCATCTCTACAATGACATATGTCCTCTGTCGCCGACAATCGAAAAAGGTACGAATTTTAATAAAAGGGCTGAAATCCGAGTGCATTAGCTTTGAAATGAAAGACGAAAGCTTTACAGCCATCTGGCACGGATTATTTACTTCGGGCGATTTTGAAAAAAAAGAAGATAATCACAAAATGAAAATAAATACGAAGAAAGGGACGGACATTTTCAAGTGTGTATTTTTTTTCCTGAGATTTGTTATGAATGATAAATTAAAATTTTGACAAAGCGCGATAGAAATCAACGATTTAAACCTTGGACTATAGCTTTAAGATATGTTAATGTACCTAAGGTGGACATTAAGGGCCTTGCTAATGATGTTGGTAATTCGAATAAAAGCAAATTTTCCTATCGAAATGAAGAGGGCTGTATAAAATCTAATACGCCTCAAATACACCGGAGTGACAATCTTTTATTTGCTATGGTGATTCTAGGTTTTCAATGAAAGACACTCATTTAAAAACATAGACTCGTCGGCCTAAAAATTTCCGTCAACAATTTAAATTACAGAAATTGGAAAAAAACTGGAATAGCCACAATTTTTGTTAATTTTCCGTGCGAAAAAAGGCACAATTCGGACTCCATGACAAAAGCTATTTTTTATTCCAAGGGAAATTCAAATGAAAAATAAATAATTTTTTGTTAGTAGCTGAAAATGTATTCTTGTCGAAACAGATGTTCATTGCTTAGCTCATATTGAACAATAAAACATTTTTATTCAATCGCTGAAAAAGCGCGGTTTTGTTTTACACTCGCTTTCAATCCACGAATGAATCAGAGAAAAATTCTGCTTGAAGCGAGAGACGAGTAAAAAACAGCCAAGGGAGGGATGTTTGTCGTAGAGAACCTTTTAAATATCGCGTCTTTTTCATATCGAAAGGTGAAAAGTCAAAGAAAATTGCAATTCACATCTGGGAAGGAACACCGCAACAACTGCGCTACCAGGAAACCATTCTTCACTTTGTTTTCCTTTCTCTAATTCGTAGATTGTTTGCAAGGACAAAGCCTTTTTCATGTAGTCAGTAAAAAAAGACGATTTAACAGATGGAAAATCGATCCTTTGACTTGGTCTCGATGTCGCCTCAGTTAAAGGTGAACACTGTTTTAGTCAAAGCGGCCTCTAGCCAGCTATGCTAAGAATTCCAAGTTTTTGATAAGAAATCGGAAAGGAAAACAGCTGGACTTGATCTCCGTTAAAAATGGCCTTCTGGCATTGAAATGGGTTCTTTGAGTAACTAAATGGGTTGATGGCTGTTGTTCAGCAGGTCGATTAGCAAAACAATTGAGTTGTAGAAATCAAACTACTACATTCTACAAGGTAAAAGAACACAATAGAACGCTCATCGTTCCAGATGGTTTGTGTTCTTTCCTCTGCTCGCGTTATTTTAACATCTGGCATTTCCTGTTGCTGTTTTTCAACATGGCAAAGCTCGCATACAGTTTCTTGCACAAGCAAGAGTTTTAGCGCACATACGATTTTCGTGAACGACTTTCACGGGAGCTAAAAAGATGCCAAAACCATTCATTTGTATTCCTCTGTGCGCAACCATAAGAAACAGAAGGAATGATTTTTTTGATAAGATGTCTCGCTGTAGGATTAAGTTATTAACAACCTATGTTTTGACTTTTCTCGCCAATAATAAATGCAGGAACATGAAAAGTGTAGAAAATTAGTCTCTGAATAGCCGGCCATATCACGAGCTTATCAGGGGTCTATCAGAACAGTATGCGCTTTGCAAAAATGCGAGGTAGGCGTTCGACCGATGACGCTCGATTTTTTTTCAGAACTTTATCATTTTGCTGCCTGTTTACGCAGCACGATTTGCATACTTTAAAATAACAACGATTTCCGACCGCCTACAAAGGAGCCATTTTTTTCCTCACCACACAAGGCAGCCTGCTCTGTTTTGTCCTATAGACGAGTCTAATAGTCGGTTTTATTGCTTTGTCCTTTGCGGCTTTGAAATTGAAAATAGAAATAAATAAAGATCCGTCACGGCTTTTTCAAAAGACCAGGATTATGTCACGTTTGGCTGATTAAAAGGCTCTACTGGAAAGGAATACCACCTGTTCTTTCGAATGAAAAAGAACAATTGATTATTTGAAAACGCCCTCGGGCCTTGTCCGTAGTTGCACTTGTGCTTAATTGTCACGCAACGCCCGCTGCGTCACGCTCATTACGACAAACGGGTGCCGTGTGGAAGGAAGGTGCTACTTCGGTCGCTGCTAATTCAAAACCATTGTAAGCCTTGAAAAAATATCGGAATCCCATAAGGGCTATGGCTACAATTCCTAGATGGAGAGGTCTAGGCACTGTGAAATTAAGGTGTGTGCTGCCAAGCATCCAATGTGCCTCCACAGGCATGTAATACGTGCAAAACGCAATGCAACTGTTTTTGTACAGTTTTTGTACCTGAAAAATACCCAATGCTGTCGACATGTATAAATTAATTAAGAGACAGTGCAGTCTGTGGAGCGTGATTTGGTTCAAACATGCCTAAATTAGCAAAGTTAAAGGCATGGGCCAATATTGTTGCCTGCATATAGAAAAGTTCTTTCAAAAAGAAATGATTTCAAAAATCCTAGTATATCAGTAGGTTCCACCCCAAGGTCTAAACCCTTACATTTTTGTTCACCATTTTTGACGGAAAAGATCATTGTCCCTGGGCCATACCGGTCCACAGTGCCTGAGCTTGTGCCAGGACACAATGCAATGTTGCAAGATGGGTGCAACTTTTTTATTTATTGAGATATATACTTGCGTCTTTGTTTCAGATCTGCCAAAGACCATCCAAGATCCTTTAAGCTACGCAGCAGTGGAACAACAAAAACTTGTGCCTCCCAGTCCCTGCATTGAATTTCATCCACAAATTTTACATTTTAACGGACTACAGAAAAACCACACTTGGAAGCCTCCAAACACCCCATGTTTTGCCTGTAGAACAAGGACATTTCCACATGCTTCAGACAGTTGTATCAAATTCACAGCCAGAAATAATCATCATTGTCTGAACACTTGTGAGTGCTATCACAGAAAACTTGATGAGTATGCAGGTTGTTTCTGTTGTCACTCATCTAGTAATAAACTTCTTTCTGATGTTAGCCAGCTACACATGCCTGCATGGTACAGTGGGTTAAATAACAACAATCACTACCATGGGATCTACTTGCCAAGGCACGGCCCATTTGGTTCAAAATCTTTGTCTACACCCTTGGAAAGAATAGATATTCATGCAAGAGAAGTAGCAAACAGAGCAAGTCACAATTTAACTTCACATCATACTGGCAAGGGTAGCACTAGGTTTGCCACAGGATTAGAATGTAACCCTAAAGTTATAAGTGATGAAGATGAACTCCCCACAAAGAAAATGAAGATGACACCTATTGGGAATGAACAAAGGATGAAAAAGGAAGAAAGTATGGAGTCCCAGCTTCAAAAGAACGAGACTCAGTCAAGCGTTGCTCTTGAACAAGGGAAAGTTTCAAAGGCTGAGGATAAACCAGCTCAAGAAACAATCAAACAAGAGTTTCCTGAGCCATGGAGTGATCAGACTATATGCAATGGTAGTGAACTCTCTACGGGTGAACTGGACAGTGAAAAAAACGATACAAAAACCAATAATGAAAAAGGCGAACTACACACTCCTGAAAAAAGTTACAAAAAAGCACCACAAGAGATCCACAAAAATGTGCCTCATCAGGGAACCAGGAAGTCACAGCAAGCAAAATCAAAGAAGGGACACAAAGATAACAACACAAAACCTTACAATACAAGGATGGTGACATCTCGGCCACGGACTTACAGCTCTGACTTTGTCATACCTGATGAGGAGGAAGAGTGGAGGCAGGATAAAGAAGGTTATCAAATGAAGGGTCGACAAAGAACAAAACTGAACAGGCTGTTGGCAAATGAACATGAACGCAGAAGAGTGGCACAGTTGAATAGCGCTTATCAAGACCTTCGACAGTTAATTCCAGGATACCAATGTGACACCAAGCTGCCAAAGATAAAGATACTGAAATATGCAATCAATTACATAGCCCACCTAGATGATATACTAGGAACTGACTTTTATAAGGTAAATTAAAGGGAAAATATTTAGCTTTATTTTGTTATTTTTATTGTAACTCAAATAATTATGCATTAGATTAGTTATCTTTATTTTAACATCAATCTAGATAAGCGCACTGTTTTTGATTAATTCTTCATCTATTAATAAATTAAAATATTAATAAATTGTAGCAAGTGTGAAAAGCATTTAAGATGTTAGTTTTCCTTTTTGTTACAAATATCGTGTTTAAGGCAGGTTTTTGTTGAACTATCAATTCAAACGTGATTAAGTAAAAAACAAATTTTATATGCTGCATTTTATTGAGTAATATGCTAGTCAGGCAAAAAGTAAATGATTGTATCTGCAAAGCATTATTCTTGCTCTTATTCTGGCTTTTGCTGTTGCTCTCACTCTTACTCTTTACTCTCACACATGTACCATTTTCACGTTATCCAGAATTTGGAGTTCACGATCAATACACTTTCAAGATCAGTATTAAAATAGTCTGATAAAAATGTTTCAAAGCACATTTAGGTTAATTTAAATTATCACAAACTATTAAAGACCACTAATTTTAATCACAACATTGGAGCACCTTCATTAAATTAAAGGGCAATCTGTTTAATGTAAATAATTTATACATGGAAGACTTTCTGAACTCTCTTCATTCCTGATCTTAGAGCAGAGCTGACGTGCTTTGTCAACTATTGTTGTATGCTCACCCAAGACTGTGCCTCAATTAGTTGAGACTAGAAGCTTTGTAGAGTAATTCTGTTTGATATTATACCCTGTGGCTGATCCTACGAGAACTATTCTGAAGATGACAGAAGATTCTGTTGAAACATGTTTTAAAAAAAAACGGTGTGCTGTTTCTAAAAGTTTTAACATGTCTGCTACTATCCAGACCTTTTGCCATATATTTCAGTGAATGTACATTATTGTATGGTTCCTAATCCTTCTTTCATAAATATTATAATGACAATTTGCCTATTTTTTTTTTTTTAAATGCACCAAGTACAAGTCCAAAAGCAATGAAAGTAAGTTACAACCCTCTAACTGCAGTGCACTTGCACACATAAATTTGACTTTTTGTTTATTAACATAATGGAGAATAACCTAGGTCATAAGTCATAAGCCAGGTCATTACGTTGGAAATTTAAGGTTTAAGAAAAATGTTGAAACAACCACAGTAAATTATTCGATACTTTGATCCCAAGTGGCCTTATTCCATGTGAAGATAGATAAATGCATAGCTATCTGATAGAAAGTAAATCCTGACTGCATGATCGTTTAGACATTCCAACTTATTACAGTGTATGTATGATTGTTATAAACTTAAGTCATCATCTGAGAGCAATTTTATACAGATTTTTGTTACAAAAACTGGTTAATATAATTAAAAGAACCCTAAACACTGTGCTACAAAATAATAAGTTATTATTAATAATAATATGAACTAATCTGTTCTTTGGTGGCAGGAGGCAAAAAAACTTCAATAACTGTGCAGCTGCAAGGACAAACATCTGCAGCATGGTTACTATCAGGGCTAGAAGATTTGCACTGTTGAAAGCACAGTTATTGCAGTTAAGATGTCTCTGACTTTGACCATTATACATTCAGTTTGGTAAATGTAAGGGCTAAAAGATTTTACAAACTAAGTTGTAAGCTCAGCAGAAATACCCCATCTCTGAGTTGCCTTGTGCATCTGTGTCAATACAAGTCTAACTGAAAACCATTCATATAAAAACATATTTTGCTTACAGGTACATTTTCATACAAATCAATATCTCTTTCAATACGAAAGGTTTTGCACAAGGATTTGTTTTGAAACAGAGGCACAACTCGGAAATGGTCTACAGACTGATTCAGGCTAAAAGACGTCCATCTTTGCTTTGGTTAGCACGATTATTGTAGGCTATTATTGATTCATGTTAACAGATATTTTCCCAGTATTTCTATCCCTATACCAAGCTGAGTACTAAATTTGTGAAACATAGATACAGTACTGAATTGTACTTTGCAACTGATGGATTATACCACCACTTGAAAGGAATTGACTTTTTTAACTTACTGTAATGTCTAAACCAATCAATTAATTACATTTCAAAATCATTGGAAGAATGGTCTTGTAAGTCGAAAAAGATAGCATGTTAAAATACTTCTACCACATGTTTCAGCAGTGCAATTTCATTGCTATGCAACTACTGACTTGTTGAAAATCAACATAATAAACCAATAAACAAAAGTTCAATTGAATTTGGTGTCTTTGTGAAATTTTCTTCGCTGTCAACCCCTTCAAATGACTAGCATGCAGAAGGGAAATATGTAATATTTTGCACGTAAACACATCTTTGGGTTATGGTTTGTATAGTGTGATTGTCTGGGTGTGGGTAGTTCTGAAAAAAATTGTTATTGGTGACCGACGTTTTGACAACCTGAGCGGAATTCATGTTCAGAGTCAAGTGGATAGTGTTTGTCAGTAGATGTTGTTTAAAGTCTGGCCCGTTGAGAGTGATTGGTCAGTTTAGCCATGAAGATAAATTGGCTGTAAGACTCGTGTAAAGTTTGTCAACAGTCATTGGTCAGTTCTAGTAAGTCTTTGTGTTATAATTATTATAGCCCATTGGTATATTGACAAACAAATATTGGACAAACATGGTATATTGCATCTAATTATTGAGTACAATGTTGATTCCAGTGCAATGAACTTTGAATTCATTATTGACCATGGTTAACAATCTGATCCATTTATACTGTATCCAATAATTTTCAGCACAAACTACATCCTTGAGAAGTCCTGTCTTCATGCTCAATTGTGCAAAACCCATTAACATTTAAAGGTATCATGACAAATCTTAAAACATACTTGATTTAAAAATGATATTCAAGTCCCTTGAGTCTTTCATCATAGCGTCACGAATCTTGGTTTGGATCATTTGTACTTGAAGTTGTGCCATTTTTCTTTAGGAGTTGCCCATCATGGGGTATGAGATTTGGAATACCATTTTGTATTGAATATGCCACACCAATTTCATCTGAAATCAACTCATTTCTTGTACTGTCATACCTAGGAGGAAATAATTGGAGACAAAAAGCAATAACAAAATGCACATGTATACTCCATCCATAAAGGTAGGACTAAAGAACATTTAAAAGACAGTCATTGTGGTGGATCCTTGAACAAAGATTCTGTAAGAACAGTGACTTGTTGCTCAAATGGGGATAGATGAATATAGTAGGATGTCTAGGCCAGGGATTTACAACCTTCCCTCTAGATTCTAGATTGTTATTTCCTGTTGAGCTTGATTTTCAGCCATTTTTGGGAGTCTAAGTGTCACCTCCTCCAATGAACAAGAACATAAGCTCAAAGAACAACTTGAAATCAAGCCTAGTATCTGTGACAAAAAAGTTATCTATAAGCCTTCAAATGATGGATTTTAAAGACAAGAGTGGCTGGTGGCATTAAAGCCCTCTTGGCGATCTCCTTACAACACCTTTGTATGTGTCTTCCAATCCAAAGTCCCGTTGGGGGAGTAATCTGGGGACAGGAGTGCTTCTCATACCTTTTAGGTGTTAAAAAAGTGGTTTTAGAACCTCTTAGGGTGCCCTAAGCCTGAAAAGATCCACAGCAGGAGCTTTTTTTGGTAACTTGCAGGGTATTGAGCCAAAAAAAATATATGACAGGAGATAGTGCGTTGTTTTAGAATTGGTATGCCACGCCCACAAAACAGGACCTTAGTACCTCTTGGGGGTTCTTTTCAAAATTTCTGATTAGCACCCCCGTCCTCCCCCTCTAGGGTCCAAAGCATTGCAAGAGTTGGTTTAATGGCTCACCAAGACCAATGCTAATATACAACTAAGACGAGAGATGTAGTGATTACCTGCTATATCTCTAGACAATATTTTTGTCACATGCTTATGCCCCGACAATTTTGCTGCTACGAATTCACAAGTTCCTTGTCCATAGTCTATATATATTTATAATGTCCTTGTCTGGTGGAGATCCTAGGGCCTAGCACGACGGTGAAAGAAAACACTGTTCATAATTCTAATATAGGGTTATACGGAAATTTTCCTTTGTACAAGCTGACATCAGCGTGTAGCCCAAATACACTTCAGAGTTCTTACCTCAGTGGTTTTTTAGACAAGGGACAGACTAAGATCTCCAACAGTTTTTGATCAACCAGGGTATCTTTGCCAGTTGTCAATTGATTACCAATACTAAAACATCTACATGATGAAGTCTGAATCAAAGAAACGTGTTTCTTTGAAATAGTTTCCAACACGAATCTCCCATGTCTCCAAAGAAAACCTCCCGCCATTTTGGATTGCTTGGTAGCCACTCCACATCGTATAAGTTTGGCTGCCCAGTCGAAGGAGTCAGTTTCAAAATGGCGGATCAACGTGTGTCATGCGGTCGAGATTTCTTTTGTGTTCCTGACCTTGCTGGAGCCTTGAAGAATGCTACGAACGGAGGGTATAGATAAAATAACTTAAATTCATCTCAAAAGGCATTAGTTTGAGAATTAACGAGGGAATAGAATAACCAGCAGTTAGTTAAACACATACATGTCTTCTTCTTTGTAGTCGCATGTAGACATGCTATTTTAAAGTGGTCGCAGGCAGATGGAGTTTTATTTGTAATTAGCCTTACTTTTCAATTTTTAGGTTTGATTTTATCTGTGCTCCTATCTGTCATCCAAGATACCGAAGAGAATTTTTAGACCCAGTTCCCAATCGAACAGGGGCTTTCACTCGATCAGATCTGGTACTACCTAGTCAAGGTAACAAAGCTACACCGGTGAAGGGTGTCTGCATAGCCACATACTTTATGTATGCAACAAAAAGCAACGAAAGTCGTAGGTGTAATTAAGTTTGGTGTTTTACTCCAAGGGGAGGGGAGAGGGATACTCTTCAAAGTTTTACACGGGGAGAACAATAAGCATACCCAGAAGACATGTTAACCTAAAAATCAAGTATTCTTTATTCAGTTCTGTAAATTACAGATTTCCCTACACTTTCCTATACTTCAACTTGCAAAATCCTTACTCTTTCAGATACCTGAAGCCTGAAAAAGGTATCCTTTTCAGGCAAGGCCTGTACCCCCTGAAATCTTACAGTCTTCATATATTTCCCGGCAGCAAGACTTTTACAATCAGATTCCAGTGCATAAACCACAACGCTACATCATGTACTATTATATTACCAGTGCATTTGTGCAGTGCAGGGTCATGATAATATTTAAAGTCCTTTTGAGATTAATATTGTAATAATCATTTGGATTACCAACAAAGGTTAATATGAAATTTCTTTCAGATTGGAACAGCCTGATTGTTGGTAAAACCTCCCCTTGGCTGAACTTAGATTCACCAAATGAGACTGTGAGAAAAAATTCTGAACAAGTAGGTCACTGTCTTGTGTTTTTGGAGCTTGCTTTATTGATTTCCTCCTTCAGTTGCCCATTTTCTTTTTAATATCAAATGTGTCTTTTGGCAAGTCCTCCAACTACCATCCTGGCCATAAGTTGTTGGGACACCTCCCCTTTTGCGTCCTAAAACCCACGATTTCATCTACGTCCTTGATGTTTTAGAAAAAAAGATGAATAGAGGCAAGTTTAATTGACTCCCCTCCCCCTAGCAATGTTGAAAGAAAATGAAGCTATTCTGAAGACTAGATCGGATGTGGTAAAAAAGGAAAAAGGGACAATAGAAAGTGGTTAGACAGTTGTGTTGGAACCGAACGTGATTGCTGGAAAATTGTTATTATTGGAATAAGGAATGAATATCTATCTTATCATCTCTTTAGTTGTGGAATACAGTTCTAGGAGGGAAACAGGTCTTGAAACATGGCTATTCTGAAGCTATTGTCAAGGTTTTTTTTCTTCAAGATTTTTATCAACTTTGACAGGGGGAGGGGGGTAGGCGGGCTTACGCAGTCTTGGTCTTAAGAGAGGCTGCCTGTGAAGTCATCTGCCGTGAACTGTCCCAACACTTGTGACCAGGATTGTAGTATTGTTACTCTTTAAAATCACTCATTATCAACCTAGAGGCACATCTCTAAATCACTTTGCTTAAAGGGACTACAGGTAATGCAGGGCAAATTTAACATTAATTGAAATATTGTGGCTCCAATTCTGTGGAAGAACTGAAAAAAGCACAGAAAAACTAAAAAGGGGCTTGGACGCACAAAATTGGAGAAAATTAAAGTAGACTACATTGGGGTAAACTTAAAACAATGTTGACTCAACTCATTTCAATTTTATCTATCTAATTTGTACAAGTGCCATTTATAACTCTTAGAAATCATCCTTCATTGTCATATGGTTATTATTTTGTCATTAAAATACTGTTGCTCTGCCAAAAAGAAGTTTATAGTTCCTGATTAACAAAGATAAACTGACTAGTTACTTATTGGTAAACCATAGTAACTGTGACCTAGCCTTTGTAACGATCCTTCCTGATTAGAATCCTTTCTGCTCTTTTGCAGGCCTTGCATCAGGAACTTTGTTATTCTGTTCACTTGAGTCTTCCAGCTGTTCTTGTTCCATTAAAAAGCTTCAACTGTGCCAACCTCGCTCATCACATCAATGCAAGTATAACTGACACACATGTGCAACAGGTCAGATATGAAATGACAAATTTCATGCATGTTCATTGACTTGACTATGATATTTACAACTTGCTAAAAATTAAATGTGAGGTTTACTTGGAATCAGAAGTAGCAAATTTAGTGGGAATTGATTTCTTAAATAATAATAATAATGATAATGATGATGGTAAAAATGTTTATAGTGCCAGTTTCCTTTAAGTCCAAAGGCACTTAATGTAACTTCTTCAATTTTTTCACTTTGTTTTGCACTTACATTTTGAAATTACAATATTAGCATAAAAGAGAAAAAAGATACATGTATAACAATTAAAGGTGACAATGGTACATAGCTTGTGCATGGAGGCTAATAGAACTGCGAGGTAAATGAGTTGGCCTCCATCTTGTTTGAGGGAACATAAAAAAACATGGGACTAGAAGGAGAGATTACTATGTATAAAAAAAGCAATTAAGATTTTGAAATGATAATTATTGTGGATTATCAGATTTAAATTAATGATCATATTTCAATTAATGGTCATCATAGTTTTATTTGTCATATATTCTAAAGCCACGAGACAGTGGTTTTGGGGGTAATTGAGATGAAGAATTTGTCTTACAATGATAGTATTATTGTTTATAAGGCATCCAATGCACATACTTGTCTGTGGTTTTCTAGGTGTGGGTTCATGTGCCTATGAAGAGTCCTGAAGATGAATGTGACAAACACTTGTTTGAAGATGAGGTACAGTTGTATAGTATGTACATTGTACAATCTCTATAAATTATGCTATATATTTTGTAAATAAATGTCATTATTAATTAAAAGTTTGGCATATTTTTTCATTGTGCACTTTGTGCTTTAATTGCTTCCTTGTTATTGTTTCCAGCAGTGTTTAAAACTTATGAAGAGCGCTGCTGACTTTTTCACTCAAACAAAGCACTCTAAAGACTTTTTTTAAATTTGGAATTTTTGTTATTGAATAGATACGATTAATATTTAGTAACTGGCCCCTATGTTATACAATTTAGGGAGTAATCATGCAGGTACATGTTATTTCAAACCGTCCCCACACTGCATTTATCTGATTTTGAGATTAATCCCATGATTACACCCTGAATTGTACTCCACTTGGACCGATTATGCATTACTATTACTGACTTTATGTAAGTTGACTAAATATAATTGTGACATTTGCAGGATGAAGTTGTAGTGAACAACATGTTGGAGAAAGATCCATGGCAATGGTATGATTTTTTTTCTGGTTACTGGAAATTTTGATGCCAAACTGATGAATTTTTGCTACCAACGGTACTGCAAATATTCCATTTATTAGCATGTTCTTCGCTTTGGTGAAGATCAACCAAAGATTTCTGAATTTTCTCTTAAAATATCTCCAAAACAATATTTCATTTGTCTGATGGCATCTTGTTGATTCTTCAAATAGGTTTATTAATACAATCATGTTCTTTCTATTTTGTAAAAATTCAAAAATGGGCCAGAGGCCATTTGAGTGTTTCTAGTAATCATTTTATGAACATTACATGTACCAAACATTATGGAAGACCTCCAAAAGATTCTTGTCATAGCAAGTATCTGAGATACGTGTTGATGCTTAAAATTAATTAATTTGACTCTGTAGGTGGAATGTATTTAGAACTGTCTGTGGAAACAATAGAAAGGTTGGCTTAGGTAAGTGCATGATAAGTAGTCTTTTTTGGAAATGAAGCAAAATGATCAAGTGCAAACTGTTGTAATCATGATGACATGTGTTTTATGTTGAATTATTTTAGCGTTAGAGATTTCTGCTGAGCTGCCTTCTGAGGAAGAGTTGGAAAGATGGTGTGGAGAACCAGTCAAAGCAGCAATCCTACCTACAAGTTTATTTCTTACAAACAAGAAAGGTGTGTGATTCAACACAGGGAATAAAAGATAAACTTACCTTTATTGATCATGTCTTGTGTTTTATGGTGGAATTTGGTCAGCCTAGTGGAAGGTCTGGAACTGAAAATTTAGGAAGTCTGGGACAGCTGGGAAAAATGAAAAATTCTTGAAAGATCCAATCAGTCATGAGAGTAATAAAGTGCTATTTTCTAAGAGTTCCGAGAGATTTCAGAATCCCTTGCATTAGCTGAATGTGAATTTAATATTTGAAAATAGACACGACTGTGATTCATCAGAATTTTTCACAAATGTTGAATGAGTCAACTTGTCCTCACAATAGACATATTGCTGGTATCCATTTATCAGTATATATCTACAGCTGGGTGAAGAGGTAAACTTTGAGGGAGATAGCTTCTTACCTAGAAACACAATGCAATGACCATGGCCAGGGCTCAAACCTGGAGTCCATCACATTCACCATTATATCATCATACCTTTCATACAAGTTCTGAGAACTTGCATGAAGATAGAATCCATTGCCTAAGTATGTACAACTATATGTAAATTTAGCATAGTTTAGTTTAATTGTTAAGGGATGTTGTCAGAAGTAAAGAGTCGATAATTTCTTTATTGTTAGGTTATCCAGTTTTGCCGAGGGCTCACCAGGCACTTGTTAGGAAATTGTTCAGGGTGAGATATTTATTTTGTCACAAAATTAGTAAATTTAACTTGTTATCATTTTAGGTATAGTGAAAGCATTTTGTAATTGTCTGACTTAATAGTGTAAAAGTCAAGTTTTCACCTTTTTTGCAGCTGAATACTCAGTTGATCTTGACTGGTGTCAATAAGCATAAAGACAAGGTATGATTATTACTAATTACAACTATAGATGATTTGTTTTAATATCGAGTCTCAGACTCTTTCACAAGTAATATTATCCTTGAATGAATAAATTAGAAAATGTCATTTGACGTTGACTGAATTCTGTCTGGATTCTGTAAAAACGTAATGTGTCATTGACAAGGTCAGTGTCATAATTTATAAGAATATTTAATCCTTATTTTCTCCTCTGCAGGGACTGGGATTTTATTACCAATACCTTGCTCATCTTTATCAGGTACATATTTTGTTTAATTAAAGAAAAGGCTATCTAGTACATTACTTGTAGTTTTTGTATGTGGCCATAAATCTTGTTGCTCACACTTTGCATCTCACTACTAGATGTTTTTGTTACTTCACTTTCTTCTTGCAACATAGAATAACAATTTTAAGTCTTTGAAGGAGAATAGTCCAGACAGTCGAGACGTTGAGTGACATTACATGACTAAGGAGGATTTAGATAGTTTTCTTATGGTCGAACAGCAACTGTCAGAAATTTCTATTCATTCCATATTGAGCACACCTGGCACTTCCAGAGAAAACTCTTTTGATAACTTCAATATGCCCCTAAGATTCTAAAACATAACTGCAGTTATTTTTATAGTCTAACTCTGTTTCAGAAATAAATTTGCTGTTGCTATTAATAGCAATCTACATCACAAGGATACAAAAATACCCTGGGCACTACTCCCCTACCTTGTGAGTTGAATGTAAGTAGGTGACCCCCCCTATTATTCCATTCCCCTCCCCCACCCTCTTGCACTGCATCTTGTAGTTACATAACATTGGAAATAAGAAGCGTTTTGTGAATTCTCCAGACCCAGCCAGAGTTGGACAATGTGAGTCAGTTTGCCAAAGGATATGAAGATTACCTACAGTGTCCCCTTCAGGTACATCTTGGTTTCTGGCCTGGTGAATAACCAGTAAATTTATTGATGTGCATAAATTAGCCATTCACAAGCATTTGGGTAAATCAATGAAGTTGTCCTTGTTTTAACTTGTCTTATTTTATTTTTAAGAAGCAGTCATATTGAAATTGCACTGCATGCCATGCCATGCCATGCCAGGTCATGATGTTATGTAGCACTCTGCTTGCACTACAGGCGTATGAAAGTACAAATGCTTACAAGATTGATGAAGACTTTATAAAATAAAGAATTTATGCAAGTAGTATCAGTTTAAACTAATCTACATTTCTGATATGTTTTTCTTTTTACCTTTTTCTAGCCCTTAATGGACAATCTGGAGTCTCAAACCTATGAAATATTTGAACGTGATCCTATTAAATACCGACAGTACCAAAGGGTAAGGTGCTATGTTCTTAACCTATGAATCCCTGATGTCAACATGAAAATTCTTGTTACTGGTTTCTATACAGTTGTATCTATTCTAGTTTGGAGAATTTAAAAATACATCTCTTGTTGTGCATTTTCCTAGGTACTCCATTCTCCAGACCCTACCTGCCTTGCCTTAATGAGGATATTGATAAGAAAGTAAATCCTGATCGTGCTAGAACTGAATAGTTTTATGAGTACAAGGTGGAGCAGGACAAGTCTGAAAAAGAGATTTACTGTTATGAGAATTAACTGGCCAAGATGGCTGTTATAGGGTGGCTCCAATAGGCCCATTCCTCCATATTAAAATAATTATAACCTGACTCTAAAGCTTAGGGGACAAAGCAAAAGAAAGTGCATCAAGATTGAGGCATAAATAAATAATTCCTTTTTTTTATTCCCCTAAGCCTCAATGGCATTATAGAATTTAACATATCAAAACTGGCCTGTCAGAATGAAGCAATCAACTGCTTGTGAAGAATTATTTTTAATGCGTAATATTATTCTATTATGTTATTTCTTTGTAGGCTGTGCATCAAGCATTACTTGATAGAGTTCCAGAAGACAAGAAGGACTCTGTTGTGACGTAAGTGTCATAACAAGTAATTTTTGAATTTATCAGTTTTACCATAAAAAGTTAAGATTTGTTTGGTTGGCTAATTTAGTTTTCAATATAATAAGCACACAACACAGTTAGCAGTGCATCATTTACTAAATGCTCTCTTTACCTTGTCAGGGTGGTAATGGTGGTGGGTGCTGGGCGTGGTCCTCTGGTAAGAGCGTCACTGGCAGCAGGTGAAGAATCAGGTCGAAAAGTCCGGGTGTATGCAGTGGAGAAAAATCCCAATGCTGTTGTCACGTAAGGTTCTTGATCACATAATTTATGTCATATGCCAGCAAAAGTAGTATATTTGAGCAAAACTTATATTGATAACCGTAATGTTATGACCTTTTCAGACAGCCCCAACAATTTGATCCAACTGTTGTGTGAAAATGTAGGAACTATTTGGCCATCCTGTTGGAAGCCATACCTGCAAGGAAGTTCTCTTGACAGCTCTTGGGTTCACCCCTTACTCCAAGAGAGCTAGCTTGCAGGCTATCCTGTGGGAACATTTTAGATGAAATTTTGATTCAACTCAAATGTTCATCCGATGAGTTTTAAGAACCTTAAGAAACAGTCCCAGATGTTGGCACATGCGGCGTCAGTCTGCCACAAAATGTTGATGCCGTCTGATTGGCCAGAGCTATTGAGAATCAATTGTGGTAAATAAACGGTAGCCTCCATTTGGCGGATATCCGAGCATATTTTTAAAGTCAAAGGAGGCTATTGTGTTTATTATCCTTCAAATATTTTTCGCAACATGCGCAGTTTTGAAAATTGGGGACTATTTAACAATTAGACCCGTAGCCCGCAAGGGCTACTGGTCAATAGCCCATGAGGTGAAGCCGTTTTAGTATCACCCAACTAGTCGGACAGAAGAGGCAATAATAAAGTTACAAATGCAAGTTGAAGAAATATTTATTTGGGAATAAAACGAAAGAAAGCGTCACGCACGATTGCACCAATTTCGCTACTCGAGGACTATTACTCTAGTAGCGTAGCCAATTAAAATGCAGGATTTGCATTAGTCCACTATTTGGGTGATACTAATCGGATATTCCCCTGTTTTAGCTGGGGAATATTCGGTCACGTGACGCGCTTAGACCAATCGCGCGCGAGCGAAAATATTTGATGGATTATAACAGGTATTAACGTTGAAGTTCACACTCGGCATTGGTGGTGTTTGGATAACTCTTACTTCGTCTTGCTTTTTGCAATTGAACTCAGTAGGCTTTGTATGTTTAAACTCAGCAGTCCTTGCGTTTTATCAAGTTTTCCAGCCTAGTAATCTTCGCCCTGCTTTTTTGTGATTCAGACTGGAGACTTTGAGAGAAGAAGAGTGGAATGGTGACGTCACTGTTGTGTCATCGGACATGCGCGAGTGGGATGCTCCAGAACAGGTTTGAATAATTCTGAAATAATCCAAATGTCAAACATAGTAATTCTTATGAAGACATGATTGATCATCGCAGTTATACACACAACTGAAGCAGCTACGAAATTAAAGCCTGAAAAAACAATTCAGGCTTGAACGGGATTCGAACCCATGACCTTTGCGATACCGGTGCAGTGCTCTACCAACTGAGCTATCAAGCCAACAGGGAGCTGGTTACGTTGTGAGTTCGTAATATACCCGTAGACAGCTAGGATGAATATTGTAGGCAACCTATTTGTTCCCTTTAATTTGAACGTTATCTTTCTTCATTGTTTTGTTCTTCTTTGATTATTAATTCTTAGTGAAGTATTTGAAGCTGAAGTTCATTTCGATTCCACAGTTGTTGTTTATTTGTGTTTTATTTTTCATAGTGTACAGCTCATCTTGCAAGTGTTATAATAATTGAAAAAACTAAAACTTGTATTTTGTCTGTAGGCTGATATACTGGTGAGCGAGTTGCTGGGTTCTTTTGGTGATAACGAGCTTTCTCCAGAGTGTTTAGATGGAGCCCAGAGATTCCTAAAAGGTCAGCCATGTTTTGAATTTAAAACATATTATTTCTTTCCGTTAATTGACGCGGATTTGTGTCTCTTCAGAGCAATTTTCAATACACCAGTCCTTGAACATAATTGCGTTATTCTCGCATAACTTGCACTCAACTTTGCAGCATTTTTCGTTCGTTTTCCAGTGCTAGCTAACTCTCCAAACAGCACTTAACCTCTGTAAAATCCTACAAAACAACCCGTTAATGCCCCTTACCACTTTCCGTCGAAATTCACTTCACAACTGACTACGTCGTTCAAGTGAATTGACTTTGCCGAAAGCGGCTTTCTATGGCGAGTACAACTATGATTCTGCTGCTTTGGTTTTCGTTTCTGGCAATGTGTCGAGAACATTACAATAATTCAATCTGATCATTTGTTGTTGTTTTCAGATGATGGAATAAGTATTCCCTGTGAATACACATCGTTTCTGGCGCCTATTTCTGCACCCAAGTTACATTATGAAGTATCGCAGAGTAATGACAGCGGCAAAGGACCCTTGGTAACTGATTCTTTAGTTTTGTTACTCACTGAGTTTATACAAGGAGTTTACCTCATTAGCGTTCAATGAATCAAAGCTTGGATCATAATCTGGATGTAACTGGTATTCCAGGTTAGGTTATGGGTTATGTGGACTGAGAAACACAAGGAAGTTAATCAAAAGATCTGAAACTCTCTGGAGATCCTGCCTTAGAAAGTGCAATTTATTGCGGGAATCATCAGAAATGTTCGTCAAATTTCGGCAGGCCTCGGGTGTGCTTTAGCCTGCAGAACAGGCGGATTAGCGGGTTCTAGCGCGATACACGTTTCGCGCTCGTTCTCGCGCTTCGCGCGCGCGCACGTGTATCGCGCTAGAACCGCCTGTTCTGCAGGCTAGGGGTGCTTCGACCGTCTTAGAAATACCTTCGGAACGACCGGCCGAAGCTGTTGGGGGGTCATATTTCTTCACGCTCTTCGCTGTAATTTGCAATTAACCTGCTCTCAGGCTTTTTTTTAACAAAAAATAAATAAAAAAGAACGCCTGATCACAGGTTAATTTACAATCGTAGATACAGCTTTGCATTCGTTTGATGCATTTCTGCATTTGTGTTGCGTGACAGTTGCGCTTTTTTTAGCCAATCAGATCTGAGTAGCTCTTTCAAGTGATTTTTAGCTCCGAAATATTTCTTTTCCAGGTTCCTTTTGAGACACCGTACGTGGTTCGACTTCACAATGTGACAGTGATGGCCGCTCCACAGCCTTGCTTCATCTTTACACATCCGAACAGAGGTTTGTGGTTAATTTTAGTGCCTCTGTTTGTCTACTAGAAAGAGCGAACGATGTTCATTGTCGGTGATATAAACAGAATGTGTTCTGTTTTGTTTCCCTTGCAGTTGCTAGAATTGATAATTCACGAATGAAGTCTCTTGAATTTGAGGTCAAAACAAGTTGTACTTTGCACGGCTTTGCTGGATATTTTGAGGCGATACTCTACAAGGATATCATGCTAAGTAAGTTGCATTATGTGAATCTCATATTTGATTCGAAGGAGAAGCAGATTGTCGTTTTATTTCTGCTAAGCTCAGAACGTACTTCTTTCAACTCGTGGCTCAGCCAATCAGATCAAAAGCGCTGATTTCTTAGCCAATCAGGAGCAATTCGACTAATGCGATTTTCTCGCGTTTTCCATTTGTTTTCAACTCGTGGCTCAGCCAATCAGAGTTTTCCACGCGTTTTCATGGCTCAGCCAATCAGATCAACAGCGCTGATTTCTTAGCCAATCAGGAGC
>Ga0126339_10000107_pt1 | contig 31944 bp, 15 predicted proteins | sample OrbTmetagenome_2_FD_92532 | JGI IMG/M metagenome (GOLD analysis project Ga0126339, IMG submission 92532) | Coral microbial communities from Petempiche,Puerto Morelos, Mexico - Orbicella T R C metagenome | ecosystem: Host-associated > Invertebrates > Cnidaria > Coral | place: Petempiche,Puerto...
ACTGACTGACTGACTGACTGACTGACTGACTGACTGACTGACTAACTGATGAGACCTGGACTAAATGAATGAATGACTGAATGAATGAATATATGACTGAATGAATGAATGAATGAATGAATGAATGAATGAATGAATGAAAGGGAAAAGGAGTGACACATTATATTAATTAATTATTGATGAATTCATCAATAATTAAAAGATTATGATCATCGTCATCATCACCACCACCACTAATTTTACTTGTGAATCTTTCACAGCTCTCAATTTTACATGGTTGTGCAGACAAGAGTCAGGTCAAGGAGACTGTTACAAGACTGGTGACATTAAGGTAGAATCCAATGAACCTTTACTGAAATTAAACAGCAGTCTGATGATGGAGAACAGTTCATACTTTTTGACAGTTTTTGTTAAGAAGGATGTGAGGCAAGCTGAATACACTCAGGAAGTGTTTATTGTTCCAGGTGATCCACCAGAAGTACAGATAAGGTTTGTTACATGTATGTAATAGTTAATTACATTGCATTAAATTAAATTGTAATAAGGCTAACTCATTATTCTTTTTTTGATCTAAATTACCTAAAGAAGACATCACATAAAATTATAAAATTAAAAAATTGAAATTTAGAAATAAAAGTATAAAATTTTGCTAAATTATATTTTCTGGGGAATCATCTACACAGCATTGTCAAGGTAACTGGGTTACTTGCAATACCATTTAGGAGATAAAAAATTATCGCATACTGCAATATTGCACTTCAAAATGTCCTTGTGGTGATGCAGGCATATGCAGAGTATGTTTTCAAAGTAAGCCACTATAAACAGGAACGTGCCATCAGGGAAAGGAAACTGAAGTTTTAATAATTCCTTTGTCTTGGGTGTGGTTCTTAACTGGGTAACATTACTTGTAAGAGTGATCGTTAACAGAGTTAACTGTATTGACTGCTGTGCAGTGTTACCTTTGTTAGGAGTGAAACTGAACAGCATCCATGCCCCTCAAAAAATGTATTCTGGTACTTTGTAGGAATTTAAGTCTTTTAATATTGAAGCCCCCTCTGGCATGGGGTGGGAAAAGGGATTGATACTGATAGGCCTGAGGCCAGACAATTGTGGAAGTAAAACTATAGAAAAAATTACCTGGTTCTAAGTTCCTCATAAAAAAACCCAGTAATTTTAAAAGACCAGGGATGCCTTAAGCTGCCTGTACCATTGTTTACTGACAGAAAAAAAAATTCTTTACTGACAGTTTGAAGGCGGTTATGAATTACTGCAACAGTGGTTTAATCATGGAGAGCTTAAGGTCAAATAATACCTTTTTGAAACATCTTATTAGCCCATTGAATGTTATCTTTATTGTTTCCTTCTTTGAGTGGTTATCACTTGGAAAAATGGGTCAACCTTGGAAAAAAAACACTTAGAAACATCAGCTAAAAAGACTTAATATCTCCCCTGAGGGACTCCCCCATGAAAAGGTTGGGTATCTCAAAGTCTCGCTTAGAGTGTAAATCAAGGATTTTGGTCTCAATTTAAGGGTGTTCAGGATGAAACGCCACTATTGTAAACTGTCAAAGCATCTTTTTAGGGTGCACTCGAAGTGATGACAATTAAAAAACATTTTTTCCGTTTTTAGGCAAGATTTTCACCACTCTCTGTAGTCCGGTCTACTAGCTCGGGCTACCTTCCCGAATAGCGGCTGGAAATCAATCCTATCTTTTAGGTGTCAAATAAAGCTCAAGCCACGCCCAGAATTGTTCTCCTTTAGGGGTTTAATTCAAATTTTCTGACAAGCATCCTCGACTTTTAATATGGGAGTTCCACCGGGCTAAAAATTCAGCCAATCAGAGTCTCATTCTGTATTACCTTGTAATTTAACAGCTGCGTGGATAACTGTGATGTTAAAATGAACCCATCCGGTAGAATTGCTCTACAAGGAATCTGTGCGGGCGCTTCATGTGGAGGCACTCTTACTTACAAATGGTCCCTTTTCCAAGACACAAGCAACACCTCCAACAAGACCCACTGGGCTGAGGTCTCGGAAATACAGCAATTGTTAAGTACCAGATTGTCATCAACAACCCTGGTCACTTACCCTCGAATATTGGCGTCAGATGTCCGGTACAAGTTTGTGTTGACTGCCCAACGGCATGGTGGATATCCGGGATATTCCGAGTACAAGGTGACTGTCAACAGTCCCCCTGTCGGGGGAACGTGTGAAGTCAGTCCAGCATCCGGGGTCACTCTTACAACAAAGTTTACTTTTACGTGTACTGACTGGCAGGACCCTGATCTTCCGTTGCAATACGAATTTGTTTACTTCACAAATAACGACCTTCTGAATGTGGTCTACCAAGGGGTGCAAACAAGTAAACAGACGAACCTTCCTCTTGGGGAAAAGGCAAATAACTTTACTATTGACTTTCGAGTGCGAGTGGTTGACATGTTTGGAGCCTTTACTGAAGTGACGATTCCTGTTCAGGTAGGAAAGACTTACCACTGAATAAGAAACTTTACAACACAATTTGAAACTCTTCAAAGGCCCTGTGCACACTAACGTTGCCACAACCTCGTCTCCAGATCACTACCGTATTCGCAGCGTTTTTCCTTCTGATACGCTGTGAGAAAACAATTCAACCGTCATTGACGCATGTTACAGATAGACGCGAGAGCGAAGTTTGCCGCATTTCTGATTTCAGAATGTCTCCTTTCTGTACAGCGTTTTCAAAATTATGCTTTATATGCGATAGGCGTCAACCAGTTTTTTTGTGTGAACGGCAGAACTTTAAGAAGTTGGCTTTTTCAAACGATCGAAAACGAATTAATCTGGTTGGGGCCAACGTTTACAGAAAAGTGCATACCTATAAGGAGGTTTGACAATTTTTGACAATGCTCAATGCTACGTTTTGAGTGTTTCGTTTCAACGGTTTTGGTTTGGCTGTCTCATAATAAGTGTTTAAACTATTTTTTTCGAATGAAATTCATTATGATTCCCTTCCAAGGATGGGATCTGTAGAGTGTATACAGGAAAGAGAAGTTGACAGGATACAATTTCAAGCGAAAAACACTTTTGTTCAAGACTCTGTTATAAAAGTGTTGTCTGGATGATTCAACATCATTGTTCTCAAAATACGTTTTGATTAGTCATGATCAGTTTTCTTCCGAATGGCTTGGTTCAAGTAGCCGCACTGTAATACTGACCTGGCGTTGTTTTCGGTTGAATAACAGGTGACGGAACCCAGGCTCGAGGCGGCAAATCTGATGGACGTTGTCTCGAACCTGACAACTGGAGACGGAAGTGAACTGACTTCTTTAATCCAGTCAGGTGACCTGTCAAGTGCTGTTCAATTGGCTACAGCAGCCATTGCGGCCGTTGATGTTGCTGCACAAACTCAGAGAGAGAATCAGGATGATCAGACTGAGAAAAGGATTGCGGTAATTCTCGTTGAGGAAACTCGACCTTTTTATAAACTGCAGGGAACGATGACTGTGGTGTTGTAACTGCTTCTGACCAGTATTACAATGGCACTTGATTGTTGTCTAGCAGTTACTCAGGCAGTGACAGACCATGACGAATGAATCGTTTTAGAAACTAACACGAAAGGTTTTTGAACGAGGTATAGGTCAAGAGTCAAGTACAAATTTGCCCCGTGAAAACGAACATTCAAACAACTAGAGGCACGTTTTCAATACGCCAGGCATCTGTTCCTGCTTTGGGATTTTGGGATAATGTTATGTTAATACTATCTCAAACTTGGTGACAAAATTGCTATATGTGCGGCCAGCAACCCGTACATATAAAGAGCTTTATTAGGATATAATAATACAGGTTAAGAGTGCATCACACATCGGAAATAACGACAAGCCCAACTTGCTCATTCTGTCTATTCTAAAATAAAACCTGGTGTACTATCAACCCTATTTTTTTGCACCAGGTCTCTCATCTCGAAACAACGGTATTAAAATATCTTATACCCAGCACTAAATGATATCCGGTGCAATAGCGTAGCGCATCTTTTCTCGTATATTTTTTTCTTGGCAGATGAAATCCAACATCGTGCAGCAGTTATCAGCTGTTCAAGTAGAGACTGTGGCTAGAGTCCAGCAGGTGTCAAATGTGATTGCTCAGGCTGCTTCGGTCATCAGTGAGGTTACGGTCGAAGCTCAGGTAATTAAAAGACACTGGAACGGTATCATAATCACATTGCATCGGTTTATTGATGATAACGAGACAACACATCTCGGAGGTAGTCTTCTTTGCAACTAACAGCTGTGTTTCGTCCACCTCTTGACATTTCTACTGCTGCTGATCACTTCAAAAGCAATGATTTAATAGCCTATCGTTTTTCCTTTTTCTTGTCTACTTTTCAGAAGCTTGCAACAGACGCTCTTCAAAAGATGACTGTAGTGTTTAAAAAGGAATCTACTGCCGGGGAAAGTTACGAGACGCTATTTGATGGTGCCAAGAGTCTAGTGACTGGTCTCGCAAGCATTCTACGAGTGTCATCACATGAGGCAAGAATATACGATTCTGAGTCGCTCCATGAGTCTCCCACCAGCGACAGCTTCATAGCCGCGCCAGATGCGCAAAACTTACGCAAATACCAGACTGAACGAAATTATGGAAAAATTAAGACTTCATTGTTATCATATCTCTTATTAAAAAGGATGAAAAGAAATGCAGATTATGGAGAGTCTGAAGCACAGCCGCAGGTATGGTTTTTTTATTGAATAGGACAGCGATATGATAGTAATCATGGGAATAATGAAATAAAAGAAACGAAACGACGAAAAAGCAAGGTGGATAGGACAATTCCAAGCACTCCCATATCCAAACCCTATTTATGACAATGTTGTGTGACTAAGTCGTTTAGTCGAATAAGGTTTTCTTATATTACATGCATTTTCTAGGCTAAAAACCAAGTAGGGAGTATCTTCTACTCTCTGGAGGAAGTCGGAGGCACGATCTTGTCCCGAACTCTCGTCGGAGAATCGCCGAGTGAATTTTCAACGCAGTCGATGTCTCTGCTTGTTTCCCGAGAGGATCCTGGCTTGCTAGCTGGTTCTGTTTTGTCCAGCAAAGGAAGTAGTTTCACTTTACCTTCAATTCCAAACTTGTTTGGTAGTGACACGCAGTTTGTCGATAGCCAGGTAGGCACGAACTAGTACTGGTAATATATACAAATGATGTCATGGTACCCTCGAGCACTATTTATTATTGTTAGCTCTTTGTATATTTGATATCTTGCTTTTGAAATTGTGATCAGTTTCCCCAAATCAGTGTTTTACCGTGATGTTAAATGTAACGCGCAACATCTATTTGATTATTTTCGGTTTTCTCAGTTGCTCTAAAGGTAAAGGGCAGTTAAGATTAACTGTGTATCTATGTAAAAATGATATGCCTTAGTGAATAGTTATCTGTTGCATACTGAGATACTGAGAGTAAGAGTGATTTTGGGAAATGTTTTTGGAAAAAAAAAATGCCTTGCTTGTTTTGCACCAGTGGTGATTGTTTTCCCATATCTATGTTATATCACGCAAAATCGATGAAACCGGTTAGATTACGTTCAACGAATTAAAGATATGTTTTCTCTCGGCACCTGACAGATGACTACAACGAACTTCATGCCTTTCTCCTGGGACTCCTCTGGTGCACGAGTGACTACAGGAGTGTCAAGCCTTGTACTAAAGAACAGCACTGGACATGTTTTAAATATGACAGAACTGGAATCTCCGATATCTATCAAGCTTCCTAACACTCATGATTTGACAAACAGTTCCCGATCCCATTACGTTAAAACAAACAGAACTGTTTTCCACAAGATCAATGTAACGCAGTCAGGCATGACTCTGGTGCTAAAGGTGCGTCCAGAAAACAACGCAGCAGAGTTCTCGATGTCGGTTAAATACGGGGAACGGCCGTCTCCTAGCGACAGTGACCTCAATAAGACAATACCTGATTTTTCATCGTGCGTGTCTATTTCATCTGGGTACGTGAACTGCTCACGCGATCCGTATACAGTGTTGGTAAATAATGTTATCGCTGGGAAAATAGGATACTATTTCATTGGGATAACAGCTAAGGCAAAGATTTCTGGAACATCTCGAGTCAAGCGCTGGCCAGGCCCGGGACGGTCAAAGAAGTCTTGTGTGCAGTACAAGGAGCCGCCCACTGCAGGTGCCACCTATCACGAACCTCAGTACCTCACTGGAGATGAAAACTACACCATACAAGTGATACCAGCTGCTTGTCTGTACTGGAACAACGAAGCGTCTGAGTGGACAACAGAAGGATGTGAAGTGAGAAAGGGACATTATTATAACTGTGTAGAAGTAGAAATTGGTCATCACCCCAAGTCGGTCAAGTAGGTCCTGTCGTGCCCTTAACTATAGTAAATATACTATAGAATGTCGCGATTTTTTCTGTTTAAACAGTGATGCATAGTTTAAGACCTTTTTGCGCTGATTTGCTTGAATTAAGCAACTTTTAGCATTGCAAGCCTTCTCCTCTCACCCTCCTTTCCCTTCACACACGCATCTACGTCTGCACTTACCTTCAGTGGATTGTGTACTTTCAGGCAGCTGAGACAACAACCCAAGACTCCATTCACTGCTATTGTAATCACCTGAGTTCTTTTGGAGGTCAGTTGCTTGTGGCGCCGAATCCCATAGATTTTGATCAAGTATTTACTGAGCTGACTCGCCTTTCAGAGACTGGAAACGTAGCTGTTATAATAGCGGTAAGCTGTGTATTTGGACTCTATCTGCTGCTCCTGCTCTGGGCTCGGAAGGTTGATAAGCGCGATCTTCTTAAGGTAAGCGGATTTTTTTTTTTTTTTTACTTTTTTACAACACTATTCGAAGTCATAATGCAATATTTAGAAGGTATGTAATAGTCAATAGATAGCAATTAACTGCGAACAGTTAGGGGAAACAAAATCGTAGATATCTTAACTACAAATATCATAACGTAGGCATGTCTCCATTCAGACTATTCTAGTATCCATTTTGAGGGGCTATTTATTTTTATCATAGTTGTTGCATTCTCAAACTCATTAATAATTCATCAAGTTTAAACAAAGGAAATCCTGACGGAGACGGTGTTTGGATATCTGATCTTAATTAGAGTTTTTTCACTTTTTTACTATTATGATTCTCTGTGTTTGAACACATTTCCGAACACCTCGAAGGTGGTGAAAAATATTCGTATTTTCAACTCTTCTTGGTGTTTGGAAATGTGGTCAAACACAGTCTTTCGTGTTTGATATATTGCGTGAGATCACTGTTACGCCTCTTGGAATATTGACCGAAATTTTATTTCAGGGCAGGAATGTATAGAATAATTACACTTGGTCTTGCTTCATTTTCTTTCTGTTTCCTACCGCAGGTGGGTGGGAGAACATTCTTAGGTGTTCGTTCAGCTTCGTCCAACGTCTACGAGATACAGATATCTACTGGCATTTGGCGTAACTCCGGTACTACTGCAAAAGTATTTATTATGTTGGAGGGCGAGCTGGGTTCTAGTCGACCTTGCCATATGAAAGATGACTCGTGCATTGTGTTCGCAAGAGGGAGCATAATCTCGTTTGTCCTTTCCACCCAAATCAACATTGGCCCTGTTCGGAGTGTACGCGTGTGGCACGATAACTCAGGCACCAGTCCCTCGTGGTTTTTGAACCACATCAAGGTCTGTAACGTAACCACTCAGGAGCACTGGAACTTTCCGTGCTTCATGTGGCTGGCTGTGGACAAAGGTGACGGTTTAGTCGATCGATCCCTTAGTTACTCTTCAACAGCCGATAAAGGAAGGGATTTTACACTTTTTGTGCAGAATAGGATAGCTGAAGAATTCAGCGACGAGCATCTGTGGTTTTCTGTCGCAACAAGACCTCCGAGATACCGGTTTACTCGAGTACAGCGGTTGTCATGCTGCCTGTCGCTAATGCTGAGCACCATGCTGGCTAGTGCCATGTTTTACGAATTTGACAGCGGGGCGGACAGTACCCAGGGCTTTCTTAAGTTGGGCCGTTTTGTCATAAACCTGCAAGAGTTTATCATTGGGTTGGAGAGCCATCTTATTATTATACCAGTTAATTTGCTGATCGTGGGAATCTTTACCTACACAAGGTCACCCATTGAGAAGAAACGGTTGCAAAAGAGAACTGATAACTCATGGATACCCGTGAGGAAGAGATGTCAATTTTCTCTTCCACACTGGTTTATTTTTGTTCCCTGGCTACTTTGTATTTTGTTATCGGTTTGCTCGGCTGCTTTTGTTGTCATGTATAGTTTACAATGGGGTGCAGACACTAGCGAGAGTTGGCTGATTTCAGTGGGGATGTCACTTTTTATGGACATATTTGTATCAGAGCCTCTAAAGATCATTTTCGTTGCCTTCATGCTGTCGCATATTTGCGCGGCAGGGCGGGCTGATCAGTCCTCTCAGACGAAGTACCTAGTCGATACGGTTACTGATTTCGACGATATCAAACTAAGTGGGATAGACAATGAAGAGGAAGATGTTGGCATACCGAAGCCGCCGAGCAAGAGACGACTACGTCATGCGAGGGCCACTCGAATGAGAGAGCGTTATATGTATACAGCTCTAAGGAATATGGTGTCTTACATTGTGTATTTTTGGATTCTGATGGTTGTCTGTTACAGGGGACGTAATGAACACGGGTACCTGATGACCTCGTCCATGAAGAAGACGTTTGGAGAGCTTAGCAATGTACGTGTACGCTACAGATAAACGTCTTTGTAATTACGGTCTCTTAATTTTATGGGAAAACATGGCAGCTCAAAAGAGTACGTCATCCCTTTTCCTGTGACCGTATATCGCGCAACACCTTATGTCATTGTTCATGTGAAACGAAAACTCTTATCATTTAGACTGACATTCTTGTAACCAGCATCTACACCTGCATTATTTTTTAAAGTAAATGAAACCTATCTTTTGCAAGTTTAGGTAGATAATTTTCTAGTCATTGTTTTATATCAGCATTTTATAAAGCTAGCATTATTTCTTTTCTGTTTTCATGTTTAACCGTTTTCTAGATTTCCAGTCACATGAACACGTGGGACTGGGTACGAAACGTTCTAGTACCGGGGCTCTATGATGATGGAAAAGACCTTTCATCAGTTAGTTCCGGTCCATACGTCGGCGATGGTGACGCGGTTCTCGTTGGTATGCCACGCCTCCGACAGCTAAGGGTCAAAAAAGGTATGTAATAGTTGTTTTTGCTCACAAATTCGAGGAGATCTAGATATTTTCTCCATAGATATTTGCTAGACAACGCGGATGTATGAGTTGGTTTACTCGGTTTGGAATATTTACCTTTTTCCGAAAAAGGAGCAGTACCTTTTATAAATATTTGGAATACGTAAAGAAAAGGTAGTCTCTCGGTCGAGTTTTTGGCTCCGTAAACCAGTCAGGTATAAAACTATACCACCATGCCTATTTGTACAAATAACTCGAAGTTATATACCCTTGCTTTGTATGAGAGGCGGATGTAACCAATACGAGCAGTCGAGTTGAGGATAAAACAGCTACTGACTTATTTTTAAGTCTTCAGTCTGTCCTCGTGCGAGTTCAGTGTAGAAATTCAGTGAATAAATTCCACCTGTTAGACGCATACTTTTTATTATTAATGATGCTTCTTTTCATTGAAGATTGCTGCTACGTTGTAGATGAAGTACGAGGCCTGTTCAACTCGTGCGTTGCTTCGTATACATACAGTAATGAAGACAAGACCGCCTTCTATCAACCAAAATGGCGCCCATTCTCTTCGTCGGAAAACATGTCAGTTGCCCTGCTTGACCAGATCTGTCCCAGCGCGTGGCGTTATTCATCCCCCACGGAAACACAGATTCTTCCTTTTCGTAGTTATGGTCCAGGAGGTTACATGGCAGAGCTGGGCTACGACAAAAACACTGCGCTGAAAGTGATATCCGAACTAAGCATGTTTAACTGGATTGACAAGTTTACTAGTGCTGTAATAGTTGAATTTACAGTTTTCAACCCTCATGTGGGTCTGTTCAGCACTACATGGATACCTATCGAGTTCTCACCAAGTGGTTATGTGGCTTCTAATCACATGATTCGTACCATGCACGTGTACGACCTTGGTGGTGGCTACAGCGCTGTTACTATACTCTGTCAATTATTACTGGTGATTTTTATTATGTACTTTATCGTCGTGCAAACGAAGCAGATGATTCAAAACATTCGGCTTCACTTCTCTCAGTTAATCAACTGGCTGGAACTTGCGCAGACTGTAACAGTCATTGTTTTTGTTGTTACTCACATTTTGAAAGAAACGGAGCTCTTTGCAAACACGGCGAAACTCAGTAAGAACATTTTCCAGTTCCTCAGCTTCGATAGAAGCGTTTTTCTTTATAACATGGAATCAGTGTTCCTGGCCTTACTGATGTTCTTCAACACTTTTAAGTTACTGTATTTACTCAAGTTTAATCGCCATGTGCAACATTTGTTCCATGTAATGAAGAGGTCTGTTCTGGAACTCATTCACTGCTCGCTTGGATTCGCAGTGTTTATGTTTACATGTATTCATGTAGGATACCTTGTGTTCGGGACGCACCTTTACGGATATTCTTCTCCCTTCAACGCGTTACAGTCTTTCCTCGTCCAGGGAGTCATCAATGGCGAGGTTGACCATTTCCACGACTGCTGTGCGATTATTGGTCCTGTATACATTTTAGTTCTAAATCTGGGTGTTAATGTTGTCTGCATTAATCTCTTCATTGCTGTTCTTATACAGAATTATGGAATTGTTAAACGACTTTCCAAAGGTAAATTTAGTCTTGGAAATTTCATGATTATAAAGATGAAAGAGATACTTGGTTGTATTGGAGATCAACCAAAACCACGCAAGAAGAAGAAACGCACAAAAAGGCGAATCCCTAAAATCGAGGTTCCTGACATTAAGATCACGGACGATGCATCTGAGCTGGTGGATGATTTAGCGAGACAGACGAGACGGATCAGACAAAGCCTCAATGAACTGTATGCCGACGACTTTGGCGAGGACTCCGACTTGTTTTCTTTGTGGCTTGAAATTCACACGAATGTCAAGGAATCATCTGAGGATGCAGGATACTGCGCGCTTGCGTAACTAACACAGTTAAATGATGGCCTGTGAGTTAGATTTTAGGCATCACTTCTGTAAAGAAAGCAAGTTAGTGGAACACGAATATTTTTCTCAAGTGGACATAATTATGGAGTTTTTTAGTCTTCAAATCTCCTCCAGGAAAACGAGCTTTGGTCAGCTACTTACTTACCAATTGGTGATATGAATGAAGTACGGTATTGAGATCTTTTTCAAATGACGGGATGAAATCGTTTCTGTTTTATGATTTGTTAGGACGTTTTCTTCGTCATGCAAAACATTCGACCGTTTCTTGTTTAATTAATTCTTTTAGATTCATTTAGTGTTTTCATTCAGTTCTAACGGTTTTTACAGTTGGTGTGTTGTCTTGAGATTTTACGGACTCAACCTATGTAGATGTAGAATTTAGCCCAGATCATTCCAAGCAACCTATCTAGACAGTTGTGAAAACTGATCTCCGGAAGACTGGTTAAAGTTGGAAGCGGTTTTATCAGTAAATGTCTGTGTTAGCTTGTGGCTGCAGATAAACTTGTGTGTTGTCCATCTCTGGCTTTGGGAGATCACACACCGCTGGAAAGGTTTGCTTTCCTAAACCAATAGCATATTGGTAACACAAAAGTCCAAAAAATGACTAACATAATCAGATATTGTAAGTCGTGAGTGTTATTATAACACTCCCATAAAAATATAAAAATATCGCAAAATGGCGCTATTACGTTGGCAAAATAGTGCTACTGTACTATACGAAGATTATGCTCGATAATCTCCCCCTCCCCCTGTAGTGTTATACTTGACAACCCCTACTGCACGTGAGAAAGAGCGGCAGAACTAGAGCCTGATTAGTTTCTAGCTTTGTAGTTATCCACACATAAGAACAGGTAACCTCTTCCTGCAGCTTTGTAATTTATTTACTTTCATAAATTCTTTCTTAACACTCAATTTAAATAACCTATCTAACAATAAATATATAATTTCTCTTTAACAAAGAAATGTTTTCGAAAGGATTTAACTTAAAATAAATATGGAATCAGATATGCATCCTTCAAGAATTAAGACCTCGAGAGGTCGAATAAAATTAAGAATATTGCAATTTACATTTTTCCCCAAACGGCGAGCGTCAGCTGTTTAATACTTGGTAACAGATACGATAACCTATAAGTAAGATTTATTTTTGGTTTGGTTTGTGATCAAGATTTCCCAATTTAAATGCGCATTGTACAATTCAATTTGTTAGCTGAACTTATATCTAAATTGTGATGACAGTGCTTTAGTATCGGGCCAAATTTGAAAATGTCAGATTTCTTCCATCCTTTCGCCGCTTTCCATCAATTTCGTGGTAAACAGATACCACACAAAAAAAGTCGTACAAAAAGCATTAAAAAGAATTACCAGCAACAAAGGCCATGAAAAATAACATATAAAAATAATTAAAACATAAAAACTGGTTAATCTCCATTGAGACGCGCAAAGAAACGCTAATGCAACTGTCTTCTTGTTTTTAATATTTGGAAAAGTTTTGGATCTTTCATGAGGATTTGCCCTAAAACAGCAACTTCTCCCTCGAATAAAATTAATTTGGGATACCTACCACTGTACCATAATGCCTTTTATTTTCGCGAATATAGCAGTTCTAAGTCACCTCATGAAAAATATTTTATTGCGTTTTATGTCAAGTAAGAAAACAGACTGCGTTTCGCTAGCTTTGCTCGCAAAAATGAAAGGCATTAATAACATACTTCACCCTTACATTACTTTCTATCATCTCGTCACTTAGACAATTTTGTTTGCTCTCTGAGATTGCTCTACAATTTTCAGTTTTTTTTTCTTCTATGGGCTGAAGAGTTAGCTCTCTTGTGCTCAACACAAGTTTAAAATATCTCTAAGTAATTAGCTGCAAAATGTAAGAGCTGGCTTAGAAACTGCTTATCGAATTAATTTCAAATACAATGAATCTTAAAGTGGTCAAAATATCATTGTTTCCGACCCGTCATTCAGTATTTTGTAAATGACAACACAACATTTAAACTTGCTACAATGGGCTTAATCCTCTGCAATAGCCTATTAGTGTAAAACGACATGTTAAATGGACATTGTGAATGTTACGTTTTGTGATTAATCCATAACCTTCGTTCATTTTCATATATTTCTGTTTTTTATTTTCACTCACTCAGGATTGGTGGCCGTGTTTTCTTAGTTCGTCTACCTGCGTCAAGCTTATTATGGAATCCCCGCAATTTCCCGCGGTCTCACATTTTCTTTAAACTGCCCTACGATGTTTCCCGGAGGAAAGTACCGCCCGACGACAACATTTCTCCCATCGGGGGCAACAGCCATTCCCATGCCAAACTCCTCTGTCCCTACCCAAACTAACTGGGTGAAATGGCTCGTATCAGAAGTGTAGCCATGGCAGTCGAAGTCGTAATCTTGCACCTCATCGTACCACATGTCAACCGCCCCACGGGCGGAGAGCGAGCTATCCCATGTGTATGCCAAGTTCTCCCCGCGGTCTTTTTGTCCGCTGTGCGTCAGCGAATTGGTCTTAACCAGGCGCTCTGCGTAATTCTGCGCTTCTGCAGCCAGCAGTGGAGACCAGCGCAACGGTGGGGCGTTGTGAAATGTACGGTAGTAATTATGTGAGATGACGCACTCAGTTTTAAATTTTTCTGATGATGTAAGAAGATTATGAGATGAGTTTACACAAATGAGAATGTGAGTGATAAAATAAAATAATAAAAAAGATAACCTTTTTACCCTCGGCAGTGTTTAAAGCATAAAAGCTAGTAGGGCCGAGGAAACAACAGACACAAATAATTCAAATTGAACATAAAATCGTTAAGCATCCCAACTGGCCGGATGTAAACCATTTGGCTATTTGCAAGCGTGGCCGAGGATTTGAACTTGGGGCTACTCTGAAACAAATCCAGGTAGTGTCGAGAGAAGAACTCGAACCCGAGACCGCTTGATTGCGAGTCCGACGTGCTGACCACTCGGCCACACTGCCTCCACAGTGATGAAATATGAAGCGCAAGTGTGCGAAAGTAGAAGAGACCCATTTAGGTAGTAGGGGTTTTTTCGGAGACTTCAGAAAGCAACTAGTGTTTTTACTTTGGTTTATATAGAGGTTGTCTTGCTCTGCTGTTATTTGTTAGACGTGGACATCACAGCAAATTGCCTCCAAAACCTGAGCGTAACTGTTTTGCTCCGTCATTGGCCAGTCCCGGTGGATTTAGCTGTAGTATTGTAGCTGTGCCCAAATATCGAATTAGCATTTAAAACGCTTATTCTACTTGATTTAGATTTTAATAAAAATTACTCATTGCATATCGCTCTTGATCTTTAACCAGTGGTCTGAAATTAACACGGCTTTCACCAACAAAGTCAGATTACACTGTTACTTTACGCACAGTGTACAGCACAAATGTAACAAATTGTATTGAATGGCGGACATTCAATGCCTTCAAGCTTGAAGTTTTGCAAATCATCAAGTCTATTTGCTACCGGCAGCCAGCAAATCAAAGACCGAAATGCGCATTAGTGTGCAAACCCTAAGTTATTCATTGTCACTACCTCTTTCCGCTGGTGTTACTGGCGGAAGACCCGATCTTGAACGTCTCCTTGCACTTGATCTTCGTCTTTTCAGTCGACCTGACGAATCTCTGGGGGCTTTAACATTGTCTTTAAACTCTCCAACAATGTTTCCCGCCGGTTTATACAGTGCTGCAACATATTGCGTTCCATCGTCAGCGACACACTTCGCTACACCCAACTCGCGCGAGGAGGCCCAAACGACTTGCGTAAAATTACCGCACTTGGCATTGTAAGCTGGGACTTCAAAATTGTAATCCGTGGCTTCTTTATACCACATTTCGACGACTTCAGAGCCATTTAAATCTTTCCCGTGTACGCTCAAAAGGTTTTGGCCTACTGCTTTTCCGTCGCAACGTTCGAGGCAATTCACCGATGCCATACGTTCCGCCCACTCTTTTGCGTCAGCGGCCAGCTCGTCAGACCATTTCAGCGGTTTAACTCTGTGTTGTCGGCGGTACAAGTTGTGTTCTAGGAGACAGTTTTGCTCAAAGTCGTCTAATTCTGTAAAAAAAACAAACTGTGTTACATATCAAGTGCTTAACATTTAAAACTTCAGTTGAAAAGAAAAGAAATCTAACCTTCCAAATCAACAGATGGGGTCGAGGACAGCGATCCTTCACTTGATATATTTTGTTCACCGGAAGAGTCACTACTTAAGTTCTGCTCCGTTTTTTCGTCTTTCGTTTTACTAGACTCAGAGACGTCTTTCTCTTTAGCAGGTTCTTTAGATAAACTCACGTCCTCTTTGTCTCCTCTTTCGCCAGAAGTGTCTTCCACCGTACTCTCTGCAAAACTTTCCTGAGTTGTTATTTCTTCTTGTTCTCTTGAAAGGCTTCCAGAGTGTTCTTGGCATTCGCTGCTAATTTGGTAATCCGCCTTTTCTTCCTCCTTAGCTTGAACTTCAATAGACTCGGCTGCTTGTCGAATCGAAGATGACGTCATGGTCTCGCCTAATTCATCTTCGTGTAAAGTTTCTTCACTACTAGAATGCACATCAGAATGGAATACATCCTCATCTCCTTCTTCTCCTTGGAAACCAGCATTTTCGTCATCACAGTCTTCATCAGACTCGACTTGGCTCAACTTCTCCTCTAAGATAACAAATGACTCCAGCCGCTCGTATTCTTCCAATTGACGCTGTTCCTCTTCATCCAGCTCGTCTTCCGGGGAATCATCGATTTCAAATTCTGGAGATTCCCGGATTTCCTCCAAGGCCATGTTTTCAAATCCTTCTTCGAAGAAACCTTCTGGAACGGGCTCCTTTTCGGCTTTAAGGTCATCCTTGGCGGATTCTACAACGTTGTTCTCAACATCATTTTCCTCTTCAGGAATGACATAGATCTCTCGGTGGTCCGATATATCTTCTTCACCAGAAGATTCAAACTCATCACTATATCGCACCAGTATGAATTCTTCAAGGTTTTCTTCTAAGGGATCTCCCTGTCGCACGTAAGTTTCAGTGTACGAGGCTTCGCTTTCGACTTCCTCATAAGCTGGTTCTAAGCTCTCTGTCGATGACAGCTCTACATAATAGCGTGTGGTAGCACTCTCATCATCCTCGTACAGATCAACTTGGCTCAAGTCGAGCGGTTGCCTCCGCGGTTTTGTTTGCGCTAGTTCGGGGTTTTCTTCATCGACCCATCTTTCGGAAATTCCTGTGTCGTCCGTTGTTTCATGCTCTTCGTCTTTACTCGACACGCCTTGTCCGTCTGTTTCTCTAGAAGCTGAGATATCTACTTCTTCTTCAAACACTGCATAAACCGCGCTTGGTTCAACTTTCTCGGCAGGCTCCCGAACTTCTTGAAACGCTGATACTTCCAATTCCTCTTCCAACTCGGGGGAATGTGTTCTAAGTTCAGTAGTTTCAACTGGCTCACGTTCAAGGTTTTCCTTGACCGGCTCATCACTACGTTCATAAGCTGAAACTTCAACTTCCTCTTCAAACGTAGACGCTTGCATTGTGCTGTCGTTGGTTTTAGGAGACGTCTGTACTTGTTCCTGTACTTTTTGCATTTCCAGTTCTTCCTCATAAATAGGTTGTACTTCGCTGATCTCCACTTCTTCCTCAAAGAGTGGTTCCTGTTGATAACCTTCAGGGACATCGCTCTCCTCCTCTCGGTCAGGTTGGTTTACTTCTTCTAATGAGCCTTCCTTCTGTGCTTGCTCGTGAATTGGTCGTCCTTCACTGATCTCTACCTCTTCCTCGTAGATAGGTTCCTGTTGATCGCCTTCATAGATATCGCTCTCCTCCTCACGGTCACTTTTGTCCATTCCGTCCGCTGATTCTGCCCTGGAAGATCTCGACTCGCTACGATCTATACTTTCCACACCTTCCCCACGGAATTCTTCCTCTGACAACGCTTCATCCATACGCATGATGTCAATTTCCTCTTCAAACTGTTCCCCCGCCGACTCTTCCTCAAGAGAGGCCTCGTCATCTTTCAAAATAACCAACACGTCATCCTGTGTTACAACCTGTTGAATTTCCTGAGCGTCCTTAACTTCAGAGTGGACAATGAAACTCTTCACAAATGTGGTCTCTCTTTCCACGGTTACACGTGGGTTCATCAAGGGAGTCTTCTGCTCTACTGCCTTGTATTCCATCACTTCGGTTTTAAGAAGGCGAACTTCCGTTTCGTCCTCCGAGAGTTGTTTTTCGAACTTCGCAGATTCTTGATCTTTAGCTTCTTTTTCCAAAATACCCTCACTCAGTTCATCAGTTGTTTTAAATTGACGTACGTTGTCGCTCTTTTCCCAAGAAGTTTGGTTACTTGTTTGATGAATTGGAGTAAAAGATACTTCCTGAAATTTCTTGACTTCCTCGTGAAGTATACCTTCGCCTCCATTTTTCTCTGCTTTGTAGCAGATTTCCTCGCTTGCAAATCCAGTCGCAACGTAGGAGTTGGTAGAGGATACCTGACGCGTTGTTTTCGTTGCAAGAACCTCGACTTCGTAAGATGTTTCCATTTTCCTTGCTTTTTCTCCCATAAAGATTTGTTCCCCGTGTTTTGTCTCTTTGCTTTCTACAACCTGGTAGCCTGTAGACTTGATTTCATCTGATCTTTTTTCTGTCTCGCTTACAACCGTGAACGTCTGGATCTCACTTGCGAATCCTTTTTCTTCATTAAGCTCAGAAACTCGGCTTTCGTCCTTAACTTCAATTTCCCAAACCTTTTCTTGGATTTTTTCTTCTCCACGCACACTACGTTCTTGTTCAACGGTTCTTGTGTAATGTTCAATGCCAACGAGAGGCTCTTGTGCGGCGACTAATTGTGCGTTGTCAGTCTCGTCCCAAAGTTTGTCTTGTTGTTCTGCAACCTGCGGACCACACCTGACTTTTTCCGAAACAACGGGTGCAGGCTCCTTTGAACTGGCCAAAGAAGTTTCACGTCCAAAGACCCCCTCCATTTCTTCATATTCTTCCAAAACGTCTCTTTCACTTAAGTCGTCATCCTCTTCTGCACCAGCATGGTAGTCAGAGTCGGAGAACTCCGCAGCCGTCTGTAGTGGGGGTTCAGAAATGACGAAACTGGTCTCTGTTTCTAAAGGTTCCTCGACTTCGTGGTACGCCTGAGCTGTTTCAATCACAACTGATTTCTCGTTCAAGACATTTTCTTCGTAGATTCCCTGTGGTGACAGTTCTTCTGTTATGTACAGGGATCGTAACCCTTTGGATACTGACTTCTCCGAGATGTAGTCACTTTCCTCGTATGGTATAGCATGGTAAGTTTCGGTACCGTATTCTTCGTTGATTGTTTCATAATCTTGGAAATCTCTGAGTTCACTGGAGACGTGCAAAGGTGACGACGAACACTCAGATATCAATTCTGACGCGGAACCCTCTTCGTTTTCTTCAAAAGGCTCAGCAAATTCCCTTCGTTCTTCTACATCTTCTATCTCTAGTGTAAACTCCGATTCGCAGGAGTCTGCTGTCACATGGGAGTGAGAAACTTCTTGGTCTTCCGTCGGATATGAGACGACTGTTTCTCCGTTGTCTTCGTAACTTTCCTTCTCTATGTCATAGTCGTCTTCTGGCTCTTCTTCTACATAATAGGCATCATCTTCTTCATTTTCTGATAATTCACCAGAAAGGTTTACAAAAATAACGGGCACCTCTGTTTTTTCCCGTTCGTCGTACTGTTGCGCTATCTCGGTTCTTGTTTCGACCACTTCTGTGGATTCCTGCTGTGCGGCATCGATTTTAAGTTCCAATGCAGCGGCAGCAATGCTCAATAAAGATTGTGGAGACTTCAGAACTACAGTGATAGCTTGCACCTCCGTTTCCTCAATCTCTTCAGCGCACGCTCCTTCGTCTGGTTTCTCCTCCTCAGACGATTCCTCTGGTGGTTCAATATTTGACAATTCTCCAGCTACATGAAATGAAGGCTGGGTTGTTTTGAGAATTTGGGTTGTGGTTATCAATTCGTGGCTCTCCTCATACGCCAAACTTTCTTCCACTTGCAAAACCTGTTCCAAAACCTCATCGTGGGTGTCAATGTTTTTTATTTCTCCGGCAATGTGTGCGCTTTGTGATGGATCAATCAATATTTGAGTACCGCAGATGCTCTCAAATTCTTCAAACTGTTCGCCAAAATCTGACTTGGGGGATTCATCGTCAGCTGTTACTTCTAAGAGCTCTGAGCTGGTAAACTCGCCAGCGACATAATCGTTTTGATCTACAATCTCCAGGGAAACATAATCGTAACTGGCCTCATCATAAGTTTCTTCCAACTCTCGAGCGTGCTCTGCATCTGGTGTTGCCTCTTCGTGTACTTCTTCAACTGTTAAAATGTCGAATGCTTCACCAGCAATGTGCATGGGAACGGAAGGTGTGGTGATCGTCACTTCATCCACAGACGAGTCTTCCTCCACAAAAAGAGACGCCCGTTTGTTTTCATCACTTGTCACCTCTGCAATCTCTTCAAAACTTTCCATGCTTACACTCTCGCCAGCAAGGTGCGTTGGAGATGACGGTATATCACTTATCAATTCGTCTACTAGTGTTTCCTCTTCTGCAAACATTGATGCTCGTTTACTTTCTTCAAAGAGTGCTTCCTCGACTTCTTCAAAGCACTCAATATTTTGGCTTTCTCCGTCAATTTGTTTTGGTGAGGAAGGAGTGTCAGTTTCAACTTCAACAACATCTGTACCTCCTTCTACATACAGTGATGCTCGCATGCTTTCTTCAGAAGGTTCTTCATCGACGTCTTCAAATGATTCAACATTACTTTCTCCTGCAATGTGCTTTGGCGAAGAGGGAGCACCAGTTTCAACTTCAACAACATCTGTATCCTCTTGTAAAAATATCAATCCTCGTCCACTTTCTTCAACGGGTTCTTCGCAAATTTCTTCAAAGGACTCGGCATGATTACAAGTTTCGCCTGCCACGTGTTTCAGCGAAGAGGGTGTATCAGTTGTCACTTCATCAACAAGTGGTTCTACTTCAAAAAAAACCGATGCTCTTTTGCTTTCTTCAATGTGTTCTTCCTTAATTTCGTCGAAGGGCTCAGCTTGTCGACTTTCGCCTGCAATGTGTTTGGGCGAGGAATGAGTGTCAGTTGTGACCTCATCTACAATTGATTCTACTTCTCCTCTTTTGCTTTCATCGATGGGCTCTTCATTAACTTCGTCAAAGGATTCCGCTTGTCGACTTTCGTCCGCAATATGTTTGGGTGAGGAGGGTGTACCAGTTGCCACCTCATCTACAAATGGTTTTACTTCAAAAATCACTGATGCTCTTTTGCTTTCTTCGATGGTTTCTTCATTAACTTCGTCAAAGGATTCAGCTTGTCGACTTTCGCCCGCAATATGTTTAGGTGAGGAGGGCGTATCAGTTACCACTTCATCCACAAGTGGTTCTACTTCAAAAAACACTGATGCTCTTTTGCTTTCTTCGATGGGTTCTTCAATAATTTCTTTAAAGGATTCAGCTTGACGACTTACGCCTGCAATATGTTTGGGCGAGGAAGGAGTGTCAGTTGTGACTTCATCTACAAGTGGTTGTACTTCAAAAAACAGCGATGCTCTTTTGCTTTCTTCGATGGGTTCTTCATTAATTTCGTCAAAGGATTCAGCTTGACGACTTACGCCTGCAATGTGTTTTGGCGAAGAAGGAGTGTAAGTTGTCACTTCATCTACAAGAGGTTCTACTTCAAAAAACAGCGATGCCTTTTTGCTTTCTTCGATAGGTTCTTCGTCAATTTCGTCAAAGAATTCAGTTTGTAGACTTTCGCCCGCGATGTGTTTGGGCGAGGAGGGAGTATCAGTTCCAACTTCATCTACTAGTGTGTCTACTTCTAAAAACACCGATGCGCGATGGCTTTCTTCCGTCGCTTCCTCATGAATATCCTCAAAGGTTTCAACGTTTCGGCTTTCTCCTGCAATGTGTTTTTGCGACGGAGTGTCTCGCACTACCTCATTTACAATGGATTCCTCTTCCTCAAATAAGGAAGCACACTGTTCTTCTAGGGTTTCGTTTTCTTCTGAAACAACCTCTGTTTGTTCGAGGGTTGCACCTTGTACAGCAGTACATCTTGGAGAAGAGGGAGTTTCAGTCGCTATGTCTTCTGCTACTGCGTTCTCGTCCATATATAATGATGCTGGCCTGCGTTGTTCAGCTTGTTTCACCTCAATGATTTCCTCTGTGCGTTCACTTTGTCTACTTTCATGAGAAATATATTCAGAGGAAGAAGGAATAAAATACACTGCTTCATCAACTGTTCCATTTTCCTCAACGTAAAATGAAGCTTGCGGAGTTTCTTCGTTTGGACTTGTTTCTGTCACAGCCTCCTCGAGGCGTCGAGTTTCAGCAGCTTCATCTGCAAATGTTGTATCGTCTTCTTCCAGGCGACGAAACATCTCTTCAAAGTTAATCTCAGATTGAACATCTCGACGGACGTCGGCCTCGATATGCTCTGCAATCTCTGGTAACTCAATCACTCTTGATGATTTAGGTGTATGATTATAATGTAACGGCTCCAATGACTCGTCAAAAGAGTGCGTTATGTCGGATGAGACGGTAACTAAATCGAATTCTAAACCAGTTTCCTCAAGAACCTTCGCGCGCTCTTGATCGTAATCATGAAGAGCGGCTTCACAAGACTGTTCTTCCATGGAAGTATCAGTCCTGTCCTGAGTGATTTCGTCCTGTGACTCTTCTTTTTCAATTGAACTCTCCAACCGGACCTCTAGCTCTTTCAGGTCCATTGCGTTTTCAGGCGGACGATCTCGTCTACCTGATTCAATAATGGTCTCGCGAACAAGTTCAACTAAATCTACAGGTTTCGAGGTTTTGCACTCGTAGTGTAGAGATATGTCTGGCTCAGACTCCTGTTCTTCTTCCAACGCGCTCGTTAATACAAGTCCAATGTCAACACCTACTTTTTCTATATCCGCTGTACGTTCGCTTTCATGATCTCTCAATACAACCTGAACGGTGTCCAGAGACTCGGTTGTCTCAAGACGTTCCATACTAGTTTCGTGTATTTTTTTCGCTTTTTCATTTTCTGTCTCGCCATTTTCGAGTTTTTTAAACAAGGCTTCAAAATCTATTTCCGATTCTACGCTGTCTTTAAGAAAGGCCTCGCAGATCTCTTCAACTGGTGTTCTTTCCTGTTGTTGCTCACGATCATTTCTGTTGTTCATAAGATTTTCCACAAACTTTCCTTCCGTTGTTTCGTGAAAATCGGAAATTTCGTCACTGGCCCCTTCACTTTCGAAAGTCGACGAAATTCCCATTCTAGAAATAAGGTCTTCCATTCGAATATTTACGTGATCTTGTTTTACCGCCAAGTAACAAAACTCAGGATCTGACGTTCTTTGAAAAGATGCTTGTGGCACCTCAATTAGCGCCTCGCTAGTTTCAAAACGCTCTTCACTGTACTCATCTGGCACATCTTCCATGAAATTCGGTGGTTCATCTTCGCACAATTTGAAAGTTTCAGTTTTTTGACATTTCGTAGCGGTGCTCAATTTCGTTGACGCGTAAACAGTTTTTGTTGAAGATCGTGGTTGCTCTTCCTCCTCCGAAATATCAGCATACTGGTGTGACGCATCCTCGTCAGAAAAATCAAAGATCTCCATAGCAGATGGCTCTTCTTCCATAAATTCGTGAGTTACGCAGACGCTGTCTTCGAACTCATAATCTTGAAGGCCTTCATGCCTCGTTTCACAATTTGTGTAATCCAGCACGTCCTCTGCGTCCGATACACTTACCAGACTTTCATTTTCGTCTTCGCCCTCGTCGTCGAATATTTCTACGTGTGACTCTGCTTCGTCTCCTTCTCTGTGAGCAGGAAATACGTCATCAAATTCCAACTGGCATTCGTGCTCTTCTTCCATTATTTCTTCTTCTTCCTTCCTTTCTTCTTCTTTGTGAAGCGATTGCCTTTTCTTTAGAGAAGCCAGTTCTTCCAGTTCTTCTTGAATGAGACTTCGCCTAAGTGACGATTCTGAATTGGAGGGCGATTGCCTTCCATGTTGATACGTTTCAAAGAAAGCTATTTTGGAGAGGACGTTTCCTTTATGCATTTCTGGTTCGGTACCATCCGAGTCTAATGAGAGAGAACGTCGAATTTCACAGAAATGTTGGTAAAGATCGTCCTCGGGATCAGAAAACAAATCAGCCTCTTCCAATTCGGCCTTCTCAGTATGTACCAATGGTTCCTCAGTCACACAAGTAAGATCTGAAGAGAAAAGGCACGATGTTACAAGCTAACAGGTAAAGATTGTCACATTCAAGAGAAAAAAGTATGCTTGCGGTAAGTTGCGTTTTGAAGAGGTCAGAAGCCATTACAGAATAAGAAAGGCAATGAGATCTCTAATGATGTACATAAGCTGCAAAACTGGAATTTACTTTTCATGCAATACAGAATGGCCTCTCCTTTAATTTAGATTTGGAAGCTATTATAATGCCTCTCGGAATCCGCTTCAGGAATGCTTGTTTTCTTACCGTCTTCTTCTGTCGCGTTATCCATTTCATACGCTGTCCTAGCATCTTCTTCTTCTTCCTGCTCTCTTTCATCTTCTGGTTCGTCATCATTCTCTTCCTGGGCGGTCTCCTCTGCAACTCCTTTCCTCTGAAGAGTGGGACTGTTAGGATCTATCCACACCAGGCGGGTGAAGTGATCGCTTACAGACAGTGTGTTTGCAGAATCTTGCTCGTCGGCCCTGTGGAGGATATTCTCGTTCTCATCAAACTGGTCCAAGTCACTGAGGGGGGAAAGTGTCAATGACACTAAATCAGCATATCGGCAAACTAAGGGATGAAATCTGATATCATCCATCAAGCGCATGGAAATATAGGCTCCTAAATTCTTAAACCTTCTTCTCCTCTTCCTGTTTTAAAGACCATTGTTCCCTTCAAACAGATATAGGAACTGGTATATTCGTGTTAGATCAAGGCTCCGTTAGAGAACAGTCATTAGTATAAAAACAACGTAAACAGATATAACAACACAGCTGTTCTCCTTTTCATGTATCTGTATTTCTCATCTTGGGAAAATGTCAATATTTTTTTCTGGGGGAGGTCATGGGTTATGAATAGGCAAGATGAGGAGAATTTAAGATTAATCACTACTGGGAATTAAACTAAATGTAAATACTTCTGCTACAAGATTGAAACCAATCATTTCTGAATTTTTTTTTTTTTAATAACCGCGCTAAGTTAGTGATTAGCTTGTTAGAGAATTAAAGAAATTTGAAAGTTGTTTTACTTCGTGTAGTTATATTCGTCACATCTTAAATATTATGTTAAGAGTATTATAGGGAAACAAACGACTTCATTAATTTGATTCACTTGTCGTTTGTATAAATAATATTATTGGATTACTGTATTAAGTTATTTTCTATATTTTTGTAAGAAAAAGACGTTAAGTAAATGTTAGGAAGAATTATGCTTTTTTAAAACTTATTGGTTATAACGTTTTTGAAGACTATTATATAAGTTTCAGCTAGCTGTTCAAGTTAGATACTTATTTGTTATGTATTTAGTTTCCCAAGCGTTACTTCGCGTTAATATTTTTTAACGTTCATTTTGTTTTAACAGGGAAAACAAATTTAATTCAGTTTGAATTTGTTTAGATAAAATCGCCACCTACCACAAGTAGTAAGATATTACTTAGCAAAGAATGATGAAACAGCGAACGAAAGAAAAAGAACAAAATAAGTATGAAAATATGAGTCCAGTCAGTGGAGGCAAATGAGTCGTCAGTGACTAAAACGTAGTTGAGAATGTCAACGGAGGGGGTTAGTGAATGTTCAAAAGGCAAAAGAAACGTTAATCGGTCATCAGTGAAACTGTCCGAAGTCAAGGGACCTCGAAATTGTTTTCAGAGTCAGAAAGTAACGAGAGTATAAACGAGCAAAAAGGACGAATGGAATATTAGACAAGATCATTCACCCAAAGCTTAAATCAAAATTACAAAGAAGAGTTTAAAGGTTAGGTTAGGTAGCCTTTCCCATCACCTCGAACGCCGCCAAATCTTTTGGTCGTGTGCAGCGAAAGGCGTTATCAGATTGAAGATGTCAGAGTGATTTAATAATGTCACTGTTTTAAAGGGTTTAGTCAAGTTCGATGATTAGAATTTCCGAGTAAAAGAGTTAAGGAGTGTTTACTTTTGGCTTATAACGCGAGTGTTTAAAACATCTTATCATGATTGGCGTGAGCAACTTCAGACTACGTTTACAAGAGAGCAAAAGTTAGCGAATTCTTCAGGTATCTGGAAAATCCTGGCCTCGGATTCGCCGGGTTTTTCTTTATTTTCTTGGTTTTGTTTCAGTGATTGTTTGTTTTTTCAGATGGGTGCTTTTATTTGTCATATTGAAATTCGGGAATCAAAAGAAAATTTTACGCTGAAATGTTTGTGGTAACCAGCTTTGTAATAAATGCGGTCGCGTATCAAATATAGTTAACAATAACAGCACGTGATTACCCTTCAATCGCTAACTTTATGAAATTCACCAAACTTGTCTCCCGAAACCTTTATGGCATTGTAAAAAAAAAAAAAAATAGGACAATGGTGATCATAACATAAGACGAAATAAGGGACTACTCAAATCCAGGAATTACTGGTCTCAGATCTATCAATTACTTTATCAGTCCGCTCCAATGTAGTAGGTTCCGTGTTAAACGGTATACGTGCAACTACAAAAAGAATAATAAAGAGTTATCTTAATTCGTCGGCATCGTACTGTGTCTTGTAGTATAACCGCATAAAGGTGGGGCAACAAAAAGGCTGGTTTTTTTTTTTTTTCTCAATTCTGATTTCATCTTCTGACAGGGAACTTTTCTCGCGAATATGAAACTATTATAAAATCAAATTTTCATTTCATCGGCCTATTCAGACTGGCCTTTCTTGAGCAGCATAAAACAGTGATGACAAGTTCCACTACCATTTGCTGTCATTCTGGTATGTTTGGTCTTATAACTTGGAAGCTGATCGGTACAGACTCTTTTAACCATGTATGCATGAATTGGGGGGACCTTACCATGGCAATGGCGAAGAAAAGAAATTGTGCCAACAATAATTTTAATGCTTACCGCGAAGTACACAAACTGGGCTATAAGAGATAACAGGAAGGAGACGGGAATATTACAGTCCCAAGAAACGCATGTTACCCACCCTCACCACATTCGTTTTGTCTGCCGAGGCATGAGCCAGTGCTCATTCAAATTCATTTATATCATACTCCTGAGAGGACAGGCAATCACACGTGGAAGCTAGTTTGCGCAAGCTAAAATAATGACCATGGTTCAACTCTCTACCTCTGGGGATCGAGCCCTATACATTAGAGAACTTGAATTTTCATTCTTTTTCAAGGGAAGTTCTTCCCTGCACGCAACCAAACGAATTCTCTTGGCTATACCTACGCGTTATGTAACTACCGCACAAAAAGAGAAAGGTTAGCAGCAAAATTTCACAAACGGATCCGTACGGTTGACGCCTTGGCGCGCGTTAACTTGCGAGACGGAACGGACAAGAGAAGGAACAATTTAATGATTTTACTAAGGGCACCCGAATACCGCGCGACTTTTGCTCTCGTGTCAACGTACTCCGTGAGGGATCTGAGCAAGGCGGACAAACGAGAGTTCATACCTCCAACTTAAACTGGCGGCCATACTGAGGGGAGGGGAAAGGTGACAGCTGTTTCGACACTGGTCCAAGTCCTCTAATAAACGGTTTAACAGAAACTTTGCGCGGGTAAGTCCACTCCCCTGAGGTGCTTGACAACTAAAGTGGCGACACAAATCAACATGTTAACCAGCTGTTTGATCAACGGCCAATATTCGTCTCTGCTAAAAGAAACCTTCGTCATTGTTATTCCGCGTTCACGTGATGATAAAATACTGTTTCCGAGGTTAAAGCCTGTTAAACGGTTTTGGGGAAGCAAAGATTGTCTACGTCCCATGCAAAGCGATAAGTTTGCAAAGAAACTACTCTGTCGCATCCGCAGGAAAGTGAAATACTTATCCATCGGCCTTCAACCCTACTTAAAAGTTGTGGTGGAAATATTGTCGTTTTGTCCTCCATTTATACGCAGTAAGCAACGAATGTTCAGTGTTAAACAAAATAAAACACTGTGACTTCAAACTCAAAAGCGTGTGTGAAATCAAACCACTGGCATGTTGTACGCGGCTGCATGAGTGTTGTGATTGGGTGGTTTAAAGGCACATGCATACTAGCCTAGACGCTATGTATGTGCATTAATATTTCTTACCTCCTCTTTGTAGTGTCGCCCGCTAACTCACCAAACGTCTGCGTATCTGGAGAAACAAGAGAAGTGATAATTCATATTTCGTGCACGAATAACGTACTGGAAAATGTAGTCGATTTTGGTTGGAGAAAAATTGGTGGAAAGTCGTACAAAGGATGCAGGATCATTTCCAAAGTCGGCCTAAATAATAAACCTAGAGGTAATTCAAGATTGCCGAAATACAAGATCCTTCGAAAAGTTTCGAAGTTTGCCGAAGGCTACCGAACAAGTCGATCGATGACGCTTGATGAATCCAAGCCCTTAAGTAATTACTGTATGCGTATAAATACCTACACGAATAGAAAAATCCCCTCCCCTAAAGAGACTTTCGTGTATTTTGCGGGACCATTAGTACCTTTCGCATTACCAAATCAAGAGCCAATAAGGCTAAAGGTAGCAAAGCAAACGCATCTTGAAGCTAACAATTGATGGCGTCTCGCGTCGTGGCCGAACCATGAGAGATCGCGAAAAACATGTCATTTCTAAATCAAAAATATAATCCACACCTTCGTTTTCCCAGCTCAGAAAGCTGTTGGTGGACTTGCTATCGGTTCGCACTCGGTATCTGTATTCAACATGGAATATCATTGGTTCACAGCTGCCTCTCTCGTGTCCTCTTCGCTTGACATTCTGTACAAACAGCCCGTCTATGTTACCTACAGGCTCGTACCGTGCCACCACGACAGTCACGCCTTCCGCCCCAGTCGCTTTACCCACGCCAAACTTACGACTGCTCAGCCACACCAGCTGGCTAAAGTCAAGTGTCTCGTTACTGAATCCGGGACTGTCGAAATCGTAGTTCAAGATTTCTTTGTACCAGAGCTCAGAGACCTGGGAAGAGTAAGGGAAAAAAATGGTTTTCGTTATCTTAATATATACGCACGACCTGATCACGGGATCAGGTTTAACAAGTGGTCAGATCGTGCATCTCCAAACGGAGGCAACGGCGTCGCTTAGATCAGAATGATGTTCAAGCTGTTATTTTCTAATGCAGTTTAATAGTTTTTCCTCCATAAGGAGCTACAATGTTTTGAGGCGTGTCTAATGATAAGCACTCAATTACAAGCCGTTAAACACATTTCATTTATGCTGTTTTGTTTTTGCGCTGAATTTCCATCGACAGCAAGTGCTGCGCAGCTAATACGATTGCACGTTCGCCAATAGTCAGCCAGTGCAACAGTGACGAACAATTCCCTAAGACCCGTGTTCTACAGTATTCTATTACCTTAATCCCACTGATGTGCGCCTTGTCTAGCACCGCCACACTGATCCCTATCCGCGAGTTATCCAGTCCCTCCATGGCGCCCGTCACAAGCAGCCGCTCGGCCCAGTACTGCGCCTCATCTGTTAGGGCACTGCTGAGAACTAGCGGTGGAGAGCCATGGCGGGCTCTGAAGTAGTTGTGTGTCACAAGGCATTCCAGGCGAAAACTTTCTAAATCTAACGGAAAATACAGAATCAGATCCTAGACCCACACAGGCCGTCGAAATCTAACGTTTCATTGAGATTTGGATCCACATAATTGTAAATTTTCGGATTCGTATTGATTTTATCAGTACGAATGCCACGTTCCACGCCATCTTCTAGTCCTTTGGAAAGATCATGCTGCTTAGCAACCTCTCTGGTAAAAGAGAAAAGGGTTCTCATCAGAGAAGGGACTCTCGTCCAAAATGAGACCAGTTTTTCTTTTACTGTATACCACTGTATTCAGTGAGACTTATTCTATTATTGTACCGACAAATTCTCAGAAGTAACCTCAAACGAAATGTGTGGTCGTCAGAAATGAGAATTTGTATTTTGAGCTTATGATTGAAGGAGTTGAAACTGAAAGGGACTGGAAGTTACCACTCACCAGGAGCGGGCGGTACAAAGCCCTTTAGTTCTTTACTCTTTCTCTCTCTAACAGCCGACCCCATACGAAGAACGTTATCAGCAAATGACCCCTCCATGTTCCCAGGAGGCTCATAAAATGCTACCACCACGCAGAGATCTCCATCAATGGCCCTACCGACTCCGAGGGACTCTGAAGCGACCCAAACGACCTGCCAAAAAAACCCCAAAATTTGTTAGAATTCAATGCGGCAAATATACGTGCTGTAAGAAGGTATCTTTACTCAAATGTAGGAGTGGTGATCTTACTTTATTTTATGACAAAAAGAAGGGTAGAATAAAAAATAAATAAATAAATAAAAAGTTGCGGAAACACTCCAGAAACGCTTTCAGATCACTGCTGAAGAACAGTGAGCCTTCATGCCAATTTACGGAAGTTCCACTTGGAGCACATTATATTCCCTAAGGAAAGATTTAGAGAATGTGACATTACCTGCGTGAAATTTGACGTATCTTCGCTATACCCTGTGCTGTCAAAGTCATAATCTTCTATTTCATCATACCACATGTCCGTCGTCTCCCGGCCAGAAAGCTCGCCGCCCATCATTCCCGCCAAATTCTCACCCACTGTGTCGTCATCGTTGTGCCGGAGCTCGCCACTTCGCGCCAAGTTCTCGGCCCACTGCTGTGCTTCCCATGCGAGCTCCGCTGACCAGTGCAAGGGAGCCGCTCCATGTCTGAGCCTGTACTCGTTGTGCACCGAGAGACATTCCTCATGAAACTCTTTAAGTCCTGGGTCAACGAGTGAAATTAATTGGTTGCGAAAGCTGGTTAGAAAATAGTTTGGTAAGATGTTTATTTACAAGATGTCACCCGATAAACATTGAACTAAATACATGTTTTCTCTCGGTAAACCTTGAAACAAAGTGTACTAGTCAGTACCGATTAAGGTGGCTCCCTATAGTTTTACGATCGCACGAGCGCTGAGGAAGTAATCTGCGCGCGCTCAAAGGAAACGTCAGTGTTTTTCGATATTTTATTACGTCAACATGAGCACAAAAAAGCAAAACTGACAGTGAGTTTTCTCGCGTTTCCTTCGGTGAAATTCCGTTAAATTTGGCAGATTGGTAGTAAATATTTTATTTTAGTCGGAGCTCGTTTTTCAGGGAAATCTATAAGACCAGATTTTTTGCAGCGGTAAAAGACATAAATTTGAAAATATCGAAAAAACTGCCTCTACAAAACCTTACTTTTTTCGTGTTTAAAATTCGTATCCCGCTGGAAGCGATGTGATGTAAACATTTTGGAAGATTTCACCGTAGGAAATTCATGAAAATCACAAATAAAGCCATAAAAACAGTAAAAAATACATTTGTTTGAGCATTTAAAATTCAAGACTAAATCCCAAAATTTTAACAGAGATGATAGCAAAATACTATTTAATCATTGTTTATTATATGTATTAAGTTTGAGAGGACTAGGTGTGAAAAGCGAATGCGAAACAGCATTCAAAACATAACACTTGCGCGCGCAACGCCATAAATGATTATCCTATGGAGACACCTTAAACTCAATAAGAAAAATAATGAGATGTACATATACTATCATTTGAGAATCTATTTCGTGGTTCAAGTAAAGTCATTATCACAAGCAACTCGAACTACCACAAACATTTCTTATCGAGCGGTTGAAAATTGAGCACACGAAGAGAGACGTCTGTTGTCATTAAAAATTAGTTGCCATGTCATTTTTTAACGGCAAAAAATAGAAACCTGCTTTCGCGTACGTGCTATAAGCAATGTGTCAGCGGATCTTTGTTTATTTCCTCGTTAGGGTAAGTTATATTTAACTTGACTGACATAAACAGTTGATGAATTGATCAACACTGTAGTATTTAATGGATGGGTAATGCTTAAAAAGAATTCAGTATAGTCATTTTTTTTATACCCGTTTTCTCTTATAACTTAACTGTGAAGCCGCAAATTCATTCTCTTCCCTATATCCCCGCATACACAGTATCAAAAATAATCAACATTTCCCAAAACTTGCTAATGTAATTTTATTCGCGCAAATACCACACAAAAATTTTTAATAATGAATGGTTTTAACAGAAACAATGACGCCAGTGTAGTGGCTCGTTTCCAAATCAATTGTGTGCGTGGGGTTTTTATTTTTAATTTTTTAGACTCAAAGTGGGAGAATTTCACAGTGTTTACGTTCGGGATAAGCTGCGGCAGTTAAACTTCAAAACGACTGCACCGATTGAATAGAAGTTTCGATAAAAATTAAGCTCAAGATGTAACAGCACTAAGCTGCTTTGTCGTATAATTGCATATTCAGTTCCACTTACAGCAGGTACAGGTGGTATAAAGAATTGAGCCCGAATCCAACCTTTGTTTTTAACCGCTGTAGAGATGAAATATCTATGGCGCCATGTTTCTGATTAGGAATAATTTTTCGCGAAAATAAGGGAAAAGACTACAGAAACGTGTCGTTAGTTTTGCAACATGTTCCTTTCCTCAAAAAAAAAACATAGGCACGCAAGGCGTGCAAGAGTTATATTTTTGTGAACTATAAGTCTCGGAGATAGGAGCATTCATGGAACTGTTTACAGTACTGATTTGGTTGATTTGACAAGTTTTTTTGGTTG
>Ga0126339_10000108_pt1 | contig 31933 bp, 13 predicted proteins | sample OrbTmetagenome_2_FD_92532 | JGI IMG/M metagenome (GOLD analysis project Ga0126339, IMG submission 92532) | Coral microbial communities from Petempiche,Puerto Morelos, Mexico - Orbicella T R C metagenome | ecosystem: Host-associated > Invertebrates > Cnidaria > Coral | place: Petempiche,Puerto...
CTATTCTATTCTATTCTATTCTATGCTTTGCTATGCTATTTGCTATCCTATTCTATGCTGTTCTATTCTATGCTCTTCTACACAATGCTATTCGTTGCTATTCTGTGGTATTATATGCCATGCCATGTTAACCTATGCTATACTATTCTATCCTGATTTTCTATTCTTTTCTATTGTGTTTTATTCTATGCTATGCTATTTCATTCTATACTCTTCTATGCTATACTATTCCATTCTATGCTATCCTTTGCTTTCTTAGCTATGCTTAAGCTTCAGTATTCTATGCTATTTTGTTGTGTTCAGTTAGTATATTTCTGTTCCGTGTTGCAGGTTTGTCCTGTCCTAACCTCTTCTAGGCTGTTTTATCTCTTCTTTACTGAACTATTCTATTCCATTCTATTTTATTCTATTTTTTGCTATTCTTTGTTATTCTGGTCTATTATACCTAGCCTGTAGTAGTCTATGCTTTTTTAATCTATGGTTTTCTATGCTATACTATGCTGTTCCATTGTGTTGTGTTCTATTCAGTGTTCTGCTTTGCGTTTTTGTCCTGTGCCCTAGTCTTTTCTGTGTTGTCTTTTTCTTCTCTCCTGAACTGTGCTATTAGATATTATATGCTATATTATATGTTATGCTATGGTATGCATTGCTTTGCTATGTTATTAACAGCATAATGCTAGTCTATTCTATTTTATTCTTTGCTATGCTATGCTATGATCTATGCTATACATACATACATACATACATACATACATACATACATACATACATACATACATACATATACTTTATTTAACCTCCAATTACTATTCTATTGTATGCTATTCTATGCTATTCTGTGCTATTGTATACTATGCTTTCCTGTGCTATGCTATACTATTCTGTTCTGCGTTGCTGTTTTGTCCTGTCCTAATATATCTTTTCTATGCTGTACATTTGCTCTTTTCTTTACTGAACTGTTCTGTTCTATTCTATTTTATTCTACTCTATAGTATTCTATTTTATTTTTGGTATTCTTTGTTAGTCTATTTTATACTAGATATTCTATAGTAGTATGCTATTCTCTTCGTTTCTATGCTATGCTATGATCTATGCTATACTATACTATTCTATTCTATGCTATTCTGTGCCATTGTATGCTATGCTTTCCTATGCTATGCTATCCTATTCTGTTCTGTGTTGCTGTTTTGCACTGTCCTAATATACCTTTTCGATAGTGTACGTTTGCTCTTTTCTTTACTGAACTGTTCTGTTCTACATGTATTCTATTTTGTTCTATTGTAGAGTAGTCTATGCTATTGTCTACTTTTCTATGCTATTCCATTCTATGCTACTCTACTATACTATTCCATTCATTCTATTCTGTTCTGTGCTGTTATGCTATGGTATTCTATAATCTATTTTGTTGAGTTATGTTCTCTTATTGTTTTTGTTTTTGTTCTCTTTCTTACGGTATTCTTTTTTTTATGATGTGCCATGCTATTTTGTTCTCTTCTTTCCTGAATTCTGCTGTGCTATGCTATGCTATGCTATGCTGTGCCATGTTGTGCTATGGTAATTGCTATGCTATGCAGGGCTATGCTATTCTATTCAGTTATGCTTTATTCTATTCTATTTCTATGTAGATGTAAGATAACATCATGTTTCTGTTTTTATCCTAGTGGACAATGATGATGAAGGGTTTGATTTGATTCAGCCATCACTCATTCAGCAGCTGAGAAGCATCTTAGATCAGTACCCAGATGATGGACAGATACTCAAGGTTAAATGATGATGATTTTTGAAATTTACTTGCTTTAGTTCAACAACCAGTGACACATTAGCATATGACAGGCTAAGCTTAGAACCAATCCGAGCTAAGTACATATGAAACTGGTTTGGACGCATTCGAGGAATAAGATCCTGTTTATTAAAGGTTTCCATTGGTTTTTGTCATTTAACATCTGATAACAAATCTTCATTGCTAAAACAGCAAGAGCGCAACATTCTTTACATTATTCCCTGGGTAACAAGTAGCAAGAAAACAGTCAGTCAGTTGGTCAATCCCTCCTGAAACTCATTTAGGAAGATCCCTATTTTGACAAAGTTACGCTTTTACTCCGATTGTATGATAACAGTTAATTGTGCTAATTGCAGCCTAACCTAGACCAGAATATCGGACCGATAACCAGCGATTAAGGTTATTATCCACGGGCTTGTCTTTTAAGCAGTTAAATCAGTGTTTCTTATTTCCGATGACCCTGTTTCAATCGCTGTTTTGGGCATGGATCTTACTCTTATCTAAAAGGATGTATTCGTTGAGAATCAATTAGGTCTGTAAAGTTGTATTTTTGTTTGCTGTTTTTAGGAGCTGATCCAAAACGCAGAAGATGCTGGTGCAAGTCATGTGAAATTCCTACACGACAAGCACAGCTATGGAACCGAAAAATTGCACAACGCAGACCTTGCTCAGTTTCAGGTGGATTTTGCTTAGACCGTGTAAAAAAAAATTACGAAATCCCCAAAAAATTGGGATCAAAATGGCTGAAATTGTCCGCTAAAACATTAGGCGGAAGCATAAAATACAGCGCCCCGTTGACTGGGTTTGCCGGGTGTTCCATACATTCCACAACTCGGGCGACTCCTAACGTGGTAGAGCCACTTGATCATTTCAAAGTTGCAATAGATCTGCCTCGTTGAAATACCTCTATGACTGAGAACTAGGAGAAAAACTTCAGGCAACTTATATCTCGGTCTCCAAAACGGATGCATCCACATAAACTAGACAAACTACAACTCTGCTTGATCTGTTGGAACAAGAGTCAGGTTGTTCTTTCTTTTGTTGATACTGTGTATTATATGCCTTTGTCTATGTTGTAGTGTCTGAAGGTCCCTTTTTGTTTCTTGTATTTCAATTTTACTCTTAGGGCCCAGCACTTTACGCCTACAACAACGAAACGTTTACCAAAGAAGACTGGAGAGGTATCCGAATGCTGTGTAACAGTATCAAAGTTAAAGATCCCATGAAGGTGGGGCGGTTTGGCGTGGGTTTCAAGTCTATTTTTCACGTTACAGGTAAGATGCCTTCTGACCTTTGCGAGCAATCATCAGTTACCCTACATGTGGTGAAGTAGATACGAAAATTGTCTGGATAGTTACCTCTTAAACAACAGAGTGCAAGCGAAAAAATAAATCCGAAAATATGAAAATTATACTTTGAAGTGCGGATGAGACACTGAAGATGTGAGAGATCATCGCAGTTGTAAAAGCTTTCAAACCTCCTTTTCGTAACTTCTGTAGTACCGTTCACAGTATCGCGTATATCTCTCACGTCTTCAAAGTCCAAGTGACGTAATTACCTTTTGCCTCTTGACGAGCAACTCGTGCAAAAACCTAAAGAGCTTGGAACACATGGCTAACCTATTTAAATTGAATCCATTTAGCCGCTTATGTTTGGAAAACCTATCGACTTTATTTTGCAAGATAAAAGAAAATCACTGAGTAACAATCAATGCTATATGTTCTGCCTGAAACTATACAGTTACTATACGACAAGAAATGTCTTCTTTGCACGTCAAGTGATGACCCTACTTTATTCACCTGAAAAGGATCACAAACTATTCATCGTGACTTTGTTGATATTAAAGCAAACAACACCAAACGTCGTGACTTGTTCTTAAATTTATCTGGCAACAACCTGTTATTGTTCTTTCTGCACGCCAAAACAAAACTTGAAAACCAGCCTTAGATATGAAAGTGAAGCAATTACTTGTGTCAGGTACGAGCCAGCTTAACTGAAAAAGATAATCTCTTATGGTGGAACGTTTGCACTTAAAGGTTGCAGACGTCGTCTCTGTGCAGACTGGTGTTACGAAATAGAGTACTTTCTCATGAACGTATTTACCGTTTACACTGGCGATGACAACAGTGACATTTTCGTCAGCTAATCGCATTTGATTCACCTCTTTTTACCTCAGATCTACCGAGCATCTTGAGTGGCTCACAGATCGGTATAATTGATCCGCACGAGAAGTTCTTTGCCGACAACAGGAACCGACGAACAGGGTACAGTTGGCCAATGAAAAAAGCCCGTGACGTAATGAATACTATACCAGACCAATTCAGCCCTTACAAAGGGGTATTTGACTGCTCAGAGGATGTTTTCTCCAGGGGCTTCTACAAAGGCACACTGTTCCGCTTCCCACTGCGCACCAAGCCGTCTGAGTTATCGCAGACACTGTACTCTGCAGAGAAGGTGCAGACGTTGTTTGAGGGTTTCATTTCAGATGCCCACTTGGTTCTTCTTTTCCTGCAACATCTCGAGTCCATTGAACTTTACGTACGTGATGAGTCAGACGCTGAACCCCAAACAACGTTTCAGGTTCGGATTGCAGAAGAAAGTCTTCAGTTGGCACGGGAAAAGAGGCAGGAGTTTCACCACAAGATCAGCGACGGAAAGCTTATGGCTGATCCTGTTACGGCGACGTACCCAATAACGATTGAGACGGTGTATTTCTCTCAAGGGTTAGAGGCCAGCACCCAACAGCATTCTTTTCTTGTGACAAACTACTTTTGTGGCGAGGAAGTATCATCGGAGTTTAAAGCTCTGGCTACAGATGAAAGTCTAAGCTATCTACCCTTAGTTGGCGTTGCCATGGCAATTTCACAACGCTCTGCGCAACACACGGGTCACGTGTTTTGTTGCCTACCATTACCAGTTCAGAAAACCAGCCTGACAGGTTTGCCAGTGCACGTAAATGGTTTCTTTGCTTTGAGCCAGAACAGACGGTACATCAAGTCTCCAAATGCAGAGCAGGATGATCAACAGCTGACTGACAAGTCCCTGTTATGGAACAGATGTCTGTTAACCGAAGCTATTCCCAAGGCATATGCAACGATGATAATGGATGCCATTAACGAAAGGAGCTTCAACATGGAAACAGATGATATTTACAAGTAAGATTAAAACACTTCCAATTAAATGCTCGTGTTATTTTGCAGACATGCTTAATGTTCACACACTATGTTGGCTTTCGATGAGGACCCCTTGAAAGCTGAACGGTTAACAAAGCCAGCCCTTATGGTTAGCAATGTGCTAACTAAGGTTATTTTCTCATTCCATTTCTCATTCCAAGATAATCATGTTTGAATTGTGTGTGTATATGATATGAAATGATACGAAAGTCTGATACCTCACTTCAAATGAACAGTCAGCGGAGAAAATTCTGACTCAGCAATCCATGACGAGCCGTCATCTAAAAACCATTTGTTCGATAACGTTTCTCTAGCACTATTGTACCCGGCTATTTATCGTGACAATGAATTTACAGTTTGCCACCCCTTGTTTACTTACATCGTTTTGGTTTCTTCTGGTTTTATCATTGATATTTTGTTTCTTCTTAGGGCATGGCCTAATGTCGACATTCTCGATCAGAAATGGAAGAAAATTCAGGATCCCTTGTTTGAGGCACTTTGCAGTGAGAAGATCATTTACACCCGAGCTGGAGGAGGCAGGTGGCTGAAAGTGGAAGAGGCTGTCTTTGATAAACTTGATGACAACGAGCTCAAGGAGTTGCTTTCGCGGGTTTTGCTCCACGCCAATGAAAATGTTGCCTCCATGCCTTACCACGTGTTGAAGACCGTTGGCTTGTACGCAGAGGTCCGAAAAGAAATTAACCCCCCATTTGTTCGAAATGTCCTGAAAGAAAACCCTTTTTGCTACAGGAACCTCAGGCGAACGGAGAAATTGAAACTCCTGAAGTTTGTCCTGAGCTGTGAAGGCAACAGATTCACAGAACTGATCGGACTGGAGTTATTACCCATCGCCGGTGGATGCTTCACGTCCTTCGCAAATTCTGATGAGGCTATATATATCGCGTCGCCAGAGCATCCGCAAGAATTACTTCCTGGACTACACCATCGCTTTTTGGATCAGGAAATTGACGTAAACCTTTTCAGAAGTCTAGAAGTAGTTGCCAAGAAAGGTATGGAAGTTACACTTTAACTGATTCTTTTTCAAAGAGCACTAGTTTGGTCCAATACAGAACTCATTGTTTACAAGTGAAGTAGCGTTTGCATTTACCGTACAATTTGACAACTTGAACATGGAAAAAACCCCATTGCTCCCCCCACCCCGTTACTGAGATCTAAAGATTCTTTAGGATCTAGTTGTGCGTGTCAGGTAGATTACGCGGTGCTTCAAAAGTTCGTTCCGATTTAAATTGTTAATTTTTTGATCAAATCAATTGTTTGTTAGAACTTCGTCAATAAATTGAGGTAGAGAATTTATCGAGATAGCTGGCAATAGCAATTTTAGTCGTCCACTAGATGCCTTTGTTTCGATTTTCGTGCGAAATGTGCACCCAAGCGTTTTCCCGCCATTTTTTCACGCCCCTTGTGTATGTTGTTCCTTTCCCGAATTTGTTGTTATTCTCTAAGTTTTTTCCCGAACTTTCTGCTTTCTCTGTCGCGAAAATGAAGTCAGACATTGTTTATGCTAGAGCTCAAGCAGCCATATTACGATCATCTGGTCATTCAGTCAAAGAAATCGCTAATTTTTTTAACAAGACGGAACGTTGGGTGAACAAGTGATCGAAAAGAGAGTCGTTCAAAGACAAACCAAGAAACGGACCACCGTCTCTTTTGACCAATTGTGCTCGAAAATCAATCGAGAAAGAGAAGCACAAACGGAAACAATTCAGCAAGGAAGCTTGCCAAGTATCTTCAGCAGAAAAGTATCTAAGTTTCGAGCATAACGGTGTGGAGATACATGACTAGGAAAGGATGGAGGGCTTTCAAGCGAAAGAAAATACTCTTGTTGAGCGAAAAGCAAAGGAAAGCCCGTTTGCGATTCGCCAAGAAATACGCGAACCTGACAGCGGAAAATTAGGACAATTTTTTATTTACACATGAGTGTCCTAAATATCTTTTCCACTAGCCTAATCCAAAAACCGATATCGTATGGGGCTCGCAGGAATGCGATGTTCCTCCAACTTTCCAAGTGAAGCAAAGTGCGCAGGTGATGTGGGGTGGCATGAAGGGTCGTGGGCTTACAAAGTTACACATGCTACCCATAGGCCAAGCCTTAACTTCTGAGTACTACATGAAGCAAATCCTTGAGAAAGAAGTGAAACCGTTAACATCAAGGCGTTAGGTGACCGGTGGCCCGATAGAGAGGAAGTTGTTTAGCTCAAAGAAAGACATGACCTTCGTTCAGGATGGAGCACCGGCTCCTTCTTCAAAGGCAACTCAGCCATGGTGTCAAGAGAATTTGCCATACTGTATAGCCAAGGATGGCTGGCCAGTGAACTCTCCTGATCTCAATCCCATTGAGAACATCTGGAATATCACTGACGAGACAACGTACAAAAATCCAGCCCCAAAAACGATGACAGAGCTTAAAAGGCGACTACGCTTTCCATGGAAAAATGTGACTCTTGACACGCTAAAGGAACTCGCACATTTTATGCCTAGGCGCTTAGAAAAAATCATTAACAATAAAGGCGGGCATTCTGGCTACTAATCATTTGAATGATCGAATGCAAAATGAACAAAAATAATATACGTAATTTTTAAAAAGGTAGGTGAAATAAATTAATGAAACTTTAGAGAAAACAAATCGGAACGAACTTTTGAAACACCCTGTAGGGTTTCTAACGCTAGAGTTGTATTACTGATAACTTCTAACCACTGACTGGCTCAGGCGTTTAAACTCGAATAAAAATATTCGTTCTTAGGGTAAAACACTTCTTGTACTGTATAAGTTTTTGTCCTGAATGCTACTATGGTTCACTCACCAGATGCTCGGACTCTGCAGGGCATAAGATAAAACGTACTTGGGTGCGAGCTGAAGTACTGTCAAAGTTTTGTTTGATAAATTAACACGATCCTGCCGACCAGGTAATATTCGCATTAGTAAATTAGGTTTGTTCCTTTACTGTTATACAATAGGAAGCACTCAGCTAAGGCATCTTTGCCAAGATGACGTCGCTACTCTTCTCCCTACATCATTACCGCCCGAATGGTCAGAAGGAGAGAAAGTGCACTGGTACCCTGGTGCAGCTAACAATGGCCATCCCAAAAGCAACTGGCTTAATGTGATATGGGACTATCTTAGCAAGATGTTTCCCTCAAAAGAAGGGCTGAGCAGGTTCCGAGGTCTCCCATTGATTCCTATTGATATGTCACAAGTTCCAGTCCAATTAACACGACTTGAACTACCATCTAAGACAGTTGTAAGGAGTCTCCATGGGGATTGTCTCGACGAAATCATCACCAGCGCTTTGGAGGAGCTTGGAGTGGTTATTATTCGAGAGTGTCCTGTTTTCTTAAGCCAACATTCGGCGATTACCAACCATTTTGTTTATGCTCCATCGCCGCAAAGTGTCCTAAAGGCTCTGACGGCTTGCCTTTCCGAAAAGAAAATTAGCATGTGTTCAGTAACGACCGAGGGCAAGCGCTCCATACGAAATTTCGTTTGCAAGGTGTCATCCGTGGGACCATTGGAAAAGGCAATTCTTTCTGGTCTCCCATTGTTTGAAACTCAGAACAAATCATTTGTTTCCGTGGAAAGCGGTCTTCGTGTTGCACCAGAAAGTCCCTTGCCAGTGGCGTCTCGTCGAGATTTCATAGACATCACGCAAGAGGATTCCAAGAGGCTGGCACGTTTGCTGGGGATTGAAATCCCAACAATGATTGCTTTTCTACTTGAAGAAGTCTTTCCAGATGTCAGAGATGGGAATTATTCAGTTGAGGAGATGGATGTTCTTATGGCGTTTGTGATGGAGCGATATCAGGTGTATGCAGCATTAGATTCCCGTCTTGAAGAGGAGATGAAATCATTGCCATTTGTACCAACACTCGCTGGGCGGGTGACACCTACGAAGGTCTTTGATTCCAGAAATGAACTGCTACAGTGCATTTTTGCTGATGAGAATGTCTTTCCAATTGGAACGCAGTACACTGATCCTGCCGTTCTTGTAGTCCTAGGGAAACTTGGTTTGAAAAGTGAGGACAAAATCACTGCGCAAGACCTTTACCAAAGTGCGAACAAGATCGCTGACATGTCTGACATATTGACAGCGGAGAAGAAGTCGGAAGCGATCAAGGCGTATTTATTCAGACATCCGACGACACTACAAGAAACTGTTCATGGAACAGCACTGGGAGTACTCCTGCAAAGTATCGCTTGGGTTTCAGTACTGAGACAAAAGCCCCATGGTTTTCCAAGAAGCCTACATTTCTGGGTAGAAACTCACGAAGGGACCCATTTCTGCAAGCCCACAGAAGTCGAGAACAAAGATAACGTGAACCTCATCGGATCAGTGAGGCCAATTGTTGAAGTAGATTCCTCCAGTCAATTAGCGAAATGTTTAGGATTGGACGAGATGCCCAGTGTTTCGGATGTTGTGGAGCAGTTGAAGGCGGTGATGGGTTGTTACACCCTAGAGGAAAGGCCTCTTTATATCTCAGTTGTGAAGGATATCTACTCCTATTTAAGTTGTGCTGCAAACACCTCTGCTATCAAGTACGCGTTTCAAGGAGTCGAGAATTTACGCTGGATGTGGAATGGAGACGGCTTTTCCTCACCTAACGCTGTGCTTGCACAAAAGCCTTCTGTCGACCTCTCGCCATATATTTCATGTCTTCCTGCAGAGGTAACGCCTTTTTCAAACTTCTTCTCGAAGTTTGGCATGCGAAAACACTGCGACGCCCGTATTTTGCTTGAGGTTCTTCGCATGATAAAACAGAAGTATGATTCCGGATGTAGCTTTGCTGCTTTAGAAGTAAAGAGGGATTTGCAGCTATCTGCGGACATTCTGAATGAGATCAAACCAAACGAAGGTGAGGAATTGCCTGCTGAGCTTAAAGAAAAAATACTCATCCCAACTCATGTAGAAGGCGATTCATGTGTCAAGCTTGCACCAATTAAAGATTGTGTGTACTGTGAAGATGAATGGATGGAAACCGAGGATTATGATGAAAACATGAACGTTTTGTATGTTCATCCAATCATTCCTAGGAGCACAGCTCAGCTTTTGCAGATTCCTCCAAGTAAGATTCGGATGCTAGAACCTGACGAAATGAACATAGGAGACGAATTTGGTCAAGAAGAGAAATTAACCCGCAGACTGAATCGACTTCTGGAGGACTACACGGATGGATTCGCCATTCCAAAAGAGCTGATTCAAAACGCAGACGATGCTGGTGCCACTGAAGTTCGATTTCTATACGATGAAAGAGCCAATGAGGACGCCATGAGCCGTCTGTTCGACGAGGAAATGGGGGAATGTCAAGGTCCTGCCTTGTGGGTTTACAATGATGCTGAGTTTCAGGATGAAGATTTTGCAAACATAAAACAATTGAATGGTGGTACAAAAGAGCTCCACACTGAGAAAATTGGAAAGTTTGGACTTGGCTTTAATGCCGTGTATAACTTGACCGATGTCCCTATGTTTCTAAGTAGACACTATTTTGTGATTTTTGATCCCAACAACTTCTATTTGGAAAAGGCATTCGGAAAGAAAACACGTGGAGTTAGACTCGACATCAACAAGAAGAGAAAGAAACTAAGAAAGTACAGTGGCCAGTTCAAACCGTTCAATGGTATCTTTGGTTGTGATCTTCACCTAGATAAGGACGACAACTCATATCAAGGAACACTGTTTCGCTTCCCTCTAAGAACCAAAGATCAAGCCGTGAGAAGTGAAATAAAGCAAACTCACTATGATGACAAACAAGTTCGAGACCTCTTGAAGATTTTCGTCAGCGGTGCTAGAACCTTGCTTCTTTTTACTCAAAACGTTCGTCGCGTTAGCATCTTTCATTTGTCAAATTCAAGTGAGGCAACACAGCCCACGCTGATTTTCGAGGTCAACAAGTCGTTATCGCGATCTGGGATTATTCGAGAGCTGCCTATCCCAGTCACCCTGTCAAACAATGTGAAGAAACTTAGCCAAGACGACCAGTACTTCTTAAAACAGTGCAACTTCCTACGAGCTTCATCAGAGGTAGCACAGTATGTTGGAAGGGAGAAACTATCTGGGGCAGATTTGCTACGGTCAGCGCTTACCATCGATATGACGAGCACCGTCACGGAACAGGGAAGTTCATTCTTTGTCGATAACGATCAGTTACGAAGTGCATCAGAAACATGGCTCCTCGCTTCGTCCATTGGCAGAGGGATAGCGATGCAGTTTTCAGTAGCTGACAAGACTCTACTTCCAGCAGCTGGGGTTGCTGTCCAGTTGATGCCTAACGTGTGTGGAAAGTTTGCTCCAGTACCTGTTACAGAGCAAGAATCACGCCACGATGGAACGGTGTTTTGCTATCTTGCACTTCCAGTCCACAGTGGACTACCTCTGCATATCAATGGCGCACTTGCCATAGCTTCCAACAGACGCCATTTGAAAGAGAGAGCAGAGGGCGACAAAGCCTGTATTGGAGTGGAGTGGAATGATGTACTTTTGAGAGATTCTGTTTGTGCAGCGTATCTAGATCTTCTGGAAGATCTCAAGTCAGCTGCTGGAATGTATTCGTTTCATTTACTGTGGCCCAGGGCGAGTTACGTCGAGCCAAACTGTGAGGCTCTCGTTCGGTCATTCTATCAGCAGGTTGCAGATGGTAGTTGCTCCCTCTTTTCAGATGGCAACAGATGGGTAGACATGAGCCAAGTTGTCTTTCTAGAGCCAAACTTTCGTCAGGAAGAACAAATTGGTGACATCTTGTTTACAGTTTTCAAGATGCTGATACAAGAAAATGTGGCCGTTATTGATCTGCCAACCGACATCTTGCAATCATTTGTGAAGTATGGTCTTGCCGACAAAATACAGTCGAAGCTGTATGGTAAAGACAGGTTCTTCCGCGAGTTATTCTTTCCAAACATCGCTGCAGTACCACCTGAGCTGAGGGACAAGTTGATCTTGTACGCCCTAGATGAAGGAGATGGAAAATTTGACGAACTTGTGAATACTTATCCCTGTATTCCAGCCTCACCACGTGGTCAGAAACTCAAATGTCCGCATCAGCTTGTCAACCCACACAAAGAAGCCGCCTCTCTCTTTCGTGCGGAAGATGAACGGTTTCCTTTTGGCACGGAGATGACATTGTTGAATCCTCTACGACTGGCCAAACTTGAGCAACTCGGGATGATGGCAAATGATCCTACATGGAATGTATTTGCAGAGAGAGCAGAGAGTGTTAACATTTTAAATCAAGAAAACAAAGACGCAGCATTAAAGCGCACTACATCGTTACTACATCTTTTGGCGAAGAAGCTGAACAATGAAGAAGACAGCTCACCTCCGGAAGGAGTCCAAGACAGGATTTTACAAGCTAAATTCCTCCCAGTTGCTGCAAAACCAAACGAGTTTCCTCTCCTCTGGAAAGAGAACGATCTTCGACGTAAGAATGAGAAGATATTGATGTCACCCATAGAAGCCTTTCCAAAAACCGCGAAATATTTAGTGTGCTGCTCTGAAGCAATTGTAGGTATTTACATACCTTTCATTGTTAGGAGTTTCTTACTTTTGAACGAAGACAGGGTCACCACGAGACATGTCGTTACCCAACTTCAGTTTGCCTCAAGTACAAATGCTGAAAGCCTGGATTGCCAGGAATTCGAAGAAGTGCAAGCAGTATGCTTGGCAGCATACAGGTTTCTCCAGTCAGCCCTCAATGACCAAAAACTAGAAGAAAGGCAAGTGACGGAGATTTTTCAGGAAAAGAAAATAATTCTCCTGGGAAGAGAATTTGTGCATGCAAATCACGTTGCTTTTAAGTTGACAACTGACTGCTCTCCTTACCTCCATAAGCTGTCTGATGATCTTGCAAGACCATTTCGTAACTTGATGAAGATCCTTGGGGTAAAGGAAGTCTTTGAAGGCAAAGATTTCATATTTTCTTTGGAGAGAATAAGGTGCAAGTTTGGAGACACAGCGCTTGATGAAAAGACCCTTCAAATTGCGCTTAATCTGGTTGGTCAATTAGCTAATTGTCTAAAAGGATCTGAGGAGAATGACAATGTTAAGGAAAGACAGGAAGTAATTTACCTTCCAGATTCCCAAGGCGTAATGCGCCTTGCTGACGAACTTTGCTTGAACGATTACGATTTCCTACCAGACGACGTTGGTGTTAACTTTGTAAATGAGTTGATTTCTCATCGAACAAGTATCACGCTGGGCGTAAAAACACGTCGGGAAAAGGCATTGGAACGCTTTACTGTTGGAATTCAGTTTGGACAAGAAGAGAAGTTGACGAACCGCTTGCAACGAATTCTCTCGGCATACCCATCTGAGAAGGAAATTTTAAAAGAACTTATCCAGAATGCTGATGATGCCGAAGCAACAGAAATTTGCTTCATCAAAGACCCAAGACAACACGCTGATGACGAGGTATTTGAAGATTCTTGGAAACCTCTTCAAGGCCCTGCTTTGTGCGTGTACAACAACACGCCATTCTCGGAAGCTGACATTAAAGGAATACAGAACCTTGGTGAGGGCAGCAAAGGGGATGATCCAAACAAGACTGGTCAATATGGGGTGGGCTTCAATGCTGTTTACAACTTGACGGATGTACCATCCTTTACCTCGAGTGGAGAAGAGATTGGTGACGTTTTGTGTGTGTTTGATCCTCACTGCAAATATGTACCTGGGGCAACTACACAAGCGCCAGGACGGATGTACAAGAAAACCACAGAATTGAGACATATGTTCCCTGATGTATTCTCATGCTATATTGAGGAACATTTTCCCGTACAAAACTCCACCATGTTTCGATTTCCTCTTAGGACTGAGGAGATGGCTAAAGAATCCAAAATATCCCAGTCTTCAGTCACACTGGAACAACTTGATAGAATGATAGAATCATTAAAAGGGGAACTTTTTGAGGTTCTTCTCTTTGTCAACAATGTTAGGAAAATCACGTTGTGTGAGATCGACGCAAAAGGAACAGTGGTGAACTCTTATTTCGTTGAAGCTCAAATATCAGACGACGATCTGGCCAAAAGGCAACAGTTCGCGGCCTACATTAGGAAGACTTGGAAATCAAAGCAACAAAAAAGTGATGTCCTGCCTATAGAAGCCGAGGTTAAGAAGTGCTCCTATGTTCTGAACGTAAGAGACTGCACTGGGAAAGAGGAGAAGTGGCTAATTGTCCAACAGTTTGGGTTTGAGAACCAAGTGGAAAGGAGCATTGTCGATGCTTACCGGAGACACGATTTGGGTTTGCTCCCTCGTGGTGGCGTTGCTTGCCAATTGGAAAACAAACACACAGGGCAACTTCCATCGGATCGAAGCAAGAAAGCCTACTGCTTCCTTCCGCTTCCTATAGAGACTGGCCTTCCAGTCCACATCAATGGCCACTTTGCATTGGAGCACGAGAGCAGACAACATTTGTGGAGAAGGGCAAATGAAGACTACCGAAATGACTGGAACAATGCGTTAGTGAGCGATGTCATAGCATCATGTTATCTAGAACTCTTAGACGGAGTAAGGAATTTCCATCACTTGCCTGTCGTCCAGAATCTAGAACAAGCAACCCTTAGCTGCAGCACAGATGATCTGATGAGAATTGTACGTGACTACGAGAAGCGTTTCCCTTCCGTGAACGTGACCGATCCTTACTGGGAGACTCTAGTGAAGTCTTTGTATCAAGAAATGGACCGGAAGAAGTTGCGACTTCTACCAGTGGTGCGAGGTGAGGTATCAGCAAATTCCAGTACCAAAACTAAGCTGGAGTGGCTTCCTGTCACAGGGGAAGGGAGAGATCAGGCGTTTTTTAACAACATTGGAATGGCCGACTGTTTTAATGCCTATCCTCATGGGGTGCTGGAAACAAGAAATATACTTACCTTACAGCAGATTTTGCTCCAAACAGGCTTTAACCTTGTCGGATTTACCTGGTCGGTGTATGTGGCACTGGAAAAATCTGATGTTAGAGCTTGTTGCGTTTCGCCTTCTGCTGTGATGCAATTCTACAAGTCTTTTAGCTGCGAAGAGTCGTTTTGCAAAATTGGGCCAGTATCTGTTGACGTCGAAGAAACACCATTCAAATCTGCCGAAGTCGTGGAACTGGTTCTTAGGTACTGTAAGGACGACAAGGAGTTTCAAGCTAATCTTCCAGGCCTTCCATTGCTTCTGACACAAGACAACTATTTGCGCACATTTAACGCCAACGATCCCAAGTTCCTTTCTCTCCATCATGACATCCTACCAGAATGCCGACAAATGTTTGTGCATGAACATATTCGAACGCGAATCTTTGGTGATGCTAAGAACTTAAAGGCCCCTGTGTTCAAGTATTTTGATGTCAAGAGTTTTGCTGCTAACTTACATCAAACGCTACCACTCGCGTATCACAGCAGTGAGGGATACGTGAAGTGGTGTCCTAAGCAGCCCGGAATTCCAAATTGGGCGTGGATATACAGCGTTTGGAGGTTCGTTGCCGACGAGATAAACAAAGTCCTCGAAGAGATAAAGGCGAAAGAAAACGCAAACATTAAGTGCATTTTAGCGACAGACGAATGTGAAGAAGAAAAGTGGAGAAAACTTGAAAAAGCCAAGACAACTGAAGAAGAGAAGACGAGAATTATTCAAGCAACTCTTGAACCACTCTCTAATTGGAACCTCCTACCTTGTACCGAGAAGACCCGTTCAATCGAGTCACAAGGGAGAAGCTCTTTTCGATTAGGTATTGAACACTTTCTGGTTCCCCTTGGGCTGTCAGAAACCATCCTTGATTTTCATGGTATCGCCGATCAGTCGCTTGTTGATACATTAAAGAAGCTTAGTTTGGCTGAATTGAACTCAGCTGTTTTGTCCTCACCAGGTCCGTTGCCAGGCGTATCTGCAGATCACCGGATTCATGCTCGCAGGCTGGTAGCATCCCTTAGGACACCATCGTCCATTTTGACATCCTTGAAACAGAAGATGATGAGAAATCCGCATTCACTGGAGGGAATTTTAACCACAACCGAGTGCGACATTATTTTGCACTATTTCAACAGTCACGTTAAACGTCTGAAGGGGAGTGATGAGAGCATACTAAGAACTCTTCCTTTCTACGAAGCAACACATGGTGAACTGGTTGATTTAAAAAATCACAAAGTTTACGTGGTCCCCGATGACTTACCAAAGAAAGAGTTAAATGAGGTGGGAAATCAGGCTGGCGTGGTATTTCTGAATCCCCGACCATGGTTGTCTTCGTTATTTAAATTTCTCTCCGTGAAAATCCTCAGAGCGGCTGATGTGTACTGCAAGTTTGTTTTGAGTCATTTCTCGCTACTCTCTAAGGAAGCACGGCTGGATCATCTGGAATGTATTCGCGACATTGTTTTGCCGCGATTATCCAAGGAGATTGACGAAAAAAAGCTCTTAATTGACCGTCTAAAAAACACAGAAATTGTTCCAGCCAACGACGGAACGCTCAAGACAGCATTCTGCTATTACGACCCTGAAAATGATATTTTCAAGTTAATGCTATCAGAAGATGACTTTCCCCCAGACCCTTTCAACACCTCAATGTGGCTAGACTTTTTCAAAACCATCGGAATGATCCATGACATTTCTCAGGATCTTTTTAAGACCTTTGCTAACGAGGTTGCGCGTGAAGGACTGACGCTCCCTACTCCAAGTACGGTCAAAAAATCTAGCGCCTTGGTGGCTCACTTATTCCAGCGAGACAACGTTGTAGAATCAGGTCTTCTTCAGGCTGTCTCTGGCATCAAGTTTGTCGCCACTTCAGTTAGCCCAGAGCTCCGTTCGATCCACAGACAGTTCGATGAACCATACATCGCATTTAGAGAATCCACTCTAGCCGAGCATACTAACATTGTTTGGACCACAGCACCTCTTCTCCCTGATTGGGCAAATCCAAGGAACCATTTATATGGTTCAGAAGATGGTTACTGCAAAGCAATCCTCTACCACCTGCAAGTCATCACAGTGCCTACCGTAGAGATGGTAACCTGCCACTGCCGGAACCTGTGCCTCCAACTGGTGAAAGAGAACGGCAGCGATCTGAGTTCAAAGCAGCTTTCAACAAGGATGTTAGTTATGACGGAAATCTACACATTCCTACAGAAAAATGCCATATCAAGTACCACAGCGAAGATGTTATTGAGAGGCACATCTTGCATTATGGTTGAGCAAGGAAGTCGTTTAGTAAAACCTGAGCAAGTGGTTATTGAACTAAGCGAGGACAATGAGATAGCACCTTTCCTGTACGGAATGCCAGCAGAACTAGGTCAGTTTAAGGCACTTTTCCAATATCTGGACTGCTCCAATTCAGTACGTCTTTCACACTATGCCATGGTACTGGAAACGCTGCAGAGAAAATGCAAGGCCGACAGACTCAATTCAAATGAGGTCGATTGGGCTTTAAGCGCGGTTAGGGGTCTTTTTGAATTCTTGCAAGATAATTCCAAAGTAATTCAGGCCCCTTCTTCATTGTACCTACCAGCTGTGCGTCCCTTTGGCAGTAGTTTTGAACATAGCACAAGACATGTCGTGTTGACAAGGGCGGCAGAGCTTCTCTTTGATGACGCTCCTCGTCACCGGGATCGCATTCAAAATTTTGACCAGCTCTTTGTGGTGGACCTAAAAAAGGCCAAAGTGCGTTGCAATTCATCTACGAGTTTCAAGGATCTAATTTTGCGTCTTCCTGAAGCTTTACGGCCTCACATGTTGTCCTGTGTCGTAGAAGAGAAGTTGGCCGATGCCGTTGACAACACCGAGTTCTATGACATGGGCGCCCCCGGATCACTAAAGAAGCAACTGCATTCAGTGCAATTCTGTCGTGGGATTTTCAGGCTCATTCGTCACGCTAGCCACGAAAACCAGGAACTAGATGACGAAAGTGTGGTGTCCTCTGTTGAGAGCAGATTACAAAACATACAGATTCATGGAATGAGGAAAATTGTAACTCATCTGGTTTATAAGGGAAACGTTGTTCCGGGGAGTGAAAGAAAGGTACCCTACTTTTTGCAGAAGATTTCGCAGTCCGAGCACGAGATTTGGAACTTGTACGTTGATGCTGTAAACGATGTCCGGGAAACACCATCTATAGTAGCTCTGACATTATCAAAAGTGATCAAAGAAGCTTGTAGAGGACTGCTGCAAGACACAGCAATGTATATCCCTGAAATGCTGCGTTGCCATCCTGGTAGGATTAGCGCTTTACTAGATAGTATGGAGATACGACCAGATGACTCCTATGATGAAGAAGGAAGAGACGTCTTGCCATTACCAGGCAGCTTTGTTCCAATTTTAGATCACCAGCTTCTCAATCTTGCCTTTGAATCATTTATGCCTGGAGAGTACGTTGGATACGAGTTGGAAGATCACAGTATGGAACTGGAGGAAGGTGATTCAACGTTCATCTATGCTGTGATTATCGAGGAAGTATCAAGTGGCAATGAAAGTCTGCTCGCAAAGGTTTACAAGATCAACATTGGGGACGACAAAGAGTCAAAGGATGTCCCAGCTACTGATTTGTACAAATTTTACCGACCTGCACCAACTGCAGTAGTTCTATCAGATCGACAGAGAGACGAGGAAGAGGCTTGGAAGCTGCCAGTAGACATCAGAAGAAAAGCTATCAAACGGCTATCAAACGCCGGCTATCCTCAACGTCGACAGGCAATGCGCTGGTTCAGACAGGCGGAGGCCGACCTAGCAGCTGTGCTTAGCGACATAGACCCTGCAAAGCCGTCTTACGAATGGGCCTGTTTTAAATGCCATCAGGTAAGCATGCGAACGTTTCTTCCTTTCCCTAATTTCCTAATTAGTTGTCCTGATCAGTGCTAAAGGGAAGCGTTCATCCTAAAGCATTAACATCGAATAAATACTAAAACTTGCTACAAAACGTGTTCTACAAACCTAAAAAAAAAATTTACCAGGGTCATCGCTTACTTTAATTTGAAAGCCCTCTGAAAGGCCAAAAATTCCATGTCCCCATGGTATGTAAGGAGGAAGTGATTGCTTGTACTTTTCAGGTATTGCTGAAATGAAAGATCTCCTATAGACCCGTTTTGTTTTTCGCCATGAAAACCCAGGTTTAAGTGTAACAGTTGGTAATAGACGCCTAGTATAGGAGAAATATTTATCTTATTCTATGCTTTAACATATAGAACGGGTGGATATTTTGCGAGTTGTGAGGTATTTTCCGGGGCGAGAAAAAATACGAGCTTTGAGCAAAATGTCCAGACGTATTACATGTTAAACCATTAAAAAGGAAATTTTATTTCACTGCAAAATCTTTTTGCTATTCTTTCCGTATTTTTGTGTATCTTTTTCACTATTATAAGACTGTTGAAATCCATCCGCATATGGCGAGTGGGTATCTAGACAAGACGGAAGGCAACACAATGTCTTTTATTTGATTGGATAACATGGAAAGATCAATGACAAGTGATTGACACGCTAAAACTACAACCTTGGTCACCAGGGTTGGGAAAATTCATTTTATACGCATTTTGCCCCTCTCCACCCCTGTGCAATGTTGACAAAACATTTTGATCTAACACAAGTTTGCATTTTACTATTTTACAACACTGAAAGTGGGAATGGGGGTGCTGGCACTTATTCTGTAGGTATTACGGTTATGAGTTTATGCTTTTGCCATTTTCCAACACAATTTGTTCATGGTTATGACAAGTGATTGACACGCTAAAACTAGGTTTTGGGCCTGCATCGTGCGAAAGCAATTTTTCATTAACGACAAATTGAAATTAAAAGAACGAGCCAAGAACATCTCAAATTTTTTTTAGCAGCTGTAAAAGCAAGAAATTATTTATAGCGAAAAATAAGTTTCACGAGCGTCTGAATCCGAGTTTTCGTTGAGTTTTTGCCTCTGCCTGCATGACGGAACTGCTTTTCTTTGGAAGACAGAGCTTCTCTAGCGTTCTTGGACTATCTGCCCGCGAGTGTACTGTATTAGTTGTGACATCACAGTGTATGAGGTGCTCATATTGTGCGTGTTCTCTTTACCGTCTATGGTGAAATGACATAATAGTGGAATAGTAAATTGAAGTCTCGATCAGCCGTACATTGAAGAGGTTGAAGAGTTTACCTACCTCGGTAGCGTGATGAATAAGACTGGAGGAACGGATGAAGACATGGCAGCAAGAAGAAAGAAAGCACAGCAAGCTTTTGCCAGCTTGCACCAGTCTGGAGAAGCAAAGACCTGCGCACAGCTACCAAAATTAGAATTTTCAACACCAATGTTAAGGCAGTTTTCCTGTACGGTTCAGAGACATGGCGAGTGACGACAGCTTCTACAAAGCAAGTACAAACATTCATCAACAAGTGTCTGAGGAGAATTCTGAGAGTATATTGTCCTGAGGTGATTTCCAACAAAGATTTATGGATAAGAACTGGACAAGAGCCTATTGTTACCACCATAAAGAGAAGACGCTGGAAATGGATTGGTCATACACTAAGAAAGGGTGAGAGAAACATAGCGCGCCATGCGATGGATTGGAATCCGCAAGGAACACGGAAACGTGGCAGGCCCAGAATTACATGGCGCAGAAGCATACAGAAGGACCTGAAGGAGATCAACATGACCTGGTGCGAAGCCAAAAGAGCGGCTCAGGACCGACAGAAATGGAAAGCAATTGTGGACGTCCTATGTCCTCCATGGGACAAAGAGGACTAGATGATGATGATGATGAAATTGAAGTAAAAACGTTAATTCCGTTGGTTTCCCTTTTGTACAATGGCAGTCCCGGTACAGTTCAACATTTGCTCAAGTTGAACTGTTTATCCACCCATTGAATGATTTACATGGTTCACTGGCTGTTAATTAAGGTTACCGTATACCTTCAGATCGGCAATTTTCTTCAAATTTGGATTTTTGGGTCAAAGTAATGGTCGAAGAGTAATCTCTAATTTCTGAAGAAAAGAATTGAAAGAAACTAAATATTGGCGGAGAAATGGAGGTTTTACGTTATGGCCGGAAGTAAAAGTTCCCTCTTGATTGACAGCCCTATAACGCGTATGCAATCAACCGAGACGACTTGCGCGGGAATATTACCTATATGGATACCACGAATTGCCTGGCTACGACTGGCTACTTACCTCCACTCAGTCGATCAGCATTGTTAATCCAAGCTTTTTTTCGTATTAGGTGTAATTCTATTAAGCTATAAGTAAACATGGACCACGGAAAACTCCGTGGTCCAGATCGAAAAAGCGAAAACAGCGAAGAACGAATGAAAATACATCTCGGAGTTAAGAAGCGAAAATTGGCCTCGCTTATGAAGCTATGGCTATCGTATAAAGCGGGCAAAAAGATCGAGTCAAGAGAAGAGAAAGGTTCTGATAAAATTTGGGAAATTGACAGCGATTTTTACAGTGACTCTTCTGTTGAGTCTGATACCGATGAATCGTCGGACTCACTGAGATCCATTGGAATATTATCCAGGCACATTTGCTCCGCCGCGCTTTCTTTTGTTTGTTTTCTTTGCCCAGCCACTCTAGCGTTCGTATCCGTTTTCGTCTTCCCCATTTTGCCAGACCAGCTTCAAGAAAAACCGAGCTACAGAACAATTATCTCTCCGCCTTGAGCGCATTGCGAAACACAAGGGTGTTTTGGAGATTCGCGCGTAAATTTCACCGAGAGAAAAAACTTTCCAAACGCTGATTGGCTCAGAGATCTGAGAACCCAGATGGAGACGTTTGTGGGCGGAGTTTGTTTGCGAAGCGAGAGATTTTTCTTAGTGCTGTTTTCTCGAATAAATTTTTTCGCTTGAAGCAGACACTTTAAAGAGTTACATCTCAAAGGGAATTTCTTCGATTTCCCTGAAATTTAGACAGTAGCTAGATTAACAAATAATAAACAAAAACGTGTCTGCGAATTGTTTATTTCGAAATATTTTTTCTCTGAGAGCGATTTTTGTACGATCACTTCACATTTTTAAAATCCTATTTCGAAAATGCTCTCTAACTTTTTACTGCAATTGAATATGGCAAAACGCAGACACGCTTTTTTAGCGCTTTTTGTCCTTAAAACGGGGGAAAAAATTGGCGAAAAACAAAATTCGCTTTGACTTGTAGCTTCCAAAAGGTGATTAGGGCGCTCGCATTTAGTGGTCCTGAAAAAATCGGCAATTCATTTCATCTCAAAATTCTTGGTATACTTTGATAGCCAGCTCTATAAGCTTTAATTTGATATAGGGGTTTAGGTATCTACCGCCTAAACCGGACGCGCTACATCGCTTGGACGCGAGACACCCCAGAAGGTATACGGCAACCTTAATTAGCGCAAGTGGTTCGCGCATGTGCGATGATCCAGTATTCTTTAAATCTATTCTGCAGGTCCAACGTGGGATATGTTCACTTACTCACTTCCACATTTTTCACGGGTTTACTACGGAATGGCAAATCATCCATTTCGTAACTGACTTGATTATAGTCCGTTGGTAGAGAAATGAGAAATGAATGCTGAGTGTCAGTACTCTTCACTTCGCAGTTTTCGATTTATGATCTTTCCATGTATTCACTTCCACGTCTCACATGACTTAATTAAAAGCTAAGCTCATAAGAATAAAACTATTTTAGAAAAAGGCATATGTAAGATAGTTGTCGTTTGTTAGATAATTTATATTGTAATTCTTTCGACATGCCTCGTATATGTTATCATAGTGTCCGACAACTTTAATTTGTTTCGCAGGCTGCAGAGAAAGCTTTGAAGGCTGCGCAATACACTGTTGGTGCTCCTAAAACCAGTGTTCATAATCTAGTCAAGAATTCCTTGATGTTGGACGACTCTCATCTGACCAGTTTATCAGAAAAACTTGAGGATCTCGTAGGAGATTCAACGCGAATGCGCTACCCGGACCAGGTGTACTCTCCTGATGAGATTCCAAACGACGTTTACACTGAGAAAATGGCCCGTATGGCACTAAAACTAGCCACAGAGATTTTGGACAATATTAGGAGCAAAAGTAATCAAGGTGTGTTATAAAAACAAACTACTAATGTTAGTGTGTGGGTTCATTGATGATTTGTCAGTATAGATGATATTGTCTTATTGAAAGGATTTTCCAAAACACCCTCGCACCTTTCGCCTTTAACACAAGCTCGCCCTGGAGTGTGGGGGGTCGAGGGGCTGTTGTTTTGTTTTGGTTTTTGTTTTATATCTTTTAAGATGTAAAAGTGTTGACTCAGGCGTTTATTTATGTTCATTGGTTAAGATAACGGACTTTATGTCCGCTTCTGTGTGGGACATTTCACGAAATATAGTCTCTGTTACATAAGTTAATAAGTTTTTAAAACAATGTTGAAAGCGAAACTAGTGATTTTTTACACCTGTGAAAGTGTTAAGTCAGGTATGTATGTATGCACGTTGGCTTCGAAGTGGAACATTTCACGAAATGAAGTCTGTTACATAAGTGAAACTTGTGAGCAGCATGGGAACGAACTGAAGTTTGTAAAACTGACTTTTAATTTCCTCCGCGTTTTGTCCGAGTAAACATTATGAGCTAAATGTAGGGTAAGCCCTAGACCTTTTTTACGGGTTATGACATTTCATTTAAACCGCAGTTTTGTTAAACACCGTCTAACCATCGTTCAAATGACTTCCTAAAGTAACTCATAATTTTTTTCTTGCAAGAACTTCCACCAACGGTTCTCAGTGTCTTTTTCTTTTGTTTAGCAGACGTAAATGTACAAGATTGGACTGATCAGTGAGGGATCAAAAGGAGATGGCCACCCATATAGCCAGAATCAGCGGTCATTTGCGAAATAGAGCAAAATGTAGTTAAACAAAGTCATAAGATGAAATAATGGATAAGTTTCCTTACTTGAGGAAACCGGCCAAGCTTTCTTGCGTCGGTAGTCTTTGCGAAATATGTAGGAATTTTCTTACGATCAACCCAACCGAAAATGAAACAATTTGACCAAACATAGTAATAGACCACTTAGTTAGGAAGACCCCCGCTTCATTTTGAACCAAGTACGCAAAATGTTTATTTGCTGGTGTTTGCAGGGTGATTCCTCATACATGACAACTAAACGATCCAGTTCAAGATGTCTTATTTTACATTTTAATGATTTCTAACGTAGTTTATGAACCATTCATGTAGTTATCAGTTTTTTTTTTTTCTCGTCTATCCCGAGTACAATACTTTCGAGCGAAAGATGACGTAGGTGACGGAAACATTTTCGAGCGTTAAGTTATGAAATAAACCAACTGCGGTCATGTCAAGTTGTAAAGCTGTCACCAAGTGCCGTGAGGTAATACCATCATTAGCCCTTTTTGCTGTATCAGCGCTTCAGTTGCGGTGTGCCATTTTTACTAGAACTCTGTCAGGTAAACTTAAGTAAGAGGATGCAAAAGCAGATGAATGTCCATTGGGAAAGGCATTTTTTGTGCACTTGTCATTTTGGCGTCAGGGTTTTTAGTCGTACGAAATCGAGTCAGTGTGTTGTTTTGACATAATCGATAATTTTGAAATATAATTTACGAGGAATTTATCAAAGAAGATATAGTACATTTTATTGTTACAGTTTTCAGTTTAGGTACTTCGTCGCTAACAATTACGTTGTTTTGGCGGGGCGCTTAGCGATAACTGTGTTTTTAGTTATTTTGCAATGACGAGTCACTTTTTCACTCAGGAATTAGGGGTGTTAGTTTACATAAGTACTTTCAAATTACATTTAAAGATGCTCGTTATTATGAGATGAATCAATGCTAGGATTTTTCAAACGTGTTATTGGGGTATATAGAAATAAAGGACTCCTGTTATTTCAGAGCTCATGAGGAATAAAAGTTAAGCATTTTAATTTATTGCACTGTTGTATTTAGTCACTTCAAAACGAGACTCACGGTCCTGGTTCCCAAGTATTTCGAGGAACCCGACTAGACAAGAATCGCCCCATTGCAACTTTGTTACTTACTAATGTGGCCACACTGAAATAATTCTAAGTCCTCAAGCATATTTCATATCTGGCGAATGATGGTGATTGTCACACGTAGCATGTTCATAAGTGAACTTTATTCACTACTCCCCACTCTTCCGCCCTCCCCCACTCCGTCTCTGCTCTGCTAGTTACAATTATTCAAGACTGGATTCAAAATAGAATAATTTCTTTTCTAAATACTTACGTTGAGACACCTTGTGTTTAAGTGCCCAGGGAATTGCTGACCAGAATTGTACCCTCCTGCTTGATTGTTACGTTTAGAAAGTAATTGAGTCAAATGAAAGCCATATTGCTCTTTACCGAACTTTGGAACAATTGGACCTACCAACTTATCACCAACTAGCAGAGATCTGTCTTATTACACTCGTTCAACGCCTTTTTGTAGCATTTAATGAAACAGTTCAATGGCATTTATCGCCCTCCTCATTCCAATGCGAATTAGGCAGACTACGCTTACTAATACAGTTACATGTAAAACAAGTAGATTTGTTGCTGGAAAAGTAGCAACAAATGGGGATGCTGCTGATGATTTATAGCCTGCGTACAGTCATCATACTATTGACATTGTCGTGTTTTCACTGAGTTCGGAATAACTTTGTATGATCAAGAAACTATGGTCACTTGGTGTGATATATTTAACAAATTGACGTCAGTTTTTCATGCGTCTGTCCTATTATTGATCATGAATTTCGTCAAAGCATTGTCAAAGTAGTTGTGGATCCACGAGGCGATAGCCGGCCGAGTGGAACCACAAACTATTTTAACAAGGTTATGACGACATTCATTGTCAGTAACAGGACAGACGCGTGAAAAACTGACGTCATTGTGTTTTTTGCGATAACAAATTGTCAAATTTTCCGCTCCGCTCATTGCGTCAACATCGCATAAACTATAAAATCACGTGTTTGTACGCTTATTGACAATGAAAATTAACCAGTGAGGGCGGGAGAATTTCTGCAATTATGGTAAAAAGGGTTATTTAAAGTGTTAAATCGTGGGGGCTTCACTTTAAACTGTTAAACAAGAGATGGGTGTGCCGATTGAAGTGGAAATAAATAGTAGGGAGCCGAGCTGTAATTATTTCTTAATTTTTTTCTTTCTTTTTCTCTTTCTCCTTTAAATGCTTATTCTTTGAAAGAATTCTACTTACGGCAGGAATGACGACAAAGGCTGGCTTCTATCTCTACCAAACACTGCACTCGCGCGGTTGTCGCTCTATCTCTATAGCATTGCCTTCATATCCCCTCCTACAGCAATTTGACATTGACCTTAATTGAGTCATATTGGGTTCTTACTTTTAAAACTAGTCTGCGAGAACTTACTGCGCTCAAACTACTAATGCACTTATCAATTAATGTTAACCTGCTGGGAGGGGGGGGAGGGAGGGAGGCCGGGCATAGGTGGGGGGTTTTGACGTAACAAGTCTGCCCGTGGTTGGGACTTTTGATCATTCGCCGAGTCCCGGGGGTCGGAACTTTTGACTTTAACCGTTAGTAGACTGGGCCCTGACAACGCCATCTTGGATATCCGCAATCTTGGATGACCGAGAGTGACTGGAAACAAACTGTACAGAATTGGAAGAACACAAGTTGTGCCTGAGAGGCTCAGACGTTTGGTGTTGAACTGAAAGAACATTGTTGCAGACATTCTTTAAACAAGGCCTTTGTTACAGATGTTAGTTTTTCGTTACTTAAAGGTTAACTCAATTGCTTAACATCATTGATTTGTATTTTGAAAGTTGTGTATGGAAACAAATTTCCGAATCTTACATAACGTAAGACTGTTTTTAATTTAGCTCAAATGAATTGAAATTATGAAACATTTTTACAGGATAGTGTTCTGTATTCACCTTCATACATTCAATTTGCAATGCATGTTGTTTCTAAGCATGGTTATAATTTTAGTACTAAAACGAAATTAAATTATTGAACTTCATCTTTATGAGCCTACCATGTGCAGTGTATTATTAATTGAATTAGTGAATACATCTAAGATCTTGAGTCCTCTTATGGGGCTTTTTTCTTATTTCTCTGCTACAGATAGAGGTTAACATTTTATTTCCATCGTTTCTGTTTAAAATGTAAATAATTAAAATGTCACAATGGTGTAGTACATTAGTCGTGATAAAAAGTTCCATGTTTTCTGTCTTGTTTAGTCGTATAGGTTTAGGCAGTCGTCACAATTTTAATATAAATTAGGTGACATTTCTTTATTAAACAGACGCTGCATTTTGAATATGTTGCTTTGTAGCCTTTTATCTACAACTTTTTAATGGTTAATTCTTTTTTTTTTGACAGACCTAAGCCTTTTTCTAGATAGAGGTGGAGAATTTGCATTCTTTTGAACAACACTAATATTCTCCAGAATCGGGATAGAGGTATGTAAGGGCATTGTTATCCAGTTGGTGTCGCTTTATTGGTTAATTGTTTATGATTTGCATGCAAGCAAAGTAATTTTTTGTTCCACGGAGGATCAATTCCTATTGTTATGTGATTTTCATCAACAGTTATTCCTTGTCCATTCAGATCGGATTTAGTTTGCAATGTAGTACAGCTATTAATTTTTATTTGCCTTTCAGTTTTTATGTACTGGATCAGTAAACCTTGTGATTTACATGACTCTTCGTCCAATTCAGTTGGAAAACCTATCGCCGCTACACTCAGGGCTGTAAAAATAAAACTCAGTCAGCCATGCATCGACGCATGGCTCTGCATCTCGACCAGGCTGATTTGTCATACCATTGAAACAGTTGCTGACTCTGAAAATGTTATCTTTATACCAGTTTCTGTGTTTGTTTCTAGTTACCGTTCTATTTTAAAGAAAGCTGTGTTTGTTGCCACAGTTCAAATTATGTTTTATCATGCCATGCTCCAAGCCATGTGCAGACAAATAGACCATTTTACAGTTGTCTGCTCAGTGACCTGGCCTTTGAATGGCAGCAAGGCTGGAGTTGACTTGTTTTGATACATACCTCACTGCTTTTGCCATGTAAATACACCTAGTTAGCATCAGAACAACTTGTTTTACACAACAAAAGCAGTGAGGTCTGTATCAAAACAAGGTCAACTCTAGCCTCGCTGCCATCCAAAGGCCAGGTCACTGGTCAAACAACTATAAAATGGTCTGTTCAACTTCAAGTGCAAACATCAGGGCTAGTAAAAGGCCGGAATATTCATTTGTTTTTTCCATGCTTCTTGGCATAGACCATCATATTATTTTTGAGATCTTTCTTCAGCAAATAAAGAAAGAACATAATTAGATTCAAAAAACCTCGCTATTATAAGTATTATTTTAATTGATCATTTTTACTATGGTCTCACTCCGTGAAAAAAGTGTTTTATTTTTGGTTCATTCAGGGACATGTGAGGGACTATTGTCTTTCTCATGGTACAACTATGTGAACTGGCTCAATTGGGACAAAAGCAACAACTAAAAATGTTATTGAAAACATGCAAAGGATGGGAATCTTTTTCGTAAATGAACCAAAGTTTTAGAAGGCTGTTGACCAGTCTCCCAAAACGTTGTTGTCTTTTAATTGGTTAGTTTAAGCCTTAAGTTTGAGTGGTTATCAACTGTTTTGCTTTGGCCATCAGAGAACAAGGTTTCCAAACAAAATTTTTCAAGCGAAGTTAATAATACATGTATATATTAGTATCACCCAACTAGTGGACTAATGCAAATCCTGCATTTTGATTGGCTACGCTACTAGGGGACTATTAGTAATAGTCATCGAGTAGCGAAATTAGCGCCATCGAGCGCAACGCTTTCTTTCGTTTTATTTCCAAATAAATATTTCTTCAACTTGCATTTGCTAACTTTATTATTACGTTTTCTGTCCGACTAGTTGGGTGATACTAAAACAATTAGACCCTTCGCCCTCAAGGGCCACGGGTCAATAGCCCATTCGGCTTCGCCTCATGGGCTATTGACCCGTAGCCCTTGTGGGCTATGGGTCTAATTGTTAATGATAATTCATAACTTAAGATGGGATTGGTAGAGAATGTACATGTGAGGTGTAGTGAGGTGTAGAGGATTTAATAGTAACTCAGTATAAGTAAATTAAAAGAGACCTTTCTTTTTCTTTAGTTGATTTAAATTTTTTTTGTTAAATTGGAATTGTCTGGATAATGGCCAATTTCCTCTATGCACCTGCAGAGAAACATGGTAGTTGCATTCATCATCTTGGACTGGATATTTGTTTAGATGAATACAACCACGTGCACCATGATTCAGGCTGCTCTCATTGCAGGGAATTCACCATATGAACCTCACTGGTCTGTTTACAAAAAAGATCACTGTCCATTGGTTTCTTTCCAAGTGGCCAGTTTCAAGTATGTGTTGAGTATAACTGGCTTTTAAATATTAATATTGTTTAATTTCAAGTATTTTTTCAGCAGAATAATGTACAAGTAGTTGCTAACTGACCATTTCGTAGGTAACAGTGAGCTTTAAGTAAGCAAATTTTAGGCATGGAAGAAGTTTGCTAATCAAATCTGCAATTTTGATATGTTTATATGCTTCTTTTCACATATGAACAACACGGAAAATACGGAGGAAGAAAAAGACTACTTATGATGAAGAGATGTGTGGAAATAACAAAAGAACAGCTGCAATATTCCCAAAGGTATGTTTATCCCTCATTTCTTGATACAGTTCACGCCAGATTTGTTGTTTTGGTAGATTGATTTTTCGCAACCATAAAAGATCTTCTGTTGTAAGATATTTGTAAGAAAGACAGACAGACAGACAGACCAGCAAAGAGATGTACTGCTCTGTTTGGCTTTAGGCTTTTCGTTTATTTGTGCTCAAGCTGTGCACTTTTAGAAACACCCCAAGTCTTTGTTCTCTAATGAAATTCTACGTGGTGATAAGCCATTGTTCTGCCAGTGAAATTAGTCACTAGCTGGCTTTTAAGGTAATTCCCCTGAAATAAAACTGCACATAGATTTTTGTTCAAACTTTGTGCAATGAATATTTATCACATGAGAAATTTAATTATAAAATAAAAAAGGGGGGTGCCCATGCTCGTTAAGGAGCAGTGAGGCATTGAAAATGTCCCATTTTAGTGTTATTTAATGCTTATTACAAGAACGCATTCCAAGTTATTGTAATCTCTTTGTGAGCCCAGACTCGAGAAAACACGCCTCAAACTACTACGAACTTTTTAAGTTCGTTGGTGAGTTATAGCCAATTTTCAACTGACAGAACCCAATATCAAGGCAAATCTGCCATTGCGCAGTAAGGATGCGCAATACAATACTGGGGAATGACCTTAATGGCATCCCTGTGTGACCAAACCTTTGAATAGAATGGAGAGAAATACAAAAGAAAAGGCTGCCATTGAGTCTCCTTTTCTACCTTTGTCACTCATGCATTTCTATGAAAAGTATTATGCAATATGATGATTTGTCCATGGACATTATCAATTTGTGGAAGCAAACAGTTTTCCAAGAGCTTCAGGGAACAGATAATGCCAAGGGCAAATATGTTTGCCTATTTTCAAAGTCAAATGGAGGCTGTTGAGTTAAGTATCCTTCAAATATTTTACGTAACACTCGGACATTTCCCAGTTTTAGTTGGGTATATTCAGTCACATATGATGCATTTAGACCTATCGCATGAGAGCGACAGTATTTTGATGAACTACACACAAGGTTATTTTTCACTATTCTTTTATCAGTTTACTGAGTTGAAAATTCCAAATCTAGGGTAAAAGTAAATAATTATATAATGTGCTTTTGACAGACAAATGAAACAAGTGGAAAGTTGCTTAATTACTTGAACTCTCTATAAAGTCTCTTACATGAGATAACCTTTAGGGTATTTGTCAGTGTAGCAGGGCTGTAATAAAGCATGGAACACAACAGAGTGTTGTAATATGCAATCAATTAATTTTGTGTTGAAAAAATAAAATATTTTGAATAGCAGAAGGAACAATTATGTGGAGGCATATGGAAATTTTCTTTGAACAGTCCAAAACTGGTCCAAAAGTCTACATCATAACATATTCCCAGGTGGTTACCCAGCCAGGTACTGATGCCACCCAACAGGACTTGACTTCAGTGATCAAAGGAGAACCAGTATTGTACCTTTGGTGTGGTCGAAAATGAAAGAAACAAGTGAAGAGTTGCTTAATTGCTTGGACTCTCTAAAAAGTCTGTATGTGGAGATGCGGTGGTTGATGGTTAGTGTGCTTGTCTCTGGATTGAGTGGCCTGGGTTTGAGTCCTTATTCTTGAGCAAGACACTTTACTCTCATGTTGTCTCTCTCCACACAGGTATATGAATGGGTACCAGCAAATCTAATGCTGGGGTGTAACCCTGAGATGATTAGGGGACTAGCATCCCATCCAGGGGGAGTGCAAATCAGTTGTTTCATGCTACAGAAACTGGGATAAGCTCCAGCCTGATGGGCTACCCTTCTGGTATTCAGACTTTACCTTACCTTACCTATGAAGTCTGCTATCTGAGAGAGGGTGGTTAAGATGATTTCTGCAAAACATTTAAGCAATAATGGCAAAAATTAAGTTACCAAAAAAACCTCATGGCATGGTAATATTTTGAATACAGTTAAGAAGAACGTATTGAGACTTGAGCTCTTAAACTGACCCCATGAGAGAAAATTGAACTTGAAGTTATCCATATTTCAGTTAACACAGACAATTTGCATTAGTTATTAACACGAAAACACATTCTTTAAGCATTCCTGTCAGGTTTGACATTAACTTTCTCGAGAATGCCTGAGAATTTAATCGTGGGGTCACTTACAGAAATGAACTAAAGTGAGTTATTCGAAATAGTATTCCAAAAGTTATTGTGCTATGATTCAATTTTTATTAAGAGCCACTTCCTGTAAATACCGAGAATGAGATGACAGTCGCGAAATTTTCGATTTCTTTATATTTTGCTCAAATAACCTCTATAGTGAGTTGTTTTCGAAAATACCATTCAAAGGTCCTGAAGCGCTTTAGTTTTTTCGAAATCGAGGAAAGTTTGAAAATCGCCATTTTAGCTGCCTGACGCCGCCGAAAA